>Ga0268386_10001567_pt1 | contig 15756 bp, 14 predicted proteins | sample RVTome_15_FD_200260 | JGI IMG/M metagenome (GOLD analysis project Ga0268386, IMG submission 200260) | Soil microbial communities from uranium-contaminated site in the Upper Colorado River Basin, Wyoming, United States - RVT150D86... ...
TGAACGAATCGCTCGAGCATCCCGCGGGCCGGTGGGAGATGGCGCGCTACGGCTCGGCGGCGGTGGCCGGCTTCGGCCTGCTCATGGTGATGTTCCCGAAGGGGCGCTGACCCCCCTGCGCCGTCCGTCCGGCGGCGATGCTCGAATCGCCTCGCCTGCCACCACCCTCCGGCCACGCAGGGTGGATCACGCCGGATGAGACGTGACCTCCCCGTCGAGGCCGAGCCGAGCGGCGAGTCCCGGGTTCTGCTTCCTCATCCTCCAGATCGACGCGTCGAGCACGTAGTGCGTCGCCTGGGGGACCGCGAGGAGGGGGACGAGGACCGCGAGCGTCTCCGGCCCCGGCAGGAGCTCGGGCCCGGGGAAAAGGCCGGCGCGCTCGTGCCAGACGAGGCGATCCCATCCCCACTCCTCGAGCCAGGCGAGGACGAGCAGGGGCGCGAGGTAGACCGGCCAGGCCCGAGGGCGGAACGCGCGCGCCAGGGCGAGGCTCGAGCGCTGGTAGCGCCGGCGTCCCCAGTGGTGCACGAAAGCCAGGTACGGAAGGCCGTGCACGAAGACGTTCGTGACGGTGAAGGCGTAGTCGCTATCGAGCGCGACGATGCCGACCCACCAGGTGAGCCACGTCGTCACCACGACCACCGCCTTGCCCTGGCTCACCGGGCGGCGGCGGGCGACGAGCCAGCCCTGGCGCGCCACCCACGCCGCGCCGATCGCGACGTGCGCGGGAAGAAGCGCGTCGACCGGGCCCTTCGGCAGCCCGGGCAGGAAGTCGCCCTCGAGGAACCATGCGAACTCGCGCGGCAGGTGGGCGTGCCACCACAGCACCGGGAACAGCGTCGCCGAGTAGATCGCGGCGTCGTCGAGTACCCGGTCGAGCGCCCCGCGCACGCCGAGCTTGCGCCGGTACAGAGCCACCCACCCGTACTGCTGGCGCACGAAGTGGAGGACGGCGACGTAGGCGAGGACCCTCCAGAAGAGCCCCGGGGAGCGGGTGTAGAGGAGTACCCCGGCCACCCAGCAGGCGACCGGCACGCCGAGGTACAGGCCGCTCCGGCGGCTCAGCTCCTCGGGGTCGAGGTACACGCGCCACAGCGTGGCCCACACGTGAGCGACGTCGACGAAGACGACGGTGGCCACCCACGCCCACGCCGGAAGGGCCGCGTCGAGGAGGCCGGTGCCGTGGCCGAGCAGGAGCAGGCCGAAGGCCACGAACGCCGAGCCGCCGAAGACGGTGAGGTCCCAGCGGGCGGAGACGAGCCAGGGCGAGCGGCCTGGCCCGCTCTCAGCCACCGTGCACCAGCCCGGACGGGAGCGGGCGGCCCCGGTCGCGCAGGATCCCCTCCGCCGCGCGGATGCCCCAGTACTGCGCCTCCTCGAAGAGCGCCATCCCCGAGAGGTCCGTGTGGGCGAAGCGGACGCGACCGAGCGGGCGGGCGGACTCGGCGAGGGCGCGACTCCAGCAGAACCCCGGAAGCGGCTCCACCATGGCGTGTCCCCACAGGTAGACGTCGACGCGCTCCACGAGCCCGACGAGGCCGGGATGCGCGGGGGAGAGGTCGGCGAGGATTCGCTCCTTCCAGTCCTCCCACGTGAGGGCCTGCACGCGCGCCCGCGCCGCCCGGGGGTTCTCGTCGATGACCGCCTCGTACCAGGTGAGGACGGTGGGGCCGTGGTCGCGTCCGGTCTGGTGCGTGGCCACGACGTACCCCAGCGAGGGGCTGCCGTAGAGCACGTTGTCCCACGCGAGGGGGAATCCGCGCGACGCGGGACGGTCCCGCAGCGTGAGGTTGGCCACCACCCACGTCCCGTACTGCGTCGCGCCCAGGAAGTCGGGGGGGCGCTGGCGCCACGGGGCGAGCAGGGGCGCGGCGAGGAAGCGCGGGAGGGCGAAGACCGCGTGCTCGCACCGCAGTCCGCGCGGCCGGCCCTCGGCGTCCGTCCACGCGACCTCGACATGGTCGGGACGGGGAGCCACCTCGGTGACGAGGCAGCCCAGACGCAGCCGCTCGCCGCAGACGCGCGCCAGGTGGGCGACGATCCGGCCGTTGCCCTCGGGCCACGTCAGGAAGCCGGCCGGCTCCTCCCCCTCTTCGTCGAGGCGCGACGCGAAGTAGTGGATGCCGGCCCACGCCGAGGTCCGGGAGAGGCTCGTGCCGAAGTCGTCCCGGCAGCCGTACTCGACGAACCAGCGCAGGCGCGGGGAGTCCCATCCCCTGCGGACCAGGAACTCCTCCATCGACAGGGCGTCGAGCGCGCGCACCTCCGGGTCGTCCGACCCGGTCGCGCGCGGCAGCGCAAAGCCCCGCCGTCCCCGTGCGTCGCGCCAGCGGGACCAGCGGCGCATGTCGGCCTCGAGGGCCTCGATCTGCCGGATGTCCCGGGCGCTCGCCCCGACCCGCGGGTAGAGTCCCTCGTACCAGGAGCCGCGGAAGAACAGCCGCTCCTGGGGCTCGCGGCAGAGGACGCCCTCGGCCCACACCGGCCGGCCGTCCGCGTCCCGCCCCTCGACCGCCCCCACCTCCTCGAGGAGGGCGACGAGGGGTCGGTTGCCGGGCGGCGGCACGGGCACGTAGTGGGCGCCCCACGGGTAGGCGCAGACCGGACCCTCGCCCGAGCGCGCGGTGCCGCCCGGCTCGTCCTCGAGCTCGAGGACGACGAAGTCCCGAAAGCCCGCGCGCTCGAAGGCCCACGCCGCGGACAGGCCGGACACCCCAGCGCCCAGGATGGCGACCGGGACCTCCTCGAACCGCGTCGGGCGCGGACGGAAGCCCTCGCGGAGGAGGTGGCCACGCTCGACGGACCCACCGACGACCCTGCCCGCGATCCGCCGGTCCGCGGGCGGCCGGCACGCCGCGCCGACCCCGGCCGCGAGCAGCCCCTTCAGCAGCGCCCGCCGACCCGTCCTCACGGCGTGCCCCCGCTCGGCCCGCCGACGTGGGCCAACCGCGACCGCCGGCCCTCGGCTCGAGAAAGACGCCCCGTCATCCGACACACCGGGCCGGTGGCTTCGCGGGACGACCGGCGGCGGGCCGCAGCGACGGGCGACCGCGCTCGCGGAAGCGACGGGTCAGTTCCAGCGGCGCCATTCCTCCTCGTAGTAGTGGACGAGGGCCTGGTTGTCGAGGCGGTTCACCTCCGCGTCGAGGGGCGCGAGGTCGGGCCCGAGCACGAACAGCGAAGCGAGGGTCGCCTCGTCGAGGTAGCGCAGCCCCGCGAGCACCCGTCGGGGGGGCTCGAAGGGCCGCAGCGCGGCGAGGGAGAAGCCCCACTCGCCGAACGAGGGCACGAGCGCGTGATACGGCCGGACGTGGAAGCCGGCCGCCTCGAGCGTGGCGTGGATGCACCAGTACGACCGCCGGGCCATGAGGGGCGAGGTGCTCTGGACGGCGACGACGCCGTCGGGATCGAGCCGCCGTCGGAGCAGCCGGTAGAAGTGGCGCGTGTAGAGCTTGCCGAGCGAGTAGTTGTGCGGATCGGGGAAGTCCACGATCGCGGCGTCGAAGAGCCCCTCGTCCCCGCGCCCGAGCCAGACGAGAGCGTCCTCGTTCACGACCTCGACGCGGGGGTCGAGGAGCGCCCCCTCGTTGAGCTCCCGCAGCAACGGGTTCTCCGCGGCGAGGCGGGTCACCTCCGGGTCGAGGTCCACGACCACGACCTCGGCGACCGAGGGCTGCTTGAGGATCTCGCGCACGGCGAGCCCGTCGCCGCCCCCGAGCACGAGGATCCGCCGGGGAGCGGAGGCGAGCGCGAGGGCGGGGTGCACGAGCGCCTCGTGGTAACGGTACTCGTCGGCCGAGGAGAACTGCAGGTTCCCGTTGAGGAAGAGCTGGAAGTGCTCGCGGTGGCGGGTCACCACGATGCGCTGGTAGGGCGTGGTGCGCGCGAAGACCACGGGGTCGGCGTAGACGCCCTCCTCGGCGAGGTCGGTGAGCCGGTCGGCCCCGGCGAAGCCGACGGTGAGAGCGGCGATCACCGTCAGGGCCTTGACCCGCAGGTCGGTCACGAGGCCGAGGAGCGGCCGGAACAGCCACGTCGACCACAGGCCGACCACGGCGTTGGCGAGGCCGAAGAGGATGGAGGTTCGCACGAGCCCGAGGTGGGGCACGAGGAGGATGGGGAACAGCAGCGAGGCGACCAGCGCCCCGAGGTAGTCGAAGGTCAGGACCTTGGCCACGAGCTCCTTGAAGTCCACGACCTCACGGAGGAGGCGCAGCACGAGCGGTATTTCGAGGCCGACGAGGGTCCCAACGACGAGGACGATCCCGTAGAGCAGGACGCGGAAGAGGTCGGGCAGGAAGCCGAAGGCGAGGAAGAGCAGCGGCGCCGACGCGCCACCGATGAGGGCCACGGCCAGCTCGACCTCGACGAACCGTCGAGCCAGCCCCCGCTGCACGTACCGCGAGAGGTAGGACCCGAGACCGAGCGCGGAGAGATAGACGCCGATGACCGTGGAGAACTGGGTCACCGAGTCCCCGAGCACGTAGCTCGCGAGCGTCCCCGCCACGAGCTCGTAGACGAGCCCGCACGTGGCGATCACGAGGACGGTCAGGTAGACGAGCGGAGATCTCATGGCTCGCGTCGCCCCGAGCATGGAAGAGCGGTCTCTCGCAATGACGTGGTCATCGCCGGCCCGCCGCGCGCGACCTCCCTACCCCCGGATCGCGGCGGAGATGATCAGGGACAGGCCGAGGATGATCGCGCCGAGGATGATGCCGAGGCCCACGTTCTGGTCCTCCACGATCTCCTTGCTGATCGAGAACGGCATCATGCGGGCGAAGACCCTGAAGATGACGTAGAGCACGACCGCTCCGAGGACGGAGTAGACGACCGAGTCCACCACGGGCCGGACGTGCCCGATCAGCCACTGATCCATGCCTACTTCCCTCCCCGCCAGTAGTTGTAGGAGCGATAGCCTCCCGGCGACTGGCGGACGCTCGCCGGGAGGAAGCCCCGCTTGCGGGGCCCGATCTCCCACCCCGACCAGGCCGACAGCGCCCACAGCCCCAGCACCCCGGCCACGAACACGCGGTAGACGTGCTTCATCAGTCCTCCGTCACCCAGGGGTGATCGCTCTCGGCCCATCTCTGCATCTCGAAGCGGAACGCGCGCCAGACCAGCAGCACCGGCCACGTGAGGAGCGCGAGCGCCGCGAGCACGACCTGGTAGAACCGGGGCACGCGGCTGCGGACGGTGAGGTCGTAGCCGCTCGGGAAGCCGCCCCCCCACTGCGGCGCGAGGCGGGCCACGTAGCGACCCGGGGGCAAACGGCCCACGTACGCGCGCGAGGTCTGGCTGCCCTCGGTCCAGGTGCCGTCGCTGTCGGTGCCGGTGTAGTACGACACCTCGACGTCGAACTCCTCGACCGCGCCGGTGTCCTCGTTGATGACGGCGCCGTCGAGGTACAGCCAGGAGTTCATGACCGGCGCCTTCACCTTGAGCTGGAGGTTCCCCGACCGGGGCACCTCGAAGGGCTCCGTGAAGAGCACGGCTTCCGGCGAGCCCGAGCCCGCCGTCGGGTCGAGCGGGACGGACTGCCGGTACACCTCCCGGCTCGCGAAGAGCAGGAGACCGACGTAGAGGAGGAGAAGGAGCCCGAGGCCCAGCAGCGCGTGCGACCACGTGGTGGCGACGCGGCCCGACCACGGAGAGGGCTGGTGCGGACCCACGCCCTCGGGGCGCGGAGGTCCGCCGCCCAACGAAAAGGCCTCCCAGATCTCGCGACCGGCGTGATAGGTGCCGAGGCTCCAGACGACCTCTTCGGGCGTCCGTTCCATCGAGAGCATGAACGGCGGGCTCACGTAGTCGGCGGTGGTGGCCTCGTCGCCCTGCGCGACCGCCCAGTAGAACTCGCCCACGACGTGATCCACCCGGGCCGTGCCGCCCTGGAAGTGCTTGTAGCGGCGCCCCTCGTAGCGCTGGGCCTGGATCCCGCCGTGCTCGACGTCGCCGGGGTTGACCGGCTCGACGAACGACCAGTGTCCCTTCGCCTCGACCAGCCACCGGAAGCCGTGGCGCGGCTCGTACAGCAGGTACTCCTGCCACGGGTAGCGCACGCCCTCGACGGTCACGCTGCGCTGCATGAACCCGATCGCCGTCCACTCGCCGCCGTGCAGACGGCCCCGTGACCCGAGCGGAAGGAGCGGCTGGACCGGCACCGAGGACAGGACCCTCAGGACCGCGAGGTCGCGCGTGGAGTCGAGGAGCGAGCCGCACCAGGGACAGCCCACGCGCTCCGTGCGGTCGGGGGCACGGATCTCGAGCGGCCCCCCGCAGCTGGGACAGGCGAGCGCCTGCGCCCGCGCGATCGCCCGGCTCTCCTCCGCCGCGGGCAGACCGCGCACGCCCAGCTCGTCGAGCGAGACCTCGCGACCCACGTAGAGCGCTTCCGCGCGACGACCCGTCCCGAAGTCGAGGGTCGCGAACTGCTCGCCGGGGCCCGACAGGTCCGCGTACCGCAGCTCGCTCCCCGGCTCGACGTCGAAAGGGAGCTCGCCCTGCGCGCTCGCGAAGCGGCCGGTGCGGACCTCGGTCACGACGAACGTGCCGGGCGGGCCGAGATCGACGGTCTGGCCGGCGCGCAGGTCCTCGAACTCGGGCACCGGGGGGAGCGGGGCCTGGCCCATGTAGTAGAAGCGGCCCTGCGCTTCCGCGAGCCACGCCCACTGGCCGCTGCCGAACGCCATCAGCCACTCGTCCCACGTCCCCGTGCCGTGGTCGAGCTGCAGCCGTCCCACCAGCTGGAACGGAGGAGCGCCCGCGTAGTCCCCGCTCACGCCGAGGGCCAGGACGGACGGCGTGGGGATGAGGCCGGCCACCTTGCCGTAGCTCGCCAGGTCGGCGCCCTTGCGGGCGACGGCGGCTCCGCAGTGGTCGCACACGCGGAGCAGCGACGACCCGAGCTGGAAGACGACGGGGGCGCCGCACGAGGGGCAGCGCGCCTCGTACCCGCTCACGGCTCCCCCCGCGCCACGGTCCGGATCACGGTCCGCGAGGCCCCGAGCTCCTCGCGGAGCCGCTCCTCCCAGGGCCACGCCGGCCGCGGCCGGCAGCAGTAGAGATTGAAGGCGGCGAAGCCGCGCTCGGGAAACGTGTGGCAGGCGAGGTGGGACTCGGTCAGGAGGAGGAAGCCGGTGATGCCGCCCTCGCCGGGGAACACCTTCCACGCCGCAGGACCGACGGCCTGGAGCCCGGCCTCGCTGACGATCCGGTCGAAGAGGGCGGCGAGGGCCTCGAGGGAGCGGAGGCGCTCTGGTGCGCATCCGTGCGCGTCGACCATCCACTCGATGCCCAGGGGCGGCACGAAGGTCGCGGGGCGCGGCTAGAACTTGACCTCGGTGACCTTGCCGTCCTCGAAGATGATCGTGATGTCCGCGAAGCTCCACCGGGCCTTGTTGCCGAAGACGACCTCGCCGGTGGGGCTTCCGAAGAGGCCACGGACCTCGTCGAACGTCATGCCCGGAGCGATCTCGCGGCGGCCGGAGGCGGCGGGTCCGGCGGCCGGGCCGGCGCCGGCGGGGGCCGCGGCCGGGGCGCCGCCTCCCGCGGCCGGCGCGGCGCCGGGCGGCGCGGCCTGCTGGGCCTTCGCCATGGCTCCTGCCATCATCTGCGGCATCATCATGCCGATGCCGGCGCCGAGCCCGAGGCCGGCCGCGCTCCCGGTCTCCCCGGGGTTGGCGGCGGCGGTCTCCACCGCGCGGGCGGTCTTGAAGGCCATGTAGCGCTGCATGTCGCCGATCGCGCCCATCCCCGCGCGCTCGTCGATCATCTTCTGGACTTCCTCGGGCGGCGTGATCGCCCCGATCAGGAAGTCGACGAGCTCGACGCCGTACTTGCCGAAGTCGTCGGCGACGCGGCCCTTGAGCGCACCGGCCAGCTCGTCGTAGTAGCGCGGGAGGTCGAGCACGGTCTTGAGCGTCTCGCCGAGGAGGTCGTTCAGCCGGGCCACGCAGATGTCGCGGAGGAAATCCTCGATCGCGTCCGTCGCGAAGACGCCGCGGGTGCCCACGAGCTGCTGGAGGAAGATCCCCGGGTCGGCCACGCGCATCGAGAAGCGGCCGAACGAGCGCAGCCGCACCATCGACAGCTCGGAGTCCCGGAACACGATCGGCTCCTTGGTCCCCCACTTGAGCTCGGTGAAGGTCTGGCGGCTGACGAAGTAGACCTGGGCCTGGAAGGGCGAGGTTCCCCCGAAGGGCAGGCCGAGCACCTTCGTGAGCAGCGGCACGTTCATGGTCGTGAGCGTGTGACGCCCCGAGGTGAACGTGTCGAGGGCCTTGCCGTCGCGGAAGAACACCGCCCACTGGTTGTCCTGCACGACGAGCTGGGCCCCGAGCTTGATGTCGCCGGAGCCCGAGGGGGGCTCCCGGTGGACGATCTCGGTCCCGGTTGGGTCGAAGTGCTGGATCAGCTCGAGAAGGGCCATCGCTCCTCCTACCTCACGCCGGTCAGGATCTGCTCGCGCTCGTCGAGCGCGGCGTCGAGGGCGTCGAGGCTCTCGACGAGCCCGGCGAGGGCGGGGCCCACGCCGCCCGCCGCGGCCTCCGCGGCCTCGGCCGCGGCCCGGGCCTCCTCGACGCCGGTGAGCAGCGCGAGGTCGAAGCGGTACACCCGCTCGAGCACCGCCTCGTCGATCTTGATGGCGTCGAAGAACCCCGCGTAGCCGCGGTCGGCGTAGCGCATGCGGGCCGCGACCTTGTCGAGACGCTTTCTCGCGGTCTCGACGTCGTTGATGGCGTCGAGGGCGCCCACCCGGCTGGCGTTGGTGGAGAGCGTGTCGAGGCTCTTCTTCGCCCCCTCGAGCCGCGATGCCATGTGCTCGCGGCCGATGCGGTCGGCCTCGCGACGCCTCTCCTTCTCCCGGTACCCCTTGAAGCCCGGGATCGCGCTCGCGATCCTCTCCAGGAAGTTCTGGTCGCCCCGGATCTTCTCGACGAGGTCCATGGCCGTCCTCCCGTGGAATCGCTCGAGGGAGGCTACCCGGCCCCGGGGGAGGCGTCAACGGGCGGCGTCCGGCCCGCGCGGGGCCGGAGACGCATCGGGCGCCGGCGCCGCCGGGGGTCGGGCTTGCGCCGGCGCCTCCAGGCTCTCGCCCGCGTCAGCCCCGCGCCGGGGAGACCCGCCTGGTGACGAACATCGCGATCGAGCTCACGAGCCAGCCGAGGAGGGGCACGACGATCGCACCGGCGAGGACGACGTGGGCGAAGGCGTGGAACCAGTTCTTGCCGTCCTGCCCTCCGGAGAACTCGGGGACGGTGTAGATGTTGTCCTGGCCGGTGAAGATGGCCACCGCGATCGCCACCGCGACGAGGATCCCGGAGAGCACGCCCTGGATGAGGTTCGGCGGGTACAGCTGCTTGAAGCGGCCGAAGCCGCGGGCGGGGCCGACGATGCCGTAGTAGACGCTGCCGATGAGCAGCACCCACGTCACGCTCGCCCACCGCGCCGCGGGCGAGCCGGCGAGGGAGAGGCCGAAGCGGGCGGCCCAGACGGCGACGATCGCCACGAGGATCCAGCTCTGAAGGCGCACGTACTCGGCGAGGCTCTTTCCGAACATCCTTCACGCTCCTTTGTGGGGACGAAGTGCGCCATTCTGGCCTCGGGAGCCGCCCGGCTGTCAATACGGACTCTCTCGGGGCTTCGGGCATGTCGGGCAACAGGCTGGTCGACTCGCCCACCGCCGACAGACTGTCAGGCAGCGAGACCGCGGCCAGCTTGGTGCGGTGGGCGCGCCTCCGGTCGAGGCGTCAGACGCCGCCGGCGGACGAAGTGCCGAGCGCAGACCCGGGCTCGCCGTCGGGGTGCGAAGCCGCTTCGTCAGCGGGGTCCCGGCCCGCGTCCGCCTGCGGGTCGCCCGCCGCCGCCGGGGTCGGGGCAGCGCCGGGAGGCAGCCGACGCGCGGGCACGACGACGGGCTCGAGCTCCGTCGGAATGCGGCGGACGGGGATCACGTACCTGTGCCCGGCCCGGATCACCGAGCCCCGCAGCCCGTTGGCGGAGCGGATCGCGGCCGTGCTCGTCCCGTACCGGCGCGACAGGTGCGAGAGGGTCTCTCCGCTCCTCGCGCGGTGGGTGAGCGTCGGCCCGGGCACGAGGCCGGCCTGAACGAGGAGAGGGTAGGCCACCCGTCCCCACTCCTGGGCGCGCCTATTGAAGAAGCGCACGTGGAGGTGGTCGGCGTGACGGCGAACGTGCTGGATGATCGCGTCCCTCGCGTTGCCGCGGCGTCCGAACAGGTCGTCGAGCCAGCCGCGATCCTCTCCGAGCTCGAGCGCGTGGGCGTACAGCCGCTTCTGGATCGAGCGGTCGAGGAAGATCCTGTGGACGTCCGTCCCGGTGACGAAGGCCCGCACGAGGGCCCAGGTCCGGGGAGCGTCCAGCTGGCCCCGCCCCGGCCGACGGAAGTCCCCGGCCTCTCCGGTGAGGAAGTAGAAGCCGAGGTCGACGTCCCGGCCGACCTGGTGGGACGCGTGGCGGTTGAGCCGTCCTCCGTCCGGGCGGCTGATGTCGCCGATCACGAGCCGCGGCGATCCCGGAAATCGCCGCTCGACGGCCTCGATCGCTTCGGCGACGAACGCGATCGTCTCGGTGGTGCCGAAGGTCTCGGCCGGGTTGCGGATGGACCACAGCGGTCCCTCCGGCATCGGCCGAGGGTTGAAGAGGAGCCCGGCGTCGGGGCTTCCGATGGACAGCGGGCCGAGCGCGCTCGGATCGAGCCGGATCAGGAGCCGCAGCCCGTCGCGGTCGGGTCGCGGACCTCTCTGCGTCGTCCCCGACTCGGGTGTGGGAAGCGCCGCCGGCGCCGCCGCGGGTCGCTCGACGTCCGGCTGGTCGGTGGCGGCGACGGGTCCGGACAGGGCGAGACACGCCACCGCGCACACAGCGGTCCGGCGCGGACGCCTGTCTTCGCTCGCCCTCTTCAATCGTTGCCCCAGGCGTCCCGCCTCGCGGCCTCCCCGCCGCACCGGCGGCTCGCGGGGATCCGTCTCCGGTTCTGCGCCGGGGCCAATTCTGCCAGAACTCGGGCCCGTACGTGTCAAGTCGGTCACCACCGCCGGTGCCGCCGGTCAGGGCCGGGGAATCCGGCGCCGCCCTGCGGCGTCGGGCTCGCGCCGGCGCCGAGGTCGCGGACGATGGACACGCAGGCCCCGTCGCCGCAGCCCGCGGCCGGCGCCGATGCCGCCTCCACCACCGGGGTCTCCTTCATTGATAGCCTCCCGTCACGCCGTGACACCCGGGAAGCGGGACCAAGAGACGTGCCACCGTCCCCGCGAGGAGCGGACGCATCCAACCGACTCTCCTGGCGCAACTTGAGCTGTGACCTGGGAGCCGGCCAATCTGGCGAGTGGGTCCAATTCCCGGACAGACCGGGCGGAACGCCCGGGTGTGGCCGTGGGAGCCGGGCTTCGGAAAGCCGTGGGTGCGCTCCCCGTCGAACCCCCGAGTCGGCCCGAACGAGGGCGGCCGAGTGGGACGGCTCGATCGGTCTGTACGACGTTGCGCTCGCGGCGGCACGCGGCGTAGTCTTGTCGCAGCGGCCCGACCGATCACAGCGTGGCCGCGAAGACCCCCGCGCTTTCACGATCCCCGAGAATGCCCGGCGAGACCATCATCCGCCTCGACCGCGTCAGCAAGAGCTACCACGAGGGCGAGGAGGCCCGCCAAGTCCTTCGCGAGGCGAGCGTCTCGTTCGCCGAGGGGGAGCTCACCGCGATCCAGGGACGCAGCGGCAGCGGCAAGAGCACGCTCCTCAACCTCGTCGCCGGCATCGACTCGCCCTCCGCGGGTGACGTCTGGGTGGCCGGCCGCTGCGTCAACCGGCTCCCGTCCGCCGAGCGGACGCTGTTTCGCCGGGACCACCTCGGCTTCGTCTTCCAGTTCTTCAACCTGATCCCCACGCTGAGCGTGCTCGAGAACGTCCAGCTGCCGGCCGAGCTGAGCGGCCTGGGCTCCGCCCGGGCCGCGGCGAAGGCGAGGGAGAGGCTGGCCGAGGTGGGGCTCGAGGGGCGCGAGTGCTCCTGGCCCGACCGCCTGTCGGGGGGGGAGCAGCAGCGCGTGGCCATCGCGCGGGCACTGGTGCAGGACCCGCTCATCCTTCTCGCCGACGAGCCGACCGGCAACCTCGACGACGACACCGGCGAGGCGGTCGTGGAGCTCCTCGACCGGGTGAGCCGCGGGAGAGGACGTACGCTCCTGCTCGTCACCCACAGCCCCCAGGTAGTGGCCCGGGCCGACCGCGTGTTCGCGATCGAGCACGGACACGTGGTCCCCCTTCCCGCGGGGGCGCGGGACTCGGAAGGCTGAGGCCGGCCGGTGCCGCGCGCCCTGCTCCTCACCGGACTGCGCGACCTCGTCCGCCGTCCCCTCCACACCGGGCTGATGGTCCTCGGGGTCGCCCTCGGGGTCGCGGTCGTCGTCGCGATCGACGTCGCCAACACCAGTGCGCGCCTCGGCTTCGCCCGCAGCACGCGGGCCGTCGTGGGACGGGCCACCCACCAGGTCCTCGGCGGGCCCTCGGGGGTTCCTCAGGACCTGCTGCGGCGGATCCGCGTGGAGGGCGGCATCCGGGAGAGCGCGCCGGTCGTCGAGGGCTACGTGACCCTTCTCGACCACGGGCGGGAGCCGCTGCGCGTGCTGGGCCTGGACGCACTCTCCGAAGCCCCGTTCCGGGATCACCTCGGCGAGGGACCGCTCGGGCGCACGGGATTTGGACGGCTGCTCGTCGTGCCCCGTGCCGTCCTCGTCGCCGGGGCGCAGGCCGACCGGCACGGGCTCGCCGTCGGCAGCCCCGTTCGCGTTCGGGTCCACGACCGCGTCGAGACGCTCGAGGTGGCGGGGATCGTCCGCGCCGCGAGCCGGGACGAGGACGCGGCGCTCGACGGGATGCTGACCATGGACGTGGGCGCCGCCCAGCGCCTGCTGCGGATGGGCGACCGGCTCTCCCGGATCGACCTCGCGACGAGCGCGGACGAGGTCTCCCGGGTGCGGGCCCTTCTCCCCGCGGGTCTGCGCGTCGTCCCCGCCACCGAGCAGGCGCAGGCGGTGGGCGAGCTGACCGACGCCTTCGCGCTCAACCTGACCGCGCTCAGCCTGCTCGCGCTCGTCGTCGGCATGTTCCTCATCTACAACACCGTCACGTTCGGGGTGGTCCAGCGCCGGGCGGTGCTCGGCACCCTGCGCCTCCTCGGGGCGCGGGGAGGGCAAGTCTTCGCCCTGGTCCTGCTCGAGGCCGCGGCGGCCTCCGCCGTCGGGGTCGCGATCGGCCTCCTCCTCGGCTGGGTCCTCGGACAGGGAGCCGTCCACCTCGTCACCCGGACGATCAACGACTTCTACTACGTCCTCGCCGTGACCGCCGCTCCCCTCGCTCCCGCGACGGCGGCCCGGGGCGTCCTCCTCGGCCTCGGAGCGGGAGTCCTGGCCGCGATCGTCCCCGCCGCCGAGGCGGCGGGGATCGAGCCGGTCGAGGCCCTCCGCCCGAGCGGCGTCGAGGCGAGGGCGCGCCGTCTGGTCCCGTGGGTCGCGCTCGGAGGGATCCTGATCGCCGTGCTCGGCGGCGCCCTGCTCGCGCTCGCCGGCCGCTCGCTCGCGCTCAGCTTCGCCGGGCTCTTCGCCGTCGTCGTGGGGCTCGCGCTCGCGACGCCGGCGGCGACGGTGGGCGCGATGGCACTGCTCGGCCCGGTCGCCGGGCTCGTGTTCGGCACCCTCGGCCGCCTGGCGGCGCGGACGGTCACGCGGTCGGTCCGCCGCACCGGCGTCGCGATCGCCGCGCTCGCGGTCGCGGTCTCGGTGACGATCGGCGTCGGGCTGATGATCGCGAGCTTCCGCGCCACCGTCGAGAACTGGCTCTCCCTCTCGCTGCGCGCCGACGTGTACGTGTCGGTGCCGGCGGCGGGGGGCACGCGAAGCTCGCCGGTCCTCTCCCCCGACGTGCCCGGCCGTGTCGCGCGGGTGCCGGGCGTCGCCGACGTCGAGCGCTTCCGCGCCGTACGCGTCGCGAGCCCCCACGGCGAGGTCGATCTCGCGGTGGCCGACCCGCGCAAGCCCAGGACCGCGGCGCTCTACCGCTTCGCCGAGGGCGAGCCCGAGGCGGTCTGGGCGAAGGTCCGCGGCGGCGCCGTCGTCGTCAGCGAGCCGTTCGCGTTCCGGCACGACCTGCCCGCGCGGGAGGCCCGGGTCGAGCTTCTGACCGACCGCGGCCCGCGCTCCTTCCCGGTCGCCGGCGTCTTCCACGACTACGAGTCCGAGCGCGGGCTCGTCCTGATGTCCCGCGACGTCTACGAGCGTTTCTGGGACGACCGCGAGGTCTCGTCGCTCGGCGTGTGGGTGGCCCCCGGACACGACGCCTCCGACGTGGTCCGGGCCCTGCGCGCGGAGCTGGCGGGGACGGCGCTCCTGGTGACCTCCAACCGCGCGCTGCGATCCCGGGCCCTCGGGGTGTTCGACCGGACCTTCGCGGTCACCCGGGCCCTGCGACTTCTCGCCGTGGTGGTGGCCTTCGTCGGCGTGTGGAGCGCGCTGCTCGCCCTGCAGGTCGAGCGGACCCGCGAGCTCGCCACCCTCCAGGTCCTCGGCATGGGAGGCCGCCAGCTGTGGAGACTGACGCTGCTCGAGACCGGCTTCATGGGAGCGGTGGCCGGGCTGCTGTCGCTCCCCCTCGGCTGGCTCCTCGCCGTGATCCTCGTCGACGTGATCAACGTGCGCTCGTTCGGCTGGACGATGCGGCTCGAGGCGGAACCCTGGCTCTTCGTCCAGGCGCTCGTGCTCAGCGTCGTGGCCGCGCTGCTCGCCTCGGTCTACCCGGTCCTGCGGCTGCGGAGGCTCCCCCTCGCCACGGCCCTGAGGGCGGAATGAGCCGGGAGAGCGTCCGCGCCGAAGACGCGCACACGCGACGGCAAGCGGGCGGCTCGCCTCACGCGCGATCGCGCCCGGGCGTCACCTTCGCGACGGCGCTCGCCGTCCTCGCCGCGATCCTTGGCGCGCTCCTCCCGCGCGGGGCGTCGAGGGAGTCCGCGGCGGTCCGTCGGGCCCAGGGGCCGGACGCCGGAAGCCTCCTCGAGCTCGCGCCTCCGCTCGACTCGTCGGGCTTCTCGCGGGCCACCGCGCCGCGGGAATTCCGGCTGCCCGCCGACCACGGCCCGCACTTCGGCTTCCAGACGGAGTGGTGGTACTTCACGGGAGTGCTGGCCGCCGGCGACGGTCGCCGCTTCGGCTTCCAGCTCACGTTCTTCCGCCGCGGCCTCAGTCCCGGTCCGCCACCCGACGGTCCCGGTCTCTCGACCAACCAGCTCTACTTCGCGCACTTCGCCGTGAGCGACGAGGATGCCGGGGAGCACGCCTTCGCCGAGCGGTGGGCCCGGGGCGCGGGGGGCCTCGCGGGGGCGACGGGAGAGCCGTTCGCGGTGTGGCTCGAGGGCTGGCGGGCCGAGGCCACCGACGCCGACGGCCGCACCCTTCGCCTCGCCGCCGGCGACGGTCCTCGGCGGATCGAGCTCGACCTCGAGTCGCGCAAGCCGCTCGTGCGGCACGGCGACCGCGGCGTGTCGGCGAAGAGCGACGAGCCGGGCAACGCGTCGTACTACGTGGGGTACACGCGCCTGGGGGTCCGCGGGCGGCTCGCCACCGAACGGGGCGAGACCGCGGTCACCGGCGAGGCCTGGTTCGACCACGAGTGGAGCACCAGCGCGCTCGGCCCCGGAGCGGTGGGGTGGGACTGGTTCTCGCTCCAGCTCTCGGACGGCCGGGACCTCATGTACTTCC
>Ga0268386_10001568_pt1 | contig 15747 bp, 17 predicted proteins | sample RVTome_15_FD_200260 | JGI IMG/M metagenome (GOLD analysis project Ga0268386, IMG submission 200260) | Soil microbial communities from uranium-contaminated site in the Upper Colorado River Basin, Wyoming, United States - RVT150D86... ...
GCCCGCATCGAAGCCGGCCGGAACGGCCGCCGCGAGGCCCGCCTCTACCGCCTCGACGACGCCGGCCAGGCCCCCAGCGAGTAGCAGCCGGCACCGCGCGGAGCCGGCGTCAGCCCCAACCCCTGGGATCAGATCTTGCATTCGCGCACGGCCGGCACGGTGCGTCGCTGCAAGATCTGACCCCAGGTGGCGAAAGCGTCACGACTCAGAGCCAAGTCTGGCGCACGGGCTGGACTCGGACCGGCCGCGCCTTAGGCTGGACGACATGGCACGAAGCCTCCGGCACGAGCATCCCGGCGCCGTCTACCACATCACGAGCCGGGGGAACGCGCGCGGAGCGATCTTCCTCGGCAGGGAGGACGAGACCGACTTCTTCGAGACGCTCGGCCGCGTCGTGAACGACACGGGCTGGGTGTGCCATGCGTACTGCCTGATGCCCAATCACTTCCACCTCGTGCTCGAGACGCCAAAGCCGAATCTGGCGCGGGGGATGCAGCGCCTGAACAGCACCTACGCGCAGCGCTTCAACAGGCGCCACGCGCGGGTCGGACACGTCCTCCAAGGCCGGTACCACGCCGTCCTGATCGAGAAGGAGTCCCACCTGCTCGAGGTCTGCCGCTACGTCGTCCTGAACCCCGTGCGCGCCCGGCTCTGCTCGAGCCCGGCAGCCTGGGCCGCCAGCAGCTACCGGGCCACCGCGGGGATCTCGCGTCGCCCCTCGTTCCTCACGGTCGAGTGGCTGCTGGATCAGATCGACGGCGGACGACGGCGCGCAGACGAGCGCTACCGGGCGTTCGTCGCAGACGGCATCGACCGCCGGCCCCTGGCGGACGTCCGAGGACAGATCTACCTGGGGAGCGACGATTTCGCCCGCGAGCTCTCCGCGCCGCACGAGAGGATCGAGGAGATACCCCGCGCACAGTGGCAGCCCGTCCGACGGCGTCTCGACGAGCTCCTCGCCGGCGGCGACCGCGAGGGAATCACGGGCGCCTTTCGCGAGGGCGACACGCTCCGCGAGATCGCCGGCCACCTCGGCGTCCACGTCGCCACCGTAAGCCGGCGACTGCGCCGCCTCGCCGCCTGAGCTCCGCTGTGAGTCGGCTGGCGCACCTTGCGTCGCGCCGAGGGCTGACAGGGATGGCTAGCGCTTGCTCCCCGCGATCACGTAGACGCGGTTGGCGGTCGCGGCCGAGACGACGAAGTCCGGCACGCGGTCGCGGGTGAGGTTCCCGAGGCCGACGGTGTCGAAGCCGAAGTTCTCGCCGGCCGTCGTGCTGGTCAGCCGGCGCAGGAGCGAGCCGTCCTTGCCGGAGTAGATCTCCACCTGGCCGGCGCCGGGGGCGCCGTCGTTGGAGATCCACGAGCCGATCGCCAGGTCGACGTGGCCGTCGCGGTTCACGTCGCCGGCTTCCCGGCCCGGGCCGAGGCCCTCGCCGGCCGCATTCCCCGTCCAGCTCAGGAGCTCCCGGCCGTCCTTGCCGGAGTAGACGGCCGCGCGGCCGGTCGCCGGGCCCAGCGTGGTGTCGCCGAAGTCGGCGGCGTAGACGTCCGGCCGCCCGTCGCGGTTCACGTCGCCCACGCCGGCGACGAAGAACCAGCCGAGATTCCCGCCGCTCGCGGGCGCGTCGATCTGGAAGAGCAGCGCGCCGGTCTTGCCGGAGAAGACGTAGGCCTTCCCTCCGTCGGCGCTCCGCGCGCCCACGATCAGGTCGGGCACGCGGTCGCGGTTGAGGTCCCCGGTCCAGTCCGTGGCCGAGCCGAGGTTGTCGCCGGCGTCGCCGGCGTCGAGGGTGAGCAGGAGCTCGTACGTGCGCCCGGAGAAGACGTACGCCCGGCCGGCGTCCGCGCCCCGCGCGTCGCTCAGCTCCGCCCCGACGAGAAGATCTGCGCGGCCGTCGCGGTTCACGTCGCCCGCGCTCGCCACGGCCGAGCCGAAGTAGTCGCCCTCCCCGAAGCCGGTGAACGTGTGCAGGAGCGCGCCCGTCCGGCCGGAGTAGAGGTACGCGTGCCCGGGCCCGACGCCGGGCGCGCCGCTGACGACATCCGGCACGCGGTCGCCGTCGACGTCGCCCGCGTCCGCGATCGCATAGCCCTGCAGGTCGCCGGGCGCCCCGTCCAGCCGGTGCAGCAGCCTGCCGCGCTTGCCGGAGTAGATGTAGGTCGTCCCGGCGGCGGAGTACGGCTCCCCGACGATCAGGTCCGTCCTCCCGTCGTGGTCGACGTCCCCCAGCTCGCTCACCGCCCAGCCGAAGTTCGCGCCCGGCGTCTCGCCGCTCAGCGTGTAGAGGACCTTCGCCCGCTCGACGAACCCGTCGTCTCGTGTCGCCGCCGCGCCGGGCGCGAGCGCCGCCACGAGCACGGCGATCCCGGCGGGCAGCCAGCGATTCCACCGCATCGCAGCTCCCCCTTTCGGTTTTCAACCGAGGCTAGGAAGTGACGGCCAGCGGCGCTTCCACGATCGTGCGCAGTTCCGCGAGATCGCGGGCGCGCCCCGCCCGGCGGACCGCGGAGGGCGGCCGTCCGAACGCGCGCCGGAACGAGACGGTGAAGTGACTGTGGCTCGAGTAGCCGAGTCGGCGCGCGAGGAGGCCGAGGTCGGCGTCCGGCTCGAAGAGCTGCTCGAGCGAGGAGCGCAGCCGCAGCTGATTGCGGTACCCGTGGATCGAGAAGCCCGTGCGCGCCCGGAACACCCGCGCGAGGTGGAAGGGAGAGCTGTGCACCTGCCGGGCGATCTCCGCGAGCGTGAGCCGCTCGCTCAGCCGGACGGCGAGGAGCTCCTTCGTCGCCTCGACGAGGTCGGCCCGCCCGGCGGCCGTGGCGCCCCGCTCCCGCCCGGCCCTCGCCCCGAGCCGAAGCCCACTCTCGACCGCCTCGCCGAGGACGCGGCAGAGCGTCTCCTCGACGACCAGCCGGTCGGCACCTTCCCGGAGCCGCGCCGCCCTGAGGACCAGCCGCTGCAGGAGGTACGTCCGGGGCTCGACCGGACCGTGGCTGACCGGGAACCGGCGCCCCTGCACCCCCGCATCGGCGAGCAGGCGCTCGTCGACGACGAGGAAGGCGCAGTGGTCGCCGGTCGGGTTGAGGAGCCGGCGCCGGTAGACCTGGTTCGGGTTGTAGAACATGACGTGATTCGGCGTCGCCACCACCCGGCCGCCGTCGTGCTCGATGACGACGCTCGTGCCCGGGAAGACGACGAGGTGGCCCTCGTCGGCGCAGTTCTCGCTCGACCAGCGCGGGTCGCCCGGCCAGCAGTGGAACTCGCCCAGGACGATGCGGTCGCCCTCGAAGACGAACCTTGCTGCGGTGTCTGCCTCCACCACCCTCTGAGACGACGAGCGGGCGCGAAGGTCGGGAGCTACGCTCCGACCGTGCCGCGCGCGGGAGAGACCAGCGAGAACCCGGCGACGGGCGAGGCGCTCACCTTCGTCGTCACGGCGGCGGAGTCGGGCGGGGCGCTCCTGCGGGTCGACGTCCGCATGGAGCCCGGCCGCCCCGGGCCGCCCGTGCACGTCCACCGCACGTTCTCGGAGCGCCACGACGTCCGCGAGGGGCGGCTGGCCATCACCCTGGCCGGGGCCGAGCGCGTGCTCGAGGCGGGCTCGTCGATCGACATCCCCGCCTCGACTCCGCACACGTTCCGCGTCGTCGGCGACGAGCCCGTGCGCACCGTGGTCGACTACGCGCCCCCGGGCCGCTACGAGGACTTCATCGACCGGCTCTACGCGCTCGCCCGGGCGGGAAAGACGGACGAGAAGGGCGCGCCGAAGAAGATCCTCCAGACGGCCGTGGTCGCCCGCCCCCACCTGGACGAGTTCGCGCTGGCGACGCCGCCGTACGCCGTCCAGAAGGCGCTGTTCGCCGTGCTCGCCCCCATCGGCCGCCTCGCCGGCTACTCCTAGCCGTCACTCGGCCGGCGTCGTCCCCTCGAGGAGCGCGAAGAGCCGCGGGTAGACGAAGCCCGGGTGCGCCCAGGGCTGGCCCGGGTCGATGACGTCGTGTTCGAGCTTCGGCTCCGCCGGGAGCCAGTAGAGCGTCACCTCGTGACCGTGGCCGCGCCACGCCTCGACGAGATCCTCGGCGACGGGGTTCGAGATCGTCTCGTCGTTCGGGTTCAGCATCACCGAGATCTCCGGCGCGCGCGGCTTCGCCTCCTCCGAGCGCTTGCGCACGTACTTGCCCAGGACGAACGTGTCGGCGATCCCGCCCGTCGACCAGCCCTGGTACTCGTGATCGAGCTTGGTGACGCCGCTGATCGAGATGTCCGGGAGGTGCGCGAACAGGTTCGTGACCGCCCAGGTGCCCGCGTACGGCATGCCCGAGGAGCCGATGCCGGGCGCGATGACGACGACGCGGTCGACCTCGTCACGCTCCTGCGCCGTCCAGGCGGCGACCGTCCCGCCGAGCGAGAGCCCCATGACGTCCGTCGCCTCCCCCAGCCCGACGCCCAGGTCGACCGCCTGGTCCGCGTAGCGGGCGAGCTTCCTCGCGTCGAGGTGCCGCAGGTGCGAGACCGAGCCGATCTTGCCGGTCTCGCGGTCGCCAAGGCCGTGCTCGGGCAGCCTGAGGATGAGCACGTTCCAGCCGCGCCGGAACGCCTCCTCCCCGAACAGCTCCCACTGCGCGGGGCAGTTCGTGAGCCCGTGGATCAGCACGACGGCGCGCTCGGTCGGCTGTCCGTGAGTCTTGAGCCGGCTCAGGCACTGCTCGATGACGCCGTCCCTGATCTCCTGCTCGCGGATTCGCTCGACCTCGGCGACCACGGCCTCGTAGCCGGTCACCGGCCGGGAGGTCGAACCGAGGCCCGCGGTCGAGGCCGGCCAGAGCGCCAGCCCGACGAGGACGAGCAGGAAGACGGCCAGCACGATCCCTGCCCACAGGAGGATCCGCAGCACCACGCCCCCGGCCCGGCGGGCGCCCGTCATGCCCCACCCTCCGGTCCGCGGTCCCGCCAGGCCGCGAGCGACGCGGCCAGGCCGGTGACGACGAGCGCGGCCGCCCCCAGGAGCCCGACGAGGCGGAGAAGCCAGTAGACGAGGACGTTCGGATCGGACGCGGCGGGATCGAGGGGCTCCGCGAGACCGGCCACGAGGTAGACCACGCCGAGGAGCGCCAGGCCGACCGCGGCGACGATCTGCCACACCCGGCGGCGGACGAGGGCGAGCGCTGTGAGGGCGGCCTGGACGAGGAGCAGGGCGAGCGGCGGGGTGAAGAGCGTCCCGCGCGTGACCCACTCGCCGGACACGTCGTCGGGGTCACCCACGTCGCCGAGCTCGGCCGCCCAGCCGTGGTCGATGGAGATGACGGTGGCGATCAGCCAGAAGCCGAGCAGGCGACGAGACCGGAACCAGCAGCTTCGCCACGGGCGGACACTACCCCGCGGCCAGGCGGTCGGCGAACTGTGCGATCCGGCGTCCGGCCTCGACGATCCGCTCGGGCGGCTCGTTCGTGAAGATGAGGCGCACATGGTGGCGACCGAAGTCGTCGCTCCCCCACCCCGCCATCGGCGTGACCGCGACGTCCTCCTCCGCGAGCAGCCGCTCGGCGAACGCGAACGCGTCGACCCCCGTGTCCTCGACGCCCACCAGGAAGTAGTAGCCGCCCTCCGGCGGCACGACCCGGAGGTGCGGGCTCTCCCGAAGCTCGGCGACGAGGAGCTGGGCGTTCCGCTCGTGGAAGGCGACGGCGTCGAGCTGCCAGACCTGCGGGTCGGCGAGCGCGGCGGCCGCGGCCACCTGGCAGAAGCCGCTCGGCATGATCCCGTTGAAGATGTGCGTGTCCTCGAGGGCGGCGACGAGGTCGCGCGGCCCGAGCGTCCAGCCGATCCGCCAGCCGGGCATGTTCCAGCTCTTCGAGAGGCAGCCGACGGTCAGCGTGCGCTCGCGGAGGCCCGGGAGCGCGGCCGGCTGCGTCACGCGGCGGCCGCCGAACGCCAGGTGGTCGGCGTGGGCGTTGAAGACGACGATCGCGTCGTTCTCGACGGCCGCGTCGGCGAGCGCCTGCGTCTCCTCCCCCGTGAAGACCGTGCCGGTGGGCATGCACGGCGAGGCGAAGAAGACGACGCGGCAGCCGCGGGCCCGCTCGCGCAGCTCCCCGGGGTCGAACGTCCAGCGCCCGCCCTCGTGCAGGTCGAGGAAGACCTGCACGCCGCCGGCCAGGCGGACGCGCTGCGCCATCCCCGAGTAGGTCGGGTTCGTGAGCAGGACGCGGTCGCCGGGGTCGATCGTGACGAGGAGCGCGTTGAGCAGCGACTCCCCGGCGCCCGAGGTCATCACGATCTCGCCCTCCGGGTCGTAGTCGAGCCCGAAGTCGGCGCGGTAGCGGTGCGCGACCGCCGCGCGCGCCTCCGGGAGCCCCCGCAGCGGCAGGTAGCTGTTGCAACGGTCGACGCCGACCGCCGAGCGAGTCGCCTCGAGGACGTGCTCGGGCGGCACGAGCACGGTGTCGGCGTTCTCGAGCCTGAAGGCCTCCGGCCGTGCATCCGCCAGGTCAGCCATGTCGGCCATGGTCATCCGCAGCATGCTCCGCACACGGGCGGAGATCCGTTCGCTCACCGTTCCTCCTTCGGGTCGAAGCGCTCCGGCGCGAGCGCCGCGAGCTGCGGCGGCGGCCGGTCGCCGCAGATCAGGCCCGCGAGCCAGGCGGCGGTCGCGGGCGCGGCCTGCATCCCCAGGGACGCATGGCCGCCGTGGACGTAGACCCCCTCGCGCCCGGGGAGCGCGCCGACGACCGGCAGCCCGTCGGGCGCGGTCGGCCGTAGGCCCGACCAGGCACGGGAGACGCCGACGGAGCCGAGCCCCGGCGCGTGGCGAAGCGCCCGCCGGGCGAGCCGCGAGGGCACGTCGGCACCCTCGGTCCCGTCCCGCACGGAGAGCGCCATCGACGCGCCGAGCAACGCTTCGCCGGCCTCCGCCGGGCAGAGCAGGAACGCCTCGGCGAGGGGAGCGTCGGGAGCCTCCGCGGCCAGCTCGGCGAGCGGGCGCGGGCGGCCGGCGCGGCCGAGCACGACCTGGTCGGGCCAGGATGCCTCCTCCACGATCCAGGGGAGCTCGAAGGGGAGCCGCTCGGTGCGCATCAGCCAGCCGCGCCCCGCCTGCACGGGGAGACCGGGCACGAGGTCCGCGAGCCACGGGCCGGTCGCCAGGACGACCGCGCCCGCGGCCACCTCGCCGCCGCCCGTGACGACACCGCCGGGCTCGAGCCGGTGGACGCGCTCGCCGCAGCGGATCTCCGCCCCGAGCGAGCGCGCCTCCTCGGCAAAGGCCGCCGTCGCCTGCTCGGCGGCGACCGTCCACGCCTCGTCGACCGCGAGCGCTCCCGCGCCCTTGAGGTGCGGCGGCACCCGCCGGAGGTCCTCGGGCCCCAGGCGGTCATGGCGCACTCCCCGGCCGGCGAGCGCGGCGGTGCGCCGGTCGAGCACGGGGAGCTGGCTCTCGTCCCCGGCGAAGAAGAGCTGCGGGAGCCGGCGCAGGCCGACGACGTGGCCGTCTGCCTCCAGCTCCTCGTAGCGCCGGACGGAGAGGGCGAGCAGCTCGGCGACGATCGGCTCGTCCTGGTGGAGGAGCGTGCCCGTGTTTCTCCCCGACGCGCCCGCTCCGATCCGCGCCTCCTCGAGCACGGTGACCCGGAGCCCGCGGCCGGCCAGCTCGCAGGCGACCGTCAGGCCGGCGATCCCGGCGCCGACGACGACGGCGTCCGCACTCACCACCCCGGCAGGTCGCCCTCGCGGTACGGGCGCTCGACGTCCTCCGGATAGGGCGCGTAGGCCTCCCTCGGGGACTTCGTCGTCTGCGGGACGCCGGCTCCGTGCCGGTCTGCGACCTCCGAGGCGGGGTAGACGACGCTCGAGTCGGGCGTGCGCGCTCCTACAGCGAGGACGACGCACGGGCCGGCGCCGGCGCCGACGAGCACGTGCTCGGTCCAGGCCGGGCAGTGGAAGTAGTCCCAAGCCCCGAGCCGCCGCTCCTCGCCCTCCACGAGCAGCAGGCACTCGCCCGAGAGGACGAGGAACCCCTCCTGGTTGCTCTCGCCGTGGTACATGCACGCCGGCTGCCCGGGAGCGAGCAGGGAGATGTTGATCCCGAGCTGCGGGAAGCGGACGTCGCCCTCAAACGTCGTCCAGCGCCCGAACGCCGCGTTCTCGACCCAGCGCGCCTCGCGCGCGTTGACGACGAACCACCCCTCGCCCTCGGGGACGAGGCCGTTCTCCGTGGGGACGAGCCGAGCCTCCTCGACCATTGCGTACCTCCTCTCGCCGACCGCGAGAGTCTAGGCTGCGCCAAGCACATGGCGAGGCGCCACCTGATGGGCCTGCTCCTGGCCACGGAGGAGGACTGGCCGGGAGCGTTCGAGGCCGTCCTCGGACGCCTCGGGCCGCTTCGCTACGGGGGCGAGACGCACGAGCTGGCGGCCGCGCGAATCCGCAACGAGCCCTTCGACCTGCGCTCGCGGCCGCGGTACACGCTCGTGATCGACCGGCTCTCCTGGTGGTACGACCTGCCGCGCGAGTGGCTGAAGAAGATCGCGCTCATGGACGACGTCTACCTGCTCAACAACCCCTTCACGTTCCAGGCGATGGAGAAGCACGCCGCCTACTGCGCGATGATGAGGCTCGGCCTCGACGTCCCCGAGACCTGGCTGCTCCCGCACAAGCTGCCGCCCTCGAACCCGCGTTACGTGCCGATGGCCGAGCGCTACAACCCGGACTTCGATCTGGGCCGGATCGGCGACTGGGTTGGCTACCCGCTCTACATGAAGCCCTTCGACGGCGGCATGTGGGTCGGCGTCACGCGGGTCGGCGGCCGGGAGGAGCTGCAGGCCGCCTACGACGCCTCGGGCGAGCGGATGATGCACCTGCAGGCGAGCGTCGAGGGCTACGACGTCTTCACGCGGAGCCTCTCGATCGGGCCGCAGACGAGCGTGATGCGCTACGAGCCGGGCGCGCACGGCCACTATCGCTACCAGCTCGACCGCGACTTCCTCCCGCCGGAGCAGGAGCGCGAGGTGGCGCGGATCAGCCGTCTCGTCAACGCGTTCTTCCGCTGGGAGTTCAACTCGTGCGAGACGATCGTCAAGGACGGGCGCGCCTACCCCATCGACTACGCGAACGCCTCGCCCGACATCGCCCTCGTCAGCCTCCACTACTTCTTCCCCTGGGCGATCCGCGCCCTCGTCGCCTGGTGCGCGTTCTGCTCGGTGAGCGGGCGCTCGATGCGCCTCAACCAGCGGACCCGTGAGTACTTCCTCGTCGGCGACGACCCGGACCTCGGCTACGAGGACAAGCTCGCCCGCTACGAGGAGCTCACCGCCGCCTACTTCCGTACCGCCGAGTTCGAGGAGTTCCGGGCCGTCGTCCTCGGCCACCTCGACGAGCTCACCGTCGAGTACGTCGAGAGCCCCGAGTTCGACGACCTGCTCGTCCGCTCGATCCACCTCGAGGTCGAGAGGGATCGGCACGAGGAGATGATCGAGCGCTGCCGCAGCCTCACGCAGCGATGGGCGGCCGACGAGCGGGCGGCAGGCCAGAAGGGCTAGGAGCCCGAGCCGGACTGCGCCGCGGCGCAGTCCTCGTTCGACTGGAGCTCCTCCCGGAGCTCGCCGGAGTCCAGGCTCTGGAGCTCGTCGAGGGAGCTCGAGAGCTCGCCTTCGAGCTGCTGGATCTCCGCGGCCGCCTGGGGGACCTTGGCGATGAGGTCCTGCAACGAGTCGTCCCCCTCGAAGGTCGCGCGCAGGTCGTCGACGGTCGCCTGGATGCTCTCGGCCGTCGAGTCGACGATCGCCTCCACCTCCTGGCTGGCCTCGGTCTCGGGCGCGCCGAGCCCGCGGATCTCGTCGAGGAACGACTCCGTCGCGTCGAGCCCTTCGTCGATGGCGTCCTGGATGCCCTCGGCGCTGAGGTCGGACGGGCTGATGCCGCTGACGACCTCCTCCAGCGACGTCCGCCAGTCGCCCGCGGCCGAGCAGAAGTCGTCCGCCCACGCCTGCGCCGGCGGCTCGTCGTCGTCACCGCCGCCGCCGCAGCCGGCGGCCAGGACGAGGACGGCGAGGAGCGGGAGCAGCGCGAGTCTCATCGGAGCCTTCCGGAACAGTGTAGGGGCTACCGCGCTAAGCTCTCTTGGCATGAGCGTGGAGCCGCTTCGGGTCGAGGCGGCGCTGGAGGGCGCCGCGAAGCGCCAGGCCGGCGTCATCCGCTACTACGAGCTGGCCAAGCGCGCGGAGTGGCAGGTGCGGGACGTCCCCTGGAACGAGATCCCGCCCATTCCGGAGGCGCGCGGCTCGGCCGAGAAGAAGGCGCGCCGCCAGGACGTCTGGCGCTCGGTCGTCACGCAGCAGTACCAGGCGGACATCCTCGCCGTGAAGATGGCGGCGCAGCTCCTGAACGCCGCGCCCCACCACGAGGCGCGCCTCTACTACTCGACGATGGTGCAGGACGAGTCCCGGCACGTCGAGGCGTGGCTGAAGCTGCTGGGCGAGGTCGGCGGGCCCGCCGAGCGCGACCCGTACCTGGACGAGCTCGCGCGCATGTTCCTGGACGAGCTCGATCTCCTCGAGGAGAAGGTCTTCCTCATGCAGGTCTTCTTCGAGCGGCTGATCATCCCGCGCTTCCGCCTGATCGCGCGCTCGTCGCGCGGGACCATCCTGGAGGACATCTGCAACCGCCTCACGATCGACGACGGGATCCACCACGGCGCCGGCATGGCCTACGAGCGCGTGCTGCTCGAGGGCGCGACGAAGCGGACGAAGCAGAAGCTGGTCATGGCCGCCAACCGGATGCTGCCGGTCTTCGTCGAGCACGCGCTCTGGCGTCCGCCCGCCCGCGCCTGGATCGGCCGCGCGATGCACGACCGCGACGTGCAGCGGCTCCGCGAGGACCTCGACGACGGCGTGCGCCTGGCCAACTCGCTGGGCCTCGACGTCAGCGACGTCCAGCTTCCGTACTGAGCCGGGGCCAGACGGCCGCGAGCTGCGCGCCGAACAGGAAGATCGCGGCGCAGAGGTAGACGAGGAAGAGGAAGCCGACGGCGGCGCCGAGCGACCCGTACACGAGGTTGTAGTCGGCGAAGCGCGACAGGTAGATGCCGTAGGCCCACTGCGTCACCTGCACGGCGACCGCGACGAGAAGTGCCGGCAGCCAGAGGTCGGCGAGCCGCGGGCGCGAGGGCGGGACGTAGCGGTAGAGGAGCAGGACGGTGGCGACGACGAGCGCGAGCGAGACGAGGAGCTGCGTCCCGTCCCCCGCCGCCGCGCCGAGCCGCGCGAGGCCGAGCTCCTCGCCGATCCTCTCGCCGAGGTCCTCGACGAGCCTGACGACGAGGGTCAGCGAGAACGCGACGAGGATGAGGACCCCGGCGAGCAGCACGAGCAGGAGGTCGAACGTCTTGCCGCGCCAGGCCTCCCGGCGCTCCGCGCCCCACACGCTGGTCAGCGCGATCCGGATCGCGGCCATCATCCCGCTCGCGGCCCAGAGGACGCCGAGGAACGCGACGAGCCCGACGGCCGACGACGGGCTGGCCAGGCCCTGCATGGCCTCGTCGAGGCTGGCGCTCCCCGCCTCCGACAGGCTCAGGTGGTCGACGAACCAGGCGACGAGCTCATCGCGGCGCTCGTCGTTCTCGATGAGGAGGCCGAACACGGAGGCCAGGAAGATGGCCAGCGGGAAGATCGAGAACAGCACGCGATAGGCGATCGCCGACGCGAGCTGCGGGCAGAGGTTCCGCGTGTAGGCGGCGGCCGACTCGCGCGCGAGCCGGACGAGCGTCTCGAGCACGCCGGTCACGTCCAGGCTCCTCCGGGCGCTCCTAGCCGGGGCTCGGCCGGGTGCGAGCAGCGGGAACAGGTTGGCGCAGGAAAAGCCCGGGCATGCCCGGCTTGGTTCGCCCCTCGCCGGGCGGCTCCTCCGCCCGCTAGCCCTCCGTGGAGCACTCCTCGGCGATCTGCTCCAGCTCCTCGGCCGCCTGGTCGAGCCCGTCGGCGGGGTCGTCCGACTCGTAGAGACGGCGGAGGACGTCCGCGACCGCTGCCAGACAGGCCTCGGCGAGGTCGGCGCGCGCCTTCTCGGCCGCGGCTCGCTCCTCGGCGGACGCCGTCGCGCCCCCGGCCTCCGCCAGCGCAGCCTCGGCCTCGGCGGCCAGCCGCTCGAGCTCGGCCTGGCTGTCGGCCAGCTCGGCGTTCGTCGCTCCCAGCTCCGCCGCCACGCCCTCGTACCGCTCCTGGGCCCCGTCGAGCGCCGCCTGTGCCTCTACCGCGGCGCTCTCGGCCGCCGCCTGCTCGTCCTCGAGCTGCTGCTGGAGGTCCGCGACCTGCTGCTCGAGCTCCGCGACCTGCTGGTCGAGGCCGGCGTTGTCCTGCTCGAGCTCGTCGATCCGGGCCTGGCTGGCGGCGTTGACGTCCTCCTGGTCGCTCTGGAGGACCGCCGCCCAGATGGCCAGGCCGATGACCGCCGCGCCGAGCGCGACCGTGAGGACGATCCAGGTCGTCGGGCGGCTCCGCTGCGGCGGGGGCGGCGGCGTCACGCGGCGGCGCCGGCGGCCGCCAACCGGCCCGCGAAGAACTCGAGCGCCTTGCGCGTCTTCGTCTCCTGCTCGCCCGACATGTCGATGCCCCGCTCGGCCAGGAAGGCGCGCGTCTCCGCGGCGACCTGGAACGCCTCGCCGGGGGCGCACTTCGTCGACAGCTCGAGCAGGCGGGAGTCGTCCGGGTAGAGCCAGACCTCCGCGACCATCTTCCGCCCGAGCTGGGGCGGCACGTCCTTGACCTTGAGGACGAAGATCGGCCCGAGCACGGAGAGGTCGTCGAGGCTGAGGCCCTCGGGCGCGTGCTCGGCGTAGAAGGCCCGCTGCTCCTTCGAGAAGAGCTTGCGAAGCGGACGATCGCCGCTCACCGTCTCCCGCACGCGCGGCTTGGAGAGCACACCCTTGAACGAGCCGGAGCAGACGAAGCCGCCCGGCATCGCGTCCACCTCGACGCCGAAGCTCGGCGAGAGGCGAAGCTCCTCCGGCAGCTCCTGCGGCACGACCGGCCGGAGCTTGACGACGGTGTCGTCGCCCTTGTCCTGGACCCGCCGCGCGCGCACGACCACGCCGCTCGAGTTGAGCGCGAGCTCAGGCGTGTCGAAGAAGAACACCTGCCGGATCTGCGCGTCGAGCGGGTCGATGTCGAGCGCCCTCACCGCGGTGCGCTGTGAGTCGGCCGGCACCGTGAGCTTCAGCTCGACGGTGTCGGCTCCCTTCATGAGCGCGAGCACCTCGACGACCTGCGCGTCGGTGAGCGCCGCCGGCGCCCTGGTGGCAGCCATTGCCTTCTCCTCTCTGCCGCCGGAACGGGGAGGCCGGACCGTTCCGGCCTCCCCTTCCGAGTCCGGAACCCGCTAGGAAATCGCCTTCTGCTTGAGGCTCTCGTACTCCGAGTCGCTCAGGACTCCCTGGTTGTGGAGGTCCTTGAGCTTCGCCAGCTCGTCCGCCGTCGAGACGCCCGACGCGGCCCGCTGCGCGGCTTCGGCCTGGGTCATCATGCGGACGTCCTGCGCCGTCATCTTCGGCCTCGCGATCACGTAGATCAGGATCCCGAGGAGCGGGAGGACGATGATCAGGAGGAGCCAGCCCGCTTTGGCCCAGCCTCCCATGTCGTCCCTCCGGAAGATGTCGGCCACAACCGAGATGAAGACCCAGAAGAACATGATCCAGAGGAAGAACAAGAGCATGTACCAGAAGACGTCAAGAAACGTCGTCTCTGCGAAGAGCACACTGCCTCCCTTGCCGAGTTGAGTCGTCGCGCTGGGGGATTCTGACGGGAAATCGTTCCTGGCGCTCATCCCACCGGGATGGTGCTCGGAAGCGCGCCCGCACAGGGGCGATCAGCCGGCGCGGATCTCGACGATTCTCGCCTGCCACGCGCCGCGCGGCGCCTGGACGTCGACGGTCTCGCCGGACTTGCGGCCGAGCAGCGCGGCACCGAGCGGGGAGGTCGGAGAGACCGTGCCCTCGCCGCCGACGCTCGAGATCTCCAGCTCCATGAGCTCGCCGGACCCGTCGTCCACGACGACGTGCGAGCCGACGACGACTGCATCGGAGCCGCCGCCCTCGACGACGACCGCGGTCTCGAGCCGGGCGCGCAGGATCGTGATGCGCCGCTCGAGCAGGCCCTGCTCGTTCTTGGCGGCGTGGTACTCGAAGTTCTCGGAGAGGTCGCCGTGGCCGCGGGCGACCGCGATCGCCTGCACGACCTCGGCGCGCTTCGGCCCCTCGAGCTCGGCGAGCTCGGCGGCCAGCCGCGCGTGCTGCTCTCGGGTGAGCTGCTCGTCCACGGCTAGGAAACCGGCGCCAGGCCCCGGGCCTTGCGGCTGGCGGCGGACTGGCGTCTCTGCGCGGAGAGCTCGACCTTGCGCAGGCGCACGTTGCCGGGGGTGACCTCGACGCACTCGTCCTCGCGGATGTACTCGAGCGCCTGATCGAGGGAGAGCGGTCGCGGCGGGATCAGGCGGACGAGCTCGTCGGCGGTCGAGGAGCGCATGTTCGTCAGCTTCTTCTCCTTCGTCGCGTTCACGTCGAGGTCCTCGGCGCGCGCGTTCTCGCCCACGATCATGCCCTCGTAGACGTCCGCGCCGGGCGCCACAAAGAGCGAGCCGCGCTCCTGGAGGTTGAGGATGGCAAAGGCCGTCGTCCTGCCGCGCCGGTCGGCGACGAGCGCGCCGGTCGGCCGCGTGCGGAGCTCGCCGAACCACGGCTCGAAGCCCTCGAAGACATGGTGGAGGATCCCGGTTCCACGCGTCTCGGTCAGGAACTCGGTGCGGAAGCCGATCAGGCCGCGCGCCGGGACGATCACGTCCATCCGCACCCAGCCGCTGCCGTGGTTGACGAGCGCCTCGGTGCGGCCCTTGCGCAGCGCGAAGAGCTGGGTGACGACGCCGAGGTACTCCTCGGGCACGTCGATCGACACGCGCTCGACCGGCTCGTGGAGGACACCGTCGATGCGCCGCGTGACGACCTGCGGCTTCCCGACGGTCAGCTCGAAGCCCTCGCGGCGCATCTGCTCGACGAGGATCGCCAGCTGGAGCTCGCCGCGGCCCTGCACCTCCCAGGCGTCGGGCCGGTCGGTCGGGAGGACGCGCAGCGAGACGTTGCCGATCAGCTCGGCGTTCAGGCGGCTCTCGACCATGCTCGCCGTCAGCTTGTCGCCGTCCTGCCCGGCGAGCGGCGAGGTGTTTATCCCGATGGTCACCGACAGCGACGGCTCGTCGACGGTGATCACCGGCAGCGGCCGCGGGTCGGCCGGGTCGGCCAGCGTCTCGCCGATCGTCACCTCCGGCAGGCCGGCGACGGCGATGATCTCCCCCGGCCCGGCCTCCTCGGCCTCGACGCGGTCGAGCGCCTCGGTCACGTACAGCTCGGTGACCTTCGCGCGCTCGACGGAGCCGTCCGCGCGGCACCAGGCCACCGGCTGCGCGCCCCTGATCGTCCCCTGGAGCACGCGGCAGAGCGCGAGGCGGCCGACGTAAGGCGAGGCGTCGAGGTTCGTCACGAGCGCCTGCAGCGGGTGGCCTTCCTCGTAGGCCGGGGCCGGGATGTGCTCCAGGATGGCGTCGAGCAGCGGCCGGAGGTCGGGCTCGAGCGCGTCCGGGTCCGGGTCGAGCGACGCCCGGCCGGCCTTGCCGTTGCAGTAGACGATGGGAAACTCGATCTGGCTCTCGTCGGCATCGAGATCGAGGAAGAGCTCGTACACCTCGTTCACGACGGCCTCGATGCGCGCGTCGGG
>Ga0268386_10001569_pt1 | contig 15738 bp, 10 predicted proteins | sample RVTome_15_FD_200260 | JGI IMG/M metagenome (GOLD analysis project Ga0268386, IMG submission 200260) | Soil microbial communities from uranium-contaminated site in the Upper Colorado River Basin, Wyoming, United States - RVT150D86... ...
TCCTCGATCGAGCCCGTCCCGGCGCAGATCTCCTCCGTGACCTCACTCAGGCATCCCTGAATCGTGCGGCCCAAACGAAAAAGGCCTTCCGGGGGATCGCCCTGGAAGGCCTGTTGCGTCCATGAGGACAGGGCTTCTAGGGTGGCGTACCCTCCTCGTCCGACCGGCCGAAATGGCGGCCAAGGAAGGGCTGGCGCACCAATCCATTGCGCAGACCGGCGGCGATTCGTAGCGTGCCGGTCCGATGGGACGGCCGCGCCGTCCTGGAGCACGTCGGATTGGTGATCTGTGCAGCCACTCTAAGCCTCACGGGAAAGATAGGAGTGATCCCGCGATTTGTCAATGGTGGATCGCCTCCCGGCCTACGGCCGGTCCTCCTCGAGGTAGCGCAGCCAGCGAGCGACGAGCTGCTGGCTGGGCCCGTTGTTGTCCACGTAGGACTTCGCGTAGCGCAGCATGCGCTCGCGCTCGGCGGGCGGGGTGGCCGCCGCGTCCTCCCGGAACGCGTCGAACAGCAGCCGCAGCATGACGAACACCGCCCCCGCGTCGTCGGGGTGCCGCTCCACGTAGGGGGTGAGGGCGGCGAGGGCCTCGTCCCGCTGCCCGGCGAGAGCCCGCGCGAAGCCGACCCGGCGCGCGAGGCCCTCGTCCCCCGGCCACTCCTCGAGCGCTTCCTGCGCCACCGCGAGCGCCTGGGGTCCCTCTCCCACCCGGAGGAGGGAGTCGGCGAGCAGGCGGTAGACCGCGGGGTGGCCCGTCTCGGTCACGAGGGCGGTCTGCCAGGCTCCCGCGGCATGGCGGTCCTCGCCCCCGGCCGCGTAGCACGCCCCGAGGTAGAAGGCCGCCGGGAGGAAGTCGGAGGCGAGGCGCAGGGCGGCCCGGAGGTGGTTCCCCGCGGCGGCGGTCTCGCCGTGGGCGAGCTGGCCGATCGCCCGGAGGAACAGGATGCGCGGCTCCTCGGGCCCGGACGGCCCCAGGATCTCGAGGATCCCGGCGGCGTCCCCGCTCCGCGCCCGCCCGATGGCGGAGGCGACCGGGGGCGAGACGTCCCCCGGGACGAGAGCGGCCATGCGGTCGAGAAAGTAGCCGACGACGTCCGGGGCGAGGACGGCCGCGAGGTCGAAGGCGCCCACGCTCGCGGCCAGGCTCGCGGCCGGGATCGCGGCCGCTCGCCCGGAGGGCGGAGCCGAGGTGGCGAGGCGCACCGGGCGGCTGAGTCCCGCCACCCGCTCGCCGTCCACCGAGACCACCGCGCGCAGGTGGTAGTCGCCCGGGGGGAGGACGCCGAGGGCGAGCCCCGCCTGGGCCACGCGCCGCCCGTCGGGGGCGTCGGCCGCCGTGGCGGGAACGGTCTCGATCACCGGCCCCTGCTCGGACTCCGCCACCTCCACCACCATCGTGGCCTTCTCCAGCCGCGCCCGGTCCTTCGCGCGCATCTCGACCCGGGCCACCAGCGCCCCCCCGACCCCGAGGCCGGCGCTCGGCACGAAGCGGCTCCCCTGGACACCGGGCGGGCCGACCACGAGGTCGCTCAGCTCCAGGCCGCCCGCGGAGACGGGCGCCGCCTTCACCGGGTGCTCGACGCTTCCCCGCCGGCCCACCGAATCCACCGCCACCACCTTCAGGGTGTACGTCCCCGGGTCCACGACCGCGCTGCCCAGGTAGGCGACCCGGTCCGGGCCGGACGGGGGCTCGATGCGGTCGGCTCCGGTGCCGAGCATCCGGCCCTTGGCGTCCAGCAGCGCGAAGCCCACCGCCACCGCTCCCCGCCCCCGCTCGACCTCCGCGCTCACGAGCACGCGGGCGCGGCCTTCGGCGTCCGCCAGGGTGTAGGCGGACACCCGGACCAGGAGGTCGGTGGCCAGGAACGGGGCCCGCATCATCGCCGCGAGCACGGTGGGCTCGGAGGGAGGCCCGGTGGGGATGTTGACGCTCCCCCGCGAGCGCACGGTGAGGCCGCGGCGCGCCACCTCGACCGCGATCGAGTGGTCGCGGCCGTCGCGGTCCCCCGCCTCCGGCTCGAAGCCGATCAGGTAGTAGCCGGTCAGCTCGCGGGAGATGCGGTCGTAGATCTCGTCCCCGGTCCCCGCCACGTTGAAGACCGCCCCCCGGGCCAGGGCGGCGAGCGTCTCCACCCCGTCCCGCCGGAAGTGGTCGTCCTCCAGCGCGGTCGGGCTGGGCCGCGCCCGCGAGGCGTCCACGAACGCGCCTCCGGTGCCGAGCCGGAGGACGTACAGCGAGACCCGGGCGGACGCCGCCTGGGCGGCCAGGTCGCGCCACACGATCGTGCCTCCCTGGCTGTCCGTCATCCCCTCGGTGATCAGGATGACCGTCTTCGGGCCCTCGATGTCCCCCAGGGCGTCGAAGACCCCGCCGAGGGCCTTGACCGCGGCCTGGGACTGGCCGCGGAAGTCGGTGGCCAGCTCCCAGGCCTCGCCCTCGAGGTCCCGGATGCACATCTGCCGCTCCGCGTCGCCCGTGATGTGCCCGCACTCGCGGTCCAGCACGTCGCCCCAGCGCAGGCGGTTGTTGTCCACGAACGCCACCGCCTCCACGAGGCCCACCCGCCTCCCCTCGAACTGCCCCCGGCCCGAGACCTTCATCAGGGCCTCCCGCACCTGGGCGTGGAGGCCGGTGAACTCGACGCTCGGCCCGGGAGCGGGGATGGTGACGAGGCCGGTCCGGTCGGCGGGATTGAGGCGGTCGAGCACGCGGTCGGCGGCGGCGACCACCGCCCGGGCCCCCCCGAGCCGGATGTTGGCCTGGTCCACCACGAAGAGCACGAGCCGGCCCGGGGGAAGGCCCTCGTTGGTGCTGAAGTAGGGGGAGGACGGGGGAGCCTCCCGCCCCTCCGCCTCCTCCCCGAGGTCCACGTACTCGAGGGACACGATGCGGCGGGGCCGGCGGTCCACGGTGAGGGTGAAGTCGCCGGGGGCGAGGGAGCGCACCGGCCGGCCGTTCCGGTCGACCACGTTGACGTCCACCGCCACGAGGTCCACCTCGGCGGCGAACACCGGGGGCGCCTCCTCCTGCCCGCGCGCGGGCAGGGCGCTTCCCGCCAGGAGCAGGGCGAGCAGGGCTCGTGTCCTCATGGCCTCACCTCGTCCGGGCCACCGCCCGGTAGCCCTTGCGCGACCGCACGCGATGCCTCCCCTTCACGTCGACCCGGATCGAGCGCCACGACCCGTCCCGCTCGGGTTTCGTGGGGTCGTAGGCGAGGAGGTACTGGCTGGCCAGGTCCTCGGTGATCTCCGCGAAGACCCCGGACAGCTCCTCGATCCGGTCGGTGTAGAAGGCCCGTCCCCCGCTCACGTCGGCGAGCCGGTCGAGCACCTGCTTGAGCTCCCGCTCGCGCATCCCCCGCCCCTGGCCGATGACGTAGATCGGCGCGTCGGTCACCTCCACCCTCCGCTCGACGTCCTCGACGATCGCCCGGCTGGACCGGTCCTCCCCGTCGCTGAACACCACGAGGGCCCGCCGGCCCCGCCGCTCGTCCAGGAGGTCCAGGCCCTTCAGGACCACGTCGTAGAGGGCGGTGCCTCCCCAGGGGGCGAGGCGGTCCACCGCCCGGAGGCGGGCCGCGGGATCCGTCACCCGCCGGGCGAGGGTGAAGATGTTGTCGTTGAAGGCGAGGAGCGTCACCTGGTCGTCGGGCCGCAGGGCCAGGAGGAACGCCTTCACCGCCTCCCGGCAGGCCGGCATGGCCTCCGCCATGCTGCCGCTCATGTCCACCGCGACCACGACCTCCCGGGCCGTCCCCTCCCCGATGAAGTGGGTCACCGGCTGCTCTACCGCGTCCTCGAAGATGCGGAAGGCCTCCCGGGGGAGGCCGCGCACGAAGCGGCCGTCCCGGTCGGTCACGATGGCCGCCACCTGGACGAGGTCCACCTCGACCCCGGGGGAGAACACCGCCCCCTGGGTCCGCACGCTCGCCACCAGCCGTCCGCCCCGCCGGAGCGTCGCCACCGCCCGCACGTGGTGGGGGACGACCTCCGGGCCGGCGTTCCACGCGCACTCGAAGGGCGGGGCCTCGCGGGTGCACACGTGCTGGCCGTCGGCGGTGAACACCACCCGGGCCACCGGCGCCGACGCCGGCCGCACCTCGGCCCGGAGGGTGACCGCCCCGCTGACGAACCCGTCGTGCTCCGGCTCGACGATCGCGAGGGACGCCGGCGGCTGGGCGAGCGCGGGCGCCGCGGCGAGGACGGCAACGAGGAGGGGAATCGGGCGGCGGCTCACGGCGCGGCCCCCGGCTCCGGCGCGGGCAGGAGGGGCCCGTCCCCGACGAGGGCGGCCACCATGTCGTCCAGCCGCTCGCCCGGGACGTCCCGCACGTGCTGGGCGAGGGCCAGCCAGTCGTCGTGCCCGCGGGGCTCGCACCCGTCCACGAGGTCCTGCACCAGGTAGGCGAGCAGGCTCGGCCCGAGGGACGCGGGCAGCCCGCGTTCGTGAAGCGCCACCGCCGCGAGGAGGCCGAGGTCGGCGAACCGGGCGGAGAGCAGCAGTCCCAGCCGTCTCCCGGCCAGGTCGTCGAACGGGCGGGGAGGGGGCAGGCGGAGCCGCCAGGCGCCGTCCTCGCCGAGGGACGGGGTCCCCCAGGCGTCCCACGGCCCGTCGCCGGGACCACCGAGGCGGAACAGCTGGAGCAGCGAGAAGAACCTCGGGAGAGCCTCCGGCTCGTGCACGACCGCCCACTCGAGCGCGCGGTGCCGCCAGGCCTCGAGGCCGGCCTCCCGGGCGGCGGCATCGACGGCGTCGGCTCTCCCCGCCAGCGCCCGGGCGCGCTCCCGCCCCCGCTCGATCGCGGCCGCCATCTCCCCCTGGGCGCGGTCGTCGAGCGCCCACGGGTCCATGAAGGTCACGGTCCGGGCGAGACCGAGCCGGGTCGCGACGTCGAGCCCGGGGGGCCGCGACGGCACGTCGGTCGAGAGGCGGCGGAGCGAGAAGCCGGCCAGGGCGGTGTCGAGACCGAGGAGCGACCCCGTCACCCGCCAGGCGACCCCGATCCAGGGGGGCTCCACCGGGGCGTTCCACGGCGAGGGCAGGAACCGGTGGCGCAGGGCCACGTTCGAGCCCGCGAGGGCCGGCCCTCCCGGCGGCCCCAGGTGCGGAGCGTAGGCGATCGACAGCAACGCCTCGGCCAGGAGGCGCTCGCCGGCCTCCCGGAGGGTCGCCGCGCCCTTCTCCCCCACCCGCGCGCGGCCCGCCTCATCCCGCCTCGTCGCGGCGGCGAGCGCCCGGAGGTCCAGCGGCTTCTCGTCGGGGAACGTGACCGGGACGAGCGGCCGGGCGACCGCCTCCAGCGCGGCCGTGGCCTCGGCCAGCGCATCCCGGCCCCGGGCGGCCTCGACGCGCTCGGTCGCGGCGAGGAAGGCGAGGACCGCGTCGAGGCGGTTCCCTCCCTGGCGCCGCCGGACCGCCTCGATGCGGCGCCGGTCCGCCTCGCCCGGGTCGGCGCGGTAGTGGAGGCCTTCCCACTCGAAGGACCGGCCCGGCTCCGCGGTCAGGAGGCTCCCCGAGAGGGCCCGCGCGAGCACCTCCTCGGCCGAGCCCGGAGCGACCGCTCCGTAGGTGGAGGCGGCCAGCCGGGGCAGGGCGGTGTCGCGGAGCCACCCCGCGACGGCCGGACCGTACCGGCCTGCCGCGAAGGGCACCGCCACGAGCGAGGCGACCAGCCCCTCGGCCTCGGCCGCGTCGAGCGCGTGACGCAGCCGGGCCCGCTCGAGCAGGGCGAGCGCGCCCTGGAACTGGCCGTGGGCGAGGGCGGCCGCCGTCGGGTCGGTCAGGACGGCGAGCTGCTCGGCCCGCCGCACGGCCTGCGCGAGGAGGGCGGGACTCACGATGCCCATGCGGTCCAGCGCGCGGACGAGGGCCGGCTGCCGGCTCAGGCCCCGCAGGGCGAGGAGCGCGTCGGGGAGCGCCTCCGGGGGAGCCTCGCCGAACACCCGCTGGGCGAAGGCCAGCTTCTCGAGCCGCTCCCACCGGAGGGGGACCGGGCCCAGGCCCACCTGCTCGGCCAGCCAGGCGGCGTCGACGCGCTCGGGGGCGGCGAGGACGGCGGGATCGCGCACGACCTCCTCGGCGAACGCGGCCTCCCAGAAGGCGCGGCTCGCGGGGGACGCCATCCTGCCCTCGGCCTCGGCGCGGACGAGCCGCAGCACGGTGGCCGCGTCCACCTCGGGGCGGTTGAACGCGCCGCCCGCGGGCCGCCACCAGGCCTCGCCCTGGGCGAAGACCGACGCGAGGGCCCGGAAGCGGGCCTCGCGCCGCTCCGGGTCCGGCTCGGCGAGGCCCAGGGCGAAGCGCCGGCCGGGCGGCTCCAGGCGGTCCACCGCGTCGTAGAAGAGCAGCCGCCGCCCGTCCTCGCGGTCGAGGAGGCGGCGGAGGAACTCGCCGGGCTCCCCGACGGTCCTTCCGACCAGCCCTTCCCAGAGCGCCTCCCCCTCCGGCCCCCCGGGAGCGTCCACGCGCCCGTTTCGCACCCGGAACGCGCCCGCGAAGACGGCGAAGGGCTCACTCCGCCGCCTCGCGACCTCGCGGAGGACGTCGGCCTCCCGGGCCAGGGCCGCCCGGGTCTCGACGTCGAGCTGGGCGAGCCCCTGGTAGAGGAGCGAGGCGCCGCGATCGGCGAGGATCGCCTCGGCCGGCGAGGCGTCCCCTCGCGCCGGCGCGAGCCGCGACCACGCCGCGGGCGCGAGGAGGAGGGGCACCGTGTCCGGTGGGCCATCCCCGGGCCCTCCCGCCTCGGCCACGATGGCCGATGCGTAAGGGGCCTCACCCCACCCCCGGGGTCCGTCCACCCGGGCGACCCGCGGCGTGTCCGGCCCCGCCTCGAACCAGGCGCGGACCGCCTGCCGGGCGCCCGCGGACGCGGCGGCGGTGTCGCCGTAGGTCGGGTGGAGGCGCCGGGTCAGCGCGAAGAGGGAGCGGCAGCGGGGCAGCCGAGGGTCCAGCCCGGCCGCCTCGAGCACGCCCGCCGTCCCCCCCGGCAGCGCGCCGGCGGGCCACCGGTCCGCGTCCCCGCCCCACGCCGCGGCCACCGGAAGGAATGCGAGCGCCCTCATGGCCACGATGAGGGTCGGTCTCACGGTGCAGGAGTGTAAGCCAGCGGGCCGCCCCGCGGAAACCGGGGACTCGACCCCCGGGCGGGGATGCTACCATCGGCCGCGGAAGGAGCCCCGGATGCCCCAGCGTCCTCCCGACGTCGAGCCCGAGATCGTCCAGGGCGACCTCACCCCGGAGCTGCTCGACGCCTACCTCGCCGGTCCGGAGATCGCGATCGACACCGAGACGATGGGGCTCCACACCCTCCGCGACCGCCTCTGCGTCGTGCAGCTCTGCGACCGCCGCATGCGGGCCGCCCTCGTCCAGGTCACCCGGCCGACCCTCGAGCGGCCCCCGTCCGAGCGGGCGCCCCGCCTGCGGCGCCTGCTCGAGGCCGAGGGCGTGCTCAAGGTATTCCACTTCGCCCGCTTCGACGTGGCCGCCCTCGGCCACTGGCTGGGCATCGCCGTGGAGCCCCTCTACTGCACGCGTACCGCGAGCAAGCTCGTGCGCACCTACACCGACCGGCACGGGCTCAAGGACAACCTGCTGGAGCTCCTCGACGTGGAGATGGACAAGGCGGCCCGCCACAGCGACTGGTCGGCGGCCACGCTCTCCGAGGAGCAGGTCCGCTACGCGATCTCCGACGTGACGCTCCTCCTGCCGCTCATGGACAAGCTCGAGGAGATGCTCGGGCGGGAGGGGCGGCAGGAGCTGGCCCGGGAGTGCTTCCGGGCGATCCCCGCCTTCGCCCGGCTCGACCTGCTCGGGTACGTGGACCTGTTCGAGCACTGAGGGGGCCGGTTGTCCGGCTCCGCCTCGCCCTACAGCAGGCCCGCGGTCTCCCCCGGCTGCAGCCGCTCGAGGTCCTGGAGCGCCACCACCAGGGCATGGGCCGAGGCCCGGCAGTGCTCGAGGATCGGGCCGTTGCCCCCGATGGAGGCCCCGCTGTCCACGCGGAAGCGGCCCCGCTCCGCATCGGTCAGGGGCTGGCAGGCCCCGCCCTCCACCCGGTGGGGCGGCCGCCGGTCGTACTTGAAGCCCGAGAGTCCCGGGAAGGCCGACGACAGCAGGTAGTCGATCACCCGGACGATCCGCGGCTGGTCCTGGCCGAGCAGCCGGCTGTCCGCCCGCACCGAGACCTCGGTACCCCGCTCGGTCACCGCGATCACGATCCCGATCGACGTCCCTTCCACCCGGAGCAGCTCGTTGGCGATCTCCGCGATCACGTCGCGGTGGCTCTCCTTCACGAAGCCGACGGGGGCGATCCGCACCGCCCCCTTGACCTCCTGGTTGCGGTAGCCCTGGGCCCGGTAGGCGTACCACTCCGGGGGCACCCGGTAGTCGCGGAGGTCGTCGAGCAGGTCCTCGGTCGCCTCGCTCTGGGTCAGCACCTCGAACATCTTGAAGTCGAGGGGGGTCGCCCCGTGGAGGAGGGAGTTCGTGTCGGTGTAGATCCCGAGGGCGGCCGCGGCCCGGCCGGCCGGTCCCAGCTTGTCGAGGATGTCGAAGACCCGGGCGATGACCGCCATGAAGGCCGAGGTCGAGCCCACGGGCAGCCCCACGAACGCCATCTTCACCCGCTTGACCCCGCGGATCCGGCACGCCTCCTCGACGTCGTCGGGGTCGGCGTGGTGGTCGGCCACGAAGAAGAAGTCCTTGACCGGCTGCACCCCGCCGGTGCTCGCCGTGCCCAGGGGCGGCGAGGTGTCGACCATGCAGTGGAGCCCCCGGGGCAGCCGCTCCTTGTTGGGATCGTGGAGGGTGATCCCGCAGCGCTGGACGAGGTTCCGGTTCTGGGGGTGCCCGAGCGCCCCCGTCAGGATCCTCACCTCCTTGGCCCCCAGCTCGGTGAGGATCGCCTTGAGGAGCACCGCGCTCCCCAGCGCGTCGGGGTCGCCCACCCACTGGGTGAAGATGTTGGCCCCCCGCCCCCGGATCGCGGCCGCGCTCCGGCGCAGGCCCATGTAGGCGGCATGGGCGAGGGTGAGGAGGGGCAGACTCTCCTCGGTGCGCCGCTTGCCGAACATCGGCGCGAAGCGGTGGCGCACCACGTGCGGCCCCGGCATCCGGCCCGGCGGTCGCAGGATCTTCCCGTTCTTGCCCCTCATCCGGAACGCCTCCGCCCCTCAGCCTCTCCGCGGCCCGTGGAGCGTCCAGCCCTCCCGGGCGAGGTCCCGGAGGACCTCGGCCGGGCGGAACCTCTCCCCGTGCTTCGTGGCCAGCCTCTCGAGGACCTCCACCGCGAACCGCGCCCCCAGGTGGTCGAGGTAGCGGAACGGCCCCCCCAGGAACGGCGGGAAGCCGAGGCCGAAGATGGCCCCCACGTCCCCGTCCCGCGGGGAGCGGAGGATGCCCTCTTCCAGGCAGAGGGCCGCCTCGTTCAGGAAGGCGAACACCAGCCGGTCCTGGATCTCCCGCGGCTCGAACGGCCGGCGGGCCGCTCCTCCGGGAAGCAGCGCGTAGACCGACGGGTCCACCCGCTTCTTCCCGCCGTCGTACGTGTAGAAGCCCCGCTTGTTCTTCCGTCCCTGGCGGCCGTCGGCCACCACCGCCGCCATCGAGGCGGGGGGGGACATGCGCTCGCCGAAGTGGTGGTGCATCACCTTGGCGACCTTGGCCCCCACGTCGATCCCCACCTCGTCGAGGAGCGCGATCGGCCCCACCGGGAAGCCGAAGTCGACCATGGCCTTGTCGATCGCCTCGACGGACGCCCCCTCCTCGACGAGGAGGGCCGCCTCGTTCACGTAGGGGGCGAGGGCGCGGCTCGTGTAGAAGCCCGGCCCGTCGCGGACCACGATCACGTGCTTGCCCAGGCGCCGGCCGTAGACGACCGCGGTCGCGAGGGCCTCCGGCCGGGTGTCCGGGGTCACGATGACCTCGAGGAGCGGCATCTTGTGGACGGGGGAGAAGAAGTGCATCCCCAGGACCTGGCCCTTGCGCCGGCTCGCCGCCGCGATGTCGCCGATCGGGATGGACGACGTGTTGCTCGCGAACACGCACTCGTCGGCGGTGGCGGCCTCGGTCTCCGCGAGGACCTTGCGCTTCAGCTCGAGGTCCTCGAACACCGCCTCGATCACCAGCTCGGCCCGCCGGAAGCCGGAGTAGTCGACCGTCCCCGCGAGGCGGTCCATCCGCTTCTCCAGGTCGAGCCGGCTCAGGCTCCCCCGCCGGCGCCTCTCCTCGAGGTTCTCCCGGACATAGCGCAGGCCGCGCCCGAGGGCCTCGGGGGTCGCGTCCTTCAGGCGCACCGCCACCCCCACGTCCGCCGAGACCCCCGCGATCCCCGCCCCCATCAGGCCGGCCCCGAGGACCCCGAGCTTCGTGACCTCGGCCGCCGGCGTCTCCTCGGGGTAGCCCGCGTCCTTCTTGACGTCCTGGGTCGCGAAGAAGACCGACACGAGGGCCCGGGACACGTCGGTCACCGCCAGCCGGCCGAAGGCCTTGGCCTCGCGGCCGAGCCCCTCCGCCAGCGTCGTCGCCGTCCCCTCTTTCACGACCTCGACCGCCTCGAGGGGAGCCGGGTAGTGGCCGCCCGTCTTCTCGAGGACCGACTTCCGGGCCTTGGCGAAGACGACCGGCCGCAGCAGCCGCTCGGTGAGGGAGATGCCGGGGCGCTTCGGCTTCAGCGTCCCCGCGTGCAGGCCGAGGGCGGCCTTCCGCGCGACCTCGAGGAGGAGGGGGACCGGACAGACCTCGTCGACCAGCCCCGCCCGGAGCGCCCGCGACGCCTTGAGGCTCCGCCCGGTGAGGATCAGGTCGAGGGACTGGGCGAGGCCGATCAGCCGGGGCAGCCGCTGGGTGCCTCCCGCTCCCGGCACGAGGCCGAGCATGACCTCGGGCAGGCCGAGGACCGTCCGGGGGTCGTCGGTGGCCACCCGGTAGCGGCAGGCGAGGGCCAGCTCGAGGCCGCCCCCCAGGCACGACCCGTGGATCGCCGCCACCACCGGCACAGGCAGCGCTTCCAGCCGGCCGAGGAGCGCGTGGCCGGTGCGGGAGAGCGACTCCCCCTCGAGGGCGCTCTGGATCGAGAGGAAGTCCTTGATGTCTGCCCCCGCCACGAAGTTGTCGGGCTTCCCGCTGCGGATCACGATTCCCTTGACCGAGCGGTCGGACTCCACCTGGACCATCAGGGACTGGAAGCCCTCCATCATCCCCCGGCCGAGGGTGTTCACCTTCTCCCCGGGCACGTCGAGGGTGAGGACGAGGACGCCGCCGGGGTCGCGATCGACCGACAGGGGGCTCGCCGTCACTGGACCACTCCGTCGTCGCGCATGGCTGCGATCTCCTCGTTGCCATAGCCGTGGTGTCGGAGGACCTCGTCGGTGTGCTCGCCGAGGCCGGGGGCCGGGCGGCGGACGGCCGCCGGCGTGTCGCCGAGCCGGACCGGACAGGCGATCGTGCGGAAGCGCTCCCCGCCGGCCCCCTGCTCGGCCACCGCGCCCCGCGCCTCGACCTGCGGCTGGGCCAGCGCCTCCTCGAGGTCGAGCACCGGCTCCACGCAGGCGTCGGCCGGTTGCAGCTCCCGGATCCACGCGTCGCGGTCCTTCGTGGCGAAGACGCGGGCGAAGGCGTCCCGGGTCTCGAGTCTCCGCTCGCCGCGCTCCCACTGGCGGCTCGCCCGCTCGGGCATGCCGAGGGCGTGACAGAGGGCCTCCCAGAACTTCGGCTCGAGCGCGCCCACCGCCAGGTGCCGGCCGTCCCGGCAGCGGTAGACGTCGTAGGCGGCGTGGGTCCCCGTCAGCTCGTTCGCGACGCCCCCCCCGGCGAGGAGCCGGGTGGCGGGGACGGTCATGAGGGCGAGGATGCCCTCGAGCATCGACACGTCCACCACCTGCCCGCGTCCGGTGCGCTCGCGCGCCTGGAGCGCGGCGAGGACGCCGATCGTGGCGAGGAGGCCGCCGGTCATGTCGGCGACCTGGGCCGCGGGGAGGACGGGGGGGCCGTCCCCCCTGCCCCGGTTCGTCCCGAGGAAGCCGCCCCGGGCCAGGTAGTCCACGTCGTGTCCCGCCCGGGCGGCGAGGGGACCGTCCTGGCCGTAGCCGGTGAGGGAGCAGTAGACGAGCCGCGGGTTCTCGCGCCGCAGCTCGTCCGGCCCGAGGCCCCGGCGGGCGAGGGCGCCGGGGCGGAAGGCCTCCACGAGCACGTCGGCCCGGGCGGCGAGGCGCCGCACCACCGCCGCCCCCGCCTCCTGGCGGATGTCCACCACCACCGAGCGCTTGTTGCGGTTGAGGGCGGCGTGCACCGCGCCGTCCTCCCCCACCGCGGGGGGAACGAGCCGGGTGGCGTCCCCCACCGGCGGCTCCTCGACCTTCACCACGTCCGCGCCGAGGTCCCCCAGGAGCATCGTGCAGTACGGCCCCGGGATGTAGCGGGTCAGGTCCAGGACCTGGAGACCCGCCAGGGCCTGGCTCATCTCTCGAGGACCATCGCGAACCCCATCCCCCCCTGGGCGCACACCGAGAGGAGGCCGAGCTTGCCGTTGCGCCGCTTCAGCTCGTTCGCGAGGGTGGTCGTGATCCGGGCCCCGGTGGCCCCGAAGGGATGGCCGAGGGCGATCGACCCCCCGCACACGTTCAGCTTGTCCCGGTCCACCTTCCCCACCGCCTTCGAACGGCCGAGAACCTCCCGGGCCCAGGTCTCCGACTCGAGGGCCTGGATGTTGGACGCGACCTGGGCGGCGAAAGCCTCGTGCATGTCGACGAGGTCGAGGTCCCCCAGCTCGATCCCCGCCCGGTCGAGGGCCCTCGGGATCGCGATCGCCGGGCCCATGAGGAGCTGCCCGCCCGGATCCACGGCGGCCACCGCCCAGGAGCGGATGTAGGCGAGGGGCTCGTAGCCCTCGGCCTTCGCCTTCGACTCGGACATCAGGAGGACCGCCGCCGCCCCGTCGGTGAGGGGCGAGGAGTTGCCCGCGGTCACCGTCCCGTACTTCCGGTCGAAAACGGGGGGCAGGGCCGCGAGGGCCTCGAGGGAGGTGTCCTTCCGGAGGAGGTTGTCGGCGGAGACCGCGGTCTCGTAGCGCGGGGGCAGGATCACCGTGCACGTCTCGGCCTTGAGCCGCCCGTCCTCGGTGGCCGCCCAGCCGTTCCGGTGGGAGAGGAAGGCGATCCGGTCCTGCTCCGCCCGGCTGATCCCGTTCTCCTTCGCCATCTTCTCGGCGGACTGCCCCATCGTGAGCCCGGTGGAGGGCTCGGCGATCGCGGGGGCGTCGGGGACGAGGTCCCGGGGCCGCACCCGGGCGAAGGCCCGGAGGCGCGCCCCCAGCGAGCGGGCCCGCGAAGCCTCCATGAGCACGCGGGCCATCTTCTTGCTGTGGAGGATCGGCACGTCGGAGAGGCTCTCCGCGCCTCCGGCGATCCCGGTGTCCGCGTGGCCGGCCATGATCGCGGTGGCCACCTCCGCGATCGCCTCGTTGGCCGAGGCGCACGCGCGGTTCACGGTGTGGGCGGGGACGCTCCGGGGAAGCCCGGTGCCGAGGACCACCTCGCGGGCGAGGTTCGGCGCCTTCACCGAGGGGATGACCTGGCCCATCACCACGTAGCCGACCGAGCGCGGGTCGACCTCCGAGCGCTCCACCAGCTCGCGCACGCAGGCCTTGCCGAGGTCCACGGCGGTGAGGTCCCGGTAGACGGTCCCCGACTTGGCAAACGGCGTACGGCAGCCGGAAACGATGGCGACGCGTCCGTTGTTCATTGAGCTCGGGGCCGGCCGGGGGGGCGCCCTGGCCGGCGGGAAAGGGAATCAGCAGCCTCCGGGCGGGAGGTCCCCGCCGCGGCCTTTCATCTTAGCCCAGGAGGTCAAGCCGCCACCAGGCCGGAGGGATCGGCGCCCGTCTGCCCCCGGGGACCCCTGGTTGACAGCCCGGGTCCGGGCGAATACTCTAGCTACTGGTCATGATTTCGTCCGCCGCCCGCCCCGATCGGCCGTCTGCCGGCTGTTGTTGTTGTCCGGCCACGAAGGCCATCGGTGTGGACGGGGTTACCCACAGCTAGACGATAGAGACCCCGGACGAACCGAAGGCCCTTCGAGGACGACTCGAAGGGCTTTTTCGCTTTTGGGCTGCGGCCCGAGGAGGTGCGCCAGAGGAGGAAACCAGACGGAGCTTCGACGCGCGAGGCCGCTCCGTGCGGCGGACGGCCTCAGGTCAGGGGGAAGGGCGAAGCCCTTCCCCCTTTCTTCTCTCCAGGGGCGGTCGAGGGGTATCATCGCCCCGCCCCCCATGGAACGCCTCGCGTCAATCGTCCTCGCCGGCCTGGTCGGCGCCGCCTCGGCCGTCCCCGCCCGCGCCGAGGAGGGACCGCCCCCGGTGCGCCGGCTCCGCATCCTCATCCTCTCCACGATGCTGGCCGACCGGGGCATCGGCGAGTGGGGCTTCGCCGCCCTCGTCGAGGTAGACGGCCGCCGGATCCTGTTCGACACCGGGGCCCGGCCCGAGACCGTGGCCGAAAACGCCCGCGAGATGGGCATCGACCTCGCGGACGTCACCGACGTGGTGCTCAGCCACAACCACGGCGACCACACGGGGGGCCTCCTCGCCCTCCGGCGCTCCCTCGCGGCGCGGAACCCCGCGGCCCTCTCGCGGGCCCACGTCGGCCGCGGCATCTTCTGGAGCCGGCCCGCCCCCGACGGCAGCGAGGGCAACCACGTCCTGACCGTCCGCGGGGAGCTGGAGGCCGCGGGAGTCCGGTTCGTCGAGCACACGGCCCCGGCCGAGCTCCTCCCCGGCGTCTGGCTCACCGGCCCGGTCCCCCGCGTCCACCCCGAGCGGAACTGGAGCACCCGCGGCCGGGTGGCCGCCCCCGACGGCCTCGTGGAGGACACCATCCCCGAGGACCTGTCGGTCGTCTTCGACACCGCCGAGGGCCTCGTGCTCCTCTCCGGCTGCGGCCATGCCGGCATCGTCAATACCGTCGAGCACGCCCGCAAGGTCGTCCGCCCCGCCCCCCTCCACGCCGCGGTGGGCGGCTTCCACCTCCTCGCCCTCGACGACGCCCGCCTGGACTGGACCGCCGACCGCCTCCGCGAGACCGGCCTCGCCCACCTCGTGGGCGCCCACTGCACCGGCCTCGAGGCCGTCTACCACCTGCGGTCCCGCCTGGGCCTCCCCCGCGACCGCGCCGTGGTGGGCGCGGTCGGCGCCTCGTTCGCGCTGGGCAAGGGCATCGACCCCCTCGCCCTGGCCCGCTGACCCCGCGTGGTATCATCGACCACGCGCCCGTAGCTCACTCGGATAGAGCGCTTGGCTTCGAACCAAGAGGTAGGGGGTTCGAATCCCTCCGGGCGCAATAACTTAGCGGGACGAGGGTCGGCTCGGTACAACCCCCCAACCCCCCGGCCACCTTGACGCCGGGTGCCTGCGCAGGCAACACTCGGGACGTGCGAACGCCTACCCATCGCCTCACCGTTGGCCGCCCCTTGGTCCTCTCGGTCGAGCTGGAGCGCGAGCACGAGACCGGCCGGTGGATCGCCGAGGTCACGAGCCTCCCCGGAGTGCTGGCCTACGGCACGTCGCAGGTGGACGCCTTCCGCCGGGCGCAAGCCCTCGCCTTCGAGGTCCTCGCCGACCGCCTGAAGCACGGCGAAGACCCGCTCACCGGGCATCGCTCCCAGCCGCGACCCTTCGGCGGCATCAGGTTCACCCCTGCCCGACAAGCCGCGGTGGCCCGCTAGCAAGGCCCGCCGCGTCTACGC
>Ga0268386_10001570_pt1 | contig 15728 bp, 13 predicted proteins | sample RVTome_15_FD_200260 | JGI IMG/M metagenome (GOLD analysis project Ga0268386, IMG submission 200260) | Soil microbial communities from uranium-contaminated site in the Upper Colorado River Basin, Wyoming, United States - RVT150D86... ...
CGCCGGGCTGGTGCTGACCCCGCAGCGGCTGGCGGTGTTCCGGCACCTCGCCGCCGGCCCCGGCCACCCGAGCGCCGAGGAGCTGTACGCGACCATCCGGCGCGAGATGCCCACCCTGTCGCTGGCGACCGTCTACAAGACGCTCGACGCGCTGGCCCGCATCGGGGCGGTGCGCCGGGTGGCCGGCAGCCGCGCCCGCAGCCGCTGGGATGCCGGCCTGGAATCCCACCACCACCTCGTGTGCATCGAATGTGGGAGCGTCAGTGACGTGCACGATGCGCGTCTCGACGCGGTGAAGCGGCGCACGGCGGTCCTGGCCGGGCGCCACGGCTTCCAGGCGTCGGGCCACGTGGTCGAGATCTTCGGACGATGCGCCGCATGCCTTGGTACCACCCGCGCGCCCTCGGCCCCGCGCCGCGGGCGCGCCGCCCGCAACACGCACGGAGGAAGAGAGAGACGATGAGCATGATCGGTCAGAAGGAGCCCGAGTGGGCCGGCACGGCCTACTACAAGGGCGAGCAGAAGACGCTGAGCAGCAAGGACTTCGCCGGCAAATGGCACGTGCTGTACTGGTACCCGCTGGACTTCACGTTCGTGTGCCCGACCGAGATCCGCGGCTTCCAGGACAATCTCAAGGAGTTCGGTGACGACAGGATCGAGGTGATCGGCGTCAGCACCGACTCGTTCTTCAGCCACAAGGCCTGGTTCGCCGACCGGCAGACGTTCCCGAAGGAGATCACCCACCCCGTGATCGGCGACACCAATCACTCCGTCAGCCGGGCCTTCGGCGTGCTGAAGGAGGACGCCGGCATCGCCTATCGCGCCTCGGTCATCGTGGACGACAAGGGCGTCATCCGCGCCTACCACGTCAACGACACCGCGGTGGGCCGCAGCCCCAAGGAAGTGCTCCGCACGGCCCAGGCCCTGCAGAGCGGCGGCCTGTGCGGCGCCGACTGGAGGAAGGGCGAGAAGTTCGTCGCCTGAACAAGGAACCTGAACAAGGAAAAGGATGGGCGCCCCGGCAAGGTCGGGGCGCCCATGAAGATATGTCGAGACTGGAAGCCATCGACGGCATCACCTGGGAGGGCCTGCTGGCCGCGCCCTGGTCGGTGCTCATGCTCGGCAAGAGCGACTGCGAGCACTGCGCGGAGTACACCGAGGAGCTGCAGGCCTTCCTGACCGCCGACACGGCCTACCCCGACGTCCGCTTCGGCAAGATCCTGCTGGACCGCGGCGGCCTCGCCAGCTTCAAGCGCGCCAATCCCTGGCTCGCCGACGTCGACGTCCTGCCCTACACGCTGATCTACCGGGGCGGGGCGAAGGTGGCCGAGTTCGCGGGAGGCGGGATCGGCCGCCTGCAGGCGCGGCTGGAGCGGGTCCGGTCCGAGGCGGGCTGACCGCCCGTCACGGCCGCTCGTACGACTCGCGGCGCGCCGCCGCCGACAGCCGGACGAGGTAGCGCTCCGGCCCGCGCCAGAACGCCTCGCGCAGGCCGCCCAGACTCTCGGCGCCGCCGTAGCTGATCGCCGAGCAGAGGTGCTTGAGCATCTCCTGGACGACCGCGCGGGCCGAGCCCCGCGCCGGCACGCTGGTCTCCAGACCCTCGGCCCCGAGGGCCGCGAGGTCCCCCTGGGCGGCGTCCTCCAGGTCCAGGCGGTCCTTGATCGCGCCGATCGAGGCCATCCCCCGCAGCACCTTGAACGGCACCCGTACGGTGCGCTGGGCCTCCGGCAGGACTACCGGCTTGTGCACGATCTCGCCGGGCGTCTCCAGCGTGCCGGCGAACGCACTGCCGAGCATCGCGGTGTCGCCGCCGAAGACCAGCGCTTGCACCAGGGCGCCGTCGCGGGAGATGCCGCCGTCGGCGACGATCGGCACACGGTCGCCGACGGCGAGGCGGCACTCCACGAGCGCCTGCACCTGGGGCACGCCGAAGCTCGTCGTGATGCGGGTGGTGCAGCCGCCGCCGGGGCCGACGCCGACCTTGATGCCGTTCACGCCGCGCTCGGCGAGGAAGCGGGCGCCCTCGCCGGTACCGACGTTGCCGGCGATCAGCTCGAAGTCGCCGAACCGCTGGCGGAATTGCTCCACGGCATTCGCCATCACGACCGAGTGGCCGTGGGCGATGTCGATCACGATCACGTCGACCTCCGCCCGGATCAGCTCGGCGGCCCGCTCGAGGTAGTCCCCGGTGGCGCCGATCGCGGCGCCGACGCGCAGCCGGCCCTGAGGATCGCGCGTCGCGAACGGCTGCTGCCGGTGCTTGACGATGTCCCGGGCCGTGATCAGCCCCAGCAGGCGGCCGGTGCGGTCGACCAGCGGCAGCTTCTTGACCTTGTGCGCGACCATCACCCGCTCGGCCTCCTCGATGCCGATGGGCCCCTCGTGCACGCGGAGCTGCCGGGCCGGCGTCATGCGGTCGGCCACGCGCGCGGTCCCGGAGACGAAGCGGACGTCGCGCTCGGTCAGGAGCCCGAGCAGCCGGCGCGCGCCGTCGACGACGACGAGCGTGCCGACGCCCGAGCGCTCCATGAGGTCCCGGGCCTGCTCGAGGCCGGCGTCGGGCGGGATCGTGTAGGGGTCGGGCACGACGCCGTGCTGGGTGCGCTTCACGATCTGGATCTCGCGGACCTGGCCCTCGATGTCGCCGGCGCGGAAGCCGCGATCGATGATGCCGAGGCCGCCTTCCTCGGCCTGCACGATCGCCATGGGCGCGCGCGTCACCGTGTCCATGTTCGCGGAGACGATGGGCCGCTTGAGGACGAGGTTGGTGGAGAGCCGGGAGGCCAGGTCGATGCGGGTGGGGTCCCGGCGCACCACGACGCTGAACTGCGGCGCGAAGAGGACATCGTCGAAGGTGCAGCCGTGGACCCGGCACAGGAGCTCCGTCGGCGTCATGGTCGTAGTGTACGCGGCGCCGGGGGCCGGTAGAGTGAACCATCATGCCCACGCCGGCAGAGGCGATCGTCGTCGGCGCCGGCCCCAACGGCCTGGCCGCCGCGGTCACGCTGGCCCGGGCGGGCTGCCGGGTGACGGTGCTGGAGGCGGCCCCGACGCCGGGCGGCGGCACGCGCACGGCTGGATGTCACGCCGAGACAGGCGCTCGCGCTGGCCGGCGCCGCGCTCCCCGCGCGCTACCGCCGCCGGCTGGAGCACTATCGTTACGGCCCCGGCGCCTTCAAGGTCGACTGGGCTCTGGATGCGCCGATCCCGTGGCGCGCCCCCGCCTGTCGCGCGGCCGGCACGGTCCATCTCGGTGGCACCCTGGAGGACATCGCGGCCGCCGAGGCGGCGGTGGCGGCGGGGCGTGACGTCGCCGCGCCGTTCGTGCTCCTGACGCAGCCGACGATCGTCGACTCCACCCGCGCGCCAGCCGGGCGGCACACGGCGTGGGCGTACTGCCACGTGCCGCTCGGCTCACGCACCGACATGACGGACGCGATCGAGCGACAGGTGGAGCGGTTCGCGCCGAGGTGCCGGCGTTCACGGCATGTGCGGCTACCATGCCGCGCGGCGCGCGCTCCGGCGCTGACGTCGCCCGGCGTCAGGCGGCGCGGCGCACGTCCGCCCGGGCGCGCGTCGCACGTCCGCCCGGGCGCGGGTCGCGCGTCCGCCCGCGGCCGGCGAGCGCCACGCCGGCGATCACGAGGATGGCGCCGAGCGCCAGGAACCCGAGATCCCAGGCCAGAGGATTGGCCGTGTGGTGGTCGATGAGCGGCAAACCGCGTGCCGACGAGCAGGGTGCCGATGCCGGTCCCGGCTGCGCGCGCTGGCTCCCGCCTTGCACTCTGCGTCGGCCGGGGAATCGATCATGAAGAAGGCCAGGGCTCGCAAGAAGGCGCCGGCACGGCCGCGTGCCGAAGAGACGAAGCCGGACGAGGTGGCGAAGGCGCGGCGGCCGCGGCCGCCGGCCACGGACGACGTGCACGACGCCGGGCACCCCGGCGGGCTGCCGGCCCTGGACGCCAAGACCGACTGGGAGGCCGAGCACGACACGTGGTGGCGACATGAATGAGCTCGCCACCGGCCGCCTGACCGTCGTCCTGCCCGTGAACGGCACCGACTATCCACTGGCGCTCGAGCCGCGCCGGACCCTCCTCGATGCCCTGCGCGACGATCTCGCCCTGACCGGGACGAAGAAGGTCTGCGACATGGGCGACTGCGGCGCCTGCACGGTCCTGCTCGAGGGCCGCGCCGTCTACGCCTGCCTGCTGCTGGCCGTCGACTGTGCGGGCCGCCGCGTCACCACGATCGAGGGCCTCGGCGGCGACCGGCTCGACCCGGTGCAGGAGGCCTTCATCCGGACCGACGCGCTGCAGTGCGGGTTCTGCACGCCGGGGCAGATCCTCAGCCTGCGCGCGCTGCTCGACACGACCGGCGCGCCCTCGGACGAGGAGATCCTGCGCGCGGTCACCGGCAACCTCTGCCGCTGTGGCGCCTACGTCAACATCCTTCGCGCCGGCCGCCTGGCCGCCGAGTTGCAGGCCGTCCGGGGCCGGAGCGCCCATGCCGCGCTTTCACCTCGATAAGCTCCGCACGGGCGACGGCGAGGAGGACGAGTACCGCGTCCGCGAGGTCACCGGGCTGCCGGCCTGGGGCCGGGACGCGGCACTCGGCATCGTCGGCCGGGCGCTGCCCCGCGTGGAGGGACCGGAGAAGGTCACCGGCCGCGCGCGCTACGCCTACGACGTCCGGCTGCCCGGGCAGATCCATGCACGCGTGCTCCGCAGTCCGCTGCCCCACGCGCGCGTCCGCGGCGTCGACACCCGGCGGGCCGTGGCGCTGCCGGGCGTGCGTGCCGTCCTCAGCGCCGCCGACGCCCCGGCGATGGAGTGGTACGACGGCAGCGCGCTGTTCGACCGCACGGTGCGCTTCGAGGGCGACGAGGTGGCCGCGGTGGCTGCCGACAGCGAGGACATCGCCCGCGACGCCCTCGCGCTGATCGAGGTGGACTACGAGCCGCTGCCGTTCGTGCTGACGCTCGAGGAGGCCCTGCGCCCGGGCGCCCCGCGCGTCCGGGAGCGCGGCAACGTAGCCGGGGAGCCGAAGGTGTACCGGCGCGGCGACGTCGACGCCGCCCTGGCCGGGGCCGACGTGGTCGTCGACGAGGTCTACACGACGCAGACGGCGCTGCACAATTGCCTGGAGCCGCACGGCTGCACGGCGACCTGGGACGGCGAGCGCCTCACGCTGTGGGACTCCACCCAGGCGATCTTCGACGTGCGCGAGGAGGTGGCCGCGAAGCTCGGCCTGCCCGAGCACCGGGTGCGCGTGATCAAGCAGCACATGGGCGGGGGATTCGGCAGCAAGCAGGTGGCCTGGAAGCACACCGTCATCGCCGCCCTGCTCGCACGCCGGGCCGGCCGGCCGGTGCAGCTCATGCTGGACCGCGAGGCCGAGAACCTGGCCGCCGGCAACCGCAACGCCACGCGCCAGCGCGTGCGGCTCGGGGCGACGCGGGCGGGGACGCTGGTGGCGATCGTGGCGCAGATCGAGCAGGCCGGCGGTGCCTACATGGTCGGCGGCGAGGGCAGCAACACCGCCTCGATCTACCAGACGCTCTACCGGTGCGCCAACGTCCACACCGAGCAGGTCACCGTCTACACCAACACGGGTCCGGCGGTGGCCTTCCGCGCACCGGGCCACGTCGAGGGGGCGTTCGCGCTCGAGTCGGCGATGGACGAGCTGGCCCGGGCGCTCGCCGTGGACCCGCTCGAGCTCAGGCGGCGCAACCACGCCACGGAGGATCAGCGGCGTGGGCGCCCGTACACGTCGCCCGACAGCCTGCCGCTCTGCTACGACCGTATCGTGGAAGCCTTCGGCTGGTCACGGGGCGGTCGGCTCGCCGCCGACGGCCCGCGCCGCCGTGGCGTCGGCGTGGCCGCCCACGACTGGGGAGGGGCCGGCTATCCACCGGGCTACGCCTGGATCAAGCTCAACGCCGACGGCACCGCGGAGGTGGTGACCGGGACGCAGGACATCGGCACCGGCACGCGGACCGGGCTGACCCAGATCGCCGCCGAGGAGCTGGGCCTGCCCGTGGAGCAGGTGGTGCTGCACCTGGGTGACACGGGCACCGGCGTGTATGCGCCGGTCAGCTCGGGCAGCGCCACGCAGGCGACCATCGGGCCCGCCGTCCGGGCCGCCGCCGCCGAGGCCCGGCGCCACCTGCTCGAGGCGGCCGCGCTGATGCTGGAGGTCTCGGCCGGCGACCTCGAGATCCGGGAAGGCCGGATCTCCGTCGCCGGCGCGCCCGACCGCGCGCTCGGGGTCGCCGACGTCACCCGCCGCATCGCCCCCCACATGATCCAGGGCCACGGCGCGCGGGGGCCGAACCCGGAGGGCAAGGCGGTGCGCACCTTCGGCGCCCAGTGCGTGGAGGTCGAGGTCGACGTCGAGACGGGCGAGGTGCGGGTGCTGCGCGTCGTCGCCTCGCACGACTGTGGCCGCATCGTGAACCCGGCGCTCGTCGACAGCCAGGTGTTCGGCGCCGTCACCCAGGGGGTGGGCTACGCGCTCACCGAGGAGCGGGTCGTGGACGCGCGCAGCGGCGTCGTCCTCAACGCGAACCTCGAGGAGTACAAGATCCCGACCGTGGCCGACGTGCCCGCCATCGTGCACGCCCGGCTCGATCACCCGGACCCCGAGGCCAACTCGACCGGCGCCAAGGGCATCGGCGAGCCCCCGCTGGTGCCGACGGCGCCGGCGATCGCCAATGCCATCTTCGACGCCGTCGGGGTGCGGCTGCGGGCGGTGCCGCTGTCGCGCCGGCGGCTGCTCGACGCGCTGGCCGGCCGGGCATGAAGCCCTTCGCCTACGCCAGCGCCGGATCCGTCGACGAGGCCCTGCGGCTCCTCGAGCGCGATGGGCAGGCAGAGGGCGGCGCCCGTCCGCTCGCCGGCGGCACCGATCTGCTCACGCTGATGAAGGCGGAGGTCGCCGCCCCCGCGCGACTGGTCGACATCAAGCGCGCGGGCCTGCCCCGCGGCATCGAGGCCGCGCCGGACGGCGTCGGGCTGGGCGCGCTGACGACCCTGGCCGACATCGAGTCGAGCCCGCTCCTCGGCGGGCCGTACGCGGCGCTGGGGGAGGCGGCGGCGGTCGCCGCCACCCCCCAGCTGCGCAACATGGCCACCATCGGGGGTAACCTGCTGCAGCGGCCGCGCTGCTGGTACTTCCGCAACCGGCACCTGTCCTGCTGGCTCAAGGGCGGCGAGGGCTGCCCGGCCCGCGAGGGCGAGAACCAGCTGCACGCGATCCTCGGCGGCGGCGCCTGTCACGCCGTGCATCCCTCCGACCTGGCGCCCGCGCTCATCGCGCTGGACGCCCAGGCGCTGGTGCAGGGACCCCGGGGCCGGCGGACGGTGCCCGTGGCCGGGCTGTTCGCCCTGCCGACGGACGCGCACCGGCGCGAGACGCGCCTCGCCGCCGACGAGCTGATCGTGGCGCTGCGGCTGCCCGCCGCGGCGTCCGGCACCCGGAGTACGTTCCGCAAGGCGATGGACCGCCGCGTGTGGGCCTTCGCCCTGGTCGGTGTCGCGGCGCGCCTGCGAGTGGAGGGCACGCGGATCGCCGACGCCTGCGTGGTCCTGTCCGGGGTCGCCCCGGTGCCGTGGCGTGCCCACGACGCCGAGCGGGCGGTGCTGGGTGCCGAGATCGGCCCGCCGCTGTTCGAGCGTGCGGCCGACGCCGCCCTGGCCGACGCCTCGCCGCTCCGCCTCAACGGGTACAAGATCCCCCTGGCCCGGGCCCTCGTTCGCCGAGCGCTCGAGACACTGGCGACGGCGACGTAGGAGGTCCCCATGAAGCAGGACCTCCGGGTCACATCGCTGCTCATGACCCGCGAGGCGCTCGGCTGAACGGCGCGGCTGTTGCACTCGAAGGGAGACGAGACGACGGAAGGAGGAACCACGTGAGGATGATCCGACGCGGCTGGATCGTGGTGTTCGTGCTCGTCGCAATGGCGATGGTGATGGCGGCGCCGGCGGCCGCGCACGTGGCCGAGGTGACCACGGTGGTTCCCCTTGCCGACGTCCAGGACGACGAGAGCCTTCGTCGCTCCATCGGGCAGGCGGTCGACCGGGCGCGGGCCGAGACGATCGCGTTCGAGCCGTCGCTGGTCGCGGTGACCGGTGTGCGTGTCCTCGGCGAGCACGTGCTCATCGGCCTGCTCTTCGCCGACGCCGACGGCGAGGCGATGCTCGAGGGGCTTGGGGGCGAGGACGATCCCCCGGCCGACCGCGTGACGCGCGACACGCCGTGGATCTGATCGATTGCGCGTGACCGCCGCCGGACCCGGAGCAGGGACCCCCGGGTCCGGCGGCGGTCGCGCGGGCCTCAGAGCTGCTTGAGCATCGAGTCGGCGTCGCTGACCTCGAACTTGCCGGGCGCCTCGACGTTGAGCGCCTTGACGACGCCGTCGTCGACCAGCATGGCGTAGCGCTGCGAGCGCACGCCCATGCCGCGCGCGACGAGGTCGAGCTCGAGGCCGAGTGCCCTGGTGAAGACGGCGCTGCCGTCGGCCATCATGCGCACCTTGTGGTCGGCCTTCTGCTCCTTGCCCCAGGCGCCCATGACGAACGCGTCGTTGACCGCCACGCACCACACCTCGTCCACTCCCTTGGCCTTGAGCTTGTCGATGCTCTGCACGTAGCTGGGCACGTGCTTGGCCGAGCAGGTGGGCGTGAAGGCGCCGGGCAGGCCGAACATCACGATCTTCTTGCCCTTGGTCAGGTCGGCGACCTGGAAGGCGTTGGGGCCCACCGTGCAGCCCGGGCGGTCCTCGGTGATCAGCTCGGTCAGCGTGCCATCGGGAATCCGGTCACCTACCTTGATCGCCATGGCGGTCTCCTTGGTCGTGGGGGGTTGTCGTGATGCGCGCCCGCGGACGCGTCGAAGCCTATCACGGCTGGGCTACAATCGCCCGCGGAGGGGACCCGATGGCGGCCGTGGCGTTCGGCATCTTCGACCACGTCGACCGCGGCGACGAGCCGCTCGGCACGCTCTACGCGCAGCGGCTGCGGCTGGTCGAGGCGGCCGACGCCGCCGGCTTCCGCACCTACCACGTCGCCGAGCACCACGCCACGCCGCTCGGCATGGCGCCCACCCCGGGCATCTATCTCGGCGCCGTGGCCCAGCGCACCCGCCGCTTGCGCTTCGGGCCGCTCGTCTACCTGCTGCCGCTCTACACGCCGCTGCGGCTCATCGAGGAGATCTGCATGCTCGACCACCTCGGCGGCGGCCGCTTCGAGCTGGGGGTGGGGCGCGGGATCTCGCCCTACGAGCTGGCCTACAGTGGGGTGGACTTCCTGGCCGCGCAGGAGATCTACGAGGAGGCGCTCGAGGTCGTCCTGGCCGGGCTCCGGGGCGGGCGGCTCACGCACCGCGGCCGGCACTACACCTATCGGGGCGTCCCCATGGAGCTCACGCCCGTGCAGGCGCCGCACCCGCCGCTCTGGCAGGGCGTGGTGCGGCCCGACGGCGCCGCCGACGCGGCCCGGCGCGGGGTGAACATCGTGAGCACGCTCGGCAGCACCGCGCTCAAGCCGCTCGTGGATCGCTACTTCGAGGCGTGGAGCGGCCCCGCCGGCGCGCCGGCGCCGCTGGTCGGCGCTCAGCGCTCGGTGTTCGTCGCCGACACCGACGCCGAGGCGCTCCGGCTGGCCCGGCCCGCGTACCAGCGGTGGTACGAGAGCCTCACGCACCTGTGGCGCCAGTTCAACACCGTCCCCATGCGGTTCGCCGAGACGCTGGACCGCGCGATCGAGATCGACACGGCCGTCGTGGGCTCGCCGACGACCGTGCGCGCCGAGGTGGAGCGCCACCTGGCCGCCAGCGGCTGCAATTACTTCGTCGGACGGTTCGTCTACGGCAACATGCCGCTCGACGCCGCCCTGCGCTCCCTCGATCTCTTCGCCACCGAGGTCATGCCGCACTTCCGGCGCTGAGCCGCCCGCGCTAAGATGACGCCGACGTGTCCCGCGCCGTCCTCCTCCTCGGTGTCCTCGCTTGCCTGGGGTGCGCGACGAGCCCGCCGCCCGCGCCTCCGGCGGGGGGCCTCGACCACCTCGAGCGCGGCCAGGCGCTCCTGGCCCGCGGCGAGACGGCCGCCGCGGCCGCCGCGCTCCGCGAGGCGCTGCGCGCGCAGCCCGACCTCACGAGCGCGCGCGCGAGCCTGGGCCGGGCACTCTACGCGCTGGGCGACCTCGATGCCGCCGTGGAGGAGCTGCGGGCGGCGCTGCGCCGGCAGCCGGACGCCCTGGACGCGCGGCTCACGCTGGCCACGGTGCTGGTGGCGCGCCAGGAGTGGCCGGCCGCGCGCGCGGAGCTGCAGCGGGTCCTGGACGCCCAGCCCGACCGGCTCGAGGCGCACTACGCGCTCGGCGTGGTGCGCTACGCCCAGGGCGACGGCGCCGGGGCCATCGACGCCTACCGACGCGTGCTCGCCCTCGACCCCCGACAGCACGACGCGCGCTACAACCTGGCGCTCGTGCTCACGCTGGCCCGGCGCGAGGCCGAGGCCACCCCGGAGTTCGTCACCGCGGCCCGGGCGGGCCACGCGCGCGCGCAGTACTTCGCCGGCACGGCGTACGCCGCCGGGCTCGGCGTCGGGCGCAGCCTGGCGGCGGCGATCGGCTGGTGGTTCCTCGCGGCCGAGCAGGGGGTGCCCGAGGCCGACGAGGCGCTGGCCCAGCTGCGGCAGGTGGCGCTCGGCCGCAGCCGCGGCGCGCCGGTCGAGCGGCACGCGGCCGAGCAGGCGTTCGCGGAGTACCGCGCGCGGCTCTGGCAGGACTTTCCCGACCTCGCCGCCGCCGGGGAGGACACGCTCGGCGCCGCGCTGCTACGCCGGGGGCGCGTCGGCGAGGCGGTGGCGATGCTCATCCGCGAGGCCTCGGCGCTGAGCGAGCCGGCGCACCGGCAGCTGCAGGCGCTCTACGAGGAGGGCGTGGACGGCCTGCCCGCGCGCGACCCGCGCATCCTCACCTACATGAAGAGCGCGGCCGCCGAGGGCCTGCGCCCGTCGCCGCGCTGAGCCGGGCGCCCGTGCGTCGCGCGCTGCTGGCCGTGCTGATCGCCGTCGCGGCGATGCTGGCGTCGACCGCCCTCGTCAGCCTGGGCGGTCCCTGGGTGACGTCGCTCGAGCTGGCGGCGCGCGATGCCGTGACGCCGGCCCTGGCGCCCGTCAGCCCGGTGCTGGTGATCGTGGCCCGCGACGCCCGCAGCGAGGCGCGCCTGGGCGCGGGTGCCTGGGACCGCGCCGTGCTCGCGCGCGCGGTCACCGCGCTCGGGCGGGCCGGGGCCGCCGCGATCGGCGTGGACACCCCGCCCGGTCAGCCGAGCGCGCCCGGTCGTGGCGGTGCCACGAGCGACGCACTGCTGGTCCAGGCCACGACCGCCGCCGGCAACGTGGTCTTCCCCGCCGCCCCCACCGGCGACGTCGCCCCGCCCGGCCCGGCCGTCGGCCACACGCAAGCGCCGGCCGACGCCGACGGCCTCGTGCGTCGCGTGCCGCTCGTGCAGCGTCGCGGGGACGGCGAGGTCGCCGCGCTCGGCGTGGCCCTGGCCGCGGTCGCGGCCGGGGTGCCGCCGGTCGAGCTCGTCGCCCGCATCCCGGCCGACGGCGAGGGCCGGGCCCAGCTGCGCTGGGCGCCGGATCTGCAAGTGACCCCGTTCGCCGAGCTCTGGGAGGCGATCGAGCGGGGCGAGGCCGAGCGGCTGCAGCGGCTGGTCGAGGGCAAGAGCGTCGTGCTCATCACCGAGCCCGTCGCGGCGCGGCGCCTCACGCCGATCGGCCCGCTGGGCGACATGGCCATCCAGGCCGAGTTGCTGAACGCCGTGCTCACCGACGCGTGGATACGGCCGGCGGCCCGCGCCTGGGTCTTGCCGGCCACGCTCGGGCTGGCGGCGCTGGCGGCCTGGGCAGGGCTCGCGGGGCGGCCGTCGGCGGCCGTGCTCGGCGTCGCCCTGCTCGTGGCCGTCTCGGGCGCGGCGCTGACGCTGACGCCCTCGCTGAGCGGCGTCGTCGTGCCGATCATGGTGCCGCTGGCGGCGGTGCTCGTGGCCGGCGGCGGCGCGCTGCTCTGGAGCCAGATCGGCGCGACGCGACGCCTGCGTGGCCTGGAGGGAGAGATCGGCGCCATCCGGGACGCCCTCGTGCGCCAGGAGTCGACGGTCGAGGCGCTGGAAGAGGACCTCGAGGCCGCCCGCGCCGCCGTGGCGCGCTCGACCGGCACCGAGCGCGAGCTGCTGCAGGCGGCCGAAGCGCTGCGCGGCCAGCTCGGCGAGGCGCGCGCGCAGGAGGCGCAGACGCGCGCGCGGCTGCAGGCGCTCGAGCAGGAGCGTCGGCCGGCACCGCCCGGCGAGGCGGCGCTGGCCGACGTGGACCTCGAGCGGTTGCGGGCGCAGTGCGCCGAGCTCGGCATCGTGACGCGCGAGCCGGCCGTGCTGGCGCTGTTCCGCGATCTGCACAAGGCGGCGCGCGCCGCGCTGCCCATCTTGTTGACCGGCGAGCCGGGCACCGGCAAGGAGCTGTTCGCGCGGGCCGTCCATCGCCTCGGCGCCCGCGCGGGCGGGCCCTTCGTGGCCGTGAACATGGCGGCCATCTCCCCGGAGCTGTTCGAGAGCGAGCTGTTCGGTCACGTCCGCGGCAGCTTCACGGGGGCCGTCGGCGAGCGAAAGGGATACTTCGAGCAGGCCGACCGCGGCACGATCTTCCTGGACGAGGTCGGCGAGCTGCGGGGCGATCTCCAGGGCAAGCTCCTGCGGGTGCTGCAGGAGCGGACCTTCCACCGGATCGGCGCCACCCGGACGACCACCGTGGACGTCCGGGTCGTCGCCGCGACCAACCGCGACCTCGAGGCCGGCGTCGCCGAGGGCTGGTTCCGCGAGGACCTCCTCTTCAGGCTGCGCGGGCTGGTCCTGCGCCTGCCGCCCCTGCGCGAGCGCCCGAGCGACGTGGCGCCGCTGGCCGAGCGCTTCCTGCAGGACGTCACGGCCGAGGGAGGTCGCCGCGTAGCGCTGTCCGAGGCGGCGCTGCGGGCCCTGCAGCGCCACCCCTGGCCCGGCAACATCCGGGAGCTGCAGCAGACCCTGCGCAGGGCCGCCGCGCTGTCCGATCGGGAGATCCTGCTACCTGAGGACCTCCGGCTGGAGCCTGCCGGGGGGGGCCGGGCCGATGAGGACGGGGACACGGCGGTGCTCGACTCGCTTCGGCGTCACGGCTTCGACATGCAGGCCACCGCGCGGGCCCTGGGCTGCGACCGCAGCACCGTCACCCAGCGGCTGAAGGGCCTCGGCTTCCAGGCGCTGGTGGAGGCCGGCGGCGACCGCGGCAAGGCAGCCGCTGCGCTCGCCGGCGACCCCGCGCTCGCTCGCACGGTCGAGCTCAAGCTCGGCGAGTACCACGAGCACCTGCTGAGGTCGGTCGCCGACTTCGACTCGGCCGACGCCGCCATCGCCGCCTGCCGGCGCCGCTTCAAGAACCTGCCCGAGCGGCACTTCGGCTCGCTGGCAACGCTCGTCCGCCAGCACCTCGAGTAGCGCCTGAGCCTCCCCGCGCGGGGAGCCCTGCGGGGACGCTGAGGGATCCCCGCAGGGCCACGCTCGTAAGCATCTGAAACAATGAAATATTGGCCTGGCTTCTGCGTTGCTCTGTCCTGCCGCCCGGAGGAACGAGCCAATGGCCAACAGCCAGCCGCAGAGAACCGGAAGTGGCAGGGAGATCGCGATGCTCGTCGGCGTGCTCTTGCTGGTCGCCGCCGGCAGCGTGTTCACGTACTGGGTGCGCTCCGAGAACGCCGAGGCCTCCGGCCAGCCGGCGACCGCGACGACTGCCACTGCGGCCCCGCGCACCGTGACGCCGGGCCCCGTCACCGGAGAAGTGGTGCACGCCGACATCTACTTCGACTTCAAGAGCATCCGCCTGCGGGCCGACGCCGTCCGCCTCCTGCAGGACAAGGCCGAGCTGGTGCGGCAGGCCGGCGCCTGGGGAGTCCTCGTGCAGGGGTACGCGGACGCCCAGGGCCCGGCCGAGTACAACCGGCTGCTCGCCGAGCGCCGGGCGATGGCGGTCAAGCAGTTCCTGGTCGAGCTGGGTGTGCCCGAGCCTTCCATGAAGGTCGTCACGATCGGCCAGGACGGGGCCCTGTGCGACGATCCCTCGGCGGAGTGCCAGCAGCTCAACCGTCGCGTCCACCTGGAGATCCGCCAGCTGCCGCGCGCCGCCACCGAGCCCCTGCGGCCGGCGCTGCTGGTCGGCGACACGCTGGACACGTTGCCCGGCCCGAGGCAGGAGCCGTGAGCCAGGCGCGTCTGGCGGCCGTCCTGGTCTTGCTGGTATTCGCGGCGACGCCGGCCCTGGCTCAGGGCCGGCGCGTCACCGAGGGAACCCTGCTCTGGCGCTCGGCACAGCAGGAGACGGCGGTGCCGGCCCCGCTGCTGGCTACCGACGTCGAGATGCGGGTGACCGGCATGGTCGTTCGGGTGACCGTGCGCCAGCAGTTCACCAACCCGAGCGCGCAGTGGGCCGAGGGGATCTACGTCTTCCCGCTGCCCGAGGACGCCGCGGTCGACCACCTGCGAATGCAGATCGGCGACCGCGTGGTCGAGGGGGCCATCCAGGAGCGGGCGGCGGCGCAGGCGGCGTACGCGCAGGCCCGGGGGCAGGGCACGCGCGCCAGCCTCGTCGAGCAGCAGCGGCCGAACGTCTTCACGGCCTCCGTCGCCAACATCGCCCCGGGCGCGGCGATCGCCATCGAGATCGAGTACCAGCAGGCGGTGCGCTACGACGCCGGGCAATTCGGCCTGCGCTTCCCGATGGTCGTGGGCCCGCGCTACATCCCGGAAAGGGTGCCCGACGCCTCGCGCATCACGCCGCCGGTCCAGCACCCCGCGCACGGGGCGATCAATCCCGTCACGCTCCGGATCGAGCTGGATCCCGGCGTGCCGCTGGCCGGCGTGGAGTCGGCGTCGCACGCGATCCATACGCGGGCGCTGGCCGGCGGCCGCTGGGCGATCGAGCTCGAGCAGGGCCGCGTCCCCGCCGATCGCGACTTTCAGCTCGCGTGGACGCCGCGAGCGGGCGCCGCCCCGCTCGCGGCCGTGCTGACTGAGCAGAAGGCCGACGAGGTCTTCGCGCTGCTCATGGTGATGCCGCCGGCGGCGCCGGCGGTGGAGACCGACCCGCTGCCGCGCGAGGTGGTCTTCGTCCTCGACCGGTCGGGCTCGATGGCCGGGGCCTCGATCGGGCAGGCCCGGGCGGCCCTGACCCTGGCGCTGGCGCGGCTGCGGCCGGCCGACCGCTTCAACGTCATCGGCTTCAATCACACGACCGACCGCCTGTTCGCCGACGCCCAGCCGGCCGATCGCGGCAATCTGACCACCGCCCGGCGCTACGTGGACGCGATCCGGGCGGACGGCGGCACCGAGATGCTGCCGGCGCTCGAGCTCGCCCTCGACGGGGCCGAGCGGACCGACCGGCTGCGTCAGGTGATCTTCCTCACCGACGGCGCCGTCGGCAACGAGGCGCGACTGTTCGAGGCGATCCGCGAGCGACTGGGCGACAGCCGGCTGTTCACCGTCGGCATCGGCTCGGCACCCAACAGCCACTTCATGCGCGAGGCCGCGCGGCGGGGGCGCGGCACCTTCACGTACATCGCGAGCCCGGCCGAGGTGCAGCCCACCATGACCGCGCTGTTCCGCAAGCTCGAGGCGCCCGCGCTGGCCGACGT
>Ga0268386_10001571_pt1 | contig 15724 bp, 9 predicted proteins | sample RVTome_15_FD_200260 | JGI IMG/M metagenome (GOLD analysis project Ga0268386, IMG submission 200260) | Soil microbial communities from uranium-contaminated site in the Upper Colorado River Basin, Wyoming, United States - RVT150D86... ...
CGAGCCTGCTGGAGGTCGGCACGGGATTCCACAACGAGCTCACCGGCCGGGAGAACGTGTACCTGAACGGTACCATTCTGGGCATGCGCAAGCGCGAGGTGGATCGCGTATTCGACGCGATCGTGGAGTTCTCCGGCGTGGGCCGGTTCCTCGACACCCCGGTGAAGCGTTATTCCAGCGGCATGAAGGTGCGCCTCGCGTTCGCCGTGGCTGCGCACCTCGAGCCGGAGATCCTCATCGTGGACGAGGTCCTGTCGGTCGGTGACGCCGAGTTCCAGCGCCGCTGCATCGGCAAGATGGAGTCCATCGGGCAGGAGGGGCGCACGATCCTGTTCGTGTCGCACAACATGCCGGCCGTCACGCGCATGTGCCAGCGCGTGATCATGCTGCAGAACGGCCGCACGCTGCTGGACGGACCCCCTCACGACGTCGTGGGTGCCTACCTGCGCGCCGGCGCCGGTCGCCAGGCGGAGGCGCGCTGGGACGACCTGACGGAGGCGCCGGGCGAAAACCTCGCGCGGCTGAGATCGCTCAGCGTGCGCGACAGCGACGGCCGCGTCAGCGAGGCCGTGGACATCCGCAAGGACTTCACCGTGCGCATCGAGTTCGAGGTGCTGGAGGGAGGCAAGGTGCTGTTCCCGGCCTTCTCGCTCTGGAACGAGGAGGGTCTGGCCGTGTTCGCCGCCATGGACCTCGACCCCAAGTGGCGGGGGCGGGCGCGGCCCGCGGGCACGTACGTGTGCCATGCCCGCATACCGGGCAACCTGCTCGCGGAGGGCACGTTTTTCCTGAACACCGCGCTGTGGCAATGGGAGCCTCGCCAGCGCATCGAGTACCACGTCAAGGAAGCGGTGACGTTCCAGGTCGTGGACACGCACGAAGGCGATTCGGCCCGCGGCGATTACATCGGTGGCCTGTCCGGCGTCGTGAGGCCGAAGCTGGACTGGACCACGGACTGGACGCCTGGCGCGACGGACGACCGGCCTTCCGATGCCGTGATCGGCGCGGCGGGGGCCGACTGAGATGGGGGAGCGCTGCCGATTCTGCGATACGGCGCTGGAGCAGGTATTCGTCGACCTCGGCATGTCGCCGATCGCCAACGACTACGTGGCGGCAGAGCGCGCCAACAGCATGGAGCCCTTCTATCCGCTGAAGGTCTACGTCTGCCACGAATGCCTGCTCGTGCAGCTGCCGGCGGTGCAATCCGCGGATGCCATTTTTCGCGACGACTATGCCTATTTCTCCTCGGTTTCCGCGAGCTGGGTGGCCCACGCGCGGCGCTACGTCGATCAGGTCAGCGAGCGGTTCGGCCTCGACTCCGGCAGTCGCGTCGTCGAGCTGGCCAGCAACGACGGCTACCTCCTGCAGCACTTCGTTGCGCGTGGCGTGCCGGTGCTCGGCGTGGAGCCCTGCGGCGGGGTCGCGGACGCGGCCATTGCGAAGGGCATCCCGACGGTCAAGGCGTTCTTCGGCGTCGATCTGGCGAAGCGGCTCGTCGCGGAGTACGGCCGGGCGGAGCTGGTGCTGGGTAACAACGTGCTGGCGCACGTGCCCGGCCTGAACGACTTCGTCGCCGGCATGCGTCACCTGCTGGCCCCTGCCGGGTTCATCACCATGGAGTTTCCGCATCTGATGCGGCTCATGGAGATGAACCAGTTCGACACCATCTACCACGAGCACTTCTCGTACTTCTCGTTCGTCGCCGTATGCCGCGTGTTCGCCCACCATGGGCTGCGCGTCTTCGATGTCGAGGAGCTGCCGACGCACGGCGGGTCGCTGCGGATCTACGCGCGGCACGCAGCCGACGAGTCGAAGGCGACCACGCCCGCCGTCGACGATCTTCTCGAGCGGGAGCGGGCCGCGGGGTTTTTCGACCTGGAGCACTACCGCGGATTCGAGTCGCGCGTGCACCGCACGAAGCGCGAGTTGCTCAAGTTCCTCGTGGCGGCGAAAGAGGCGGGCAAGCGGGTGGTCGGTTACGGCGCGCCCGCCAAGGGCAACACGCTGCTGAATTACTGCGGCGTGCGCGGCGACTTCATCGATTACACGGTGGATCGCGCGCCCTCCAAGCAGGGCACGCTGCTGCCGGGCACGCGGATCCCTGTGCACGCACCGGAGCGGATTTTCGAGACGAAGCCGGACTACGTCCTGATCCTGCCCTGGAACATCCGGGAGGAGGTCATGGCGAACATGGGCGCCGTCCGCGACTGGGGCGGCCGCTTCGTCGTGCCCATTCCCGAGGTTCGCGTGCTGGACTAGTGTCCTGTCCCGCAAGTAGCTTGCATATGTCGCCAGCGGATTTTCGTGACTGGCAAGGCGCGGCGACGAGGAATAGTGGACCTATTGCGAGGAGCCGCAACGCGGCCAGGCGCGAAAGGACGCGGCGAGATAGGCGAGTTACTTGCGGGACAGGACACTAGTGGCGTGACATTCCTCGACAGGGCGCTGGCCGGCGCGGACGGCGATTGGATGTACCGCTTCGCGGCCTCGCTTTATCCAATCTGCCGCAGCATCACGGGCGACGGCGTGCGCGCAACGCTGCGCGCGGTCGGTGCGCACCTGCCTCTGACAATCCACGAGGTCCCGACCGGCACCGCCGTGCTCGACTGGACCGTGCCGCGGGAATGGAACGTGCGCGAGGCGTGGATACGCGGCCCGGGCGGCGAGAAGATCGTGGATTTCGCCGCTCACAACCTGCACCTGGTGAGCTACAGCGTGCCCGTGCGCGCCCGCATGCCGCTCGCCGAGCTGCGTCCGCACCTGCACAGCCTGCCCGACCGCCCCGACTGGATTCCCTATCGCACGAGCTATTACGACGAGAACTGGGGCTTCTGCCTGCCGCATCGCCAGCTCGAGGCGTTGCCGGAGGGGGACTACGAGGTTTGCATCGACGCGGCGCTGACGGAAGGCTCCCTTAGCTACGGCGAATGCCTGGTGTCGGGCCGCACGACCGACGAGGTGCTGCTCTCCGCGCACGTCTGCCACCCGTCGCTGGCCAACGACAACCTGTCCGGCATCGCGCTGCTCACCGCGCTCGGCAGGGCGCTCGCCGATGCGTCGCCGCGCTGCTCTTATCGCCTGCTGTTCGCACCGGGCACCATCGGCTCCATCACCTGGCTGGCGCGCAACCGGGAGCGGGTGGGCAACATCCGCCATGGAGTGTGCCTGTCGTGCGTCGGCGACGGGGCGGGGCCGTATTACAAGCGCAGCCGCCAGGGGGGCGCGCCGGTGGACCGCGCGTTCGCGCACGTGATCGCGACGCGCGGCCGCGGCGAAGTGGCGGATTTCTTCCCGTACGGCTACGACGAGCGACAGTACTGCTCACCCGGCTTCGACCTGCCGGTGGGCCTGTTCGAGCGCAGCCGCTTTGGCGTCTTCCCGCAATACCACACCTCTGCCGACGACCTTTCGCTGATCGCGCCGGAGCACCTGGCGGAGTCCTACGCGATGGTAGTGGAGGCGCTCGACGTGCTCGAGTCGGACCGGCTGCTCGTGGGCACGAGGCCTCACGGCGAGCCGCAGCTCGGCCGGCGCGGGCTTTACCAGGCCATCGGCGGCGATGCGGAAAGAACCGACCGGCAGATGGCGATGCTCTGGGTGCTCAACCTCGCGGACGGGCGTCACACGCTGCTGGACATGGCGGAGCGCGCGCGCTTGCCGTTTCGCATCGTGCGCGAGACTGCGGCGCTGCTCGAGCAGCACGACCTGCTGCGCCCGGCCTGAATCCTGGATCGCCGCGAGCCGGCCGAGACGCCCGGAGCGCCGCGGCCGCGAGATTTATGCGCGATTGGGGGCGCCCGGAACGGCGAGCTTTTGCCGGCGGCGCTCGACTGCGGGGATGACGACGTCGTCCACGAACCGGTCGTAGGCGGCACCGAAGCTTTCGCGGGTGTGGACGCGGCGGGCGTGCTCCCAGGCGCGACGGGCGTCCGCCTCGAGATCGGCGGCGGGACGCGCGGCAAGCGACTGCACGGCCGCCACGATCTCGTCCACCGTTCCCTGCCCGAGCTGGACGCCGAAGCCGGGCATGTCGACACTGGCCTCGCGGGTGAGAATCGGAATGAGGCCACCGTGCATGCACGTGATGGCGGAGCCGCCGCCGCCCTCCGACGCACTGGGGTAAATCGCGCCGATCGAGTCGCGAAAGAAGTCGCGCAGGCGCTGGTCGCCGACGTCCACCCAGCCGACCGGCTCGACCCGCGGGCAGTGATACAGCTCCCGCCGGTAGGCTTCGACGAAGCGCCGCTCGGCCTCGAGCGGCGCGCACACCCGGAGCAGGAACGGCTCGGGCAGCCTCTGGAAAGCCTCGAGCACGCGATCGAGTCCCTTGAGCACGAAGCCATCGCTGCCGAACCAGATGTAGCGGAAACGCGCGCTCGCGAGGTCGCGGCCCTCGGGCCAGTCGAAGGTGGCGGTGGTGGAGATCGGAAGGCGGTGGATCGGCTTGCCGGCGTAGCCGTAGCTGTCGGCGGTGAAATCGTTCCCCAGCACGCAGCCGATGTCGGCCGCCTCGACGGCCCAGTTCGCCTCCACCATGCGCCGCCCGTGCAGCGCCGCGCCGCGCCGCTCGCGCGCGTCGTTGAGCCGTGCGTACAGACCGGAATTGTTCGTGAGCCAGTGCGCCGTATCCAGGTGCGCGACCTTGAGGCAGCGTGGCGGCAGATGAGACGCGAGCCGCTCGAGCTGCTGGCGGGCCGCCACCAGCACGTCGTACTCCCGCTCCGGTTTCCACGCGCTGTCCTTGAAGCTCACCACATCGACAGCAAATCCGCGCGTGAGAAAGCTCTGCGCCATGCGCCAGGATTCCCAGTCGTGTGTGTGGTCGCGCGAGATTGCAGCCTCCGCGGGCACGAGGAATGGCTCCACGACATAGGACAGCAGCACGCGGCCCACGGGCTTGCCGTCCGGCGCGAGGCTCGCGACCGGATGCATCTCCTCCTTGCGCAGGCGCGTCAGCTCGAACCCGAGTGGGCGCAGGAGCCTGTTGGCGAGCGAAACCAGCCCTGGCACGCGCCTAATCCCGCCCGGGCCGACATGCGGCCTCCGGCGCAGCATCGAGATTCGCGGCGCCGGAAATGTGACTCGGATTCGAGATTTTCATCGTCAGTATCCGGAGACTCGGGTTGCGCCTGCAGGGACGGCGGCGCGCCGCGGTCAACATGCGCAGCGGCTGAATGGTGGGGGAAACGGGAGGATTCTGGCAAGCGCGGCGGCGTACGCTCGGCCCCGCATGCTGCCGGCAGACTCGAAATAACAACGAGTGACAACAAATTGGCCCGCGCACAGCGGGCCTTCTCTTTTGCGTCAGGGCGCGACGACCGCGACCAGGTACATGTCGGCCGCGCCGGCCGCGCCGGGGGCGGCACTGCCGCCGAGCGTGACCGTCCCCGCCGCGAAGGCCTTCGAGTAGAGCTGGTAGCTCGTTGCCGACGTGGTCACCGTCTGACCGGTCGGCGTAAAGCCCGCGAGCCAGTTCGGCAGGCTCGTCGCGTCGGCGTCGTAGGCGACATAGACGGTGGCCGCGCGGTCCATGACGAAGGACACGAAGCTCGCTCCGCCGAGGCCGGCATCCGCCTGCCGCGGCATGAGCCAGCGTGCGGTGGACAGCGCCGCCGGCACTGTGGTCAGCGTGGCGCCGGAATCGACGAGGTAGCGGTCGCCGGGCCCGAGCAGGTTCTGCCGGTGTGCCGGCCGGGATACGTTGTCGAGGAAGAAAGGATCCAACGCCGTGCCGGAGGCGTCGCCTGCGAGTGCGTTGTACCAGAGCGCGGCCATCAGCGAATGCCCGAGACCGTTGGGGTGCAGCAGGTCCGAAAACAGGTCGCTGCGCACCCGATCCGGCAAGTCGTCGCCGTTGGCATCGGGTCCGAAGAACGCCCACAGGTCGGGGCCGGTCATCGCGCCGGTGATCTGCGTCCGGACAACCTCGTTGTACTCGGCGATCCGGTCGTTCACGGGCGAGTTCAGCGGGTCGGCATCCATCAGGGTCGGGGGCGCGGTGGCCAGCCAGACCTCGATGCCCTCTGTATTGAGGCGGTTCACGATGGACTGCAGGTCGCCGCGGAACGTGCCCGCCAGGCAGGTGGCATTGCCCGGCGAGCAGCCGATGCCACTCGGCCGCTGCGGATCGCGCAGGGCGTCGTTGGTGCCGAGCTGCACGAGGGTGTGCGTGGCGTCCGGATGCCGCTCGAGCAGGGATTCCAGCCGCTGCAGGTCGGTCCGGTCGGCCGAATCGCCGCCGATTCCTTCGTTGAAGACGATGACCTCATTCGGGGGCAGCGCCTCGATGTGCGCGGCCAGCTCGGAGGCGTACGCCTGGGTGGCGAAGATGCGCTGTGCATCGTCGTTGTCGGCCTCGAAGAAGTCGCCGATGCCGTTCGTGATGCTGTCGCCGAGCGCCAGCATGTAGTCGCCATCCATGGCCACGCCCACCGTGTCGGTGGCGAGCTGCGAGCCGCCGCTGGCCAGCAGCCGCGCGGTTACCGTCCGCTCCCCCGCGGGGAGATTGGCGAAGCTTGCGGTATAGGGCGCGGCCGCATCCTGCACGGGCTGCCGTCCTGTAACCGCCAGCTCGACGGTGCCGCCGGCAGGTACGCCCCGCGCAAGCGCCTCCACGGACAGCGTGCCACCCGGCAGCACAGCCAGCGGCACCGGCCGCGCGATGCGCACGGAGGGCGCGGTGTCGGCGGCGACGATCGCGACGTTGTCGAACCCGGACGAGGCCTGGCTGAACAGCCCGACGGAGCCGCTGGCATGGACGCTGTCCCGCGCTGCCAGCAACGGTACCCCGTCCAGCGAGACGCGCAGGTCGCTGCCCAGCGCATCGACTTCGAGGTCGAACGGCGCGGCGGGGTCGTAACCGATGGCGCTCGCCGCGAGCGTGAAGAACACGCCGTTCTGCCGCCGCTCCAGGCGCGCGAAGCCGTAACGGGGATTGACCGTCACCCGGTAGTAGTTCTCCGGACCCGTGTAGCGGAACAGCAGACCCAGGCTCTCGGGACGGGCCGTGCCGATGCGGCGCAGCCGCGCCGAGACGCGGTAATCGGCCAGCCCCGTGCCGCCCGTGAGCCAGGCGTAGCTGCCCAGGTGGTAGCTCTCCTCGAAGCTCTGCACCGATTCGATCTGCGCCGTCTGCCTCAGCTCGCCGGCCGCGACCGACCAGGAGCCGGCCGTCGGCGTCTCGTTCACGATGGACCAGCCGTCGAAGTCGCCATCGCCGAAGTTGTCGGCGAAAGGCAAAGTGATGCCGCTGCCTCCCGAGCCGCCGGAGAGCGTCGCCGCCTGCAGCGTCACGTTGCCGCTGCTGGCATTGCGGGTATAGCGCACCGTGAGCGTGCGGCCCGCGCCCGCCGCGCGGAAGCTCAACGTGACGCGGCGGTCGAACACGCCGGAAAAGTCTTCCACCGTCGTCACGAACGGTGGCGCGCTGCCGTCGGAGAGTGTCGCCTCGATCCGGCCGCGCGTCTTGTTGCCGCCGACGAACACGTCCAGCGTGCGCAGTTGCGTGTCGGCCGGCACGGTCACCTGGAAGCCGTTGCTCCCGCCGCCGACCCACACTCCGGCATGCGTCGTCGCGGAGCCGGTGGGGGTGCCGCCGGTCCAGCTGTAGCCGAGTCGCGTCGGTCCCTCGAAGCGGCCCGGCGACGCGCCGCCGATCATCGTGAAGTTACCGATCTGCGGCGCCACACCGGATTTCCGGTTCACGCTCGTGGCCGAGCTCAGGCCCCAGTGCACCCAGTCCGCAGATCCGATGGCGGAGAGGGACACGGTGCCCGCGGGGGACGACACACCGCCGCTGAGAGTGGCCCCGCCACCGCCACCCGACGGATTGACGGTGATCTGGATCGTTTCGGCATCCGACGCCGCGGCGCCGTCGCTGGCCGTGAAGGTAACGCTGTAGGGGCTGCCCGCGTCGGCGCCTGCCCCGGGCGACCAGCTGAAACTGCCCGCGCCGCCGCCGTTGTCCGTGAAGCTGGCGCCGGACGGCAGGCCCGTCGCCGCGAGCGATAGCGGGGGCGGTCCGTCGCCATCGCTCGCGCTGACGGCGAAGCTCAGCGAGCTGCCCACCGTTACGCTGCGATCGCCGATCGGCGCGAGCACCGGCGGCTGGTTCGTCGGCGTGCCGCCGCCCTGCAGCGTTGCGGCCTGCAGGGTGACGTTGCTGCCCGTGTCGAGCGTGAGCCGGACCGTGAGTTGCTGGCCGGCCCCGCCGGCGTGGTAGGTGAGTGCCACGGCGCGGTCGTAGGCGCCGCCGAGGTCCTGGAACGTCGTCTGGAAAGCCGGTGCGCTGGCGTCGGACAGGAAGGCCTCGATGCGGCCGCGGCTCTGGTAACCGCCGACGTACAGATTCAGCGTCCGCGTCGACGTGTCGGCCGGGACGGTGACCTGGAAGCCGTTGCCGGTGCCGCCGACCCACACGCCGGTGCCCGTATTCGCCGACGCGGTGGGAGTGCCGTTCGTCCAGTCATAGCGCACCCGGACGGGCGAATCGAACCCGTTCGGCGCCTTCGAGCCGATGCGCGTGAAGTTGCTGATGGCCGGCGTCACGCCGGCGCGCCGATTGAAGGCCGAGGCGGAGCCGAGTCCCCAGTGCGTCCAGTCCTGCGTGCCCTGCGCCGTCAGACTAATCGTGCCCGCCGGCGAGGAAACGCTGCCGGCGAGCGCCCCGTCTCCGCCGCCGCCGGATGAGCCGCCGCCGACCAGCGTCGCGGCCTGCAGGGTGACGTTGCCGGTCGAGCTGTTGCGCGTGTAGCGGAACGTGAGCGTGCGACCGGCGCCGGCGGCTTGAAAGCTCAGCGTGACCCTCCGGTCGTAGAGACCACCCAGGTTCTCGATGCTCGCGCTGTAGGCCGGTGCGCTGCCGTCGGAAAGAAACGCCTGGATCTGACCGCGGCTCTTGTTGCCGCCGACGTAGACGTCCAGCGTGCGCACGGTGCTGTCGGCCGGCACGGTGATCTGGAAGCCGTTGTTGCTGCCCCCCACGTACAGCCCCGAGGTCGTCGTTGCCGCGGCCACCGGCGTGCCATCCGACCACGAATAGGACACACGCGTCGGCGCCTCGAAATTGCCGGGAGTGCGCGAGCCGATCTGGGTGAAGTTGCTGATCTGGGCGGCGACGCCCGCCTTGCGATTGACGGCCGTGGCCGAACCCCGGCCCCAGTGCACCCAGTCGCTCGTGCCGAGGGTGGTCAGGTTGGCAGTGGAACCTGGCGTCGAGATCGTGCCGACGAGCTGGGCGGCCGGCGCAGCAACCGGCAGCAGGACCGCGGCCATGGCGGACAACGCGGCGAGGCGGCCGGCCCACCCGCGAGAGTGCACGGTGCGCGCCGGGCAAGGCATCCCCACGACCGCCCCGGTTACCCGGGCGGCTCCCCCGTTCACGACACCCAACGTGTTCTCCCCTCGGGCGCGGCAGGCCCGCCGGCTAGTCGCATCGGGTCGCAGTATAGAAGCTGCGCCAATGGTTCGGCGCAGATTTGACGATAAACCCGCCGACCGCAGAACGTGAAACCGGCAGGGCTCAGCCCTTACACTGCCCGCCTCGGCGCCTGCTGGCGGCCAGGGAGGGTTGAGTGAAAGACATGACCGGGGGCTTTCCCCGGGCCCAGTTCGTACTGGCTCCGGGCAAGCATGCGGTTCCGGACGGCTGGAGCGTGCGGCCGCTAGGAGGCGAGTGGACGCTCGCCGTACACCCGGATCTGTCGGCGACTCATTGCGAGCGCGGCGGCCGCCGGCTGGTGATGCTGGGCTACGCGCTGGACCCGGCGCACCCGGCCCGGACCGACGCCGACATCGTCGAGGCCGTGCTCGCGGCCGGCGGCGGGTTGTTCGGGCTGACGCGCAGCGTCCTGGGGCTGGGCGGCCGCTGGGTGATGATCTGGCAGGCGGGGGACGAGATCGGCATCTTTGCGGACGCCACCGGCCTGCGCTCCGTGTTCTGGGGGCTGGACTTCGGGGGGCGGCCATGGTGCGCCTCGCAGCCGGCCCTGTTGCCCGAGCCGGTGCGGGGCGTGCCGGACCAGGAGGCCCGCGCCTTCCTGCGCCGCTTTGCGGCGATCAGCCCCGAATACTGGTGGCCGACGGATCGGACACAGTGGACCGGGGCCAGGCGCCTGCTGCCCAACCACCTGCTGGATCTGGCGAATGGGACCGTGCGCCGCTGGTGGCCCTCCGTTCCCCTGCACGTGCCCCCGGTAGAGGAGATCCTCGCCACTGCCAGGCGGATCCTCGAGGGCACGATGCAGGCCGCAGCGCGCCGCTTCCGCCTGGCGCTCGCACTGAGCGCCGGGCTCGACAGCCGCGTGGTGCTGGCCGCCTCGCATTCGATCGCGGACCAGATTCACGTCTATTCCGGGCGCAGGCAGAGCATGAGCGCGGACCACATGGACCTCGGCGTGCCCGAGCGGCTGGCGGCAAAACTCGGTCTGAACCACGCCGTCATCGCGCAGCCGGCCCTCATGTCTCCGGCCGTTACCGAGGCGCTGGCGCTGAATGCGCCGGACGTGCATGCGTTGCGCGCGCCCGGGGTGCAGGCCGAGCTCTGCGCGTTCGGTCGCGAGCTCGTCGGCGTGACGGGCAATGTTTCCGAGGTGGCGCGGGTCCACTACCGCAAGCGCGGCGAGGTGGACGCCGAGCAGCTCGACGGCGCGGCGCTGGCGGCCCTGATGGCCATGCCCCCCGACGACTTCGCGACCCGCGCGATGGACGAATGGCTGGCGGACGCCGGGCGCCCCGAAGGTTTCGACGTGCTCGACCTGTGCTACTGGGAGAACCGCTGCGGCAGCTGGCTGTCCGGCAACTGCCTCGAGTTCGACGTCGCCTGGCGCGACGTCCTGATGCCGTTCAATAACCGCCAGCTCCTCGAGCTGATGCTCGCCGTTCCGGCAGACAAACGCTCGGGACCGACGCCTGAGCTGTACTACGCGCTGATCGAGGCCATGTGGCCCGAGGCCCTGTCGGAGCCGGTGAACCCTCGACCCGACCGTCCCGCCTCGTCGCGGGCGCTGCTGCCGCGCCTGGTCCGCCAGTTCCGCCTCCTTGCGCGCGGCAGGCGCTGACGTGCTCCAGGACGCCTTCCACGGCCGCCGAGCGCTGGTCACCGGTGCGGCCGGCTTCATCGGCGCGGCGCTCTGCGCGCGGCTGGCGGGACTTGGGGCGCAGGTGCATGGCGTCTCCCGGCACGCCGGCAGGGGAGGCGATTCCCTTCGCTGGTGGCAGGCCGACCTGGCCGACTCCGCGGCGACGGACCAGGTCGTCGCGAACGTGCAGCCCGACTATGTGTTTCATCTGGCGGGCGCCGTTACCGGCAGCCGTGACCTGGACGTCGTGCGCGATACCCTGGCCGGCAACCTGTGCAGCGCGGTCAACCTACTCGTGGCCTGCCAGCGCGCCGGCCGCAGCAAGCTGGTGATGGCGGGCTCGCTGGAGGAACCGTCGCGGGAGGATTCGCAGCCGGTCCCGGCATCGCCCTATGCCGCCAGCAAATGGGCCGCATCCGGCTACGCCCGGATGTTCCATGCGCTCTATGGCGCGCGCGTAGCCGTCGCGCGCATTTTCATGGTCTACGGCCCGGGCCAGCGGGACGTGCGCAAGCTCGTCCCCTACGTCTGCCTCGCGGCCCTCAGGGGCGAGCCGCCCGAGCTGATGTCGGGGGCGCGACTCGTGGACTGGATTTTCGTCGACGACGTGGTGGAGGGCCTGCTCGCGGTGGCCCTGTCGCCCGTGGATGACGGCCGCCACGTCGACATCGGCACGGGGGAATTGGTGACGACCGGCGAGGTCGCGACTCGCATCTGCCGGCTGGCGGGCGGGCTCGTCGCGCCGCGCCTCGGCGCGCGTGCGGACCGCCCGATGGAGCAGGTCCGGCGCGCCGACCCGGACGCCGCCGAATCGGCCACCGGCTGGCGCGCGCGCGTCGCACTGGACGACGGGCTGGCGCGCACTTTGCAATGGTATCGTCGCTACCCGTCGGTAGCGGCTGAGAACGCAGGAGAAGCGCGCCAATGTTGAGCTTGCGGAAGGCGAGGACGCCCGTTTTCATCCTGGGCTGCCAGCGGTCGGGAACGACGATCTGCCAGAATGTATTCCTGAACTCGCGGCAGTTCGACGTGTTCCGCGAGGGCAACCGGCGCGCAATGACGGACAACTTCCGGCTCAGGGACGACGCCGTCATCGGCAAGCTCATCGCCGGCAGCCGGCGGCCGGTCCAGGTGTTCAAGCCCATCAACGATTCGCAGTGGGCAGACCGTTTCCTGGCTGCCCACGAGCGCGCCAGAATCATCTGGATCTGGCGCGACGTCCTCGACACGGCCAACTCGGCGGTCGCCAAATGGGGGCGGCTGCACCTCGAGCTGGTCGAGTGGATCGGGGGCGCCTACGCGGATTTTGCGGATCGGGACCGGGCGCTGGCGCGCGTGCGCGAGCGGGTGGATTACGACATCTACGCCGAACGGCTTGCGGACGACGCCATCGCCATGCTCGCGGCGTGGAGCCGCGCCGGGCTGACGCCCCACGCCGGCGCGGCGGCGCTCTGGTGGCTCCGCAACCGGCTGTACTTCGACCTGGAGCTCGCGTCGGATCCCCGCGTGCTGCTGGTGAAGTACGAGGACTTCGTCTCCCGGCCGCAGGCCAACATCCAGCGCCTGTGCGAATTCATGGAAGCGAGCTATTCACCGGAGCTGGCGGAGGGCGTTCATACCGGTTCCGTCCGCAAGAATTCACCACCGGAGGTGGCGCCGATCGTCGCTGAACCTTGTGCCGGACTTGCGGCGCGCTTCGACGCCGTTTATCAGGCGCAATTGGCGCGCACGTCCAGCGTAGCCGCGGGCGCGGGACAGTGACCGAGACAGGCCGACGGCCGGATTTCCTGCTGATCGGCGCCCAGAAGTCGGGCACGTCCTGGCTGTGGCGGATGCTCAGGCAGCATCCGGACACGCTGCTGCCGGATACGAAGGAACTGCACTACTTCGGTGCCGCGGAGTTGTATGCGAAGGGCCCGGAGTCCTACTACGGGCATTTCGCCGGCATTCCGCGCGACAAGGTCACCGGCGAGGCGTCCACGGCGCTGTTCTTCGATCGCGTGCCCTACTGGTACAACGCGGCCCGGCAGATCGAGTACGACCCGACCTTGCCCCCGCTGCCCGAGCTCGTGCACCGGGATCTGCCGGACGCGCGCATCATCGCGGTGCTGCGCGACCCGGTCCGGCGCGCGATCTCGGCCTACCAGCACTGGATGCGGCGCGGCGACGTGTGGCCGCTGGCGGGCCTCCGGCGGACGACGCAGCGGGTTCCGAAGCTGCGCATACTCGAATATGGCGACTACGCGCGGCACCTCGGTGCCTGGCGCAAGGTCTGGCCGCGGGAGCGCATCCTCGTGCTCGTCTTCGAGGAGGACGTGGTCGCCGATCCGGCCAACGGGCTCAGGAAAGTCTACGAGTTCCTCGGCCTGGATGCGTCCTTTCAGGCGCAGGCGCCGGAGCGCAGCGTACACCGGAGCTGGAGCTGGACGCGCAGCGCCGTCGCGTGGCATGCCGGCCCGCTGCGCAAGCTCGTGAGCCGCCCGCCGCTCGGGCCCTGGCTCGACCGCAACGATTTCCTGCGCCGATTCGCGCTCTCCCGGCAGGACATCGAGTTCCTGCGCGCGCGGTACCTGCCGGACCACGCCGCGGTCGAGCAGCTTGCGGGGCGGTCGTTGGGCGCATGGGACTACGGGGACCGGCTGCTGCACGGCCGCCAGCCGGTGAGACAGGCCGGATGAAGGGAAACTCGTGAGCGCGCCCCGGCGGCGGTTCCTGCGGCGCCTCGCCGTGCGACTTGGCATCCTGTTGCGCAGCGTCGAGCGGGAGGTCGATGCGGCGACCCTGCCGGCATTTGCCAACCACCCCCGCAACCTGCGGATCGAGTCACCGCGCACGGTCGTCAACCCGTCCTGCATCACGATCGGCGACCAGGTGTCGCTCGGGCCTGGCTGCCAGCTCAATGCGATCCGCCGCTACCCGGGCGCCTGGATGAGTGGTGGACCGGACACCGAGCCGCAGCAGTTCGAACCTTCCATCGTCATCGGCGATCGCGTCTCGGCGACCGGGTACCTCACCATTGGCGCCGCCCTCTCGGTGACGATCGAGGACGACGTGCTCATCGCCGGACACGTGTTCATCAGCGACAACCAGCACGGCATGGGCGGCGGGGACGTGCCGTTCAAGTACCAGCCGCTGGAGCGGATCGCGCCGGTGCGGATCGGACGCGGCACCTGGCTCGGAGAGCACGTCGTGGTGCTGTCGGGCGTCAGCATCGGCGAGATGTGCGTCATCGGCGCAAACAGCGTCGTCACCGGCAGCATTCCGCCGCGGTGCGTCGCGGTGGGCTCGCCGGCGCGGGTCGTGCGCCGCTGGGACGCAGCGACCCAGGGCTGGCAACCCGCGCCAGGGGGCTCTTAGCCACCCATTGGCAGCGCCCCGCAGGCCGGATGCCCGGTTTCTGCGCTTCAACCCGGCCTTCACCACCTCCGTGCGACCGGCCGATCGACGACACCCCGTGGAGGTCGGGAGAAATCCCGGCGGGCTCGATGGCCGGTCGCCGGTTCGTTCGATGGCGGTTTCGCTGCGCTTCGACCGCCCCTACACGGCTTGCCGCGCGGCGCGGCTCAGGCCGCTTGCTTCCGCCAGCAAATCCCTGAGCCGCGAGATGACAATGGGCATCGAGAATTCGCCTTCGAGGTGGCGGCGGCCCGCCGCGCCGTAGCGATCCCAGCGCGCGGGATCGCGCGCCAGCTCCGCCATGGCGGCGGCCATGCCCTCGGCATCGTGTTCCGCCACCAGCAGGCCAGTTTCCCCCTCGACGACCACTTCCGGTATGCCGCTGTGGCGCGTGGCGATCACCGGCAGCCCGGCCGCCATGGCCTCGGTGATGGACACCGGCAGGCCTTCCTGGTCGCCGCTGGGCGCCGTCACGCTGTGCTGGACGTACACGTGCGAGAGGCTGAAGCGCCGGACCACTTCGGGGTGTGGCTGGCGGCCCAGGATCTCGACCGAGCCGGTCAGTCCCAGCCGTTCGACGCCGGCCTCGACCTCCGCCCTGAGGGGGCCGTCACCGATCATTGCCAGCCGCGCGTGGAGCGATGGGGCGAGCGCTGCGCGGGCCTGCGCGAAGGCCTCCAGCAGCGTGATGGGGGCCTTCTTGTGCGTGAGCCGCCCTACGAACAGAAAGTTGACGTGACGGCCATCGAAGCGCTCCGAAGGCGGACCCATCTGAAGTCGTTCGACCCGGATCCCGTTGCGCTGGACCCGGGCCTTGCCCGGCGGACAGCCCAGATCGATCAGCCGGTCCCTGAGATAGGCGGACGGCGCCGTCACGAGGGCCGCACGCGCGAACAGCCGCCGGTAGCGCGCCAGCCAGGCCGGACGCCGCGGGGTGCGGGACGCATCGGCGCCATGGAAGCTGACGACTAGCGGCACGCCCGCGCCCTCGCACGCCGGGGCACAGACGACGCCCGCTTCACCGTAGTGGGCAAGCAGCACATCCGGCCGGATCGCCTCGAGATGACGGCGGATGCGTCCCGCCTGCACGGCAAAGGGCTCGTCGTCTCCCGCGAGCCGCAGCGGGAGCAGGCGGCGAAACAGGCGCAGGAGGTCGCCGCGCCCCGCCTCGGGGGCGATCCGGACCTGCGGAAAAGGACGTTCCTGTTCCATCTCGCGGCTGGCCGCGATCACGTGGACGTCCACTCCTG
>Ga0268386_10001572_pt1 | contig 15715 bp, 10 predicted proteins | sample RVTome_15_FD_200260 | JGI IMG/M metagenome (GOLD analysis project Ga0268386, IMG submission 200260) | Soil microbial communities from uranium-contaminated site in the Upper Colorado River Basin, Wyoming, United States - RVT150D86... ...
GATTCGCAACCTGTGGCGCGGGCAGCGGCGGTCTGCTGGTAGACTTTCGACGGGCCTGTAGCTCAGCGGTTAGAGCAGGGGACTCATCTTTGGCAAAAAGGTGCCCCGATGCCGAAAGACATCGGGTGGACGGGACGAATTCAGGGAAACCTTCCAGCGCGAAAGCGGCTGATGGCAATCCTGAGCCAAGCCGGCGGTACACCGCCGGACGGTGCAGAGACTACCTGAGGGCTTCAGTGCCCTTGATGACAGGCGAGAGCGTCCCGCACCCAAACGGTGGCCGCGCGCCGCGGGTGAAGAGATAGTCCGCGCTTGCCGGAAACGGCGGGAGCACGTGAATCCCTTGGTCCTGGGTTCGAATCCCAGCGGGCCCATATTCCGCCGAGAGCTGTTGCCGCCGCGAGCGGAGTTGCCTGCGTTGTCTGGCCGCAACGTTTGCGCCGGACTTGCGGTAATTACATATTGCAGAGACACTCTTGGGTACAACAGGCCCGCTGTAACGGGCAGCAACCGGGAGCTCGACATGAACAGGATCATCCGGCCGCGACCCATGTCCCTGGTGGCGGCTGCAGTCGCGCTGGTCATCGGCGACGCGGCTTTGGCACAGGCCGAGTTGACGGAAGTCGTCGTGACGGGTACGCGCAGGGAAGGAGTGTCGCCCACTGAATCCTTGTCACCCGTCGACGTGATAGACGGCAGCGCGATCAGTCAGCAGGCGGCATTCGACCTGACCGATTCCCTGACCAAGATTACCCCGTCCCTGAATACACAGCGCTACCCCATTGCGGATGGAACGTCGTTCGTCCGCCCGGTCAGCTTGCGCAATCTTTCACCCGACCACACGCTGGTACTGGTCAACGGAGCACGCCGGCATCGTTCCGCGCTCGTCAATCTGCAGCTGGCGCCATTGGGAACCGTCAATCAAGGCTCGCAGGGCGTCGACTGGTCCACGTTCCCGTCCGCGGCCATCGAGCGGGTGGAAATCCTGCGTGACGGGGCCTCTGCTCAATATGGATCAGACGCCATTGCCGGCGTGGTCAACGTCATTCTGAAGGACGCGAGCGAAGGCGGTTCGCTGTCGGCGCAATTTGGCGAGTATTCCGACAATGGCGGCGAGCGCGTGTCCGTCAGCGGCAACATCGGGCTTCCGATGGGAGCCGAAGGATTCCTGAACCTCTCCGGTGAATATTCCACCTCCGACGAAACGTCGACAGGCGCAGCCAGACCGGACGCCGCAGCGGTTGGAGCAATCGTTGGAGCGGACCTGGTGCCGGAGGAAGGACTCGGACAGCGCTGGGGCGACCCCAATATCGATGCGCTGAAATTCTTCGTCAACGCGGGGATTGCGCTGAGCGACCGGGTCGAGTTGTACGGCAACGCCAATTACATGGAGGCCGAAGTCATCTCCGACTTTTTCTATCGTACACCGGTCCTGCCCAATGCAGCGGACCAGGTAGCGATCGCGGCGCGAACCACGCTGCAAATCGACAACAATGCCGACGGTTTGCCGGACAATGCCGAGCAATCGCTGGTCGACAGTATCAACGCCCAGGGACTGGATCCGGACGATTACCTGACGGCCGACGCCGGCAGCCCCAGCGGGTACGTATTGCGCAACCCGATCCACAGCTTGTTCCCCGGAGGTTACAACCCGGACTTCGGCGCGGACCTCACCGATTTCGGCGTCGTGCTCGGCCTGCGCGGCGATGTGACGGATACCCTGAGCTGGGATGCCCGCGTCCGCTATGGCGAAAACGAAGTCGACTACACGCTCTCGGATAGCATCAACCCGAGCCTGGGAGCCCTTTCTCCGACGTCATTCCGGCCGGGCACGCTGACGCAGGAGGAGAGCGGATTCAATGTCGATTTCGTGAAGACGTTCGCCAATTCTCCGGTGAACCTTGCCTTCGGCGGCGAATTGCGTAACGAAACCTATGAAATCGGCGCCGGCGACCTGGCTTCGATCGAGGCCGGGCCCACCGCGGCGATCTTCGGCGTCGGTTCGGACGGCTTTCAGGGCTTCCCGGTGGCGTCGGCAGGCAGTTTCGAAAGCGATAGCTGGGCCACCTATGTCGACCTGGAAACCGAGTTGACCGATCAGTTTTCCGCTGGCTTCGCAGTTCGTTACGAGGACTACGACGAGTTCGGCGACACCACTGACTGGAAGGTTTCATTGCGGTATGCATTCACCGAGGACTTCGCGGTTCGCGCAACAGCCAACACAGGATTCCGCGCGCCGACACCGGGCCAGCTCAATACCCTAAACGTGACGACCACGTCGGATACGAGCGGCAATCTCATACCCAATGGCACCTATCCGGTATCGCATCCGATCGCGCTGGCGCTGGGCGCGGTTCCGCTGGTTCCGGAGGAGTCCGAGAGCTACACCGTCGGCTTGGTATGGACACCGACCGGCACGACCAGCGTAACACTCGATTACTATCACATTGAAATCGATGACCGCCTGGCGCTGCTGACCAATACCATCGGGCCGGCCGAGATCGCGCAATTGATTACGGCAGGAATTCCCGCTGCCGAAGCAATCCTGCTGAATGGCAGCAACGCCAACTTTTTCGTGAACGGTTTCGATTCCGAGATCGACGGCATCGACCTGGCCATCGCCAGCGTATTTTCGGTTGGCGGCGGCGACCTGCGAGTGGACCTGCGACACAACTTCAACGAGCAGAGCGTTCCCAATGTCAGTCCGGGGACGATCAATGCATCACGGGTTTTCGATCTGGAGAACCAGACACCCGAGAACCGCACGCTGCTGAGTTTCGATTATTCGACGGCGGGAATGTTCTCCGGCCTCGTGCGCTTCAATTATTACGGTGATTGGACCACGACTGCCGGCCTGTTCAGCCCGGGTGACGCATCCGACCAGTACAGCTATGGAGACAATGTCCTGGTGGACCTGGAGGCGCGCTTCACTTTCGGCGAGCGCTATCAGCTCACGATCGGCGGCGAGAACATTTTCGATACGCTCCCTGACACTGAACAGGATCCGACGTCGCTTTTCCTGGGCGTCCGGCCGTCGCTGACTTCGCCGTTCGGCGTCAACGGCGCTTTCTGGTACGCGAGAGCTTCAGTCAACTTTTAGAAGTAACTCCAGGTTGCAAGCCTGCAAGGGGCCGATATGTGATCGGCCCCTTTTTCATTCGTGGCGCGTCCGCAACGATTGTCCCGGACTTGCGATTATTACTTATTGCAGAGAAACTCTTGCGTACAACAGGCCCACTGTAACGGGTACTAATCGGGAGCTTGACATGAAAAGGATCATGCGGCCGCAACCCACGTCCCTGGTGGCAGCCGCGGTGGCGCTTGCCATCGCCAACAGCGCAAGCGCGCAGACTGTACTTGGCGAAGTTACGGTGACGGCGCGAAAGCGCGCGGAGTCGATCCAGGACGTTCCATTCGCGGTCAGCGCGCGGACCGAAGATGCATTGCGCGCCGCTGGTGCTGACAACATCGAAGACGTGTCGCGCAATGTCGCCGGCCTTTCGGTGCAGAACCTCGGCCCGGGACAGAGCCAGGTCGGTATCCGCGGAGTATCTGCGGGCAAGATCGATCGCGACCTCGCTGGCGTCAAGGAGCAGGTTGGCGTGTATATGGACGAGTCCGTGATCTCGCTGTCGCTGTTCACGCCGGATCTCGAGCTCTACGACCTGAACCGCGTGGAAGTGCTGCGCGGACCGCAGGGCACGCTGTACGGTTCCGGTTCGCTGTCCGGCACTGTGCGCTACATCAGCAACCAGCCGGACACGCTCGACGACTATGGAAGCGCGGAAGTCGGAATGAGCAGCATTGACGGCGGTGGCACGGGCGGCAACGTCAAGGGCATGCTGAACCTTGCGATCAACGATAGCGCTGCGCTGCGAATTGTCGGCTACTACAATGAAATCCCGGGTTACATCGATACGATCCGCCCGGGCGGATCGATTGACAATGACGTCAACGATGGCACCCGCACGGGCGGCCGCATTGCGCTCATGCTCCAGCCAAACGAAAACATCACGATCACGCCGCGAGTGATCTACCAGGAGACCGAGTTCGACGGATTTAACCGCCAGGACATCTGGAACATCCTCGCGAATCCGTTCACGACGACCGAACTGCCGATCGCGATCGGAGAACGCCAGCAGTACACGAATTTCGAAGAGCAGTTTACCGACGATTTCCTGCTTGGCGATTTGACGATGGAATTTGATTTGGGCGGCGTGGTGCTGACGTCGATCAGTTCCTATACGGATCGCGACATCCTGGTTGTGCGCGACGCCTCCCAGCTGACGGGCAGCATTACCTTCGATTTCACCGGCGGTGCGGCGACTTCCGCCGAGACCCGCAGCAATTCGGCGCTGAACGACGCGACAACGGTCAAGGTGTTCACGCAGGAATTGCGCCTTTCCTCGGATACGGAGAGCCGTGTCCAGTGGGTGCTGGGCGGGTTCTACAGTGACATCGACCGGGATTACAGCCAGTCGCTGCCGACGCCCGGCTACGACGCAATCATGCTGACGTACGTGGACGCGGGTTACTGCGCCGGCTTCGGTCAGCCGGCAGGCTGCACCAGCGGCCCCAACATGGGCGGACCGGTCGACAGTCCGTTCTTCTCGGAAATCCCGTACGACTTCCAGCAGACAGCCGTGTTTGCCGAAGCCTCGTTTGACTTGACCGACGCGTTTACGATGACGGTGGGCGGGCGTTATTACGACTTCTCGGAAGACCGCGTGCTGTATTTCGGCAGTCTCTTTGCCGATTCGAACGGATTGCCGACCGAGCCGACCAATGGTCCGGGATCGACGGATGACGACGGCTTCCTGCCGCGCGTACTTTTGTCCTACGACATCAATGAAAACGTGCAGTTGAATGCGCAGGCCGCCAAGGGATTCCGTCTCGGCGGCATCAACGACCCGCTGAACGTCGGTCTGTGCTCGGCGGAAGATCTGGCGACCTACTCCGGGCGCCCTTCGTTCGATAGCGAGACCCTCTGGAACTACGAGCTCGGCGCCAAAATCGGCTTTGCGGATGGACGCGCGCAGTTCAACATCGCTTTGTTCCGGGCGGAGATCGACGACCTCCAGGTGCCGGCGCTGGCGGGCACTTGCTCGTCGCGCATTGCCATCAACGTACCAGAAGCGCACTCAACGGGCGTCGAGATAGAGCTCTCAGCACAGCCGACCGATCGTTTCGATTTCGGCATATCGGCGAGCTATGTCAGCGCGGAACTGGACAGCACAGTCACGGTGCCCATCGGTGGCGTACCCACCGTCATTTCGGGCATCGAGGAAGGCAATCGTTTGCCGTCGACGCCTGAGTTCCAGATGGCAGCCAATGCAACTTATAGCTGGCCAATGACCGCTACGCTGGAGGGTTTCCTGACCGGCAGCTACCAGCATGTCGGCAGCCGCTATACGCAGATGGGCGACCAGGCCGCTGGCTTCGATACATTCACTGTCCGACCTTTCGGCAATCCGTCGATTACGCAATTTACGTTCGATCCGCTGCTGCCGGCCTATGACATCGGCAATCTGCGCTTCGGCGTGCGTGGCGATGACTGGGAAGCGGCGTTGTTCGTCAACAATATCGGCGACGAGAATGCCAAGCTTGCGCTGGATCAGGAGCGGGGGCGCGTCGCGCGCGTCGGCTTCCTGACGAACCAGCCGCGCACCATCGGCGTGAATTTCCGGAAGGACTTCGGCGGTGCCGAGCCCGCGCCCGCTCCGCGGGTCGCCGCGCCGCCACCGCCACCAGCGCCACCACCGCCGCCACCGCCGCCACTGCCTCCACCTCCGCCCCCGGGTGACGGGGACAAGGACGGGGTGACCGACGACAAGGACCGCTGCCCGAACACGTCGCCCGGCATCCAGGTCGACGAGATCGGCTGCTTCCGCGAGGTGACGCTGCGGGGCATGCTGTTCGAGTTCGACTCGTCCGCGCTGAGCGCGGCCGCGCGTGTCCAGCTCGACACGGCGGCGCAGAACTTCAAGGCATTGCCTTCGGACGTCGCGACCGGGGTGTCGGTGGTGGTCGAAGGCCACACCGACAGTGTCGGATCGGATGCCTACAACCAGGCCCTGTCGCAGCGGCGCGCCGATGCGGCCCGCGACTACCTGATCGAAGCGGGGCTGCCGGCCTCGATCGTGACGGCGCGGGGCATCGGCGAGGGCAGCCCGACCGACGGCAACGAGAGCGAAGAAGGCCGCCACAACAACCGGCGCGTGGTGATCAAAGTCACACGCTGAGACTTGGCGTTGATATCAGGGCCGGCGTCGCTTGCGCCGGCCCTTTTTCTTGCCGGCGTCGGGTGAGCGGCTCGTTTCCGCGCTGCAAAACCGCATAAGGCTCGCCGGAATCAGGCATTTTTCGCGCTTTTTGCGCGTCGCGTCACGGCAGCCCCGGCCCCGCCGCGCCATCCGCCGGGTACTATCCTGATCTGGCCATGACGAACCCGGCACCCATCCCTGCGGCCACCAGCAGCTACGCGGACTGCCTCGAGGCGATCCGCGACCGGCTCGCCGCGCGCGAGAGCCGCCTGTTCGGCATCGCGGTTCTGGTGGTCTACGTCCACCAGGTGGAGCAACTGTTCGCGAGCGCGGGAGCTGCCAATGCCGCGCGCATGCTGGACGAGCTGCGCAACCGTCTGTCCCAGGTGAACCGGCCCGGCGATTACTTTGCCCGGCTCGGCGACCGCAAATTCGTCTATGTCCTGTCGAACCTGCGCAACGAAGGTCACGCGCTCCTGACCGCCAACAAGATTCACCGCACCGGCTCGGAATCACTCACGGCCGGCGGGCAGCACGCCAACGTGCGCCTCTCGATCGGCATGGCCATGTTCCCGGCGCATGCGCGCACTTCCGAGCAGCTGATGCAATGCGCCGAAATCGCCCTGCTCGAGGCCTGGAAGTCGTCGCAGACGACGGTCGTCTACACCGCTCGGCAGGCGGAGCAGCTGGCCGCGGGCTGGGACCTCGAGACGCAGCTTGCCAACGCGCTCGAGCATGGCGAGCTCGTGCTGAATTACCAGCCCAGGCTTGCGCTCGCGGACATGAGCATCGCCGGCGCCGAGGCGCTGATGCGCTGGAACCGCGCGGAATCCGGCAACGTGCCGCCGGACATCTTCATCGACGTCGCCGAGATGACCGGGCAGATCGATCCGCTGACCCGGTTCGCATTCCAGCGCGCGATGCGCCAGATGAACGAGTGGCCGAAATCGCTCGGACCGCTCGGTGTCGCGGTCAATGTGACGCCGTCGATCATCCGCAACCGCGAGCTCGTGGATGTGATCACGACCGCGGCCAGTGCATGCTCGATCGAGCTTTCCCGCCTCACCGTCGAGGTGACCGAGAACGCGCTGATGGTGGACCGCGAGCGCAGCCACAACGTGCTGACGGAGCTGCGCAGTCTCGGCGTGCGCGTGTCCATCGACGACTTCGGCACCGGTTATTCGTCGTTGTCGTACCTGAAGGAAATCCCCGCGGACGAATTGAAGATCGACAAGTCGTTCGTCATGAACATGCTGGCGAGCAAACCCGACCGGAAAGTGGTCGAGCAGATCGTCGCGCTCGGCCACGCATTCGGCCTCGTGGTGGTCGCGGAGGGCGTCGAAAACGAGACCGTGTCCGGCGAGCTCGCGGCGATGGGCTGCGACTTCGCGCAGGGCTTCCATTACGCGAAACCGCTGCCGCCTGATGCCATGCCCCGCTGGGCCGGGGAGTGGCGCGCCGCCCGCAAGACCTGACGCTCGGCCCGCGCGGGCAAGTCGGCTGCCGCTCGGCTAGACTTGCGGCGGTGAAGAAGACCGCGCAATTCCGCAGGCTGCTCGCCAGTCCCGAACTCGAATTCCTGCTCGAAGCCCACAACGGCATCAGCGCCCGCATCGCCGAGGAAGCCGGATTCAGGGCGATCTGGGCGGGTGGTCTGTGCCTGTCCGCGCAGTACGGCGTGCGCGACAACAACGAGGCGAGCTGGACGCAAGTGCTCGAGATGCTCGAGTTCATGGCGGACGCGACCCGCGTGCCGATCCTGCTCGACGGCGACACCGGCTACGGCAACTTCAACAATGTGCGCCGCCTGGTGCGCAAGCTCGAGCAGCGCGGCATCGCGGCGGTCTGCATCGAGGACAAGCTGTTCCCGAAGACCAACAGCTTCATCGACGGCGATCGGCAGCAGCTTTCCGACATCGACGAGTTCTGCAGCCGCATCAAGGCCGGCAAGGACGCGCAGCGCGACGACGACTTCGCGATCATCACGCGCATCGAGGCGTTCATCGCGGGCTGGGGGCTCGACGAGGCGCTGAAGCGCGCCGAGGCCTACCACGCGGCGGGCTCGGACGGCATCCTGATCCACAGCGCCCTGTCACGCCCGACCGAAGTGCTGGCATTCCAGAAGGAATGGGCCGGGCGCTCGCCGGTCGTGATCGTGCCGACGAAATACCACTCGACTCCGACCGAGGTGTTCCGCGAGGCCGGGTTTTCGCTCGCGATCTGGGCCAATCACCTGCTGCGCTCGGCGGTGACGGCGATGGAGGAGACTGCCGCGACCATCGCGCGCGACCAGAACCTGCGCTCGGTGGAAGACCGTATCGCGCCGGTCAAGGAACTGTTCCGGCTTCAGGGCGCTTCCGAGCTGCAGGAGGCCGAGGAACGCTACCTGCCGAAGAAGCAGGTGCGTTCGCGCGCGCTGATCCTCGCCGCTTCGCGCGGCGCCGAGCTCGGTGAACTCACGGAGCAACGACCAAAGACCATGCTCCGGGTGCGCGGCCGGCCGCTGCTGTCGCACATCGTCTCCGCCTATAACGCGGCCGGCATCAAGCGCATCGCTGTGGTGCGCGGCTATCGCGCGGAGGCGGTCGACCTGCCGTCGCTGGTTTATGTGGACAACCCCGAATACGCCGACACGGGCGAGCTGCTGTCGCTGGCGGCGGGGCTCGCCGCCGATCCCGATGACGCGATGGATCTCTTCGTTTCCTATGGCGACGTGATCTTCAATCACTACATCCTGGGCGCGCTCGCGGAGGCGGCGGACGAGTTCGTGATTGCGGTGGACACCGACTGGCGCGAAACCGCCAATCGCGGCCGCGCCGCGGACTACGTGCGCTGTTCGCAGCCGCATTCCCGGCGCAATTTCTACCAGCAGGTGTACCTCGATGCGGCCGCGGAGGATCTGCCGGAAGATCGCATCCACGGCGAATGGATGGGATTCCTGAAGATCGCCGCGGCGGCGCTGCCGAAGTTCCGCGCGGCGGTGGCGGGGCTCGCGTGCGCGGCGGCCAACCGGCAGGCCAAGATGCTCGCCGTGCTCTCGGAACTGATGCGTTCGGGTTCCCGCGTGCGCGTGATCTACACGACCGGCCACTGGCTGGACGTGGACAGCCTGGACGACCTGCTCGCGGCGAGCGAATTCGGATGATCCAGGCCACCGATTTCATCGCCGCCGCGCAGGTACGCGGTTTCGGCCTTTATACGGGCGTGCCCTGTTCCTATCTGACACCGTTCATTAATCACGCGATCGGTTCGGCAGAACTGCGCTATGTCGGTGCGGCGAACGAGGGCGACGCGGTCGCGATCGCGGCCGGAAGCGCCATCGGCAGCCTGCCGGCGGTCGCGATGTTCCAGAATTCCGGTCTCGGCAATGCCGTGAGTCCGCTGACTTCGCTGACCCACACCTTCCGTATTCCGGTCCTGCTGATCGTCACCTGGCGCGGCCAGCCGGGCGGCGCGGGCGACGAGCCGCAACACGCGCTGATGGGCGCGATCACGCCCGGCATCCTGGAGCAGATGCAGATTCCCTGGGCGCTCTTTCCGTCGGAAGCCGGCGCAATCGGGCCGGCGCTCGACCTCGCGCTTGCGCATTTTGCGAAGGAAAGCCGGCCCTTCGCGCTCATCATGCAGAAAGGCAGCGTCGCGGAGGCCGTGCTCGCGCGCGGACCGGCGCCCGCTGCGCCCGCGGCCGCAACGTCGGTCGTGCGTCCGCAGGCGAGTCACACGCGCCGCGGCATGCTGGCGGCGATTCAGGCCGCATCGGACGAGCGCGACATCCTGATCGCGACCACTGGCTACACCGGGCGCGAGTTGTTTGCGCTCGGCGACCGCCCGAACCAGTTGTACATGGTGGGCTCGATGGGCTGCGCAATCTCGCTCGCACTCGGGCTCGCCATCGCGCGCCCCGCCCATCGCGTGATCGCAATTGACGGCGATGGCGCGGCATTGATGCGGCTCGGCGCGATGACGACGGCGGGCTTCGAAAAGCCGCCCAATCTGCTGCACGTCCTGCTCGACAACGGCCTGCACGAATCCACCGGCGGTCAGGCGACCGTGTCGCCCGGCGTGGATTTCTGCGCGCTGGCCGCTGCTGCAGGCTACCCGGGAGTCGCCGCGACCGCCGATCCCGCCGCGCTCGGGTCGATGATCGCGAAACGCGACGCAGGGCTCGCCTTCATCCACGCGCCGATCCTGCCCGGCGTTTCCGCGGGGCTGCCGCGCCCGACGATGACGCCGGAGGCAGTGGCGGCGCGCCTGCGCGCCGGACTCATGGCCTGACATGGCCAAACGCGCGATCCTGCTGAATCCCGGTCCGGTCACACTGTCGCCGCGCGTGCGCGCTGCGCTGGGCCGGGGTGACTGGTGCCATCGCGAGCCGGAGTTCGCGGAACTGATGCAGGACATCAACGCGCGGCTCGCCGCCGTCTATCCGGTACTCGCCGGTTTCACGGCGGCAACCATCGCCGCTTCCGGCACCGGCGCGGTCGAGGCGATGCTCGCGAGCTTCGCGCCGACGGACGGCGAGACCCTCGTCGTCGCGAACGGCGTCTATGGCGAGCGCATGGCGCGCATGCTGAAGGCCCAGGGCAAGCCGCATTGCGTGCTCGAACACGACTGGGTGCAGGCCATCGATCCGGCGCGTATCGCGAAAGCGCTGGAACAGCCGGGCAGGATCACGCATCTCGCGGTCGTGCACCTCGAAACGACGACCGGGCGGCTGAACGGCCTCGATACAATCGGCGGTCTCTGCTGTGAGCGCGGTGTGACGCTGCTGCTCGATGCGGTCAGCAGTTTCGGCGCGGAACCGATCGAAGGCGAGGCCTGGAATCTCGGTGCGCTCGCGGCGACTGCGAACAAGTGCCTGCACGGAGCGCCGGGCTTGTCGTTCGTGCTGGCCTCGGATGCGCTGTGGCATCGGAAACCCGTGGCTGCGGGCAGTCTGTACCTGGATTTGCGCGCCTATCACGCCGGCCAGCATGACCGGGGCTATTCGCCGTTCACCCTGCCGGTGCAGATTGCATTCGCGCTGCAGGAGGCGCTCGTCGAGCACGCGGAGCAGGGCGGCGCCCCGGCGCGGCTTTCGACCTACCGGCAGCGCGCCGATCGCGTGCGGGCGGCGCTGGTCGCGGGCGGCGTCACGCCGCTCCTGGAAGCCGGCGCAGGTTCGCCGGTGCTCGCGTCCTGGCGCCTGCCCGTGGGCCGCAGCTACGAATCGCTGCACGATGCGCTGAAAGCGATGGGTTACGTCATCTACGCGGGTCAGGGCAACCTGGGACCGGAGATTTTCCGCATCGCGCACATGGGGGACATTCGCCCGGAAGAACTCGACACGCTCTGCGAAGCGTTGACCCGCCTGGGCCGGAAGCCGGGATGAGCAGCGTGCGGACCGCGGTAATTCTGGCCGCCGGCCTTGGCACGCGCATCGCCGGCGAGATCACGGACCGGCCGAAGGGCCTGCTGCGGATCGGCGTGCGACCGATCGTCGAGGAATCGATCGCGAGCCTGCGCGAGGCCGGCATTGACGATATCGTGATCGTCACCGGCCATCTCGCGGAACAGTACGAATTGCTCGCGAAACGCCTGGCGGGCGTGGTGCGTACCGTGCACAACGGGCGCTTCGCCAGTTCCGGCAGTATGTATTCACTGTACCAGGCGCGCGATCTGCTGCACGGGCCGTTCCTGCTGCTGGAATCCGACCTGGTCTACGAGCCGCGCGCCCTCGTGACGCTGCTCAAGGGCGACGACGAGGACGCCATACTCGTGTCCGGGCCGACCGGCGCGGGCGACGAAGTCCATGTCGCGACCCGCGACGGCCGGCTCGTCGGCATGTCCAAGCGCCGCGCCGGCCTATCCGGCACGATCGCGGGCGAACTGGTCGGTATCACGCGGGTGTCGGCGGGGTTGTTCGCCGTGATGTGCCGGCTGGCCGCCACCGTATTCGAAAGGACGCTGATGTTCGATTACGAAATCGATTGCCTGGTCCAGGCCGGGCGCGAGTGGCGCATCGCCTGCCCGGTCGTGCCGGACCTCGTCTGGGGAGAGATCGACGATGCCGCCCAGCTCGCGCGCGTGCGTGACCGGGTCTACCCGGAACTGCAGCGCCGCCGCGCCGCGGTTGCACGGTCGCGGCATTGACGGTATACAGCGGCCACCATGCAGGAATCCCGGTTACTGGCCCTGATCGTGCTGCTGTCGCTCGCCCCGGCGGCACAGGCATACCTTGACCCGAGCACGGGCAGCCTGATCCTGTCCGCTATCGTGGGGCTGATCGCGACGATCGGGCTCGCGGTCAAGACCTGGTGGTACCGGATCAAGTCGCTGTTTCGCAGGCATCCCGCGGCTACGGAAGGCGACGCCACACAGTCCCGGCGGGATTGAGCTTCTTCCGCGAATGGCGCGCGTACCGGGCGTTCCGCGCGCTGCCGCGCGCCGCGAGGCGCATCGTGTTCTTCGCCGAAAGCCATCAGGACTGGCATCACTTCAAGCCGGTGCTCGATCACCTGACCGGGCCGCTCGGCGAGGAGGTCCTGTATGTCTGCGCCGAGCCCTCGGACCCGGCAATGCAGCAGGATTCGCCGCGAATCCGCGCGTACTGCGTCGGCAAGGGTTTGCCGCGCATCTGGTTCTGCCAGTTCGTCGAGGCGGATGTCGTCGTCACGCAGATCCTCGATCTCGGCAATCTCGAGCTGAAGCGCTCGGTGCATCCGGTGCACTACGTCTTCATGGCGCACTCGCTGACGAGCGCGCACATGGCCGATCGCGCGGATTCCTACGACAACTACGACACGATCCTCTGCTGCGGCCCGCACTTCGCGCGCGAGATCAGGAAGCGCGAGGAGATGCAGGGACTGCCGGCGAAACGGCTGATCCCGCACGGTTACGGCCGGCTGGACGAACTGATCGCGAACCGACGCGATCCGCCCCCGGTTGCGGGCGATGCCGACATCCATGTGCTGCTGGCACCGTCCTGGGGACCGCAGACCATCCTGCCGGTCTGCGGCATGGAGATCGCGGATGCGATGCTCGCCGCCGGATTCCGCCTGACGCTGCGGCCGCATTTCCAGACGCGCTGGAAGATGCCGCAGGTGATCGACCGGATCGTCGAGCGTCATCGCGGCAATCCGCGCTTCGCGCTGGTCGAGGAAATGGCCGAGCGCGACTCGCTGCTCGATTCACAGGTGATGATCACCGACTGGTCGGGCGCCGGTCAGGACTACGGCATGGGACTCGAGAAACCCGTCATCTACGTGGATCTCCCATTCAAGGCGCGCAACGACGCCTGGCAGGCACTCGGCATCGAGCCTTTCGAGTCCTGGGTCCGGGACAAGCTGGGCGCGCTGGTCCCGCCCGCCGCACTCGGGCGCCTGCCCGCGCTCGTCCGCGAACTCGTGCGCGATCCCGGCCGCTTCCGCGCCAATGTCGCGTCGCTGCGCGCGGACTGGGTCTATAACATCGGCCGTAGCGGTATCGCCGGCGCCGAGGCGATCGCCGCGATCGCGCGGGAGTTCAGGCCGTGACGCGGCGGCCGATCTGGCGCTGGCTCGGCTGGTTCATTGCGGCGAATGCCGGGCTCTGTTTCCTGATCGGCCTGCGCTACCTGCTGGTTTATCACTGGCCCGATTCCGCCGGCGGCATCGTCTATCCGCCGATCGCGATGCTCGGCAACTTCGCGCTGATGACGGCGTTCTTCATGCTGCTGCCCTGCGCCCCGCTGCTGGTCATCGGTCCGTTGCGCAGGAGCGTCATGACCGTTGCCGTCATTGTGGCGGCGCTGATGCTCGCCCTCCTGGTGCTCGATACCAGTGTTTACGCTGAGCGCCGCATTCACCTGAGCCTGCTGGTCGCCGTCCTGTTCGAGCCGGCGACGTGGATGGCAGGCGCGCTCGTGCTGGCAGTCGCGCTGCTGTTCGAGGCAGTGTTCGCGGGCATGCTGTGGCGCTGGCTCGCCGTACGGGCGCGCCGCGGCGGGCGCGGGATCGCGATGGCGCTCGCCGCCTGCTGGGCGCTGAGCCAGGGCATGCACATCTGGGCGGATGCGGTCGGATATGGCGCGATCACGCGCTTCGCGCAGGCGATACCGCTTTATTACCCGCGGACAGCCAAGCGCGTGCTGGCGAGACTCGGTCTCGTGGACCCGGAGCGCGTGCGTCAGGCGCGCCTGATGCGCAGCGCCGCGCACGAGGAAGACGGAGAACTGCACTATCCGCTCGCGCCCCTGCAATGCGAAGCGGCGACGCAGCCGCCGAATGTGCTCTGGATCGTCGTTGACGGGCTGCGACCTGACGCGCCCGACGCGGCGCTGACGCCCGCGCTCGTCGCGTTTCGCGAGCAGAGCCAGGTCTTCGAGGACCACTGGAGTGCCGGCAATTCCTCGCGCATGGGCGCTTTCGCCATGTTCTACGGTCTGCCGAGCACGTACTTCCAGTCGTTCTACGTTGCGGAGCGGCCGCCGGTGCTGATGGACCAGTTCCGGCACGCGGGCTACGAGCTGTTCGCCGCGGACGCGGTCGGTTTCGGCAGCCCGACGCAGATGGATCGCACGGTATTCGCCGGCGTGCAGGACCTTCGTTCCGGCGCGGGCCTCGGCCGCGTCGACGGCAACCGCAAGGCGACGCAGGATTTCGTGCAATGGATCGGCGACCGGCCGGACGACAAACCGTTCTTCGCGATGCTCTGGTACAACCATTCGGACCTGGACATCGGCGAGGCAGGCCCTGCGGTCGCGCCGGACGGGCGCTATGCGGCGAATCCGCTGGCTGCGGCGCGCTGGCTGCGTTACCGGCGCGGCCTCGCGGTCATTGACGACGAAGTGGCAAAGGCGCTGGCCGCGCTCGATCGCACGGGCAGCGCGGGTGAAACGCTGGTCCTCGTCATGGGCGATCATGGATTCGAGTTCGACGATCTCGGGCTCGGCTATTACGGACACGCGAGCAACTACGCGCGCTACCAGCTGCAGACGCCGCTCTGGATGCGCTGGCCCGGACGCGCGCCGCGCCGATTTGCGCATCGCAGCTCGCATCTCGACCTGCCGGCGACGCTGCTGCAGGAACTGTTCGGTTGCCGGAATCCGCCGGCCGATTACGGCGTCGGGCATAACCTGTTCGAAGGTCGTTCCTGGGAATGGATGATTGCCGGCAGCTACCATTCCTACGCGATCGTCGAACCCGGCCGGATACTGGTCGTGACGCCCGGGGGACTCGTGGAAGTGCTTGATTCCGGCTATCGCCTCACCGGCGGCGCGACGCTCGATGCCCGGCTGATTGGGCAGGCGATCGACGAGATGCGGCGCTTCTACCGATGAGACTGATCGTGCTGATCCTCGCGCTCGCCGCCGCCGATGCCGGCGCGGAATCGCTCGTGCTGGCCGGCGAGCGCCAGCGTATCGATATCGGCCTGCAAGGCGGACTGCCGGTTGCCTGGCAGGGTTGTGCCCCGGACTGCTTCGGCGGCGATCC
>Ga0268386_10001573_pt1 | contig 15704 bp, 18 predicted proteins | sample RVTome_15_FD_200260 | JGI IMG/M metagenome (GOLD analysis project Ga0268386, IMG submission 200260) | Soil microbial communities from uranium-contaminated site in the Upper Colorado River Basin, Wyoming, United States - RVT150D86... ...
CGAGGCCGGCGATCGCGATACGAGCCCCTGGATCACGATGCCGAAAGGCGTTGCGAAGCTCGTCAACAGCCCGAAGCACACGTGGGTATATCGGGTCTCGCAGCCACGCGTCGCCGGCGAGGCAGCGTCGGAGGTCTGGATCCGCGGTCGGGGACTCGGGGGCTCCTCGTCGATCAACGGCATGATCTGGAGTCGCGGAGAGCCCGCGGATTACGAGGACTGGGCGCGCGCCGGCGCGCGCGGCTGGGACTCGCAGACGATGCTGGCGGCGTTCAAGGCCATCGAGAATCACGGGCTCGGCGCGAGCGAGACGCGCGGCTCCGGCGGTCCCGTGCACGTGAGTCCCGGTGACTTTCGTTACCCCCTCGCCGACAACATGATCGAGGCCGGGAAGCAGATAGGCCTCGAGTACACCGACGATCTGAATTCGATCTCGGGTGACCGCGTCGGCTACTACAGCCACAACATCTGGAAAGGGCGGCGTCAGAGTGCCGCGACCGCGTTCCTCGAGCCGGCACGCCGCCGGAGCAATCTCGAGGTCCTGACCGACGCGATCGTCACTCGCGTCGGATTCGATCGGCAGCGCGCCGTCCGCGTCGAAGCACGCGTCGCCGGCCAACCCTCCCGCTTCGAATGCGACGGGGAAATCATCGTGTCGGCGGGCACGCTCGAGAGTCCGCGACTGCTGCAGTTGTCCGGCATCGGTCGCGCAGAGCACCTGCGCAGTCTCGGCATCGAGGTCGTGCACGACAGTCCCGACGTCGGCGCACGGATGCGCGAACATCTCGCGTTCTCGATGCCTTATCGACTGCGCCGCGACGTCGGGATCAATCGCTCCTTTCACGGGCTCGGACTGCTCAAGAGCACGCTGCAGTACTACACGACGCGCAAGGGCATACTCGCCGGCGGACCGTTCGAGGTCGGTGCTTTCGTCAACGTGGCACATCCCGATGGCCGACCGGACGCGCAGCTGTATCTGAGCGGTTATACATTCGCGCTCAGCGAAGATCGCCATCCCGTGCCGCTCGCGGACATCGACCGCAAGCCTGGCCTGTCGATTTACGGCCAGCTGCTGCGCCTCACGAGCAAGGGGTCGATCCGCATCACGTCCCCTGATCCGGCTGCGCCGCCCGAGATCGTGCCCAACTGGCTGTCGACCGAATACGATCAGCGCGCCGCGGTCGCGGTCGTGCGCTACATGCGCCGGTACGTGAACCAGCCGGCACTCGCAGACGAGATCGGCGAAGAGTTGCTGCCGGGGGCCAATTGTCAGAGTGACGCAGACATTCTGACCGCGTTCCGACAGTTTGCGACGTGCGGCCTGCATGCGATCGGCAGCTGCAGGATGGGCGAGGATGCGCGCTCGGTCGTCGATGCGCGGCTGCGCGTGCGCGGTGTGCGTAATCTGCGCGTCGTCGACTGCTCCGTCATGCCCGCGCCCGTCACGGGCAACACGAACGCACCCGCCATGGCCACTGCCTATCACGCGGCGCGTCTGATTCTCGAGGACCGCCAGCGACTCGCGGAGGCGTCGTGACGCCCGCGCAGACACACAAGGTCATCCTGGCGACCTATTTCACGCTGGCAGGTAACGTTCGACCGCTCGCAGGCAGCATCGTGAGTCCCGTGCCCTTCCCGGCTCGCGCCGCAGCGGCCGGGGGCGCCGGCTTCGAGGGGTTCGGCTTTGCACAGGAAGATCTCGATCACGTGCTCACTGGGCTGAGCTATCGCGAGATCGGCACGATCCTCGCCGACAACAATCTGCGTCATGTCGAAATCGAGGTGTTGCTCGACTGGTTCTGCAACGGCGAGCGCCGTCGCGTGTCGGATGCGACACGACGGGCCATGCTCACGAGTGCGGAACGGCTCGGCGCGTCACACATCAAGGTCTGCGGCGACATCACGGGTGCCAACTGGCCCCTCGAGGTCGTGATCGAGAGTTTCGCGCAGCTCTGCGATCAGGCGCGCGACGCGGGGACGCGCGTCGGGATCGAGCTATTTCCCGGATCGAGCATCGCGGATCTCGGGGCGGGACTCGCGATCGTTCAGGGGGCCGGTCGCGACAATGGCGGCCTGCTGCTCGACATCTGGCACATGGTCCGCGGCGGCATTCCTTTCGAAGAAATCGCTGGCCTGCCGCCCGGATCGATCATTCACGTCGAGCTCGACGACGCAGCGGCGGTCGGCACCGGGCCGATACTCGAGGACACGATCGAGCGCCGCAGGCTCTGTGGTCAGGGCGATTTCGACATCCCGGGATTTCTGAGGAGCGTGGCGAGGACCGGCTACGAGGGCCTCTACGGCGTCGAGATTCTCTCTGACGAGCATCGTGCGCTCGATGTCGAAGAGGCCGCGAGGCGCGCCTACGAGAGCACGAGAACCTGCCTCGACCGGCTCTGATGCCACGGAGCGGACCCGCGGCTGCACCGCTCTACATCACGTCGCGCTCGTTGCTGACGTCGTAGAGCTTCGCGTCCATGCTCTTTACGATGTCGCCGACCTGCTCCAGGAACTCCTTGACGTGCTCGGTGGCGAGATGCGCCCGCAGCGCCGGCTCGTCGCGCCAGCGCTCGAGCACGACGATCCTGCCTTGCGCGGCATCGTCGACCGCCAGCGTGTAGTGAAGGCATCCGTCTTCGTTCCTCGTCTTCTGCGCCAACGGGACGACCGCCTTCACGAACCGGTCGACCTGCTGGGGATCGACAAAAATGCTGCCTGCCACGATGACCATCGGGAATCTCCTGTTGAAGTTGCAGCCGCATATCAGGTCGCCGCTAAAGCCGTGGCTTCGGTGCGTTCGGATCGTTCGCCAGGTAGTAGGCCAGGTATTTGTGGAACAGCTGGTTGCCGCGCTCGTTCTTGCCGAAGACCACATCCCCGGTCGCATGCGCATTGAGACCTTTCTGCACCTGCATGCCGAGCAGATAGTCCTCCTCGTACGTGACGTCGCCGAAGAACGTGCAAATCCGGTCGAGTTCCGTCTGAGCCCGGTCGTTCTCCGGTTTCGTCGGGCTCAGGTAATAGAGCCTCGTGGTGTTCCGGTCATGGGTCGGACCCGGCATCAACTGGGCAATCTGCGTCATCTCGGGTGCGACGAAGATCGAGACGTTCGGGAAGAAAGTCCGCACGAAGTCGTAGCCGTAGTTCTCGTGCTTGTGCCTTTCGTCCGCCGGCATCCCGCCGAGTCGCTCGACGATGCTTACGTGGGGATAGCAGATACGCAGATGCGGGCCGTGCGCCTCGAAATGCATGACGTTCGACAGCGAACGCGGCCATACGGTCTGCGTGTGCGCGGTCGCGAAGTGATAGCCCTCGAGGTAGCCGTCATAGGCGACCTTCCAGTTGGCCCCGTGAATGTCCCGATGGCCGTTGTAATGCCACCGGTCGAAGCCCAGGGGCTCGATCTCATCGAGCATGCCGCCGAGAAACCCCTCGAAATCGACTTCGAGGCCGGGTGTCATCACGACGAAGATCAGACCGGCGCGCTCGTACGATGGCAGGACCGTCAATCCGCGGCTCTGCTTGTCGATCGGACCGAACTTCTTCGCCTCGGACACGCCGATCAGACGGCCATCGTTCGCGTAAGTCCAGCCGTGATACGGACAGACGAAGCGGCTGCAGTTGCCGCTCCCTTCCTTGACGACCACCATCGCGCGATGGGTGCATACGTTCAGCATCGCCCGAGCGCTGCCATCCTTGAGACGGGTGATCAGCAGTGGCCGGCCGAGGTAGTCCATCGACTTGTAATCGCCGGGCTTGGGCAGCTCGACTGACAGGGCCGCCAGAATCGGCAAGCGCCCGAAGATCAACTCCATCTCGCGCGCCCAGAGATCGGCGTCCGTATAGTCGCTGACCGGGACCTTCATCATCGACTCTGCCTGATCCGTCGTCCCCTCCTCGACATAGTGGAGGACGGACTCGATGGCCCGGTTGTAGTCCTGTGCGAGTTTCGTAGCGACGTTCATAAGGTCCTCCTGTGCCGGGGTGGCGGGCAACGCGTCGCCTACCAGGCCGCCTTCTCGGGAGACGGAGCCGGCCCGCAGAGCCAGTCCCCCGTCACGGTCAGCTTTACCTGCGTGCCCTTTGCGACCTCGCTTCCCTGCTCCGGTGTCACGGCCATGATGCGGTCGGGGGCCCAGACGGAGCCGAGAACAAATTCGATCTCCTCGTCGAGCTCGAGTCCAACCCGCGCCAGCATCTCCCTGGCACGTGCCACCGTCTGCCCGCGAACCTCGGGCACGTAAGCCTTGGCTGGGTCGGCGTGCCTGGGCAACACTCGCGCCTTTTCCTTCTCGGCCTCCTCGCGAGCGGCCTTGGCATCGAAGCCCGGCCCCCAGTAGTCGACCTCCCAGTCGAACGAGATCATGTTCTCGAGGACGTCGGGCAAAAAGGGCGTCATCCGCAGATGCCCCCAGTGCGACATGTAGCGTTCCATCGCTTCGTAGCTGTCGATGTCGCAGCAGTTGGCGAAGTCGAAGTCACCGCTGTGGAAGCGCGGGTTGACGCACATGCCATGACTGTAATCGCGGATCTCCCGGTTCAGATGCGGGAGCTTTTTCACTTCCTCCAGAAACCTGTCGATATGTTCCTGTTTCGCGTCTTTCTTGAACTTGATCATCACGACGTGCCTGATCATCTGCGTATCTCCAGTAACGTCTGTCCGCTCAGGCGCCGTGCAGCAGCGTGAACGTTCGGCTCAGGAACAGCCATCCACCATCGAGCTTCACGCAGACATCGTCGTAGCGACCGCATGGCCGACGTTCGACGCCGCTGTCCGCAGCGACCGTGACTTCGGACGTGTAGCACCTGACGAGCGCACGGTCGCCATCGATGCGGACGCTGCCGGCCTGCGCCATCATGTGCACGAACGAGAAGAGCGCCATTCCCTGGCACCAGGCCGCAACGATGTTCGCTTTCCCGGTGATGCCATCGATCCCCAGGAACGGCAGGCTCCACACTGCGTCCTCGGCCCACGTAGCGCCCCACGCAACCTCGTCGCGCTGGTTCACCGCGTCGCAGTAATCCGCGATCAGTTCACGGATGAGTTCCCGGTCTTCGAGTTGGCCGCTGAAAGGCATGGGAGCGCTCAGGTTGTCAACGTAGCTCGAGCAGCGGAGCGCGCCGATACTCCGGCATCTGCGCGAGCTCGATCACTGCCGTGCCGCGTCCGTCCCACAGCTCATGCGTACGACGCCAGATACCGAAGATGCCCAGCACATGGGCCGGATCGCCGTGGATCTCGATGAAGCCGCCCGTCACGGATCGAGTGTCGAAGTACGCAGCATTCACGCCATCGGCATAGAGCTCGCACGCGAGCTCGAAACCGCCCTCAAGGAGGCGTGCGCGCTCACTGGCGAAATCGTGGACGATGTACGCGACGTGATGGAAGCCTTCCTGTCCGCGCGCATACATGTCCCGGTAGATAGAAGGTTTGTCGTCATGCTGTTCGATGAACTGGATCATCGTGTCGCCGAGATAGCCGAACGCATAGGACACATCCGCTTCTACGTCGGTCCCACGATAGGAGAATTCGTCGGTCTTGTGATGACGCAGCGCGAAGAAAGGCCCCGCGCCGAACAGGCTCGCCCACCTGCGACTCGCGTCATCGATGCTGTTGACGAAGTAGGCCTGCTGAAAGAGGGGATATTTCGTCATCGGGGAGCCCCTTACGGCAGCGTGTGTCTGCCGCCTTCGAGTCTGGACCTGAGTTGCCGGTCACCGGCCGTCAGCAGATTGTGCAACAGGCTGCCGAACCCCGAACCTGCGAAAAGTGACGGGTCCCCGCCGACATCACCCTCGTCGCCGACATCCAGTCGGGGCGAGATCAACTGTCATGCAACCGTTGCGCTCGATCTCGTGCCGCGAGATGTCAGAGGTGCATACCGCCGCTCGCCTGAATGACCTGACCGGTGATCCAGCCTGCGTCCGGTGAAGCGAGGAACGCGACGACCCCGGCGATGTCGCCGGGCTCTCCAATCCGATTGAGTGCGGTGCCAGCCCTGAGGGCATCCATGAAGGCCGGATCGCTCGCGAGATCACCGATGAAATCGGTTGAGGTTGCACCCGGCGCCACCGCGTTGACGGTGATGCGCCGCGGCCCGAGCTCCGCCGCGAGCGAGCGGGTCAGCGAATTCACTGCTGCCTTGGTCTGTGCATACGCGATACAGGCCGGGTACGCGGCGAACGCGACCATCGACGAGATGTTGATGATGCGCCCGCCGTCGTTGAGCCGAGGGAGTGCGTGACGGGTTACGAAGAATGAGCCTTTGACGTTCACAGCGAACATGCGGTCGAACTGAGCTTCGTCGGTTGCCGCCATCGTGAGCATTTCGCCGAGGCCGGCGTTGTTCACGAGTACATCGAGTCCCGCCGCGCGGTATGCCGCGAGCTCAGCGTCGAGGGCGGCGAACAACGGCCCGATCGTGTCGCAGGCGGCGAGATCCGCTCCGAGCGCGAACGCACGACCGCCCTGCCGCTCGATCAGATCGACGGTTTCGCGCGCCGCATCGGCACGCAACCCATAGTGCACGCAGACGAGCGCACCGGCCTGCGCGAGGCGCAGGGCAGTCGCGCGACCGATCCCGCGCGACGCCCCGGTCACGAGCGCCGTCCTGCCCTGCAAGAATTGAGAGGTGGTCACGCTCAGAACCTCTTGCACAATCGATGCCTGAACCGCGTTCGCACACTGACACGTCTGCACTCGAGGAGGGAAGATGGCCACCATCGAAGACCGCTTGCAGCGGATCGAAGACCGTCAGGCGCTCAGCGATCCGCTCGACTGTGTGCGCACGCCGGATGGCTGGAAGATCGCGCGAGTCAGCGAGGTGCCGCTGATGCCGCTGCCGGAATCGCTGACTGACATTCACGGACGCGACTGATCCCGGCGGCCGAGCGCGGCTCGCGTCAAGCGGTTGCACGTGCTTTTCGCTCCGCGGCGGCAATCACGGGTTGCGGATCGAAGTAATAGGGCCGGATCTCGCAACACCTGCCGTCGCGGAATCGGAACATCTCGGCGATCGGTACACGCGTTTCGGGGGGACCGGCCAGCAGCATGTCGAGCAGCGCGACTGCATGATCGTCGGACACGGTGATGACCTGCAGGTCTAGACCCGTGACGTCCATCATGCCCATGACTTTGGTGTAGAGCTCGCGCAGTGCATCCCGGCCCCGATAAATCCCCGCGAAAGGCATCAGATCGGCCTCCGTCACGAAGAAGTCATCGGTCAGCATCGTTTCGGCGCGCTCCCAGTCGGCGCTACCCGTGGCGTCGTAGAGCGCGCGCACGAAGGCCTCGGCATCGAATTTTGACGACATATGCTGTTTGCTCCTCCAAATGAACGACTTCAGCCGAACGCGCGCCGGACCGGATCGCGGCCGTCCCAGTCCCGCGCCGCGTCAGCGATCTTCGCAAAGAACTCGAGCTGCAAGGGACTGTCTTCGATCAGCTCGACCATGCAGCCGATCGACGCGCTCGTATCGATGTAACTGAACCGCTTGCCGCCGAAGGTCCCGTCGAACGCAGGCACGAACCCCTGCTCGACGTAAGACGCGAGATCGCGGTCATAATCCTCGCAGTAGAGTGCGATGTGATGGAGGCCGCGCTGCCCGGCCGCGATCAGATCCCGATACGCGGACGGACCCTCGTCGTGTTGCGCGACGAGTTCGATCTGCACGTCGCCGGCCTGCGCGATCGCGACCGAGAAGTCGAGCGTGCGCAGCTCGCCGCGATATCGCCCCTCCTCGATCGGAATATGAGCGAACACGAAAAACGGTCCGATCCCGGTCGTGCGCACCCATTCGTGGGCGACCCGCTCGACGTCGTCGACGACCCAGGACGCCTGCATGACCTTGCGATTGCGGGTGGAAGGATTCACGGACGTCACCCCATCATCTCCTCCGGCGTCGGGATCCGCCGCAGCGACTGGCCACCCGTCACATCGATGACCTGCCCGGTCACGAACGCCTCGTCCGAGGCGAGCCAGAGCGCCGCGTTCGCAATGTCCTCGACCGTCGGCAGACGACCCAGAGGAATTTCGCGGACAAACGCGGCCTCGAGCGTCGGGATCTCAAAATACGCTTCGGTCATCGCCGAACGCGTGAATCCCGGCGCGATCGCGTTGACGCGGATGCCCCGGGGGCCATACTCGACCGCGGCGATCCGCACGATCTGGTCGACCCCCTTCTTGGTGCCCGCGTACGCCGCGAGCGTCGGCGGCGCGAGCAGCGCGGTCAACGTCGAAGTCGTGATCAGCGAACCGCCTTTCGCCATCGCGGCGGCCATGTGTTTGAAGAAGAGCGCCGAACCGATCAGGTGGACCTCGCAGGCCTCGAGCAGGATCTCGCGCGTGACCTCGGCGACCGCGGCCGCCGAATTGACGCCTGAGTAGTTGATCGCAATGTCGAGCGAGCCGTACTTGTCGCGTGCGGCCTGCGCCAGCGCCTCGATGTCCTTCTCGCTCTTGATATCGCAACCGACTGCGATGCCACCGACTTCCTCGGCGATCGGTCTGGTCTTGTCGACCCGCCGCGCCGCGAGCACGAGCCGTGCGCCTTCCGCTGCGAATCGCCGCGCCGTCGCAGCACCCATGCTGCGCGTATCCGACGCACCCAGAATCACCGCCACCTTACCCTGGAGCCTGCCCATCACTTCACCCCCGGCCGCGGCCAGTTGCGTTGATTGCTGAAGTCCTCGTCGCCGCGCGCGCCCAGGATGAGTCGGAACGGGCCACTCAGGAAGGAGTCGGACGCCGGATCCGTTCGCGCCCAATCGATGAGTTCGCAGCGCTTCGCAATCTTCCAGCCGGTGCCACGATCCTCGTACTGGTCGATGTAGCGACCCGCCACGAACAGGTCCTTGTCCGAGCCGTCCTCGACGATACGATGGAACGCAATGAAATAGACCTCGCCCTCGGCGACCTTGCCGTTCACGCGAATCTGCGCCTGGCCGATCACGTGCTGGCTCGACTTGAAGTCGCCGAGCAGGTCCTGTGCGAACTTCACGAAACCGTCCGGCCCGCCTGCGTACGGGCCGCAATCGACGAATGCATCGTCGTGGAACGCGCTGCGATGCAGCTCCGGCATCAGCCGGTCCTGTCCGCGCATGTAGTTACAGAGTACGTTGAAGATGTCGCGACGTGCGGTCAGATCGCGCACTTCGGCTTCGAGATCCATATGCACCCCCTTGGTCCGAGCTACGATCGACCGGTCCAGAATGCGTAGACCGGATCGTCGCGACCGTAGCATCCGTGCGTCGAGAGCGCCGCATAGAAGCCATCACTCTGGTAACTGGTTGGTTGCGTGAGCGTCCAGTCGCAGACGAACGTGCGATTCGCGAACTTCCACGCGCCGGCGCGCCGCTCGAACTCATCGAGATAGCGGCCGCCGGTCAGCACGTCGTTGCCTGCGGCCGTCACGACGGCGATCACATAGCTCTCGCCGACCGCTCGATTACCGCGGATTTCGAACCACTCGTTCGCGACCGAATGGAAGCAGCGCTCGAGATTCGCCTTCACGAACGCCGTGATCTCGGCGGCGAACTTCGCGCCGCTGCCGTTGACGACGCCGGACACCACCGTGGCGTCCTCATGAAAGATCGAGGTCAGCAGTTCCTGATCGGCACGGTCGACGCCCCGTGCGTACGCCATGCAGAGGTCGTGCAGCGCTTGTCGGGACAAGGCACGATCGATGTCTTCGTCGCTGATTGGGTTGGCCACGCGGGAGGTCCCTCCACTCTCGAACTTGGCTGCCGCGACCGTCAGCAGTGCGCGCCCGGGGTCGACCGCACCGTGACCACCGCGCGGTACGAACTGACTGAGCGCGACTGGAGGATCGGCCCAGGCCGCCGTACTCGGCAGATTGACGTTGAAATCCATGACGTAGGTGCGATGCGTGAGCCGCCAGATGTCGTCCCGCAGCGCGTGCCGGTCGAGATAACGTCCACCGACGAGCCGCTGCATTGCCTCATTCCCATCGAGGGTCTCGACGTAGGCCAGCACATAGCTTTCGGAGCGGGCTGAGTCCCCGTCCACGACAATCCATGGATTGCTCGTGCGATGCAGCGTGACAGGCTGCGCCTTCTGCGACGCAGCAAGCACCGTGACCAGTTCGCGCGCCGGCCCGGCGAAAAATCCGTAGTCGACCGTCGCATGCTCATGATAGGCGCTGCCGAGCAGATTCTCGTCTGCACGATCGACGCCCCGACTGTGAACGGCCAGTGCGTTCGCGATCGCCTGCCTGCAGACGAGATCGCGTAGTCCGTCGAGCGATTGCGAACGCATGCGGGGCCGCCCTCGTGCGGATCAAGTCACCGGCCTGTGGACGCTTGCGATGGTTGTTCCCGGGAGCAGGCCCGTCAAGCGATGACTTTTGCTAGGTAGGGTTCGATTCAACGGACGGAACAGGGGACCAAGCAGCGAGAAACGGCGCTCACAGCCGTCCGCCGATTCCTTCCTTGACCCAACCGAGTCCGCGCCGCAGGAGCTCATGGTAGACGGGCAGATCCCAGGCGCAGCGATCCACCGACGGCCAGTACTCCATCAGGGGATACATGTCGTAGTGTCCGCGACAATGACCGAGCGTGTTGTAGAGGACCGCACCGCTGCCGACCTCGTGGATGTAGAACACCGGGTGCTTCGCGTGTTGCCACTGGTCCTCGACGAAGCCGGTCGCCTCACCCTCGAACTCCGTTTCGAGCAGAGTGGTCAGCTCGCCGTACGTCTCCATCAGGTAGAGTTCGTCGGTCGTCTCGAACGGCTCCACCCCCGTCACGAGCGGATGCGACGGATCGGCGACCGTGACCCGGTAGGGGGCGATGGGCGGATGCGCGATGAACATCGAGCCGAGCGTTTCCATGAAGAGTGGCGCCCAGCGCGGGCTGTCGACGCGGCCATCCTGCAGAAACCGCAGGATCGAGTTGGTGCCGTGCAGTGCGTACCAGCGCCGGCCCCGCTTCACGTAACCGCGCAGTGCTTCCTGCGAGCCGAGCGAGGGCACGACATCGCAGGTGTAGCTGACGAGGAAGTCCGCTTCCGCGATCGCGGCCGTGTTCTCGTAATCCTCGAACACACGGACGCGCACGCGCTCGTCCTCGGCGAGGAGCTTCAGCAGCTCGAGCCGTGCAAAGTCGATGTCGTGGTACTTGCCGCCCGCGATCAGAACACAGTTGAGATGCCTCTTGCTGGCGGCGTTCATGCGTACATGCTCCGGTTACCGCGCGAGATACTTGTCGAGCGTCTGATGGAACTGCCGGACCCGGATTTCCTGGTAATCGCCGAGCTGCACGAGCCCGTTCTTCGAGACCTTGAGCCCCTCCTGGACGAACGGCAGATTGTTCATGTCCTGATCGAACACGTCGCCGAGGACGCCGAGCTCCGGGGCCGTCGACCACGGCTCATCGCGCGTCAGAAAACGCATCGACACACCCTTTGAAGGTGGTGCGTCGGGCGGTCGGCGCGCAAGGATCCGCACCTCCATCAGCGTATTGTCCTGATCGGGCCACGGCCGCCAGCGGTAGACGATGTTCGGCATGAATCCGCCCCACGGGGCGAAGTTCGGAAAGACGTTGTAAACGAGCGCGTCGAGCAACTCGGCGTCGGTCGCATGACTGTGGTCGTGTTTGAACGATTTCGTGTAGTTATCACGCATGCTTTCTGCGAGGGCCCGGCGCGCGGTGACGCCGTCGGGCACCTGAACGTTGAATCCCTGCTGCGCACCGTCCTCCGCTTCGTAATTGTCGGCCGAGCGGCCGTTGTATTTGACGAACTCGTCGACGATCCACTGCTGATCGTGCGCGGTCGGATCGAGATGGGGAGACATCACGGCGAAGGGCGTGAACGCCGCGTTCACGTTGTCGCCGTAGATGTTGTAGCTCGTATTCGCGTCGCCCGTGAACGGCATGATCTGCGGATGAGTGACTGGCGTGTGCCATGCTTCCATGAACGCTTCCATGACGGCTTTCCAGTTGGCTGGCACGACCTTGCCGACCCAGATCACGGTCGAGCATTCCTCGTGGCGCCAGCGCTTGAAATGCTCCGGCAGCGGCGCGAGGTATTCCTCGAGACTCGGGCCCTCGTCACTCTCGCGCAGGAAAATGTATCCGCCCCAGCGCCCTACGCTCGCCTGCGGCAGCTTCATGTTGCGCTCGGACAGGTGTGGAAAGTCCCAGCGGCACGGAATGTGTTTCAACGTGCCGTCGGTGCGCCACGAAAAGCCGTGAAACGGACACTGGAACTCGCCCGCCCAGCCGGCTTCGGTGCGAAGCTTGCGGCCGCGGTGCAGGCAGACATTGTAGAAAGCGCGCACCGAGCCGTCTTCCTGCCGCGTGATGAGATACGATCGGCCGGCGTTGTCATAGACGATCGTATCGCCAGGTTCCGGCAGATCCTCTTCCCGCGCAGCGAACTGCCAGACCCGCGGCCACATCTTTTCGATCTCCGCGCGGAAAAACGCCGGATCGGTGTAGCGCGCAGCGGCGATGGGCTCGGATCCGAGGTAGCGGTAGGTTTCCTCGCGCAGGATATCCGGAACCGGTCGACTGTCCTCTGTCAGCAGATCGCTCCAGGACACGCCCGGGCAGCGTGCGGTACCACCGGTCTTCGTTGCCGCGTCAGACATCTTCGAATCCCCCCCGGAACTGGCCCGGATTGCGCGAGCTGATAGGACGACTATAGCCGCTCGATACGGTCAGTGAACCTCACTGAACTTAGAGGCTGGTGGTCGGGGCTGGAGGCCGGAGCCGACCCGTCGATCCGAATCCCGGATCCCCGATCCCGGATCCCCGATCCCCGAGCTGGCTCTCGACCTCCGACTCACGCCGCGAGCGTGATGAAGCGCTCGAGCTCGAAATCCGCGTCGCCGAACAGCGTCGCAAGGACGAGGATGCGCTTGTGACCGTGACCGATCGCGAGTTCGTCGGTCGTCCCCATCGCGCCATGCAGGTGAATGCACTCCTCGCCAAGCTGCAGCGCCGCCGCGCTCACGTAGCTCTTCATTCCCGCGACCGCGCGCGCGCGTTCCGGGGCGGTGCCCGTCGCGAGCGCAGCGCGCAGCAGTTGCGAGCGCGACTGCTCGAGCGCGACATAGAGGTCGACCAACCGATGCTGAATCACCTGAAAGCTCCCGAGCGGCGCACCGAACTGCTTCCGACTGCGCACATAATCGAGCGTCGCTTCGAACAAGTAGCTCATGATCCCGAGCATCTCGGCGCAGGCGGCCATACGGGTGCGCTCGACGACCTGCGCAAACGCGTCGAACCCGCCTGTCAGCCGGTCGGATGCCGCCGCGGCGCGCAGCGACAGGGACGCCGCCACCGACCCGTCGGCGAGCCGAAATTCGCGCTTCGTGACCCCACTGGCGTCCCGCGGCACGAGGTAGAAACCGACGCCGCCCGCGCCGCCGCCGTTCTCCCGGGCGGAGACGATGTAGGCATCGGCTGCGCCGGCAGCGAGCACGACATGCTTGTCGCCATCGAGCCGCCATCCGCCCCCATTGCGCACCGCGCGCGTCGCGACACGCCCGAGATCGAAACGCGCACGCTGCTCGAAGTGTGCGAGCGCGAGGTGCCGCTCGCCAGCAATGACCGGACCGAGCCACGCGCTGCGCTGCTCCTCGCTGCCTGCCGCGGCGATGAGGCCGGCAGCGAAAATTATCTCCTCCAGGACCGGCTCGACGATCAGCGCACGACCGATCCCTTCCATCAAAGTCACAATTTCGACCGTTCCGCCGTCGAGACCGCCGTCCGCGCTCGCGAACGGCAGGCCGAGCAATCCGAGCTCGGCAAGCGCCGCCCAGTTCTCGGCCGAGTAACCGCTTGGGGCTGCACGGTAGCGACCGCGCTGCGTCAGGTCGTATCGTTCGGTCCCGAACCGCTCCAGCAGGTCACGCAGGAGCTGCTGTTCGTCATTCAGTGCGAAGTCCATCAATGCTCCCCTCGCTCGAGACCTCCCCATTTTCCGGGAGTCGGGCTGCTCTCGCCGTTGTCGCTGCCACCGCGAGTGCGTACGACATCAGGGTCCGCCGCGAAAATCGACTGGCAAAGTCCATAGGTGAAGCGCTGCGTCAGGATGGACCCCTTGCCCGGTCTGATGTAGTTTGGTCCCATCCTTGGGGGGCACGGGTCACGACGCGTGGCAACGCAGTCGCATCTGCGACATTTCAGTGAATTCGGCGATTACGTCGAAATCCAGTGCGTGGCCGATATCCGTCCGGCGGCTGAGGCCCTTGACAAATTTGCAACATCGCTGGCGCGCCTCCGCACGGCGGCGTGCGCGAACATTGCGTCGAAGCAACCGATGGTGGACGCGCACGGTGCCATTCTGGCATCGGAAGTCTTCGGCTGGGTCGGGACCCACGCGCTCTGGTGGCAGAACCCGCGGCTCGCGCTGACCTCACCGCTGACCGCAGCGTGTCGCTATGAATGCGAGCCCTTTTGGTGCAACGCAAAAGGGATCTACCCACGGCATCCGAACGTGCTGCTCGATCAGCTCAATACCGCGGACTTTCTGAAGCGCGCTATGACGCACGCGGCTATCGTCGTGCCGGTGCATCTGCCGTTTGGTCAGATTGGTGCCGTCAGCTTCAATGCGACGGAGCCTGACCGAACCGATCTGTCGCAAGAGTTCGACGATTACGCCGACATTCTCGAATTCCATGCGCGGAAGTTCATCTGCGGCTACGTGAAGGTGATGAACAAGCTGCGCTGTATCGCGCCGGACGTGCGGCTCAGCAAGCGCGAAGTCGAGTGCCTGGGGTGGGCGGCGCTCGGCAAGACGGATCAGGAAATCGCGATCATCATGTCACGCAGCTGCGCCACGGTCCGCTTTCACATCCACAACGCCGCGATCAAGCTGGACGCCGTCAACCGCAGCCAGACCGTCTTCAAGGCATCGCAACTCGGCTATCTCGGCTCGATCATCTAGGCATTCCTGGACTCCCCGGCGCACCTAGCCTTTTTGACAGATGCGACGGCGCCTGATCGGTACCATCCTTGGGCCGGCTGGCGCATAGCGTTGCGCGCAATTTTCGAGTTCCCACTTCATCGGACGCAGGCAAAGTGAGCAGCACCCGGCCGATCGCCCCTGGCATCTACACCGACGATGACCCGCCGCACCTGATCGGCGGCCGGCATTGTGATTCCGGAAAAATCGTGTTTCCGCTCCCGGCAGACGACGAGCAGTACGCGCCGATCGCATTACCGACTCGCGGTCAGCTCTGGTCCTGGACGGTCCAGCGATTTCCCCCCAAATCGCCGCCGTATGCCGGCGCGGAGCCCTTCGAGCCGTTTGCGGTCGGGTATGTCGAGCTGCCGGGAGCCTTGATCGTGGAGAGCCGGTTGGCCGACGTCGCGTTCGATGCCTTGCGGATCGGCTTGCCGATGGACCTCGCGATCGTACCACTGCGCACCGACCCGGATGGCACGACCGTCACGACGTTCGCGTTCCGGCCCGCTCGCGAGGCGCGGACATGAGTGGCGACGCCTACATCGTCGGCATCGGCATCCATCCGTTCGGCCGCACTGCGGGCCGGACCGGTCTTCAACAGGGCGAGTTTGCTGCGCGCGCTGCGCTCGCCGATGCCGGCGTCGACTGGCGCGACATCCAGCTCGCCTATGGCGGCTCGGACGCCTCGGGCAATGCTGACACGATGGTCGCGCAACTCGGTCTGACGAGTCTGCCTTTCGTGAACGTCAAGAACGGCTGCGCCACCGG
>Ga0268386_10001574_pt1 | contig 15703 bp, 9 predicted proteins | sample RVTome_15_FD_200260 | JGI IMG/M metagenome (GOLD analysis project Ga0268386, IMG submission 200260) | Soil microbial communities from uranium-contaminated site in the Upper Colorado River Basin, Wyoming, United States - RVT150D86... ...
GGGGCCTCGAGGTCCTGCTGCGCCCCTACGGGATTCTCTGGCTGACCCCCGACGGCTGACGGGGCGCGGACGTCACCGGCCGAGGGAGGCGAGCGACTCGGCGAGGGCCCGGGCCCGGCCGGGGAGCGCGGCGAGGAGGGCCCGCGCGCGCTCGGCCACCTGCGCGCCGGTGAAGCCGTACTTCTCCATCACGACGTCGAGGGGGGCCGAGGCGCCGAAGCGGTTCTCGATGGCCACCACGTCGCCGAGCGGACCGGCGAGCCGGTGCCAGCCGAAGGGCACCCCGGCCTCGATCGCGATCCGGGCCCAGACGGCGGGCGGCAGCACCGCGTCGCGGTACGTCTCCTCCTGGCGCAGGAAGAGGTCGGGGCTCGGCATGCTCACCACGCGCACCCGGCGCCCCTCAGTGCCGAGGATCTCGCGCGCGGCGAGGGCCACCGCGACCTCGGAGCCGCTCGCCATCAGCACCAGCTCCGGATCTCCGCCGGAGTCGGCGAGCACGTAGCCGCCGCGGGCCACGTCGGCGGGGCCGTCGAGGACGGGCACGGCCTGGCGGGTCAGGAGCAGCACCGTGGGGCCGTGGGCGTGGGTCATCGCGTACCGCCACGCCGCCGCCGTCTCGTTGGCGTCGGCGGGGCGGAAGACCGTCATCTTGGGGATGGCGCGCAGCGCGGCGGCGTGCTCGACCGGCTGGTGGGTCGGCCCGTCCTCGCCGAGGCCGATGCTGTCGTGGGTGAACACGTAGACGACCGGCAGCTCCATGAGGGCGCAAAGGCGCATCGACGGCCGCATGTAGTCGGAGAAGGTCAGGAAGGTCGCGGTGTACGGCCGCAGCCCGCCGTGGAGGGCGAGGCCGGACGAGATCGCCCCCATCGCGTGCTCGCGCACGCCGTAGTGGAGGTTGCGCCCTCCGTAGCCCCACTCGCCCCCCACCGCGCCCTGGCGGTCGCCGTCGCGGGCCGGGCTCTGGAAGTCGCCGCCGCCCTTGAGCGTCGTGTTGGTCGAGGGGTTGAGGTCCGCGGATCCCCCGACCAGCTCGGGCACGCGCGCCGCGATCGCCCCGAGCACCTTGCCGCCCGCCACGCGGGTGGCGAGCGGCTTGTCGCCGGGGGCGAACGTCGGGATCTCGGCGTCCCATCCGCCGGGGAGCCGCCCCGCCTGGGCCCGCTCGAACTCGACGGCGAGGTCGGGGTGGGCCTTGCGGTACGCCTCGAAGCGGTCCCGCCAGGCCGCCTCGTGCCTTCTCCCCTCGTCGACGGCCCGGCGCATGCGCTCGAGCGCCTCGGCGGGGATGAAGAACGGCTCCTCCGAGGGATAGCCGAGGCGCCTCTTGGTCGCCTTCACCTCCTCGGCGTCGAGCGGCGAGCCGTGCACGGCGAAGGTGTCCTGCTTCGGGCTCGCGAAGCCGATGTGGCTGCGGACGACCACGAGCGACGGCCGGTCCGTCGTCTGCTTCGCCGCGACGAGACAGGCGTCGATCGCCGCCATGTCGTTGCCGTCGCCGACGTGCTGCACGTGCCACCCGCACGCCTCGAAGGCGAGCCCCACGTCCTGCGTGAAGGAGAGATCGGTCGCGGCGGCGAGCGAGATCCGGTTGGCGTCGTAGAGGCAGACGAGCTTTCCGAGCCCGAGGTGGCCGGCGAGGGACACCGACTCGAGGGCGACGCCCTCCATGAGGTCCCCGTCGCCGGCGAGGACGAAGGTGAAGTGATCGACGACGTCGTGGCCGGGCCGGTTGAAGCGCGCGGCGAGGTGGGCCTCGGCGATCGCGAGTCCCACCGCGTTCCCGACACCCTGGCCGAGCGGTCCGGTCGTCGTCTCGACGCCGGGCGCGAGGCCGTGCTCGGGATGGCCGGGGGTCTGGCTGCCCCACTGGCGGAAGCGCTTGATCTCGTCGAGCGAGAGGTCGTAGCCGGTGAGGTGGAGAAGGCTGTAGAGGAGCATCGACCCGTGTCCCGCGGAGAGGACGAAGCGGTCGCGGTCGGGCCACGCCGGGTTGCTCGGGCTGTGGCGCAGGTGCCGCGACCACAGCGTCCACGCCGCGGGAGCGGCGCCGAGAGGCAGCCCGGGATGTCCGGAGTTGGCCTTCTGCACCGCGTCGATCGACAGGGCGCGGATCGTGTCGACGCAGAGCTGGTCGAGCGCATCGAGGGTCTTCGGCATGGAGCTCCTCCGCGGTCCGGGGGCGACCGCGCATTATATCCGCGGGCATCGCCCGGGCCGGTTCGCGACCGGGCGGCGGCCCGGCCGGCGGCACCGGATCGCCCGCGAGCTCCGCGCCCGATTGCCCGATTGCCTTTGACCGCCGGACGCCGGAGGGCGTAGCCTCTAGCCCGCCGGTCGCGGCCCCGGAGGCGCTCATGCAGTCCCTGAACAGCATCGTGGAGAGAGAATCGCTGCCGGTCCCCGAGTTCCACCTCGACCACTTCCAGAGCCGGGTCCTCGAGGAGCTTCACCTCGAGTTCTTCCTGACGCGCTGCCGCGTGCTCGTCACCCCCGCCCTGCGCTGCGTGCCGACCGGTCCGGCCGAGCCCGACGAGATCGCCCAGGTCGAGGGCGTCCTCGCCCAGCGTCCGGACATGATCGGGGAGCTCAAGCGGTACCTGCTCTACGGCCTGTCGCTCTACTCGGCCCTCCTCGAGACGAACTCGTACCACATCGCGATCAACGACCACCTCGCGATCGCCCGCTTCGTCGGCCTCCGCGACGCGTTCGAGGTGAAGCTGTACACGCTGCGCGCCGAGGACCTGCCCGCCCGCTACGAGGACAAGATCTACCTGGGCCGGGACGTCGTGAGGCTCGACCGGCTCGAGCGCGACCACTTCGGGCTGGGCGACCTGCGCCACGTGCTGCGCGAGCAGGCGGCGAAGCTGCGCCGCCGGATCGAGGAGCACACGCCCGAGCAGCTGCGGAGCGCGCTCGAGCGCGACTACCTCAGCGACCTTCAGGAGCTCGTCGAGGACTTCTGGACCGATGCGGGCCGCGTGCTCTCGGACTCCCCGCCCGCGTTCCACGGTGAGGAGATCGACCGGCGCACGCTGCTCGGGGTGAACCGGCGGTTCCGGGAGCTGAAGCACCGTCTCGTCGAGGCGGACGAGCTGCTCCGCGAGCTCGAGAAGGCGCTCTTCGAGAAGGCGCCGCGCGCGGCGCGCTACGTGACCAAGCTGCGCAAGGACGTCGCGAACGGCATCGGCACCATCATGCTGAAGGTCAACGGCCGCATCAGCGACCTCGTCAACGGAATCCGGATCTGAGGCCCGGGGAGGACCCTGCGGAGTGAGCCCTCTCCGGGTGCCGCGTTTTCCACGCGCGCGGCTTCGTCCCCTCGTCACCGCCGGCGTCGCTCTCGTCCTCGCCCACGCCCCTCCGGTGGCCGCGGCGCTGCCGGTGCTCGGCCTCCTGCGCGGGCCGCTCGGCGTGGTCCTCGCCGTGCTCGCGTGCGCGGCGGCGGCCCTCGGCGGCGGCGACCGCCTCGGACCGCTCCTGCGCCGCCGCGTGCCCCCGCTCGCCCTGTTCGTGGCCGGCTTCGCGCTCCACTCCGCGGCGGCGCTGCACTACACGGGACGGCTCCGGGTCTCGGGCGACGAGCCGCACTACCTGCTGATGGCGCAGAGCCTGTGGCGCGACGGCGACCTCGAGCTGCGGGACAACAAGGCGCGGGGAGAGATGGAGGAGTACACCCCCGCCGACATCGAGCCCCACTGGGGCGCGCCGCGCGCCGACGGCCGTCCGTTCCCGGCCCACGGCGTGGGGCTGCCGGCGCTCCTCGCGCCGGTCTACGCGCTCGGGGGGCGCCGGGCCTGCGTGCTGCTCCTCTCGGCGATGGGCTCGGGCCTCGCCCTCGCCGCTCGGGCCCTCGCCGCGCGGCTGGGCACGGGCCACGCGGCGGCGCAGCTCGCCTGGGCCGCCACGATCGGCCCGCCGGCCGCCTTCTACGCGTTCCACGTCTACACCGAGGTGCCCTCGGCGCTCGCGCTCGCCGGCGCGCTCCTGCTGCTGCTGGCGTCGCCGCGGAGCGTGGCCCTGGCGGCGGCCGCCGCCGTCCTCGCCTCCTCGCTGCCGTGGCTGCATCTGAAGCTGCTGCCCGCCGCCGCCGCCCTGGGGCTGGTCGCGCTCGTGCGGCTGCGGGGCCGTGCGCTCGCCGCGTTCGTGACGGTGGCGGCCCTCGCCGCCTCCTCCTATCTGGGCTTCTTCGAGCGGGTGTACGGAAGCCCGTGGCCTTTGGCGACGTACGGCGGCACCTTCCCGACGGGGATGGAGGGAGCCCCCCTGCGCGCGGCGGCGGGCCTCTTCCTCGACCGCTCGTACGGCCTCCTGCCGCACGCGCCCGTTTTCCTTCTCGCCCTGGCGGCGGTTCCGCTCGCTCTTCGTCGGCCGCTCCGCGAGACCTGGCCGCTGGCGCTCGTCGCCGTCGCCGTCCTCGTTCCCGCCCTGGGCTGGCGCATGTGGTGGGGCGGACAGTGTCCCCCCGGTCGCTTCCTGGTTCCCCTGGTTCCGCTGCTGGGCGCGCTCGTCGCCGTCCGGGCGGCGCGCGACGAGGGACCGCCCCGCGGGCTGCTGCGGTGGCGCGGCGCGCTCCTCGCCGCCGGCTTCGCCCTCCTGGTCTTCGCCGTGGCCGATCCCGGCCGCCTGCTGCTCCTCAACCGCGGCAGCCGGCCGACCCGCCTGTGGGCGGCGCTGTCGGGCGAGGTCGAAGTCGGCCGCTACCTGCCGTCGCTCACCCATGCCGACGCGGCGGAGGCCCGGGTGGCGCTCCTGTGGGCGGTGGCGATCGGGCTTCTCCTCACCCTCGACCTCGTCTCGCGCGGGCGGCCGTGGGCGGACCGGCTGTTCGGAGGGCTGGCGCTGCCCCTGGTCCTCCTCGTGCTCCTGGGCACCGGCGTCGACCGCTGGGCGCGACGAGGCTCCACCCCGGGAGGCGAATCCACCGGCCTGGCGCCGGGAGTGGCCGTCCCGCCCGGCGCGGCTCGGGTGTCGGCTACGCGAGTCGGGGCCGGCGCAGCGGGGCGAGGAGTGCGGGTGGAGGGCACCCGCTTGCATATAGGACAGCACTCTGATAGGCATAAGTTATGTCATCTCGCACCACCCTCGTCCTGGACGAGAAGGCCCGGGGGGCGGCCCGGCAGCTCGCCCGGCGCTATGGATGCTCCGTTTCGGAGGCCACGCGCCGCGCGCTCATCCGCCAGCGCGACGCCGAGGTCGGCGTGCCCCGGGAGCGGAGGCGGAGGCGAAAGCAGGCGCTCCTGAGGCTCTTCGAGCTGTTCGCGGACAACGACCCCCGCTCCGAGGTCAGGAGGTTGAAGGCCGAGGACGAGGGGTTCTGATGCGCTACCACCTCGACACGGACTTTCTCGTCTACGCACTCTCGACCGGCGGTCCGGAGCGACGGCGGCTGCGCACGCTCGCCGACTCCGACGCCGAAATCCAGATGAGCGCGGTCGCGTGGTACGAGTTCTCGCGCGGGCCGCGGACGCCCGAGCAGCTCGCGGTCGCGCGATCGTTCCTCGGCGACGACGGCGTGCTGGCCTTCACGGAGGGGACCGCCGCCGAGGCCGCCGAGGTCTTCCGGCGGCTGGGGTCGCCCCGCAAGCGGGCGGCCGACGTGGCAATCGGCGTCGCGGCCGTCGTGCACGAGGCCATGCTCGTCGCCCGCAACGCCCGGGATTTCGCGGGCATTCCGGGGCTGCGCGTCGAGGCGTCGGGACCGCGCTCTGCCTGATTCAGGTGTGCCGATCCCCCGGCTCCGGCGCCTCTCTTCATCGAGATCGCACCCCGGCGGGCAGCACCTCCATGCCGGCGACGAATCGACGAGAGCGGTGGGGGAGAGCGTGTGGCCGCACGCTCGCCACGCATGCGGCGGTGCCATCTGCCGCAGCTCGCCGCGCACGAGGGGGAACACCGCTCGGAGCGCGTCCGGGAACCGCCCCTGGAGGGCGGAGAGGATCCGGGTGATCTCGTCGGGCACGGGAGCCTCAGCCCCCGGCGCGCTTCGAGCGCAGGCCGCGCGCCTGAAGCTCCGCCTCGACGCGCGGGCGATGGTCACCCTGGAGCTCGAGGACGCCGTCCTTGAAGGTGCCGCCGGCGCCGCAGGCGGACTTGAGCCGGCGCGCGAGCGCGGCTCCCTCCTCGGCCGTGCCGGGCAGCCCCGACACGACGGTCACGACCCGCCCCGAGGCGCGACGGTCCAGCCGCAGCCGTATCCCCACCGGCGCGCTCGCGGGGGTCTCGGCCGTCTCCTCGCGCTCCGTGGCCGGCGTCTCGCCGCCGGTCGAGTACGCGAGGCGGGTGGTCGAAGAGGTCTCTCCGCGGCGGCCGGATCGCTCACGCGGCAGGGTGGCCCCCGTCTTTCCCTCGCGTCCGTGAGGCCCATGCCGCCGGCCGCCGCACCGGTCCGTCGGCGGGGTCGGACCGCGACTGCGGTTTCACCCTACTCGGCCGACCGCGCCGCGACGTTCCAGCCCTCGACCTCGACGGCAGGCGCCACGTCTCCCTGGTCGGCGAGCGCCCACTGCGCGCCGATCTCGCGTCCCTCGCCGGGGAGCAGCGTCACGTAGTTGTCGTCCCAGAGGACGGGGAGGATCTCGTCGCCGCCCTCTCCCTTACGCGCGCTCAGCCGCACGAAGAACGCGATCCGTTCCGACGTGTTCTCGAGCGTGACGCGCGCGTGCCCCTCCTCGCCCGCCGCCCCGAAGCGGACGGAGGCCGTCACGTCGGCCGCCGGCAGCGTCTCGAGGGCGGTCATGTCGGCGTAGCGCCGGACCGGCGTGTAGTACCACTCCGACCTGTCCCAGGCGAGCGTCTCGAGCGTCGTCGACAGCCAGTAGTCGTTGCGGCTGCGCACGCGTCCCTCGGCGTCGGCCAGGATGAGCGAGACGAAGTACGTGGGGGTTCGGCCGGCCGGCTCGGGGAGCGCGAACAGCTTCCGGCTCGCGTCGGGGCCGACGTCGACCGTCTCCGTCCGCGAGAAGGCCTCCTTACCGTCGAGGTCGAGGACGCGGGCGCTGACGCTCGCCCCCGCGAGGGCCTCGAGCGTCGAGTTGACCACCACGACCGAGCGGTCGTCGTACGAGTACTGGACGTGCAGCGGCTCGCAGGCCTTCTTGGCGCCGAAGTAGGAGCCGCCGGGCCGGAGGTAGTAGTCGTAGAGGTGCCAGATCATCCCCGGCCACGCGTTGTTGAGCATCCACTGGATGACCCCGGTGGCCACGTACTTCCTCGCCCCGAACGACTCGAGCATCGCCCGGTGCGACTCGTAGGCCGCGACCTGCGCCTTGCGCGCGTATTCGTCGGCGCTCCCCGACTTCCCGTAGCGGGCGTCCATCGCCGCCGTGAACACGTCGAGGTTCTTGAAGGGCCCGCCGCCGCAGTGGTAGCTCCAGACGTCGTTGCGCGGCCAGCGGGCGTCCTCGGGGAGGAAGCGCTCCAGGCTCTCGAGCGGCGGGGGAGCGGGGCCGGGGCTGATCTCGGTGGCGAAGCCGTGCGGACCGCCTCTCTCGCTGTCCGTGTACCAGTAGATGGGGGGCACCCACTCGTAGGGCCCACGCATCTTGACGCCGCTCGGGCCCGAGTGCTCCGAGACCTCGTGGTGGGCCGACGAGATGACGGGGTTGGGGAAGCCGAGCTCCTCGAGCACCTCGAGGTAGGCCTTCTCGACGGCCGCGGGCGGCGGGCCGTCGCTCGCGTTGAGCCACACGAATACGGAGGCCCGCCCCCGCAGGCGCAGGATCTGGTCGCGGAGCTGGCCGACGGCGATCGGCAGGTCCTTCTCCTCCCACTCGTTCCACCGCTCCCAGTAGTGGCAGCAGCACCACCCGGGCATGACCATCAGGCCCTCGCGGTCGGCGATGTCGAAGAACGCCTCGTCCTCGAGCTTTCCCTCGAGCCGCACGGTGTTGAGGCCCATGTCCTTGACGTAGCGCAGCTCCTGCTCGTACCGCTCGGGGGAGTAGCGCAGCATCATCTCCGAGGTCCAGCCCGCGCCCCGCACGAGGACGTTGCGGCCGTTGACCTTGAAGAGCAGGTGGCCGCTCTCGTCGATCGCGGCGGTGAACTCGCGGATGCCGAAGCGGGCGGACGCGCGGTCGGACACGGCGCCGCCCGTCTCCACCTCGAGCGCGAGGTCGTGCAGGTTCGGGGGCCCGTAGTGGTGCGGCCACCACAGCTTCGGGCTCGCGATCACGAGCTGCGGGAACTCGGCGGGCGTGAAGCTCACCTCGCGTGCCTCGCCGCCGGCGAGCTCCACGGACTGCTCGAAGGAGACGTCGCCGATCGTTCCCCGCAGCGTCCCCGTCACCGCCTCCCTCGTCGCGTTCGTCACGAACGCCTTGACCGTCAGCTCGGCGCGGTCGAGGGCCGGCGGGTTGAGCTTCGTGGCCACGAGGGGGTGGCGCAGCGCGAGCGGGCCCGACGTCGCGACCGTCACCGGGCGGTAGAGGCCCATCACCTTGTCCGGGGGCATCGGGTTCCAGTCGACGAACGTGATCGCGAGGTCGTCGGTCTTCGGGGCGAACACCTCCACGGCGAGCGCGTTGGTCTCGCCCGGCTTCGCGGCCGCGGTCGCGTCGAGCTCGTGAATCCGCCACGAGCCGGCGGTCGCGGCCTCGTCGGCCAGCCGCTGGCCGTTGAGCCAGACGCTGGCCTTGAAGTTGATCCCGCCGAAGCGGAGCCACACCGTGCGTCCGCGCGCCTCCTCGGGCAGGGTGAACTCCGTGCGGTACCACCAGGGCACCGCGAAGGGGCTGTCCTCGGGCATCGGCTCGTTGGAGAAGTTGGTGCCGATCTCGTAGGAGGTGCCCGGGATCTGGCGCATGTTCGTGCCGAAGTGCGGGTCCGGGTAGGTCCCGTCGGCGACGAGGGCGGCGACCACGGTCGTGGGCACGGTGGCCGCGTGCCATCCGTCGGCCGCGAATCCCGGCTGCGAGAGGCTCTCGCCGCCGGCGCTGGTCTGCGCCGACGACTGGATCTGCCAGCCCTCGCGCAACTCCAGGCGGACTTCCGGCACGTCTCGAGCCATTCGGCACCCCACAGCGAGCGGCAGGAGAAGGAAGGCGAGGACGAACGGCGCGGAACGGCGCGCGACACACATGGGCAGCCTCCGCGTTCGGGCCGGAGACTACGCCGACGCTTCGGGCGGCGTCAAGGCGAGCGCGCCGGCGAGCGGTGCCGGCGCGAATGCGGACAGAGGCTTTGTGTCCGGACGCGGACGGCGGCGTCACCGCACGGAGACGAAGCGGAGGCGCGGGGCCCGCCGGCCCCGAAGATGTGACGCAAGTCGTTGAAGAGATATCTTTTGACGGCGGTCGGGCCGTGGCCTTACGATCCACTGTGGCACACTCGTTGCTTCGGTGGTAGCGTCGAGGGGAGGTGTCGATCCGATGCGAATGAGTGGTCCCGCCCGGTGGGCTTCGGCGCTGGCGGTCGCCTCGGTAGGGATGCTCGCGACGGGTTGCGCGTCCTCGCAGAGCCCCGCGCGTCCCTCGACACCCCAGCCGCAGCTTCCCTCCCCGCCGCAGACGCCCGCCGCACCGGGGACGCCGTCCGCTCCCCGGCCGGACGCGCCGACCGCGACACCCGAATCGCCGGCGGAGGGCACGGGCAGCCAGGGCACCGGCAGCCAAGGGACGGGCAGCCAGGGCACGGGAAGCTCGAGCGGTGGCGGCCAGGCTGCAGGCGGCCAGGCCGGACAGACGACCGGCAGCACGGGAACGACCCAGGGCGCCGGAACCCAGGGTGCGGGAGCTTCGGGCGCGGGAACCCAGAGCGCCGGAACCGAAGGCGCGGGAAAGCAAGGCGCGAGCACCAGCGGTGGCCGGAGCGGCAGAGCTCAGGGTGCCGAAGGCGCGACGGGTGGAACGTCGAGCCCCGGCGCGGCCACGACGGGGACGGCGAAGAGCGGCTCGACAGCCAGTGCCTCGGGGCCGGGGAGCGGATCCGCGGGCGCCGGTGCAGCCGGCGACGCGCCTTCGGTGCCCGGGTCCCTCGGCGGGGGCGCCACGACCGGAGCGCCCGGCGCCACCGGTCCCACTGGCACCGGGGCCGCACCGTCCGGCGCATCGGGAACCTCCGGGTCTGCCGCCGGCGCCGGTCCTCCCGCTGGGGGAGCCAGGACGCCCGAAGAGCAGCGGGCCGGCCTCGATCGAGAGCTCCAGACGGCCCTGTCCGACTTCGACCGCATGCTCCTCGAGCAGCAGAAGGCACTCGAGGACAAGCAGCGCGACGACCCACTGCCGCCGCGCGCGGACGGCTCCGCCGGGGGCGGCACAGGTGCGGCGGGGTCGGGTGAGCCCGAAGCTGCGGCGCCCGGAACGGCCGCCGGACGGGTGGGCGCGGCTGGCCGGCAGCCGGGGACGGGCGGCACCGACGACTCGACCGGCGACTCGCAGGACGCAGGCGGGCTCGAGGGCGGAGAGCCGGTGGCCGGGGCCGTCGAGGGCGTGGCGGCCGAGGGAGAGGTGCCGCCGGACGTGGGCGACGGCCGCGACGACGACGTCGTCGCCCGCCAGCTCCGCGAGGCGGCGATGAAGGAGAAGGACCCCGAGCTGCGCGAGAAGCTCTGGGACGAGTACCGCGAGTACAAGAAGAGCGCCGGAAAGGGCGGCTCGTGAGCGGAGGGACCGCGATGCGTGCGCGTGGGCGAAGTGCGCTGCTGATGGCCGCCGTCCTCGCCGTGCCGCCGCTCGCGGCTACCCCGGCCGCGATCGCGGGCGACGAGTACGTCGAAGCCGTCCTTCCCCGGGGCGAGGTCCCCGAGGAGGAGCTGCTCGACGTCGCGATCGACCTGTTCTCGCCGAGCGTCGACGACACCGATCGCGAGCAGCTCACCAAGGAAGGGATCCAGCCGTCGGTCCGAAAGTCGGAGGCGCGCTACCTCCCGATCCACCTCCGCAACACGCTGCAGTCGACGGGGCAGTGGGGCGCCGTCCGGGTGGTGCCCGGCGTCGCGGAGTGGGCCGAGCTGCTGGTGTTCGGGAAGATCCTCAAGTCCAACGGGAAGGACCTGGAGGTCGCGATCCGGGCCTGGGACGCCGCCGGCGAGATGTGGCTCGACGAGGAGTACCACCACCGGGCGAGCCCCCAGTCCTACGCCGAGGAAACCGTCGACCGGCTCGATCCCTTCCAGAGCCTGTACAACCGGATCGCCAACGACCTCGTCGAGGAGCGGGGCAAGCGCAGGCGCCACGAGCTGCAGCGCATCCGGGAGGTGGCGAGGCTGCGCTTCGCCGCCGAGTTCGCCCCCGACACCTTCGGCCCCTACCTCGAGGCCGACAAGAAGGGCCGCTACCGCGTCCTGCGGCTGCCGGCCGAGGGCGATCCGATGCTCGATCGCCTCGCCCTCATCCGGGAGCGGGACCACCTGTTCGTGGACACCCTCAACGAGTACTACTCGGACTTCTACGCGCGGATGGACCGGCCTTACGACGACTGGCGCGGCTACAGCTACGCCGAGCAGGCGGCCTACGACTCATTGCAGAAATCGTCCCTCGTCAAGAAGATCATCGGCGGGGTCGCGATCGTCGCCGGCCTCCTCGTGCCCGACGAGCGGAACACCGGCGTCAAGGACGTCGCCATCATCGGGGGGATCGCGGCGATCGACAGCGCGATGAGGGACTCCGAGGACTCGAAGATCCACAAGGCGGCGCTCACCGAGCTCGCCGACTCCTTCGGGGCCGACGTGACGCCCCTGCTCGTGGACGTCGACGGGAAGGTCACCCACCTCAAGGGGTCGGCGGAGGCCCAGTTCGAGCAGTGGCGCGAGCTCCTGAAACGGATCGCGCTCACCGACGCCTCGCTCCCCGGCGACATCAACGTGGCGCCGATGTCGGCGGAGGTGGTCGTGACCCCGCCCCCACCTTCAACGGGGGATCCGGTGCCTTCGCCCGCCGAGGACTCCTTCCTGGATGGCGTCGACGAGGACCCGCTCGACGAGACGACCCCGGGAAACGAGGAGACCTCCTCGTCGGCGCCGTCTGTCAGTCCATTCCGCAACCTCGCCCCTCTGCCGGCCGATCGAAGCCTCGCCCCTCCGCCGGCCGAGCTGGGGAACGTCCCGCGCTGAAGGTGGTCCCGCCTCCCGCCCGATGATCCGCCTGGAGCCGGGGCTCGAGTTCCTGCCGGGTCTCGTCCTCGTCCGGCCGCTCGGACGGGGGGGGATGGGGGAGGCCTGGGTCGCCCGCGACGAACGCCGCGGCGGGGAGGTGGTGGCCAAGATCCTCCCCGAGGGCGCGCCCGAGGAGCGCGTCGCGCTCCTGCGGCGCGAGGCCCGGCTCGTTCGGAAGCTGGACCACCCGTCGATCGTCCCCGTCTACGGCTTCGACCGCGGCGCCTGGGGCAGCGCCGTGCTGCTGCGGTACATGGCGGGAGGAGACGCCGGCCGGCTGCGCGGCGCCTCCCCGCTCGAGATCGTGCGCCTCGGCCGCGAAGTGGCGGAAGCGCTCTCGTACCTCCACGGGCTCGGCGTGGTGCACCGCGACGTGAAGGCGTCGAACGTGCTGCTCGACGCCGAGGGCCGCGGGCACCTCGGCGACTTCGGGATCGCCGCGGTGGCCGTCCCCGAGGACGACGAGGGACTCGTCCTGCGCGGCGGCGGCTCGCGCGCGAGCATGAGCCCGCAGCAGCGCACCGGCGAGCCGGCGGCTCCTGCCGACGACGTCTACGCGCTGGGCGCGCTGCTCTACGAGCTTCTCTCGGGCCGCCCGCCGTTCCCGTCGGACGCGACCGACGAGGAGCTGTGCCAGTCGCCCCGGCCCCTGCAGCCGCGCCACCCGATCCCCGCCGAGCTGCGCGACCTCGTCCTCTCCATGCTGGCGATCGAGCCCGGAGACCGGCCCCGGGACGCGAACGCCGTCGTCGCCGCGCTGGCCGCGATGGAGAAGGCGCTTCCCCCACGTAGGGGGGAGGAACCCCTGCGGTCTTCGGTCCCCGTCGCTCCCGCATGGACGGGATCGACGGGGACCGCTGGCCAATCGTTCGACGACCCTCCCACCGATCCTCCCCCGTCCACCAACCGCCGGCCCGCCGTGCGCCTGCAGCCTCCGCCCCGCGTGCCCGAGTTCGCCGTTCTCCCCTCGCTCGCGGCAGAGGCGGGAACGTCCGCCGCTCCCGGCGGACGCCGGGCGTCGCGCGGGCTTCCCCTGACGCAGGCCGTGATCCTGGGAAGCCTCGCCCTCGCCGCCCTCTTCGTCGCGCTCGTGCTGCCGCGTTGGGTACGGAAGCCCGTGGCCTCCTCGACGAGCTCCGAGCGCGCCGACGCCTCTCCGGCGCCGACGCCGACAACGACCCCCGGCTCGCCGGGTCTCGCTGCGGAGGCCACTCCGGGCTTGCCGGAAGCGAGCCCGGCCCCGGCCCGGGCTCCGACGCGAACGGCTCCGTCACCAGTGACAACCCCGTCCCCGGCGGACGATCGGCGGAGAGCCGGTTCCGAGGCGCCCGTGCGGCGCGACGCCGCTCCGGCCTCCGCCGACAACGCACGGGCCGGCGCCGCGGCCGACCGTGCCCGGCAGGATGAGCTCGCGAGCGCGATGTCGGCGGCCTACGCCGCTCTCGACCGGGCCGACTTCGCCGCGGCGCGCCAGGCCTTCGAGCGCGCGGGAGCCGCCCAGCCGGGCTCGCCGGCCGTGGCCGACGGCCTGCGCCGGCTCGAGGAGAGCGAGCGCCTGGCCGCCCTCGCCGGCCACCGGGAGGCCGCGCGGGGCTTCGAGGGCGGCGAGGACTGGCCCCGCGCGCTCGCCGAGTACGAGGCCGCCTTGAGGATCGACCCGACCCTTGCGTTCGCGCTGGAGGGCAGGAGGCGCGCGTCGCGTCGCGCTCTTCTCTCCGAGAAGCTCGACTTCCACGCTCGAAACCCCGGACGCCTCGGCACCGACGCCGTCGCCCGCGAAGCCGAGATCCTGCTCCAGGAGGCTCAGGAGGTTTCCGCTCCGGGGCCGCGGCTCGTCGGGCAGATCGAGACCCTCGAGCGCGCGCTCGCTCGAGCGCGCACCGAGGTCACCGTGGTCCTCAGCTCCGACGGCCGGACCGACGTCGTCGTGCACAAGGTGGGCCCGCTCGGCGCGTTCACCCGCAAGTCGCTCGAGCTGCGGCCGGGCACCTACACTGTCGTCGGCACCCGCCGCGGTTTCAGGGACGTACGGCGGACCCTGGTAGTGGAGCCCGAAGCAGAGCCGGCGCCGCTCGACGTGCGATGCGAGGAGGCCATCTGAGCCTCACGGTCCAGGTCGAGGACGAGGGACGGCGCCGGCGGTTCGCCGAGGCCGATCTGCCGATCCCGCTCGGCGGCCCGGATTCGCCGGTCCCCGTCCCCGGCAGCGCCGGTCCGCTCGCGTGGCTGGGCTTCGCCGGCGGGGACGTGTTCGTCCAGCCCACCGGCGGCGCGAGCGTCCTGTGCAACGGCGTCCGCCTCGCCGCCTCGCACTGGCTGCGCGACGGCGACGCGCTGCGTCTGGGGCCGGTGCGCGTGGAGGCGACGCGACGCGGCGACTCCCTCCACCTCCGGATCGAGCGGCTCGCCGACCTCAACCCCACCGAGCCCCCCGTCGTTCTCGTCCCTCCACCGCGCGAGGCGCCCCGGGCCGAGGCCGACGGCGCGGCGGGGCTCTCCGTCACCCCGATCGCCTTCACGCCTCGCCGGCCCACGGCACGACCGCCCGCCTCGCTCGCGCGCCGCCTGCCGCGGGTCCTCGGCGCGGTCCTCGTCCTCGTGGCCCTCGCCGCCGCCTTCTTCGTCGTGACGGCCCGGACCGTCGTGGTCGCCGTCGAGCCCGCGCCCGACCGGCTCGCGCTGCGCGGCGGCTGGCCCGCGCCGCGCTTCGGGTCGCGCTTTCTCGCCACGCCCGGCCGCTACACCCTGGTTGCCGAGAAGGAGGGCTACCGGTCCCTCGAGGCGCCCTTCGAGGTGACCGACGCCGCGCACCAGCGGCTCGCATTCACGCTCGACCGCCTTCCCGGCCGGCTCCTCGTCGACGCCGGCGGCGTCGAGGGCGCCGAGATCCGCGTGGACGGCGAGGTGGCGGGTCAGACTCCCACGTCGCTGTCCGTCGAGGCGGGGGGGCGCGAGATCGTCGTCCGCGCCGAGGGCTACGTCGAGTTCCGCACCCGGCTCGAGATCGAGGGACGCGGCGCCGAGCAGAGGCTCGACGTCGCTCTCGTCCCCAACAGCGCTCCCGTCGCCTTCGATTCGGTGCCGCCGGGGGCGACGGTTCACGTGGACGGGCGGGCGCTCGGCCGGACGCCCCTCCGGATCCCGGTCAGCTCCGGCACGCGCTCGGTCCGGTTCGCGCTGCACGGTTTCAAGCCGGTCGCGCGCCGCATCGAGGTCACCGCGGGGCAGCCGCTGACCATTCCCCCGGTCCGCCTCGTGCCCGCCGACGGGGTGCTCGCGCTCGCGAGCGACCCCGCGGGCGCGTCGGTCACCGTCGACGGGAAGTGGCGCGGCGAGACCCCGATCGAGCTGACGCTCGCTCCCCGCCGCGCGGTCGAGGTGCGCGTCGTCAAGGCCGCTCACGAAGAGGCGACCCTCGAGGTCGAGCTGGGACCGGGCGAGCGCCGGGAAGAGACGCTGCGGCTCGCCCTTCGGAAGGGGACGGTCGCCGTCGAGGCGCGTCCTCCCGACGCCGAGCTCGTGGTCGACGGCGAGCCCCGCGGCCGCGCGAGCCAGACGCTCGAGCTTCCCGCGGTCCCCCACACGATCGAGATCCGCCGGGAGGGC
>Ga0268386_10001575_pt1 | contig 15703 bp, 10 predicted proteins | sample RVTome_15_FD_200260 | JGI IMG/M metagenome (GOLD analysis project Ga0268386, IMG submission 200260) | Soil microbial communities from uranium-contaminated site in the Upper Colorado River Basin, Wyoming, United States - RVT150D86... ...
GAGGCCGCGGCCAGGCCAGCGATGACGACGACGGGGACGACCGTGTGAACTGGGATGCGCCCTACATCATCAGCCCCCACAGCCCGCGCCGGCTGTACTGGGCGAGCCAGTACGTCTATCGCAGCGACGATCGCGGCGACACGTGGACGCGCATCAGCCCGGACCTGTCGCGAAACCTCGACGCGTTCAACATTCCGATCATGGGCAAGGTGTGGCCGCGCGATTCCGTGGCCCTCAACACCTCGACCACACGCTTGAGCAACGTCGTCACCATCGACGAATCGCCGCTGCTCGAGGGGCTCATCTACGCCGGCACAGACGATGGGCTGATTCAGGTGACGGAGGATGGCGGGAAGAACTGGCGGAAGATCGAGACGTTCCCGAACGTTCCGCAGTGGACTTACGTTACGGACGTCTTCCCCTCTCCGCGGGACGTGGACACGGTGTTTGCTTCGCTGAACAACTGGCAGCGCGGCGACTACAAGCCCTACATCGTCAAGAGCACCGATCGCGGACGGACGTGGAGCAACATCACGGGCAACCTGCCCGACAAGCACGATGTGTGGTCGATCGTCCAGGACCACCTCAATGGCAATCTGCTCTTCGCCGGCACCGAGTTCGGCCTGTTCACGAGCGTGGACGGTGGAACACGCTGGGTGCAGCTGCGCGGCGGAATGCCGGTAGCGCAGGTGCGCGACCTCGCGGTCCAGAAGCGCGAACACGACCTCGTGCTCGGCACCTTCGGCCGCAGCTTCTACGTGCTGGACGACTACAGCGCGCTCCGAGAGATCACGCCGGCGACGCTCGCGGAAGATGCGCGGCTCTTTCCGCTGCGGGACGCGTATCTGTACAACCCGGTCGGCAACGCGCCCGCCGGCTCCGCCGGTCTCGGGCCGCTCGCGGGGCAGTGGGTGGCGCCGAACCCGCCCTACGGCGCGGTGTTCACGTACCACGTCCGGGATGCCCTGCCAGCCGATCAGAAGCTCGTGCTCTCGATTGCCGACGATCAGGGCCGTCCGGTGCGGCGTTTGGACCTGAACGGCTCACCAGGGCTGCGACGGATTGCCTGGAACCTCCGTCGTGAGCCGGAGCGCTCAGAACAGGGTGAGGGCGCCGGAGGCCGCGGGGGCGGGGGGCAGCGGTTCGGCGGACGCGGCGGGCGCGGCGGCAATCAGGGTCCGCTCGTCACCCCTGGCCGCTACCGCGCGACCCTCGGACGTCTGAGCGGCGACGTCGTCACTCCGATCGGACAGCCGCGGTCGTTCGGGGTGATGCAGATACCGCAATAGATGGCAAATCCCAACTCCGCAACTCCCAACTCCCAAGGAGCCCGGCTTCGCGTATCAGCCGTTGGCAGTTGTCACGGATGGATTTAGAAAGGACACCCATGCGCACACGCCTCATTCGACTCGCGCTGCCGCTCATGGCGTTCTTCTACCTTGGCCCCACGCTGTGGTCGCAGGGGCAGGCAGGGGGCGCCGTCGAACCGGTCCGGATGATCAACGCGTCGAAGGATCCGCTGCTGGCGGGGTTCCGATTCCGCTCGATCGGACCGGCGAGCATGGGCGGGCGCATCGACGACATCGCGGTGTACGAACCGGATCCGAGCATCATCTATCTGGGGTACGCGACCGCCGGCGTCTGGAAATCCGTCAACGCCGGCACGACCTTCGAGCCCATCTTCGACGAGTACACCACGGCATCGATTGGGGATCTGGCAATCCATCCATCCAATCCCGACGTCCTGTACGTGGGCACGGGCGAGCCCAACAACCGGCAGTCCTCCTCGTTTGGCGATGGCATCTATAAAACGACCGACGGCGGAAAGACGTTCTTGCACATCGGCCTGCGGGAGACCCAGACCATCGCGCGCATCGTGATCGATCCGCGAAACCCCGACACGGTCTACGTTGCCGCGGTGGGGCACCTGTTCGGCCCCAACAAGGAGCGCGGGGTTTACAAGACAACCGACGGCGGGAAGACGTGGACGAACGTGAAGTTCATCGACGAGCACACCGGCTTCACCGACCTCGCGATGGACCCGTCCAACAGCAACATCCTCTACGCCGCCAGCTACCAGCGCCGGCGCAGCGGCTGCTGCTTCAACGGCGGCGGCCCCGGCAGCGGCATCTGGAAGACGACCGACGGCGGAAAGAACTGGACCAGGATCGTGGGCAACGGGCTGCCGCCCGGAACCTACGGCCGCATCGCCCTGGACGTTTCTCGATCGAACCCCAACGTCGTGTACGCACAGGTCGACGCGGGCCAGGAGAATCAGCCCATGCCGCAGAGGGGCGCCGGACGCGGAGGCCGCGGCGGGGGCGGCGGCTATGACTGGTGCAACAACGCGGGGCCGAACAAGGGCTTCGGCCGCGGCGGCCGCGGGCAGGAGCCGGAGCAGCCGGACGAGCCGCGCACGCCGCCCGCGCTCGATCCGTCGCGCGGCGGCATCTTCCGGAGCGACAACAAGGGCGCGGGCTGGCTGCACGTCAGCAACTGCAACGCACGGCCGATGTACTTTAGCCAGATCCGCGTGGACCCGTCGAACGACCAGGTCGTCTACGTCGCGGGGCTGCCCGTCGCCAAATCGCTCGACGGCGGCAAGTCGTTCGCGACGCTCAACGACGCCGGCGGATATGGATCGCCAGGGCACGTCGATCAGCACGCGATCTGGATCGATCCGAGGAATCCGAAACACCTCGTGATTGGCAACGACGGCGGGCTCAACATCAGCTGGGATCAGGGCAAGACGTGGGACTTCGTGGACACGATGGCCACCGCGCAGTCGTACTGGGTGAGCGCCGACATGCGCAGGCCCTACTACGTGTACACAGGCCTGCAGGACAACGGAAGCTGGGGCGGCCCGAGCGCCATCCGCAACAACGAGGGCATCCTGAACTCCGACTGGTTCCGCATCGGCGGCGGCGATGGCTTCCAGACCGCGGTGGACCCGACCGACTACAACATCGTCTACTCGGAATCCCAGAACGGAAACACCAATCGCTCCGACCTCAGGAAGCCGGGCTCGGTGAACATCCGTCCGCGCGCGCCCGGGGGCGGCCGCGGCACGCCGCCGTCTGGACCTGAGGCGACGGAAGGCGCGCAGGCCGGCCGGCCACCGGCGCAACAGGCGCAGCAGCCGGCGCAGCAGACGGCGCAGCAGCCGGCGCCGCCGCCGCAGCAGCAACAGGGCGGCGGCGGACGCGGCGGTCCGCCAAACGTGCTGAACGCGCGCCCCGGCGATCAGTATCGCTTCAACTGGAACACGCCGTTCGCGCTGTCGCCGCACGATCCGAGCACGATCTGGCTCGGCGGCAACCGGCTGTTCAGGTCCACGAACCGGGGCGACACCTGGGTCGCCAGCGAGGATCTCACCAAGCAGGTGGATCGCAGCCAGATTCCGATGATGGGCGTGCCGGGCGACCGCACGATGTTGTCCAAGAACGACGGCGTGAGCAACTACAGCACCATCATCTCGCTGTCGGAGTCACCGGTGCTGCCCGGCGTGGTCTGGGTCGGGACAGACGATGGGAACGTGCAGGTGAGCCGCGACGGAGGGGCCACGTTTACGGAGGTCGGGCGCACCATGGCCGGCCTGCCGCCGAATCATCGGCATTGGATTTCGCGAATCGAAGCCTCGCATGTCGATCCGGCGTCGGCCTACGTCTCGATCGACGGCCATCGAGACGATGACCTCAAGCCGTACCTCTACGTCACGCGCGACTATGGCAAGACCTGGCAGAGCGTCGCCGGCGACCTGCCGCAGTTCGGCAACATCCAGGTCGTCCGCGAGGATCCTCGCAACCGCGATCTGCTCTACGTCGGGACGGAGTTCGGCCTGTATCTCTCGATGAACGGCGGCAAGAACTGGCAGAAATTCATGAACAACCTGCCGACGGCGCGTGTGGACGACATCCTCGTGCACCCGCGCGACAACGATCTGATCGTCGCCACGCACGCGCGAGGGGTGTGGATTCTCGACGACATCACGCCGCTGCAGCAGATGACCCCGGCGATGGCCGCCCGGGACGTGGTGCTGTTCGACGTCCGCCCCGCCGTGGCGTACATCAACGACCGGCAGAGCGGGCAGTATGTCGGCGGGCAGAAGCACTTCATCGGCGAGAACCCGCCGCGCGGCGCGTCCATCAATTACTACCTGAAGGCCGCGGCGGCCGGGGACGTCAAGGTCACCCTCGCGGACCTCGCCGGCCGGGAGCTGCGGACGATCGATGGCACGAAGCACGCGGGCATCAACCGGGTGATGTGGAATCTGACCGAGGCTCCGCCCGAGGGACAGCGCGGCGGGCGCGGCGGCGGACGCGGGGGTGGCGGCGGACGTCCCGTCGAACCCGGGACCTACGTCGTCACGCTCGAGGTCGACGGCCAGCGGCACTCACAATCGGTGACCGTGCTCGAGGACGTCTGGCTGTCGCAGCGTTGAAATGAAGAATGAAGAATGAAAGATGAAGAATGAAAGATGAAGAATGTAGGATGGAAAACGCCCATCATTCTTCATTTTCCATTCTTCATTTTTCATTCTTCATTTCTGCTCCCATCCCCGCCTGTACTCGCGCGTCAGGTACTGATTCGGGTCCTCGTTCTGGCGCGGAGAGTTCGTGATGCGCATGTTCGGGGCGTCGTAGAGGATCTTGCCGCCTGCGCGAAGCGAGGCGATGCCGAGCAGCATCACTTCGGTGAGCGGCGCCGCGTACTCGAACGGGCAGGAGATCTCCTGAACGCCTTTGATCGCGTCGATCCAGTTCATCTCGTGGCTTTCGTGCGGAATGCGCGCGAGCCGCGCCTTCGGCATGCCGGTGGACTCCTGGAGCGACGATGGCAGCAGCCTCGGGTTGAGCCCGTAGGTGTCCTGAAGCATTTTTCCCTTGCTGCCGATGTAGAGAATGCCCCCCTCGCCGTTCAGCGATTCGTCGCCAATCTCGACAGGCTTGGGCGGCGTGAGGCCGCCGTCGTACCACGTCATGTTCACCGGAGGCCGCTTCCCTCTCGCCGGAAACTCGTAAGAGGTCGTCGTCGCGTGCGGATAGCATACGCGGTTGAACGGCGTCGAGCGCGTTTCGATGCTCGTCGGGTAGCCGAGCTCGAGCGACCAGAACGGATGGTCGATCAAATGCGCGCCCATGTCGCCGAGCGCGCCCTGTCCCCAGTCCACCCAGCCGCGCCAGTTGAACGGGTGATAGATCGGGTGGTATTCGACGAGCGGCGCGACGCCGACGAACAGGTCCCACGCGAGCGGTTCGGGCACGGGATAGACGCCCGAGAGGGCCGCCGCCAGGCGGGCGTTCACCCCTCCCCCGTTCCAGCGCAGCGGGCGCTCGGGGTCTTCCGGCAACGGCGCCGGACGCGGGATGCCCTGCGGCCAGAACCCGAGCGGCCGGTTCGTCCAGACGTGAATGTCGCGAATGTCGCCGATGGCCCCGCTCGTGATGTATTCGAAGCCGAGGCGCGCTTCATCCCGGGAGTGCCCCTGATTGCCCATCTGCGTGACGACCCTGTTCTCCCGGGCGATGCGGGCCAGATGCCGGGCCTCCTGCACCGACCAGCAGAGCGGCTTCTGCACGTAGACATGCTTGCCGAGGGCCATCGCGGCCGACGCGATGGGGGCGTGCATGTGATCCGGGGTGGCGACGATCACCGCGTCGATGTCCTTCTGTGTTTCGAGGAGGTCGCGATAATCCCGGTAGCGCTGCAGCTTCGGCAGCTGCTCCTCGATGAATCGCCGCAAATTGTCCTGAACGTTCTGCGCCGGACGCCGCGCGTTTGCCTCGAGCTGTGCGGGCGTCGGCGGTCGGCGCTCACGCCCGCCCGACGGCCGCGGGGGCGTGGACGGCGGCGGCGGGTTCAGCGCCGTCTGGAACCGCGTGAGCGCGCGATCGAGCAGGAAGAAGTCCACGTCGCACACGGCCACCACGTTCTGGCTCATCACCGCACGGGTATTGGACGCACCCATGCCGCCAATGCCGATCGTGGCGATGTTGACCGTATCGCTTGGCGCCTGGAAGCCGCGGCCGAGCACATGGCGCGGCACGACGAGCAGGCCGGCGCCGGCGGCGCCGGCCGTCGTCACGAAGTGGCGGCGCGTCATCGCAGCCGTGCCGGGGTTGCGGGGCTCTGGGTCGTCCATGGCGTCGCATTCTATAACCAACGGAGTCGCCAACGGGCGGAGAACGTGGTCTAATGCGGCGGCATGCCGGCCGAAAAGAGCGTGGGGCCCCTGACGCGGCGGGAATGGCTGGCCGCGCTGGCCGCGGCGTGCATGGCGCTGCCGGCGGGCCGGGCGGCCGGCCAGGGCCGGTCGGTCGTCTCCGGCGTCCGGATCGGGGCCCAGAGCTACAGTTTCCGATCGCAGCCGCTCGAGACCACGATTGCGTCGATGCAGGCGATCGGCCTCTCGTTCTGCGAGCTGTGGCAGGGCCACGTCGAGACGCGCGATCGCATCGCGGTTCCCGAGGGGGGCAGCCGGCGCGAGGCGCTGAGGGCCTGGCGGCTGGACGTGCCGCTCGATCACTTCGCCGGCATTCGCCGGCGCTTCGACTCGGCTGGCATCGCGCTCACCGCCTACAATCTGAGCTTCCAGCGCGACTTCACGGACGACGAGATCCGGCGGGGGTTCGAGATGGCGCGGGCGCTCGGCGTGGACGTCATCACGGCGTCGGCGCACCTCTCGGTCATTTCGCGCGTCGAGCCCGTGGCGCGTGATTTCGGCATGCGCGTGGCCGTTCACAATCATTCGCGGATTGCAGAGGACGAGTTCGCAACGCCGGACGACTTTGAAGCAGCCCTGAAGGGCACGCGCATGATCGCGATCAACCTCGATATCGGCCACTTCACCGCCGCCAACTTCGACGCCGTCGAGTATCTCGACCGGCAGCACGCCCGCATCGCGTCGCTGCACATCAAGGATCGGAAGCGGGATCAGGGTCCGAATGTCCCCTTCGGCGACGGGGATACCCCCATCGCCGCGGTGCTCCGGCGCCTGCGCGATCGCAAGTGGGATATTCCGGCGCAGATCGAATACGAGTACAAAGGCGCGGATACTAATGAGGAAGTCCGCCGGTGCCTCGAGTACTGCCGGCGGGCGCTGGACGGAGGGTAAGACCGTGGTGCGGAAATCGATCGTTGCGGGAACGCTGACGCTGCTGGGCATCGTGGCGCACGGAGGGCTTGACGCGCAGCAGCCGCCGCTGCCGGTGCAGAAGCCGCTCACGACTCGTCCCGGCGTGAACTATCTCACCGCTGAAGAACGGGCGGCCGGCTGGAAGCTCCTCTTCGACGGCAGCACGACCGCCGGATGGCGCGGATTCAAGCAGCAGACCGCACCGGATGGCTGGCAGGCGGTGGACGGCGCGCTGACCCGCGTCGGCCGAGGGCGCGACCTCATCACCGTCGATCAGTACGGCAGCTTCGAGCTGCAGCTCGAATGGAAGGTCGACCCCGGCGGCAACAGCGGAATCATGTTCCGCGTCAGCGAGGCGGAGGACGCCACGTATCACACGGGGCCGGAGGTGCAGGTGCTCGACAATGCGGGACATGCCGACGGCAAGAGTCCGCTCACCTCCGCCGGCTCCTGCTACGGGCTCTACGCGCCATCGAAGGACGTCAGCCACCCGCCGGGCCGCTGGAACGCCGCGCGGCTCATCGTCAACGGGAACCGCGTCCAGCATTGGATGAACGGCACGCAGATCGTGCAGTACGAGCTGCTCAGCCCGGACTGGGAGAAGCGCGTCCTGGCGAGCAAGTTCAAGCAGTGGCCCAACTACGGCCGGGTACCGCGCGGGCACATCGCGCTCCAGGATCACGGCGACCGCGTGGCGTATCGAAACATCAAGATTCGGGTCCTCGATTGAGCGTCCGACGCTCGGCGTTCGTCGTTCAGCGTTTCGCTGGCCCCTGACCCGATGCCTCCCCGCCTCCTCCTGTCCGTGATGATGTTCCTCCAGTACTTCATCTGGGGGGCGTGGTTCGTCACGATGGGCACCTATCTCGGGCAGACGCTCGGCTTCACCGGAGCGCAGATCGGCCTCGCGTATGGCGCGACCGCGATCGCGGCGCTGGTCTCGCCGTTTTTCATGGGGATCGTCGCGGACCGGTTCTTCGCGTCGGAGAAGCTGCTGGCGATCCTGCACCTCGCCGGCGGGGCGCTCATGTGGCTCGTCTCGACGCGCACCGAGTGGGCGCAGTTCTATCCGCTGCTCATCGCCTACGCGCTGTGCTACATGCCGACGCTCTCGCTCACGAACTCCGTGGCGTTCCACCACGTCCGGGATCCCGCGCGCGACTTCCCCGTCATTCGCGTCCTCGGCACGATCGGATGGATCGTCGCCGGGATCATCGTCGGGAAGGTGCTGCGCGCCGACGCGCTCGCGATCCCGATGCGGCTCGCGGCCGGCGCCTCCATCGTGATGGGCCTCTTCAGCCTGGCGCTGCCGCACACGCCGCCCAAGGCGGCAGGGGCGCCGTTCTCCATGCGGGATGCGCTCGGTCTCGACGCGCTCTACCTGCTGCGCGACCGCGCCTTCCTGGTCTTCGTGGCCGGGTCGTTCCTGCTCTGTATTCCCCTGCAGTTCTACTACGCGTTCACGAACCCCTTCCTCAACGAGATCGGGGCGCCGGAGCCCGCGTTCATCCAGACCTTCGGTCAGATGAGCGAGATCCTGTTCATGCTGCTGCTGCCGATGTTCCTCGCGCGCGCCGGCATCAAGTGGATCATGGCCATCGGCATGCTGGCATGGTCGCTGCGCTACGTCGCGTTCGGCTTCGGCGACGCCGGGAGCGGCATGTGGCTGATCTACACCGGCATCCTGCTGCACGGGATCTGCTACGACTTCTTTTTCGTGAGCGGCCAGATCTACACGGATCAGCAGGCCGGGGAGAAGATCCGCGCGGCCGCGCAGGGGCTGCTGAACTTCGTGACGAACGGCGTCGGCTATTTCATTGGCGCGTACGTATCCGGCCGCGTGGTCGATGCGTACCTCCGGTCCGACGGCACGCACGACTGGCAGAGCATCTGGCTGGTGCCGGCCGCCGCCTCGGCGGCCATCATGGCGGTCTTCATCCTGGCGTTCCGCCCCAGGTCCCGCGCGACACTGGCGGCGGAAGGGGCCCCAGGACGCTCGATGACGCCCCGGAAATAGGCCTCAGGCCCAGTACGCGCTTCCCGCCGGCTCGCGGATGACGACGTCCTTGAGGAACGCCACGGCCTTCCTCAGCCCTTCGTCGCCCGACATGACGCTGTCCTCGTGCTCGATGCTCAGGACGCCGTCGTAGCCGACGAGACGCAGGGTGCTGACGATATCCTTCCAGACCAGCGGATCGCTCCCGTAGCCCACCGTCCGGAATATCCAGGACCGCTCGAGCTCCCGCGTGTACTTCTTGGCGTCGAGCACGCCGTTGCGCATGACGTTCGGGCGATCGAGGCGGCAGTCCTTCGCGTGCACGTGCACGATCGCGTCGCCGAGCGTGCGGATGGCGGTCACGACGTCCACGCCTTGCCACAGCATGTGGCTCGGATCGAAGTTGCATCCGATCACCCGCGGCGCCAGGTTCCGCAGCCTCAGCATCGTCTCGGGATTGTAGGCCACGAAGTTCGGGTGCATCTCGATGCCGACGCGGACGCCCGCGGCGCGGCACACACGGACCGCGTCCTTCCAGTAGGGCTTCACACGCTGTTTCCACTGCCACTCGAGCATCTCGGAGAATTCCGGCGGCCACGGCGAGACGATCCAGTTCGGCTGCGACGCGCGCGGATCCCCCCCGGGACATCCGCTGAAGGTGATGACGGTCGGGACCTCCAGCAGCCTGGCCAGCTCGATCGTCTGGATGAATGTCTGGTGATGTTCCCGCGCGAGCCGGGTCTGCGGATGGAGCGGGTTGCCGTGGCAGCTCAGCGCGCTGATCGTCAGCCCGCGCCGGCGGACGGCTTCGCGAAGCGCCTGGCGCTTCCGCCCGCTCCGCAGCAGCGCGCCGGGATCGCAGTGCGCCTTCCCCGGATACGCGCCCGTGCCGAGCTCCACCGCCTCCACTCCGAGGCCGGCCAGGTAGTCGAGCGTCTCCTCGAACGGTTTGCTGCCGAAGAGCACCGTGAACACGCCGATCTTCATACCTTCACCCATCGCCTGCTGGAGGCGGCCCGCTCGATGGCCTCGAGCACCCGCTGATTGCGCACGCCGTCCACGAAGCTGGGCTCCGGGATCCGCTCGTCCGCGATCGCCTCGAGCAGGTCGAAGACGGTGTGCACGAACGTGTGCTCGTAGCCGATGATGTGCCCCGGCGGCCACCAGGCCTTCACGTACGGATGGCGCGGATCGGTCGCGAGCACGCGGCGGAACCCGCGGGTCGACGGCCGGCCGCGCTCGAAGTACACCTCGAGCTCGTTCATCCGCTCGAGATCGAACGCCAGGCTTCCCGTGCTGCCGTTGATCTCGAACCGGTTGTGGTTCTTCCGCCCTGGCGCGAGGCGCGTCGCCTCGATCGTCCCCATCGCGCCGTTCTCGAACCGCACCAGCGCGGTCGCCGCGTCATCGACCGTCACCCGGCCCTGGCGCCGCGGACTGCCGGGGAGCGGCCGCCGCCGGATGAAGGTCTGGAGGTGCCCGGCCACCTCCGTGATTTCGCCGACGAGAAAACGCGCGAGATCGACGGAATGCGCGCCGATGTCGCCGAGCGCGCCCGATCCGGCCTTGCGGCGATCGAGCCGCCACACGAGCGGAAAGCGGGGGTCGGTGATCCAATCCTGGAGATACGTGCCCCGAAAGTGGCGGATCTCCCCGAGCTGGCCATCCGCAATCAGCAGCCTGGCGAGCATCACGGCCGGCGCGCGGCGGTAGTTGTGGCAGACCATGTGCGCGACGCCTGCCCGCTCCACCGCGCGGAGCATCCGCTCGGAGTCGCGCACCGAGTTGGCGAGCGGCTTCTCGCAGAACACGGTCTTCCCTTCGCGCGCGGCGGCAATCGCAATCTCCGCGTGCGAGTCGCCCGGAGTGCTGATGTCTACGATGTGGATGTCCTTGCGGTGGACGACCTCTTCCCAGCTGGTCGAGATCTCCTCCCAGCCGAGCTGCCGCGCCGCGGCCTCGACCTTCGCACGCGTCCGGCCGCAGAGCACTTTCATGCGCGGGCGCAGCCGTGGCGTGAAAAACGGCGTCACCTGACGGTACGCGTTGCTGTGGGCGCGCCCCATGAACGCGTACCCGATGAGCGCGACGTTCAGCTCGCCGGTATGACGGGTCACTTCTCTGGCTTCAGGTTCGGATCGAAGCTCCGGACGAGCTTCGCCAGATCGAGGATTTCTTCCTTTGTGAGCTTGTCCTTGTTCGGCAGCATCGCCGTGCCCGCCACCCCTTCCGTGATCGTCTTGACAATGTCCTTCGTGGTGCTGCCGTGTTTCCACTCACCGTCCGCAAGGCTCATCGTCGGAAGCGGAGACTTCCCCTCGACTCCATGACATGGCTGGCAGATCTTCTTGTAGTTCTCCTGCGCGGTCGCTTTCGGCGCCCGTTCGTCCTTCGGGGGCGCCTTCTCCTGGGCGCCCAGCACGATGAGCGCGCTGAGTCCCAGCGCGGCGGCCAGGGCACTTGCGCCCGATGTGCGCATCATCGATCCCATCCTCGTCCACCAAGCTTATCGCGGAGGGCTCTGCGATTGACTTCCTTCCGCGCGCTCCGCCCGCTCCGCGCCCTCTACCCCACGCGCGCCACAGATGCTACACGCTCCGAGCGGCGCGCCGCCAGCGCGCCAACGTAGCACAACGCCACCACCAGCAGCAGCCAGCGGAACCCCGTGATGAGCGACAGGTACTCCCCCACGCCCCCGGCCATCGCGCCGAGGAGGTTGGTGCCGTAGTCCCGGGGAAGCGAGGTCGACCCCTTGATCGCCGATCCGAACAGCAGGCCGGCGCAGAGGATCGGGCTGAACATCAACCCGGCGTAGAAGATGGACTCGGCGGCCCGGCTGTCGAACCCGATGCGGCCGACAGGCACGAGGTAGCTGACGCCCAGCAGCGCCAGCAGCGCGGCGCCCACGAGCCACGGCCGCGTGATCTCCACCCTCGACACGATGTAGTTCGAGATGAGCGCCATGCACAGCACTGCCGCGATCGCGAGCGAAGCGACCACCCAGGTGGATCCCCACAGGAGCGCGAACTGGATGATCGACTTCGTTTCGAGCAGCATGAAGCCGGCGCCCAGCAGGAAGAACTGCCAGGACCACCGGCCGGGCTGCCCCCGCAGGACTGCCGTCACCGCGGCGGCCGACACCAGGAGAATGAGGGCCAGCGCCGCCAGGTAGTGCCTCGGCACGTGCCGATCGCGCAAATACAGGAATGGCCAGTCGTCCGAGGCGGGCTCGATCGCCCGGTCGCGCACGTGGCGGCGCGCCGGGCTGGAGTCGTGCGACTGGCCGAACGCGGTGACGCGGTCCGGGATCTCCGGATCGGCATCGAGCCGCGCGAGCCGCGGGCCCGCCATGATGACCCCGAGATACGCGCGCGCCTCGTGCACGTGGACCCAGGGCTCTTCGCCGAACGCCGCCGCCGCGATGTTCGCGAGCCGGTCCACCAGCCACGGCTCGCGGAAATAGTTGTAGACGACGAGGAGGCCGTCGGGCGCGAGGTGATCCCGCACCGCGCGGAACGATTCCTCGGTGAACATGTAGCTCTCGAGCCGGACGCCGGAAAAGCTCGACTGGGTGGTGAGCGAATCTATCAGCGCGAACACCACGAGGTCGTACTTCCTGGTGTTCGTCCGCAGGAAGTGCCTCGCATCGTCGTTGTGGATGGTCACGCGCGAATCGGCATACGGGCGATCCGGGTGATGCTCCCGTCCGAGCCGCAGGATCACGGGATCGATCTCGACCGCGTCCACGTGCATCGCACCGTGTCGAAGCGCCGCCGCCACGTCGGTGCCGGACCCCGCGCCGAGGATGAGCACGTTCTCGAACGTGTCGCCGAAGGCCGTGTACGGCCATTGATAGAAGTATTCCTTGTGCTCCACCGGAGCCATCGACTGGTGGAACACGTTGTTCACCTCGATCACCGTATCGGAACCCTCCTGCGACACGGTGACCTTGTAATACGGGGACCAGAGCGCGCCTCGGGCCATGACGTGGACGAGTGCGACGGTGGCCGCGAGGATCGCCAGGTTGACCGCGAAGAGCAGGTGGCGCCGACGCGGCCGCGGGTCCCCGGCGGGATCCGGAATCGCGAGCAGCGGCAGCGCGGAGGCCGCGGCAATCCCGAACCACCAGGTCGGGGACAACTGGAGCCACGACATCAGGCCCAGCGCGGCCACGCCTGCCAGGCTTCCGAGCAGGTTGACCGTATACCCGCGGAGCGGAGCGAGGGTGGCCATCTCGCGACCCATCCGCTGCGCGAGCGTCACGAAGAGCCCGGCGACGCTGACGAAGAGCAGCGGCAGCAGCATCGTGCTCTCGACGAGGACCACGGGCTCCGCGGTGCCGCTCGTGAAGTAGATGCTGCCCGGCGCACCGACGCCCACCTCCAGGCGGAAGTAGTACACGGCGGCAATGACGCCTGCCTGCAGCGCGGGAAACCAGCCGAACAGCCGTGCGCGCGCCGGCGCCAGCAGGCAGCCGACGCCGATCCCGAGGAAGCTGGCCAGCAGGATGAAGTTCGAGAAATATCCCAGCAGCCGGATGTACGCGGGCATCCAGCGGATGAGGGCCACTTCGAGAAAAAGCACGAGGAACGAGGCGAGGAAGATCCTCGCCGCACGGCGGGCGTCCGGCGTCATCGACTGGAGCTACTGCCGCGCTGCCGGAACATCCCCGTAGAACTTCCACTGCGCGCGGGAGTCGCGCGTCAAGGGCTGCGCGGTCATCAACGCGCGCAGCATCTCGATCGGCATCGAATTCGCCTTCAGGATGGCGTCGTGGAACGCCTTCGGGGTCATCTTCTTCGTGCCGACCAGCTCGTTGTACAGCGAGCGGATCTGCAGGCCGCCGATCTTGTACGCCACCTGGTACAGCGGAGAGTAGTTCCCCGCAAACGATCGGCGGACCTCGCCCGTCGCGGTAAAGCGTTCGTGTCCCACGCGGGTGACCAGGAAGTCGATGCACTGCTCGGGCGTCCATCGTCCGAGATGGAAGTTCATCGAGAAAATGATGCGCGCCGCGCGGTGGATGCGCCACCAGAGCATTCCGATGCGATCCTCCGGCGAGCGGGGGAACCCGTGATCCCAGAGCAGCAGCTCCCAGTAGAGCGCCCAGCCTTCGCCCATGAACGGCGTGTTGAAGAGGCGCCGGTGCGTGTTGTAGCGATCCGACATGAACCCTTTCAGGTGGTGTCCGGGAATCAGCTCGTGCTGCACCGTCGCGCGGGACACGTGAATGCCGTTGCCGCGCATGCTCATCAGGCTGTCCTCCGGCGACATGGTGTTCGTCGGATACGACACGCTGATCGTCTCCCCGCCCGTGAAGAACGGGTTCACGCGCTGGCGTTCGGGGGACATCATGCCCATCCGCCAGATGTCGGAGGCGAGCCGCGGAATCGTCACCAAATCGTGGGTCTTCAGATAGGCCTCGGCCTCGAGCGCGAGGTTCCGGATCAGCTCCGGCTGATGGCCTCTCGGCACGTACGCGTTCTTGACCTTCTCGAGCGCCGCCATCCAGTCGTCGCCGAAGCCCATCTCGCGGGCCGCCTTCTTCATCTCGGCCTCGCACCACGCGTACTCGCGATTGCCGATCTCGATGAGCTCCTCGGGCGTGTACGGGATCATTTCCCCTGCCAGATCCTCGAGCAGGGCCTCCCGGCCGATCGGGTCCCCGACGATGTCGTCGGTGGCGGGGGGAGCGGGAGCGCCGCGGCCGCTGCCCCGGCCTCTGCCGCCGGGGGCCGGCGCCGGCGCGGGGGCGAGGCCGGCAATCTTTTCGCGCAGCAGCCGGGAGTACTCCGTCAGCGCGCTCGTCAGCTCGCGGTGGAGCGGCGGGAGCTTCTCCGTGAACTCCGGATCGTAGCCGTTGTAGAAGTTGAACCACTGATCGAGTGCGCCGCGGAGCCGGTCGATGTGCTGCGCCGCCCGGACCGCGGTGATCGGCGCGATATTCGCCGGCGCCACGCGTGCCTGCTGCTGGCGTACGCGCTCCGTGATGCGCGCCAGGGCCGCGGCTGCGTCGCCGGGCTCGATGAAGTCGAGCTTCTGCCGGTCTTCCTGCAGCGTGATGATGTCGTCGGCGAAGGGAACGAGCGGCGCGATCTCGTTGGCGGACCGCTCCTCGCGACCCACCAGGAGCAGCTGATACTCGAGGTAATTGCGCAGCAGGACGTAGTCCACCTGTCCGTCCCGGGACAGGCGTGTGAAGTCGATCGCGGGAAGCTCCTTCAGCCAGCTCTGGTAGAACGCGCGCAGCCGCGCGCGGCGCTCCGACGATCCCGGAACGTTGTAGAAGCGTCCGATCGCCTGGCGGTCCGTGTTGAACCGGTCCACCGTGTCGCGCAGCTCGCTCGTGGCCGCCACCAGCGCGGCCAGATCCGGCACGTAGGCCTCGGGCGTGGAGAACGTCCGCTCCACGTCTGGCGGATGCTGCAGCGGCGGCCGACCCGGCGATTGCTGTGCGCCCATGGGGATCGTCGCCACGAGCACGTACACGGCCGCCGCGATCAGACTCAACTTGCGCATACAACTCTGCCTTCTACATTCTTCATTCTTCATTCTTCATTCTTCATTCTTCA
>Ga0268386_10001576_pt1 | contig 15701 bp, 11 predicted proteins | sample RVTome_15_FD_200260 | JGI IMG/M metagenome (GOLD analysis project Ga0268386, IMG submission 200260) | Soil microbial communities from uranium-contaminated site in the Upper Colorado River Basin, Wyoming, United States - RVT150D86... ...
TTCCCGCGTCTCACACGACAAACCGGGGGCTAGCGCCCGGCGGCTGATTTGCGGCAGTGCGGGCCATTCCGATTGCGAGTGGCCCGTCGGATAGTTGCGATTCAACCGTGCTAACGCCTGCGAAAACCGGCGAACGTTGGGGGATTCTCCCGATGGTAGACCGCCAACCGCGGCGCCTGGATTCCGCCGGTTCGTTATGGAACCGCCGCCGTACACTGTTCAGACCGGCGTGTCGATGTAAGAATAGATTCCTCACGACGAGACCCCTGCGGTCCGCGCTTGCCGCGGACCCCCACGCGAATTTGCATGGAATGGAATACGACGCCTCAGCGGCCCACGAGAAAGGGAGTTCTCCACCGCAGACATCTCAGCCAGCGCCATCGGACGGCTCCATTTCCCGCCGGTTTTTCGAGCGGCTCACGCGGCTGCTCATTCGGCGCCCGCTGTCGGTATCTCTGTTGCTAGCAGTCGCCACCGCGATCGCGGCCGGGCTGGCGACCGGCATTCGGTACGACTTTTCCACGACGTCGATTCACGCCGGCAACGATCGGCTGGTCAAAGACGCCGCGCACGTTTCGAAGACCTTCGGCGACGACGACAAGGTGCTGCTGGTGCTTCTGGAGGCGACCGGCCGCCGCGACGTGCTCGACAAACGGGCGCTCACCTGGCAGGCGGACCTCGACAAGCGGCTGTCGCAATTCGACCACGTCGGCGAGGTTCGCAGTCTGCCCGGAATGAAGCGGGAGGAACTGCACTTCGGTTTGCCCCCCCGGCGGGTTCGCGTTCCGCTGGTCGCGAAAACCCCCGTCGATGACAAGACGGAAAGCGACGTCCGGAGCTTCTTCGCCCACAACAAGCTCGCCGAACAGGCCCTGCTCAGTTCCGACCGCACCGTCGCCGCCATCGCGGTGAGTTACGCCGCCCCCCGGGATGGATGCGGGGCGGTGGACGCATCCAGCGCCGCCCCCGACGCCGATCTCGATTACTGGAAGACGCAGGTCGCCGCGCTGAACGACCTGCTGGCCGCCAATCCCCCGCCGGCCGGATATCGCGTGCACGTCAGCGGGCGGCCGGCGATGCGGGTCGACATCGTTCAGAACCTGCATGCCGACCAGGCGTTCCTCATTCCCATCGCGGCGCTCATCTATCTCGTGGTCCTGGCGCTGATCTTCCGCCGGCTGTCGGCGAGTGTGCTGCTGCTGGGGGTGATCGGGATGGGCATCTGCTGGGGGATGGCCGTGATGGTCGTCGGCGGGTACTCGCTGAATCTGATCAGCAACGTCCTGCCGATGCTGCTGATGGTGCTGGGGGTCTCCAACGGCGTGCACCTTCTCAGCCGCTACGGCGAAGAATACTCGCGCGTCAAAGACCGCCGCGAAGCCGCCGTGCGAACGTTTCGTCACTGCGGCGGGGCCTGTCTGCTGGCGTTTCTGACGACGGCGATCGGTTTCGCGAGCCTGTGGGCGGCGCGGGCCGACGTGATGAACGCCTTCGCCACGCAGGCGCTCATCGGACTAGGCTGCCTGTTCGCGGCCCTCGTCGTTACGCTGGCGACGTTTCTGCCCTTCTTCCGCCCGCCGAAACAGTCGCTGGAACTGGGGAACCTGCGCACACACCGCAACTGGCTCGCGATGCGCGACCGGCGATCGTTCGTAGTGACCGGCTTCAGCCGGTCGAATTCTGGCGAAAGTCGTGAGCCGTCCAAAGACCGGCTGAAGCCGGTCACTACGAACTCGCTGCCTGGTCGGTATCTGAGCGCGATTCCGGCTGTCGTCGTGCGGCATCCCGTGTTGACGATGCTCGCCAGCCTGGGCGTCGTAGCCGGTTCGTTGTGGATGGCCCGCGGCATTCGCGTCAATTCCTACACCGTCGAAACCTACGACGAGAGCCACCCCACGTTGCAGACGATGCGGCTGGTCGAAAACAAAATGGGGGGCCTGCTGTCGTTCAATGTGATGCTGAAGTCCGACGAACCGGGCCGCTTTCTGCAGCCGGAAACCGTGCGCCGCGTCGTCCGCATCGAGGAGTTCGCCGCCCGGCAGCAGGAAATCCTCTCGTCCCGGTCGTACATCGACCTGCACCGCGCGATCGACGAGCGGATTTCGGGCGACACCGAGGGCGACTGGCCGCCGCTGGGGGAAGAAGGCCGCGACCGCCTGCGGCGCAACGAACGGTTCCTGAACCGGTTCGCCGACGAAATCGACTACGCCACGTTCATCACCCCCGACGCCTCGCAGGTGCAGTTGCAGTTCCGCGTGCGCGACGTCGGCACCCGGCGAACGCTCGAGCTGGCCGACCGCCTGCGGGCGGAAATCGCCGGCGTGTTTCCCGCGGCGGCGGGCGTGTCGACGACGTTCGGCGGCGACGCCTTCGTGAACGCGCGGGCCATCGACGCGATGATCCGCGACATGTTTTCCACGCTGGCGATTGCCGCCGGCGTGATCTTCGCCGTGATGGCGCTGCTGTTCCGGTCGCCGCGGCTGGGGTTGATCGCGGCGATCCCCAACCTGACGCCGCTGGCGCTGACGCTGGGCTACATGGGCCTGCGGGGCCTGGAAATGAACGCGGCGAACGTGATCGTGTTCACGATCAGCGTGGGGATCGCCGTCGACAACACGATCCACTTCCTGTACCGCTATCGCGAGGAGCAGCGGCGATTCCCGCGAAGCCGGGTGCAGGCCGTGCTGGCGACGCTCCGCGGCACCGGGCGGCCGATCTTCCTCACGAGCTTTCTCATCGTCTGCGGTCTGGCCGTGCTGTACTTCTCGACCTTCGTTCCCACGCGGCGGTTCGCCGAACTGACGATGGTCACCATCGGCGGCGCCCTGCTGGGCGACCTGCTGCTGCTGCCGGCCGGCCTGGTGCTGTTCGGCAAGAACCCGGCCGAACCCGCGGCCGTCTTACACCGCGACGACCCGAGCCACCCCGAAGACGACGTCGTCAGGCCGCCCCGCGTGCTGGAACCGGTGGGGGAAGCGGGGGGACGGTGACGGGCGGGCTCTACGCCATTCCCTCAAGCGGCGGCGACAGGCGTTGTGGGGCGCTTCAGGGCCGTTGACCTGTTTCCATTTTGTAAACATAATGCAGCAAACCTCGACAGGTGCACGTCGATGCATGTCATTGCACGTCCCGCGATTCGGGAAGCTGCCGGACGGCATCCCGACGCGGCCGACTGGCTCGACCGGTGGTGGCGCGACGCGAAAGCCGCCCGCTGGGAACGCCTGCACGACGTGAGAGAAAACTATCCCGCGGCCGACCAGTTCGGGAAATGTCTGATCTTTAATGTGCGTGGGAACAGCTACCGTTTGATCTGCCGCGTTTCGTATGCGAACCAGTGGCAGCAGGGGACGCTGCTCGTCAAGCATTTTCTGACCCACGCAGAATATGACAAAGACGCTTGGAAGAAGGACTGCGAACGATGACGACCGCCGATCTCACGGAATACCAATCGCTGCTGGTCGACGTCACCCCGCGGCCGATTCGCTCGGAACGCGAATACCGCCGGGCGTTACGGCAACTTGAAAACCTGATGAAGCCGCATCCGAGACGGGCGGAATCGCAGATCATCGAACTGCTGTCCACGCTGGTCGAGCAGTACGAAGCCACAAAGTATCCCACGCCGGCGCGCCCGCCGCGGGAAATGCTCGCGCACTATCTCGAGAATCGCGGCATGACCGCCGCCGAACTTTCGCGCCAAACCGGAATCGCGCGCTCCGCCGTCGCCAACATCCTCGCCGGCCGGCGGTCGCTCAGCAAACGCAACGCGGTGAAACTCGCCGAGTGTTTCGGCGTGCCGGTGGGAGTGTTTATCGAGGCGTCGTTGTAGAGGCACATCGTTCTTCACGATTCCTCAATTCGAGTCCGGCCGGCGCGCTGCTTCGCTGGCTTCGAACAGCGCGAGTTCTTCGTGAAGGCGCGCAATCATCTTTCGCACGCCGGCTTTCGTGAATCCTTTCACTCCGACGGGATGTTCCTTCTGCAGGCGATGCAGGCGTTGCTCGAGGAGACTCAACTCCTCTTGGGCTTTTTCGTATTCGGTTGCGTTCGTGATCATCTTTCAATCCACATTCACCCACACCGGGCTCCCCCAAGCCAGTTCGCCGTCCTTCTGCAGCACGCGGACGTAGTACAGGTTCAACCCCTTCGCCGGCTTCATGTCGGTGTAGGTGAACTCGGCGTTGGCCGCGCTCGGCTTGCGGGAATAAACGTAGGCGTTGCTGCGGATGACGTCGATCTTTTCGATCGGGCCGGTCCCCTTGACCGTCACCTTCAGGCTCGGTTTTTCCCGCGTCTTGTATTCGTCCCCCATGAAGCGCCCGTTCGCGCGGACCTCGACGATGATCGTGTCGGTCGCCCCGTAAGTGTGCCGCTGGCGGATGGCGTCGAGGATTTCTTGCCGGTCGTTCTTCGGCACGTAAACCAGCGCGTAGCTGATGTGTGTCGAGCCGTGGTCGCTGGAGGCGGTGATCCCCAGTCGGTAGCCCTTCTTGTAGGCGTTCCACAGCATGCCGGCTTTCTGGAAGCCGCCGGGGGCCTGCGCGGGAGGTTCCTTCTCGCTGTGCACGCGGGGAGCGCCGAGGGCTTCGTAGCTGTTGCGGGCGCCCTGATAGATTTCCACGACCGGCTCGATGACGGGGTCGTTGTCGCGCCAATCGGTCCCCATGCTGCTCGTGCCCGACGTGTGCGAGATCAGCAGCCCCCCGGTGCGGTGCAGGTACTCGTAGAGCAGCTTCGTGTCGTTGTCGACCAGTGCGCCGCTGCCGATGCCCGGGAACACGCCCCGCTGATCGAGCGTTAACTGAAACGGAAACACCGGCACGCCGCGATACGCGTGGAAAATGTTGCGGTGCCCGTTCGGAAAGCGGGCCGACCGCTCGTACCCGTACAATGGCACAAACCGCGGTGCCAGGTAGTACATGTCGCACGACTTCTCGGTCAGCCACCACCAGTAGGCGTAATGCCCGCCCCCCTGATGGTCGGTCAGGCCGCCGAAGTCCATCTCGGCCACGTCGATCATGTAGCGGTAGAAGTCGAGATACGATCCGTCGTTGCCGGGGCCGACGTCCCAGCTCAGTTCCGTGTGGCGGTGCAGGTCGCCACGGACGATCTGGTGCGGCTTGCCGTCGATCGTCGCGCGGTAATCGCGAATCGCCTTCACTTCCTGCTGTTCCTGCCGCACGTTCCACTTGGGAATGCCCGCCGGCGGTTCAGGGGCCTTGTAGGCTTCCAGTCGAGGGGAAACGGGTTTCGCTTCCGGTGCTTTGACGTTGAACAGCATCGCGGCGTCCTGAATTGGCCGGTGATAGTTGCGGGGATCGCGGGCGTCGGCGGAATACGCCACCCACAGCGAGCCGTCTTTCGCGGGAAGGATGCGGCTGAAGACCGAAATCCGCCCGGCGCTGGCGGGCATATCGACCGCTTTTGCCCAGCCGTTCGACGTGAGATGCGTGACGGTTTCGAACCAGCCGCGCGTGAATCGCCTTTTTGCGCGTTGCGCGCCGCGAACGATCCGGCGGAACCGCAGCCACAACCGGCCGTCGTTTGAAGTGGCAAGTTCGGCCATCGCGGCGGGGCGTCCGCGGTCTCCTTTGGGAATCGCCGCGAGCACGTCCGGGGCGGCCGTCAGTTGCATGCCATCCCAGCAGGCGACCTTCACCGCCCGCGTGCTTCCCAGCGTCGTGCCGCGGTTGGCGTTCTGCCGTCGCAGCCAGTAGCCCTGGTCTTTGCCCCAGTTGTGTCCCCCCTGTTCCCACGCGACCCAGACCTTGCCGTCCGGTGTGACGGCCACGCTGGCATGGGCCTCGTAATACGAAGAAATGGCGACGGGGATGATCTTCCCCGGCTTGCCGTCCTTCACGCTCGTCAGAAACACGTCGTAGTCGCCGTTGCGGTAGCTGTCGAAGGCGATCCACGCGGTGCCGTTCTTCGCGACCGCCACGCGAGGATACCAGTCGCTCTCGGCGTCGGACGTGACGGCGAGCGGCTTCGACCAGTTGTTTCCGTCGAAGCGGCAATACTGCACGTCGCCGTTGTTGCCGGGATGGGCCTGCCACACGACGTGAATGTTACGAGCGGCGTCGACGGCGACGTGCGGGTTGATGTCCGGTTTCGGATCGGTCGTCAACCGCACGATCTTGCCCCACGCATCGCCGATTCGCGGCCGGGCGTAGAGGTCCCAGTTTCCGGTCTTCTCGGCGGTTTGCCCGGTTTGTTCCGCCCAGATGACCCACAGGCGGTTTTTCGCATCGACGGCCAGTTGCGGCATCCAGACGTCGGCCCGCCCCTGCACGGTCGGCACCGGGCTGTAGGTCGACCACCCCCCGCCTTGCAGCCGCTTGTGCAGGCGGATCTGGTCGTGGCCGTTGTAATAGGCGGCGTAGGCGGCGTAGAGGTTGCCTTCGCCGTCTTGCGCGATCGAAGCGAAATCGTCGGCCGAATCGCCGACGGAGAGCACGTCGGCCCCCTCTTTGCGGGCGGCGTCGAGCATGGCCTTCACGAATTCGGCGTTGGGAATCGACTGGGCGAAGAACCCCGCCTTCTTTTTTCCGCGCCGTTTCTTCCCGGCCCGCTTCCCTTTCTTTTTCGTCTGCTTCTTCTGAACGGCGGCCACGTCTTCGGTGGAATCGACTGACGTCGACTGGCCGACGACCAGCAATCCCAGGCTGACGGCAATCGTGACGAGCAGGGCGAGCGCGCTGGATTTCATGGGAGCGACCTCTCGTGCGGAATCGCGAAGGAACTCGCATGCGGGACGGGATGTGTGATACCGTACTCGACGGACCGGCGGGATGGAAGCGCATCGCCGCACAATGTCGAATGATGAAATCCGAATGTCGAAAGAATGACGAAGCACGAATGACGAAATGGCTTGCGCTGGCATCGACATTCGTCGCGCAGCAGGCCGAATCGTTGTTCCCCTGCGCGACAGTCTGAGGAAGTCCGCAACGTGCCGCGCAATCGAAATCGAGTCGCGATGATCGCCGCGGTCGTTGCCGTCGCGCTGGTGGTGTGTCTCGCGCTGTTCATCACTTCCCGAAAGAGTGCGAATTCGACGGACGACGCGGAACCGAACGCCGTGGGCGTCCGCCAGCGGATCGAAATCCTCTTCGACGCCGCCCAGAAGTCCGACCTCGATCGCTATCTCGATTGCCTCGCTGAGCCGTTGCGGTCGCAGGTGAAGGAACAGATCGCGGCGAATCCCGGCTCGCTGGGACGATCGGAGGCGAAGCTCAACGGGTTGACGTTTCCGCCCGGCGTCGACGACTTCGACAACACGGATACAGACGAGGCGACCGTCGTCGTAGAGAAGATCTACGGCGAAACGATCGAGCGGGTTCGTTTCCGCCTGACGCGCGTCGACGGCCAGTGGAAGATCGCCGAGATGCGGCCGCTGGAACGCCTCGCTCCGGAGACGAAGTTCGGCACGCCGGTGTTCCGCGTGCGTTGAGGCGTTTTCCGCGACGGGCTCGATGCTCGGAACTGGTTGCATGGCAAGGGGTTCGGTTCGGTGCGGTCCTTATTGACCTGTTTTCCGGGCAGCCGTATAATCCCGCCCCTTTCCTCAACGGCCCTCCGTCGCCGTTCGGCCGGAAGGAACCGATTTTGGCGGCACGATTTGCGCCGCGTCCCAGGAAGGATGCGACGCGGCGCACCGATCGACTGCCGTCGCTCCCCCGCACATCTTTGATTGAACCCCGTCCTCGCGGTCCGGAATGCTTCCGTAGGACGGGTTTTCCACCCGTCCGGACGGGTTGAAAACCCGTCCTACGGGATCGTCCCGCGACAGACACCCCGGAGGCCCCGTGTCGGGCCAGATGACCCAGCGGACCCACAGCCTCGCGCTGGCGTTGGCGGTTTTGGCGGCCGTCGCGCTGACGGTCTGCGGACGGCATCTGGTGAGCGGGCAGAAGAGTCGAGAGCCGGAGGTCGAAGGTCGGAGGTCGGAGGTCGGACAAAGGCCGAAGGCGGAAGGCGGAAAGCGGAAGGCGGAAAGCGGAACTGCATTTCCCTCTCTCAACTCTCAACTCTCAACTCGCAACCACCCACCACTCACGACTCACCACTCACCACTCACCACTCATCAACCGGGCATCGACGTCTCGGCTGATTTCTCGCAGGAATGGACCGATGGCGCGATCGCGGTTGCCATTCTTCGCGGCCACTGCGTGATCCGGCAGGATGCCACGCGGCTTTCCGCCGACACGATGGTCGTCTGGCGGCGGACCGATGCGACCGTGTTCGGGGCCGGGGACCGGATGGTCGTCTACCTCGAACGCAACGCCCGCATCGAGCGGCCCGGGTCGACGCTGCGGGATGCGTTCCTGTTGTGGGAACTCTCGACGAAAGACGGCGTGCGGTTCGCCGTTCGCCGGCGGATGCGCGGGCCTTCCGGCAAAGCAGACCCGTTGTACGCGCGGGCCGATACGCGCTGGAAGAAATCGGTCGAAACCGGCCGCGGCTTGCAGCCGACGCAACTGGTCCTCAAAGAGCAGACGGAAGACCTCGGCCCGCAATTGCTCAGCCTGCAGCGGAAGCCGAACCCGAAGGGGATCCGCCGCGTGCGGATCTTCCCCCGCAGCGCGGTGTCGTTTTCGGTGCAGAGTTTTCAGTCGAAGCTCACGACGCCCCCCGAGCAGGTGTGGGTGCTGACCGGCGGAATCAACATGATCATCGAAGGGGGCGGGCGGCTGGGGCTGATCGACCTCTCCGCCGACCGCATGGTCGTCTGGACCCGCACGCTGCAGAACGGCGACTTTCAGCCCGACACTGTGCAATCCGAAGACACGCCGTTCGAAGTTTACCTCGAAGAGAACATCGTCGTGCGGCAGGGTCGCAACGTCATTCACGCGGCACGCGCCGCCTACGACGCCCGCGAGAACCGCGGCCTCACGTTCGACGCCGAACTGAAAGCCTTCATCCCCGCCCTGAAGGACACCGTCCGCGTGCGGGCTGAGCGGATCCGGCAACTGTCGCGGGATTCGTTTCACGCCAGCAACGCCTGGACCAGCACCAGCCGCTTCGGCAAGCCGGGCTACCGCATTCAGGCGGCCGACGTGTTCCTCGAAAACCGGCAACGGCAGCCGTGGTTCGGGGCGCCCGACGTCGACCCCGAGACCGGCGAGCCGGATACCGAAGTCCGCTGGCTGACGAGCATCAACAACACCGTGTTCGTGGAAGACGTCCCGCTGATGTATGTGCCGTATCTCAGCGCCCCCGCCGAAGACCCGAACATTCCTCTGCGGCGGCTGTCGTTCGGGAACGACCGCATCTTCGGCTTTCAGGTCCGCTCGGCGTGGGACATGTTCGGCCTGCTGGGGATGGAAAAGCCGAAAGGAGTCACCTGGGAGCTGCTGGCCGATTATCTCTCGGACCGCGGCCCGGCGATCGGGACGGCCGGCAGCTACAAGGGTCGCGACCTGTTCGGCCTGCCGGGGCTGTATTCCGGCGACAGCCTGAACTACACGGTCTACGACGACGGCCGCGACAACCTCGGGGCCGACCGCCGCAGCCTGCTCCCCGACCAGCGGGAACGGTACCTGTTCCAGTGCCGGCATCGGCACGAGCTCCCCTTCGGCTGGACCGTGCTGGGCGAGTTCGGTCTGCTCTCGGACCGCAATTTCCTCGAACAGTATTACGAACGCGACTTCGATCGGCAGAAAGACGTCGAATCGCTGCTGTACGCCAAAAAGCAGGACGACAACAAAGCGCTCACACTGCTGGTGCGACCGCAGCTCAACGACTTCGAGACGACGACCGAATGGCTGCCGCGGGGCGATCTGTACGTGCTGTCGGAGCCGCTGTTTGACGGGCACCTCACGTGGAGTTCGCACACGTCGGCGGGCTTCGCGCAGCTCCGCGTGGGGGACAAGCCGACCGACCCGACCGACATCTACACGCCGCTGCCCTACGTCGCGAACGCGGGCGGGGCGGTGCTGATGAGCCGGCACGAACTGAACGCGCCGTTCGGACTCGGCCCGGTTCGTATCGTTCCCTACGTGCGGGGGGAAGCGGCGTTCTGGGAAGAAGGCTTCCAGAACGAAACGATCGACCGGTTCGTGGGGACGGGGGGCGTTCGCGGCAGCCTGATGTTCTGGCGGGCCTTCCCCAACGTGTACAGCGAGCTGTTCAACCTCAACGGCCTGGCCCACAAGCACACGCTCGAAGCCGACTTCTCCGTGACCGATGCGTCCCGCGGGCTGGGGGACATCCCGCAGTACAACGAGTTCGACGAGAACGCGCAGGAGCGGTTCCGCAACCGGTTCCTCATCAATACGTTCAACGGCACATTGCCGGCGCAGTTTGAGCCGCGGTTCTACGCCGTCCGCAGCGGCGCCGGGCAGGACGTCACCGTTCCGTACCACGAGCTGGTCGACGACCAGCAGGTGGTGCGGCTGGCGTGGCGGCACGCGTTGCAGACGAAAGTCGGCCCGCCGGAGCGGCTGCGAATTCGCGACTGGATGACGCTCGACCTCGAAGCGTCGTTCTTCCCGAAGCCCGACCGCGACAACTTCGGTGAAGACTTCGGGCTGCTGGGGGCGTTCTACCGCTGGAATCTCAGCGACCAGACGACGCTGCTGCTCAGCGCCCAGGGGGACCTGTTCGACGACGCGGCCCAGATGTTCAACGTCGGCTACATCCTGGGGCGGACGACGCGGGGCAGCCTGTACATTGGGTTGCGACAGTTGAAGGGGGCCAACCTCGACAGCCAGATCGTCACCCTGGGGGCCAGTTACGCGATGAGTCCCAAATGGATCACCACGCTCAGCACGGGTTTCGACATCGCCGAGTCGCGAAACATCGGGCAGTCGCTGACGATCACCCGCGTGGGGGCCGACTTCCTGGTCCACGTCGGCGCGAACTTCGACGCCAGCAAGAACAACGCCGGCGTCACGGTCTCGGTCGAACCGCGGCTGGGCGCGCTGAAATCCCGGATGACGCAGCTCGGTTCGCTGTTGCAGCCGCGTTGAGTTGAGGAATAGGTAGCGTGGGCGTTAGCCCACGCGAGAACGACTAATCGCGTGGGCTGAAACCCACGCTACGACGCCAAACAGTCCCAGGACCGACCAATGTCCACAAACGCCCCGGCGAAGCAAACCGCGCCATCCCGCCCCGCGAATTCCGACGACCGTCGCCGGTCGGCGTGGAAGCAGCGGATGCGGGACGTCGAGCGGGGCATGACGCTGGGGTTCCGCCGCGACTGCACGTTCTTCGTGCACTTCTTCGTCTCCAGCGTGGTCGTGGCCGCCGGGCTGGTGATGGGGCTGGGCCTCGTGCAATGGGGGATGCTCGTGCTGTCGCTGACAATCGTGCTCACCGCGGAGATGTTTCAACAGGTGCTCAAGACGATCCTGGAGAGCCTCGGCCACCACTTCCCCGACTCCGCCCGCCGCGCCGAACGCATCGGCGGCGCCGGCGTGTTCGTCGCCTTCGTGGGGACGGTCATCACGCTGAGCATCATCTTCACCGAGCGGCTGATGGCGCTGTTCGGCGCGTGAAGCGTTGAGATTGTCGCCTTTCGCTCCGCGAAAGGGCGTGCGTTCGAAGCAATCGGCAACGATTGGACAAAAGACGCCCTTTCGCGGAGCGAAAGGCGACATTGAGCGCTCCTCTGCGAGAAGCCTTCGAGTCGCGGCTAAACAGCGGACGCGCACTTCTCGAGCATCACCGCGAATTCCGGCAGCGACTGCAGCTCGGCGGCAATCGCGGGGTGGGCGAACACCCGCACGCGCTTCACGTAGTCGTCGAACTGCCGATACGCCAGCGCATCAATGACGGGGGAGACCTCCTTCAGCGGGCGGTACAGGTCTTCCTTCGGGAAGAAGATCTCGACGGCAAACTCGATCTCGCGGTGCGGCGGCGGGGCGTCGATGATGAGGTCGGTCGGCTCGACCGGATGCCGCAGGGTCGCCGAGAGCCGTTCCGCAAGCTCCCCCGCGAACTGCACCAGCCATGCATACGGCCGGCGGGCCAGCCGGTCGTACATGTCGCGGGACTGGTAATGGCTGAACTCGCGGACCCGCTTGTATAGCGATCGTTTCGGGCCGAAGATGCCTTCGGTCAGCCGTTCGAGGTTCGTGCCGGCGGCCTCGCGGCGGAGGGTGGCGATGCTTTCCGGCTCGCGCTTCTGGAAGAATTCGCGCAGGTCGAGCCGGCGGTGGATGTCGTAGAACGCCCGCGCGAACATCGCCGTCGCCGAGCGGACCGCGTGATGCCAGTAGACCTCGCTGAACATCACGTAGCGGGCGAAGACCATCAGTTCGGCGGCGGTCTTGCCTTTCGACGTGATCGCGAGACCGTCGCCGGCGGCGTTGACGACCAGAGACTGAATCAACCGGCTCTTGTCGAAATTCCGCCCGTAGGGAACGCCGCAATGCAGACTGTCGCGGTCGAGGTAGTCCATCTTGTCGACGTCGATCGGGCCGGAGAGGATCGACCGCAGCAGCCGCAGGGTTGGGGAGTCGAGAGTCGAGAGCTGAGAGTCGAGAGCCGGCGCGAGCACGGTCAGCACTTCCTCCGGTTCCAACTTCCATTCCGTACGCAGCACCTCGGCCAGCTCGCCGCCGTCGGCGAGGAACTCGGCGGCGAATTCCTCGTGCGGCGGAAGGTCGGGCAGGTCCATGTCTTCGATGGGATGGCAGAACGGCCAGTGCCCCAGGTCGTGCAGCAGGGCGGCGGCCAGCAGGACTTCGGCGTGATGCGCGTCGACGAGGGCGGTGAACCGGGCGTCCTTGCCGAGCTGCCACAGGTACTTGAGCGTGTTGTGAAACACCCCCAGCGCGTGCTCGAACCGCGTGTGCGTCGCCCCCGGATAGACCCGCGACGCCAGCCCGAGCTGCGTGACGTGCGCCAGCCGCTGAAACGCCGCCGTGTCGACGATCGCCCGCACGCGGGACGTGAAGGGAACGTCCTGCTCCATCGGAATCCGCACCAGCCCCCGGTCGGCGTCGAGCCGGGCGAGCTCGGGGATGTCGGCGTAAGGGTGGTGCATGGCATTGTGTAGGTCAGGCTTTCCAGCCTGACCGGAGCGGCGTTGCGAGAGCGACCATTAAGTGACGCTATTCAGTTTCCCCCTTGAAAACAAGGGTTTTCTCGTCATCAACGGCCGAAAATGGACTCACAGTGTACTCATCAGGGGGTCGCGCCCGCCGGAGCAGCCCGTCGAGCTTCGCCGCCGTGTGCCGCAGGTCGTGGAAGCGAATGCCATCCGGGAAGGTGTCGTCCGCCTTGCGTGCGGCCTTCAGCAGCGTCTTGAACGGCCCCCGCAGAAACGGCGAACGCTGCAACGGCGTCCCCCGCCTGTTGACGAACACGTACTCCGAACCGTGTCCCCCTGAGAGTGCGGTCTGGCGGGTCGAGGTCCGGTCGGGCCGGCACGGACCTACCTTGCGGCGATCAGCGAAACAACCCGTACCGCACGATGCAGTACAGCGCTTTCACCCCGTCCCGCCAGCCGATCTTCTTCCCCTGCTCGTAGGTGCGGCCGGAATAGCTGATCGACATTTCGTAGATGCGGCACCGCTGGCGGGCGATTTTCGCCGTCAGCTCCGGCTCGATCCCGAAGCGGTCCTGCCGCAGCTTCGGCAGCACGGCGTGCAGCACTTCGCGGCGAAAGACCTTGTAGCAGGTCTCCATATCGGTCAGGTTCAGGTTCGTGAACACGTTCGACAGCATCGTCAGCATCTTGTTGGCGGCATAGTGCCAGTAATACAGCACGCGGTGCGGCTGGTCGCCGAGGAAACGGCTGCCGTAGACAACGTCGGCCTTGTCTTCGATGATCGGCTTGATCAGCCGCGGGTATTCCGCCGGGTCGTATTCGAGGTCGGCGTCCTGAATGAGGACGATGTCCCCGGTCGCTTCCGCGAAGCCGGACCGCAGGGCGGCCCCTTTGCCGCGGTTCTGCTCGTGGTACAGCACGCGAAACGTGGTGTCGTCGTCGGGGTCGGCGGGGCGGTGTTCGTACTCCGGCAACAGGTCGCGGGTGCCGTCGCTGCTGCAGTCGTCGACGAGGATGATCTGCTTGCGAATGGGGACCGCGCACACCCGCTCGACGAGCTCTTGCAGCGTTTCCCGTTCGTTGTAGATGGGAATCACCACCGAAAGCACCAGGTCCGCGGGGATCTCGTAGAACCCCAGTTGCCGACAGGCGGTCTCCCCCAGCAGGTCCTTCATCCGCTGGAACCAGTCGGCGGAATAGGGCCGAAAGCCGTCCAGCATCGCGGGTGACGCATCGAATTCGGGTTGCTCGTTCATCGGAGAGTCGGCTGTCGCTGTCGGTCCGTGAATACTGTCGGCCGGAACCAATGACCTGCGTGAAGAATACGACAGATTGCGGGTCAGCGGCAATCAGCTCCCAATGCCTTTGGACGAAACCTCCCGGTTCGGACGGAAACCCGGCGGCCGGCGCACGTTCCGACAAATCCCAACGTTGGTCGCCGGGCAGTCGCGCCGTTGGCGGAGCGACCATCGACCACCTCCGCGAGAACTATCGATTCCCGACAGTTCCACAGCGGTGCGGAATCTCACAACGTCTTGTGACGCAACGCATTACGATTTCGATGCGTATGGAAAGCGGCCGCGGCAGCGCCGAGCGGCATCCGATTCGCGAAGCCGCGTAGCTTTACTTGAACCCAGTGATTCCAAGAAGTCGTCAGAATCGGCAGATTCGACAGAGGCGGAACAACCGGCGAAAAATCTTCGGAGGGCAGGGTTTTCGGTTCGCACCGGGAGACGGCGTGGCCGACACTGTGTCAGAGGCGATCGACATGAGAGCCATCGAATTCGAGAATTCCGTTTCAACAGCGCCGGGTGCGGCGGCCACCGAAGGTCCGTCGACGCGGATCGTCTCTATCAAGGAACAGGTCGGCGCGCGCGTCGAGCCGCTGCTGGGCCGCCTCTCCGCCAGGGAGCTGCGCCGACGCGCGTGGCACATGCTGCCGGGATTTCTGCCCTTCCTGCTCTGGGGCACTCCCCATGCCGACCCGCTATCGCCGACCTTGCAGTTGATTATCGTCGGCATCTGCGTTGGGTTGGGAGTCGCCATCTTTGCGCGCTACCGCTCAATCTCTCGCAGAACGGACGGTGAGACCGTGCGATCGAGTTGCGTGCTGGGATACGCGGGGAGCATTGTCGCCGCGGTTCTGCTCTTCCCGTCGGCCCCGGAAATCGCGTTTGCCGTCCTGGCGATTCTGGCGTTCGGCGACGGGTCGGCGACGCTGTTCGGCCATCTGGTCCGCAGCCGCCCCCTGCCCTGGAACCCGCGGAAATCGTGGAGCGGGTTCCTGGCGTTCGTCGCCGTCGCCGTGCCGATGGCCGCCCTCATGTACTGGGGAGAGACGCACAACCCCGAGGCCGCGACGCCCGGAGTCTCGTACGGTGTGGCGCTGCTGTGTATCGGGTTCCCCGTGCTGGCGGCGGCGATTGCCGAATCGGTGCCGTCGCGATGGAACGACAACATCCGCGTGGGCGTCGTCGCACTGGCGAGCATGGCCGTTGCCCAGACGGTGTTCGTGGGCTGGTAGCGGCCCGGTGGAAGCTGCTATCGTCCCGGCAGGCAGCGGCGGCACGGAAGCAGGTCCGCGTCGGCCCAACCGGACTCCGCCGCTTGCGGCTTAGCCGCAATACCGTTCATCTTCGCGCAAACCACGACCTCCTGTATCGTTGCGATGTTCAACAAACCACAACGCCCAGGAGGTCATGGCGAT
>Ga0268386_10001577_pt1 | contig 15699 bp, 14 predicted proteins | sample RVTome_15_FD_200260 | JGI IMG/M metagenome (GOLD analysis project Ga0268386, IMG submission 200260) | Soil microbial communities from uranium-contaminated site in the Upper Colorado River Basin, Wyoming, United States - RVT150D86... ...
TGGATCGGCTGGGATGTTCGCGCTCGGGAAAAGCGTTTGTGCAATCTATTGGATGCCTTCGTGCTTGGTGCGGTGCCGCCTTATTCGACTCTGCTTGCGGGAAAATTAGTTGCAGCTCTCGTGGCGAGCCGAGAGGTGAATGAGCGCTTTGCTGAGAAGTACGCCGGTCGGGTGGGAATCATCAGCCAAAAAAGACGTGTCGCTCGATTAGTAATGGTTACTACGACGAGCGCACTCGGGCGCTCGTCTGTATACAATCGGTTGAAAATAAATGGTAGCTTGCTCTTTCATCCGATCGGTTTCACCCAAGGTTTTGGTCATTTCCACATCCCAGAAAATATTTTTGACCTCATGGTCAAGGTCTTGAAAAAAGCTAAACACCCTTATGCAGACCCGAAGAAAAAAGGCTACCGATTCGGAGGAGGACCGAATTGGAGATTTCGAGTCATCCGGGCAACAGTCGGTCGGCTTGGACTAAGCCACCTCATGTTGCAACATGGAATTGGGAGAGAAGTGTATGGCATTCCGTTGGCGGAGAACTGGCGCGAGTTTCTTATGGGTAGCGAAAAGCAAGCTAAACTAAACCTTTTTACAGTGAATGAGATCTCTGATTTCTGTCTTTCGAGATGGATCATTCCACGAGTACATCGTAATGGCTTAAATACACATTTCAAACGAGAACACATCCTCGGCTTACTAGAATCCCACAATCTGTAAACCCGCTCTCCTGCCCAGTGGTCTCGTGCCATTGCACGGAGCGGCCTCAACATGCCGAAAAGAGTTTGAGCGGATCAGTTGAGTCAAGGCGATTGAGTACAAACTGATGGTCCAGTCGAAAATCGAAATCTTCACCGCAATGCTCGCCGGGCAGCCGGAAAACGCCATGATCTGGTACGGCCTGGCCAGTGAGCAATACAAACTAGAAAACTGGGCTGAAGCGGCGAAGTCTTTGCGCCAGGTCGTGAGTCTCAACCCGGATTATACGGCCGCCTATCAGATGCTGGGCACGGTCCTGGCTAATGTTGGTGACCTTGCCGGGGCACAACAGGCCTGGAGAGATGGTATTGAGACCGCGGATCGTACCGGCGCGTGGAAGGCCGCGCAGCATATGCGCGCCCTGTTGGCGGGAGTTGCCGGCGCCGATGAAGCTCTCTGCCCCGACTAGGGCAAGCCTGTCACTGATCAAAAATGAATATGGCGGCTTCTCAAAGCGGCCCGCCCTTTTCTTACGCACCTGCTTCATCATACTTGTCTCTGCGATGAGCAGCGGCGGCGGCGGCAGTATCCATGTATTCGTGGAATCTTACGACTTTACCATTATGTACTGTGAACACATGCGCAAAGTCACCTCCGAACTCCCTACCAGTAGATTTAACACGCCAAGCATAATGACCAAGAGCAACGACTTTATCACCCTGAGCGATAAACTCTCTTGGATCAAAATGCTGAACCTCCTGAGTGTCAACTAGCGATTCGAAGAATTGTCCCATTTGTTCATGACCTCGACGCTTGCCAGCAAATGGCACATTCTCTATTTCCGGTAATTGCCATTCGATGTCATCTGAAAGCAGCTTGAGTAGGGCTTTAATGTCTCCACTCTTGAAATTCTCGTAGACTTGTTGCGCGAGGTTCGTGTTCTCTTGCTCGCTCATGATGTGCTCCTTTCTCGATTCTGTCCGTACCAAACTTCAGTGTGAAAAGTCTGGAGCTGTCTTTTTATTTGACCTCGAGTTCTCTGCGGCAATTAGTGGGGATCCGGCTCTTCGGATTCCCTTTGTTTTTCTTGCCTGATAACATCCTGTGACGCTTCGTGACACGCTACGCTCCGGGCAATTTTTTGTCCCGAGTTTGTCACCTGCGCACTCTTTTATCATTCGTTAATGGTCAGACCCTATTTGACGATCAGTTCTAACATATTTCCCGTGTCAAAAACTTAATCATACGTCACATCATTCCCATTAGTGAAAATGGGCCATGCGTAATTTTAATCAGTGGATACCCAAAGATTGATTGCTACCGCATTAAGGCAGAAGCGATTCTGAAGCACAACTGAAACCAACCATTTAATCTCTGACCTTACAGTCTCCCGGTATGTTTTGGATCGGACGTTGAGAATCCTGGCGGCATCATGTGACGCCACAAACCAGTTATGTTAGACTTTGGTTGCGAAATTCAGTGCAGATTTAGCAACGGAGCAAGTCGATGAAACTTACGCGCGACATTCATAGCCTCAGCACATTCAAACGTGACACAGCGAAGCTCGTCCGCCAATTAAAGAAGACCGGGCAGCCGGTGGTCTTAACAGTTAACGGCAAAGCGGAGTTAGTCGTTCAAGATGCTGAAAGCTACCAGAAACTCCTGGAAGCCCAGGATAGGATGGAAGCCATCGAGGGCATAAGGCGCGGACTCCAAAGCATGAAACGGAACGTCGGCAAACCGGCCGAAAAGTTCTTCCAGGAGTTCTTTGCTGAGAAAGGCATCTCCGACCGCGAATGAAGCGCTACGCTGTCGTCTTCGAGGAATCGGCTCAAGCTGACGTGCGCGAATCGTACAATTGGGGTTGTCGTGTTTGGGGCACGCGAGAGGCGCAACAATGGGTGCGCCAACTTAGGACAGCAGTTTCCAAACAGCTCGCTGTCGTGCCTAAAGGCTTTCCGCTTGCGCCGGAAGACGGGGAGTTCTCAGTAGAAATTCGCCAGATGGTTGTGGATCGTTACCGCGTGTTGTTCACAATCAAGGGACGCAAGGTTCACGTGCTCCACGTTAGAGGGTCCTACGTCAGAGGTAATTGATCGGTTGAAGGGTATCTTATCAATCTCGTCAAGCGTTATCCGGACACAGTTCAGAGGCTCGCAACCATCTGAACGCGGCCTAACCCACCACGTGTGCTCTCCCTTCAACTAAGAATCCCCGCTGAGGTTTGCGCACGTTCCTTCCTGGGAGGCAAAGCCACTAACAGAGTAAATAAGGGCGGACAGCGCTATTTGCGCTCATCAGAGAGATCCAAAGGAGCAGAAGAAATGAGATTTTTACTTGGAGTACTCGTTGGCTACAGCATGCGAGGCCAAAAGAAACTACTAATCACAGTCCTTGCGACCGCAGTGTTCATTGTCTATATGATCTTGCCGGCAATCGCACTCTTGGCGCTCCGTTTGGACGTACAACAGGAGCGCCAGTCAAGACCAGCTCAAACCAGGGTTCCGGCGCTCAAAGGATTGACTTATGAAAACGCCGAAGCCAAACTTCACGCCTCGAACTTGAACATTCAACTGCTAGCGACACGCTACGATCTGGCACTTCAGCCCGGACTGATTATCGATCAAACTCCACAACTTCGAGAGGAAGTTGATTACGGTTACCCCGTTGGCGTTACCACTACTAAAGCGGATTCCCATGGCCAAGGTCCGAAATAGCCAAGGCTGATGAACGGTTGACGACCACTTATCACGGTTGAAGAAGGGATACGAGGAAATAGCTATGAAGACCTTAACCAAGAAAATCGGAGATATTGGTACGGTACGCCGGAAGCGGGTCGAGGCCCGCGCTGCCGCGCTTATTGCTGAGGAAATGACTCTGCAGGAACTCCGCCAGGCCCGCAAGCTGACTCAGGTGCGGCTGGCGAAAACGCTCGGCATCAGTCAGGATGGCGTCTCGCGACTCGAGAAACGGAGCGATCTACTACTCTCCACCCTGCGGAAGTCGGTCGAAGCCATGGGTGGCAACCTGTCCTTGGTCGCTGAATTCCCGGATCGCGAGCCAGTAGTGCTATCCGGCATCGCGGCAACAGAGGTTGATCCCAAACCTCTGCGCCGGAAGCACGCCAGGGAGCGTCACTAAGACGGGGAAGGAGTACAGGCAGGATACTCTAATACCTATTCTCATCGAGTCCAGAACTATAGCTTTACAGAGCCTAACCAATCTCTGGGTTCCACTTCACAGCCCTTGGCACGGGATCTCCCATCTGCACAACAACGCGCCCGATTTAGTTTCAGATCCATCACCAGTCCGAGGTATGTGGGTCCTACTTATATCGGACACCATCTTGGGAGTAGTCAATAGGAAAACAGTACGGTCCGAAATTTACAGTAGAATTTTGAAACCTGCTTGCTCGAAGTGGTGATCGCTCGTGAGAGCTTCGGTAAGTTTGCGCTCTTGCATTGTCACAAAGCTGATACAGTCAATCACGCCCCAGTCCTTGTCTAATCGATTGCTGTACAATTCCCAACCTTTTGCATAGAGCTCGGGTGTTACATGGACTACTTCTATCCGTCTTGACTGCTCTATGCGGTGCAGAAGGTCCATCGCTAACCCGCGCAAAGGAGCTGGCGACAACCAGTTTCAAACCTCCAGAAGTACGACTGATGCGGTAATGAATTGACACTGCTCTTGAAGCAGTTGTCTGTAAATCCGCACGGCTTGGGTGTGTAGGGCGTCTCGTCGATTGACTAACGCGATCCAGCCAGCAGCATCCACATAGACGAGGGTCGTGGATGATGAGTTCATTGTTTTGGATGGCCGTAAAGGTAATGTTCCAAGTTGCGAGAGAGATCCTCGGGTCCGATATCCTGGGCCAGATCGGGAATACTAAAAGCTGGATCAGCTGCGGCATCTTCAGGAAGGTCGTCCGGAAGAATAACCGTCACGTAAGTGTTGTCCGGCAGTTGTACCTCGGGGGGCAATTCGATCTGTCCGTTTCGGTAGATTGTTCTGATCGACTTACTCATCGTGCGCAATTATGACGGAGCAAATTCTCAAGTGCAACGGTGGGGATTAAATTCGGTTACGCAGAGGACATTGTATTCAGTTACCACAATGCTCTTCTACCTACATTGACTGAGGGGTAAAAATAGGGGTACATTTTGGGTCGACCTCAATGAAAGTGCCATTTTATAAGGCTGCCCGCTTGGCTCAGTAAATGGGCTCGCGCTCACAACGTGAGCCTTTTCAGTTACTTACAAACGTGAGTTTTAACGTTGACGGGAAGGTTGACGGCACGTAACCTTTCGCATTCGATGCCCAATTTCGTCAAGAGCCGGCCCAAAGTGCCGACTACTACACTAACTAAAAAAAGAAAGCGGCAAACAGCTTTTCAGCGGTTTGCCGCGCTACTATATTGGTCAGGCTGACCCAACCGGGTCATCAGTGGGCGGAAGAACTAGACTAAATTGATCATCACTCTTGACGACTTGCGACATTACACAGTCGCACGGAACTTTCCCAAACCAACTTCACTCAACCGCGCTCTCACGCGCGTGGGTTTTGTGCAGGCCGATCCGATTAGAGCCCCGGCACCCGCACAGGATCTGATCCTGCGCCATCGTGTCAATAATTATCGGGCCGGAGACCTCGAGAGTCGCTATGCGACACTCGACGCCGAAGAAGATGTTTTTGTTAACTACGGCTTTGTATCACGAGCTTTGCACGTGCTCATGCATCCGCGCTTAGATTCCCGCACCCACGACACCGCGACACTTTGGGGAGCAGGGAAAATGAAAACCGCCAGACTCCTGTTCGATTTCATCAGCGAACGTGGTCACGTAAACCCACGTGAGGTCAACGAACATTTCGCGCACGGTCGCGTAAGAAATAATTGGGGCGGCTCCTCAAACGCCACCACACGTTTACTCGAAGCGATGCATTACGGCGGCCTGCTACGGATCGTCAGACGTGAGAAAGGCATTCGCATCTATGCGCTGCAAAAACAGTACGCTGTCCCACAGACCACCGCCGAGCGCCGTGCGCGAATTGATGCGCTAGTCGATTTGGCGGTGCGCATCTATGCACCTTTACCTGAGCCAAGTCTGTCTTATTACTTGCGACGCTTGCGCTATGCAGTGCCGCAGTGGAAGAACGAGTTAACGAGCACTTTGCAACGAGCCAGACAGCGCTTAGCTCGTGCGCGCGTCGGGAATGTTGACTGGTATTGGCCTGTGGACGAGAACGTGTTGGACCATGCCGTTGAAGAAACGGTGCGCTTCGTGGCGCCTTTCGATCCCCTGGTACACGACCGCGCCCGACTCGAACTTTTGTGGAACTGGGTTTATCGCTTTGAGGCGTATACACCCGCGTCCAAACGCAAGTTCGGGTATTACGCAATGCCGCTGCTCTGGCGTGACCGGGTAGTTGGCTGGGCCAACCTGTCAGTAAAGCAGGGCGTTCTTAAGCACGAGATGGGCTACATCGTCTCCTCACCTCGTGATCGGATATTCAAGCGGGAACTCGAGTCGGAGTTGGATCGGATGCGAAGCTTTTTGCGTCTTTGACCACGAGTCGTAGTCAGTCTTGATGCAGATCCATCTTACGCAACGGCGTAAGTTCTCATGCCCTTATCCGCTCGAGGCGACCGTAGCCGGCAAGTGTTTCGAGATCAATGTCGACTACGCAACGGACCCTGGTGTAATCGAGCGACAAGTTACCTACGAGACGCGCTGTGCCCCGTCCATCCATTAGGTTCGCCTGGTCCAGGTTGCAGGCGCTTCTGTCTAGTCTGACTCCCAACTCTGTACCGGGCCTGGTATCGGTAAACTTAAAGCGCAGATAACCATTCTCGACAGCCTCGCGGAAGTGGTTCAGACTCGAGTTCGGATCGAGACTCAGCACTATCGGATGCTGCCCATCACAAAGCCGGTCCACCAGCCCTATCTCATTTCGGGGTGCGGGTTCCGGCACCAAAGGCTGGGGGTTCTCGGCCATTTCTGCCATCTTTTTTCGCAGAGTGAGCGGCCGCATGTCGGTCCATACCTCTTTGATATAAGCAAGACAGTCTGCTTTCGGACCAACTCTGCCGACATCGCTCCACCCCAGCGGATTCTCCTTGTGTTCAGGCCAAATGGAATACTGCTCCTCATGATTGATGACCACTTTGTAAATCGTGTCGCTGTCATCAGTTGAATACTGCGAACTCATATCTGCTCCTTTCCGATATTCGAGTTGAACTTCAGAACTATGCCAGCAAATCGAGCGTGACCAAACGCAGTTCTGACGTATAGCGATGCCCGTCCCGGTCGCTCAGCCAACACTCTTCGCCATCCGGCAGCATTTCGGTCACTTCCACGTTCTTTTCTTCTGAGTGAATGATGCAACTGCCGGCCAATCGCCGGACCGCTCGTGCCAATAGTTCCACTAGCACCGGGCTTTCCAGGTCGACGAACATCGGCTTGCGTTCGCCCTTCAATTTCACAAACAACCGCGCTGGCAGATCCCATTCCCTGGCCCACCGCCGTGCTGCGAGGAAACGCTCTGCTTCGGTCGTCGCTTTCGCCCACAACAATTCGTCAGTTCTGAAGGACCACGACTCACGCACTGCCACCAGACGATCGATATTCACGCGGGGCCGGTGGCGCAAGCGCGGTAACAAAGCGAAAACGTCGGCAGTAAGCACGGACAAAATGCCGCCGAAGAGCTCCAGCAGGTCAAAGCGCCGCGAGCCATCGCGTGTGCGCGCCACCAGCCGGCCGCGTAGCTCTTCAATTACGAGTGAACCAAGCGGGAGAATCCGTGACGAAGCTGTGAGACACGCGTCGTAGCTAAAAGCCAGACGGTAATCTTTTTCAGGCACGAGGGTCTGCGTCGTGCGAGTAGTGATTCCGGGAACGTACCGAGGGGGAATCGGTATAACCAAAGGTTCAGGCATGTCAAGTTCAGTAGCGCGAATAAGCTCCTGTTTGGCGGGGTGCTGCTCGAAAAAGACCACGCTTGTCAAAGTATTAAAGCCCAGGTGGATCTCTCCCAACACAAACTGAAAGTCACCTCGCTGAATGGCTTCAACGCTACGCGCGGAGATCATCAAGTCAGGGCTGTGATAGCGGGCCAGAGTCCAGCCTGGTCCAGGAGCAGCGAAGGCGGCGTCAACGCGAGCTTTGAGATCATCGCTGCGAAAAACGGCGCGCGGTTGAGAAGAGTCGAGTTCAAGCAGTAAGGCCCAGCGCCGTTGCAGCTCCTTCACGCAAGGACGTAGAAGTTCCTTCTCTTCGTCGCTCAACGCTGGATGGACCTTGCGCCAGAACGCGACCCCATCAACCACAGTCGAGCCCCCAACTGCGACCAGTTCGTCGTAAGTTTCTTTGAACATCCGGCGAACGATTCTTGCGGCCTCGAACGTGAACCACCTCGCACTCTTCAGCAACAATTGCAACGGCGCATCCAGTTCGCGGATCAAGTCAGGCCCAATGGTCATTTCCAGGCCGCGCTGACAGTCTTCATAAACGAGAGTTCGTCCTGCGTAGGTTGCTCCCGCTTCCCGGGTCGGAGCGAGTCCGCTCAACTGAGAGAACTTATGTTCCAATCCTTCCAGGGCGCGGTCGAGCGCGCCCGGATTGCCCGCTGCTTCCGAGACAGCGCGACGGCCACTTTCCAGTTCTTCCAGAACAGAAACGGCCTGTGTCCTCAGAGCACCGTCGCCTATGCGATCGAATTGCGATCTCAATGCTGCGGCTGCGCCAGGGCCGACCTGACACTCAAATGCCCACATGATTAGTCCTTCATCGGCAGCCTGATCGAGCAAGTCATAAACCTGCCGCTCACTTGTCAGGTGTAAACGAGGATCGGAAATCAGTCTTGAGGCAATTGCAATTGCTGTTTCGCTACCGTCGCAGGCGCTCAGCACAGCAGCCGTCTCGGCCGGAAGTAAGGCAGGCGGTCGCGTTGAACGATACAGCGTTCGTCCCTGAACGTAGTAGTAAGGCAGAAGACGTGGTGCAGCCCACTTCTTAAAAAGCGCGTTGCGACTGAATAGCTCGGCAATCTGATCGATGCACCAGCTTTCAAAATAGACAGTCCGTTTCGACAGCAGGTCCTCGCCGGGATGCACGCTGATCGCGCTAGCGGAATCTACTATCCTGGCCCAACCCACTGGGCCAAAGAACCCGATAGTGTCGTTTTTTACGCTGTATCTCTGGAGGTAGCTGGCAACCAGTTGTTCATTCTGGCGGCGTTTGAAGCCCTGCGGCGCCGTGTCAGCCGTGACGTCAGTTCGCAGTAGAGAATGTATGCCGGAACTATACGCGCGGCGATTCTGCCAGATGATCGCCTCGCGCAAGCGCTCAGACTCGAGCAGTTCGCGAATCGTGCGCGAGGTTTCCGAGGCAGATGATTCAAAAGCTCGCTGATAATTCGTCATCGCGGTAACGATCGTCTCGCTCGTCACTCGCAACTTCTCGATTTCGTTACGAACGTCGCTTGGGAAGTTCGCCGCTTCTACTTGCTTCCCTGCCTTGAGCAGACGCAGTGGTTTCGTCAGCGGCTTGCGCATTGTTTTGTCGTCCCACGCCGAGGTGGCACGCAGTTCGTCGAGTGCTCTATTTACAACGCCAAGAGCAAGTAGCCGTGCCTGTCGTTCTTCTTCCTCCGCCTGAAACACCCGATCTGCCGCAACAACGCACTCATGTCGCGACAGTTTGCGCACGAGGACAGCGGGAAACCCTGCTCCGCGCAAAGCCACCCACCGCCAAAGCGCCCATTCGTTGCTGCTCGGCAGGCGAACGAGATGTTCAGGTAACGACGCTACTGCACTCGTAGCGTCTGTGTGAACAGCAGGTTCCGAAGCGGCAAGGGCGAAGTCGGTCATCGCCCGTTGTCCTTTCTTTCTGTCCACGCTCGCGGCAGGAAAGATGAGATAACGGTGCCGTGCCGGCGTTCCAGCGCAAGTTCGTAAACAAGCTTCCCGACCGCGAGATCAAGAACACCCAGCCCAAAGGGACTAAAGACGACCGTCTTCTCGCTCGGCCGTCCAGCAACTTTCGCTGCCAGCAGATCTGCCAACGTGAAACTGATGAAGTCACTATTCCCGACCAATTGTGCTGCAAGGTGAACAGAAGTTTGCGCCCGGCAAACATGATCGACGTCGTCTACGACGTTATCGCAGGAGAGAATAGCTTCGGGGGTGAAGTCGCGAAGCGAAATATCGAGAATCGTGCTGCCTTGAGGACAATTATCGAGAGTCTCGATAAACGGTTTTACCGCCGTGGTCGCAAAGCTGATAAGACCGCCTCGTGAAAGCAGTTCGTTGACGTCGGCAAGGCAGGTGACTTCGACATTGTCTGATAACTCTCTGCACTTCTCTTTAAACAGTTGCGCGTTTTTCGCTTCGTTGTCGTAGATGTAAAACTGACTGAGCGAGGGAAAAGACGCGAGGAGGAAACGCGCCATCTCGAAGTTTATGAAACCACAACCAACGAACGAGGCATGAGTTACCTTTAGCCCGTTGGTCAAACAGCGAGCCGCGAGCGCACCACTTGCGGCAGTCCGCTTGGCGCTAATAATAGAACCCTCCAGGATCGAAAGCGGCCGGCCCGTTTGATGTGAATTGAGGATGAGGACTGCTGAAGCTCGATCAAAACCTTTCTCGCGATTAGCGGGAAACGAGGCAACCCACTTGAGCCCCGCGAGATTGAATCCATCACCGAGAAACGCCGGCAGCGCGATGATGCGATTGAGCGGTTCACCGGCAAAGGAGAGAAATTGCGAGTGTGGCAGTGAACTGTCGCCACGCGCATGCGAGACGTAGGCCTGTCCGACGACGTCCATTAGTTCCAGTTCCCTTCCCGTTAGCAGATCTATGATCCCCTCTCCCTTGAGCAGCAGTATGTCTCCATCGTTCATCGGTACAGATCCTTTGCTTTGTGACAGCGGCGACTATTCCTGTGTGGAATGGCTTTGCACAAAAGTCCGAAAATCCCACCCACGGCAGTGGGTGGATACGTTGAGTTATTACCTACATCGCGATCACTTCGACTTCGAATCCCATCAACGCCAGTTGATGGATCTTTCAATTACGGCCTCTTTTCAGGCTTAATGAACTATCCACCAGGCGAGGTGGTAGGTTGTAATTAATGATCCACTCACTGTCGTGAGTGGTTTTTGGCAAAGCCTGCGGGGCGAATCCGTTTGCGACTTCAACGATTTGTTGGCTGGGCCCTGGTGCCGGCTGATGAGGCAGAAGCTTTGTCCAGGTCGAATGTTTTGACCACGCTGGTCATGTCGCTAAACCGATCCGGCATGAGATGCGCCGGGCGGTTCCTCACCGGCGTTTGTGCGACTTCGGGCAAACCATCTGAAAAAGCGGAAAGCGTGACTCTCAGTGGACTGCCCGAGCGCGTCTCCATCACTAGCTCGAAACCTTGCGCAGGAACTGCGAAATAAGAGAGTTGCCAACCGTGGTTCTGACCTGCTTCACGCGCCTGCGACTCATATTGAACTCGCTTGCCGTTAATGGTTGCTGCCGTGACAGTCGTGAACTGATCCGCCTGCACGTTCAGCACGCGTGCAGCCGGCGGAGGCATCACGCGCAAACGTGTTAAGCGCAGCCCTTCTGAGGTGCGGTCTTCAAGCACGTTCAATTCTGCACTTGTCAGATCCAGCGGTGGAGCTTTGGCACTGAGCATAACGCGCTGCGCCGGAAAGAGCGGCGACCTGGATACTGTGGCCCTGTTCGCCTCCGTGAAAAACTGCGACGTCCATTCGTCCGGCCTTTGATCGTGACTCAACCAAAATGATTCGCGGCTGTTACTGTGAAACTCGTAAGCCAGGGAATTGGAGCGTGGATATTCGCTGCCGTTTGATTGCGCAAGACCGCCGGCGACCAACAGGACCACACTCGCCAGCAGCGCGGCGCCGGACCATCGCCATTGAAATCCGGAGGGCACGTAGGAAAGAACCGGAACGAGCAGTCCGAGAGTCAGGATGCTTAAGAGAACTAGCACCGCCGGTAGTGAAAAACGAATACCGAGGAAGATGTTGTGAAACGTGCCCGCCAACATAACCAGTCCTGGAAGACTTCCGAGGCAAAGAATTGTCAGTGACAGCCAACTCTTCTGTTTGCGCGCGGGCAACGAAAGCAGAAACAGCAAAGCAACCAGATTGAACATTAAAGGCCAAATGAACAGGTAGCTCGCCCCTGGCAGGACCAAACTAGTCGCCATTGCAGCCAACAACCACACGAATAACGCTCCCAAACTCAAACCATGAATACTGTTACTTCTGGCGAATCGCAGAAACAGTCCCGAGAACACGGCGGCAGAGAGAAACAGCAGGCTCAAGACCAGGAGTGGTGAGTCCGTGGAAGACGTAATGCCTCGCCGCCATCTGAATACTGCCCAAAACACGAGCGTGACGATGGCCGCCGAGCACAATAGCGATAGGATCAATAAGACGACACCCAGAACGATACTTCTGAAAGTCACCAATTGTTTGCGCCGCCCCACGATGACGGTGGCAGCGTAAAGAATCAACAGCACAACGAGTAACGGGAGCGTCCGGCTTCGTGCGTAGGCAAAGAGCAGCTTACCGCCCACGTCGAAATAGACCATCTGTCGGGGCTGTTGTGAGTCAGGTTGCTGCGTTGAAAAAAACTTCGTCAGAGCGAGCATCTGGGATCCGCCGTGCTGGATGCTGCGCTCATCTATCGTTGACAGGCTGTCGCGCGGAGTATGGTAACGGCTGAGTCCGTCGATGAAGGCAAAGTTCATCCCACTCATTCCTGCTTGTCTAAAAATTGTGAAGTCAGTGTTGGCGGGCAACAGACGATAAATCGAATACATTAGCGAACTGGCAAAAGGGTGCGAGGTAGCGCGCGAATACGCGTCGACGAGTCGCGCGGCATCGCCATTTGACTCAAACATGAAAACCGGACCACCGCTGCCTCGCGCGTCGAAGTTAAGGACCAGGTCGACGTCCCTGGCCCACGGGTGCTCGTCCACAAACGCCTTCGCGCCAAGCAACCCAATCTCCTCGCCATCGGTGAACAGGAAGATGACATCTTGTTTCAAAGGCGAACCCGCACGCAAAGCTCGCAGCGTCTCGAGCAGGATGACGACGCCAGCACCATCGTCCGATGCGCCGGGGCTATTCGGAACTGAATCGTAGTGCGCGGCCAGAACAACAGCGCTCCGCTTCGAGCCGGTACCCGGTAAGCGCGCGAGAATGTTCTGCACATCGGCAACAACAGTTTCGCCGGCGAAAGCTCGCGCGACCGTGGTCTTCTGAACCTGAGTCTCCAGACCCGCTTCAGAGAGGATCTTCGTGATGTATTCACGGACTTCGGCGTGGACCTGCGAGCCGATCGGATGCGGGGCCGCAGCAATAAACTGGAGGTGCTTCATTGCGCGGGAGGATGAAAACGTGTCGGGCGGCGCCTCGGCGCTGACGGCAGCCGGCGGTTGTTGCCGGAACACGGTCACACTGGCAATCAGGACTATAAACAAACACGCGCAAGTAAAGAGTGCCAGATCGTTGACTGATCTTGAGTGCTCCATATTTATGTTCCTTCGCTTTAGCAGTAGCCGGGTAGGAAGATCTCAGGAGAGTAAAGTTGTTGTTGCGAGAAACACTGCACCTGCCGGCGGCAGTAATCGAGATCCAGTGTGGTGTGACCGTTACTCGCTCTAGCTATGACGTCGGCGATTAACGAACCCAACTCATTCGCCGCCTGCTCAGTTAGATGTCGCTGCGTGACTCCTATCGTTCCGATCCTGATCCCATGCGCTTCCGACGGTTTAGCGTCGCCGGGCAGCATGTTTGAGTTTGTGAGGATCCCTGCAGATTCAAGGAACGAAACTATTGGAGGAGTCGGCGCGCGCAGACGCAACAACAGCATGTGCGTGTCTGTTCCGCCAAACTCCAACTCCAGATCTCGCTGCTTCAAACTCTCACCGAGAACTCTCGCATTCCGCAAAGAACTCTCGATCAGCGACCGAAAGGCGTCCGTCCCAGCGAGCTGGGCCGCGACGGCAAGAGCGGCAATTGCGCCCATAATAGGGGCGCTTTGAATACCTGGAAACAAAGCGCGGTCAACGCGACGCGCGATTACCTCATTTCGCGTGATAATCACGCCGATACGAGGTCCGCCAAGCGTCTTGTAGCCGACCATCGAAACTACATCTGCGAAGGGAACGGGATTGGGATAACAACCGGTGGCGATTAGGCCCGCGAAATGGGCCACATCCGCAAACAGCAGAGGTGGATTATCGAACGAGTCCAGTAACTCACGCACGGAACGCCAGTTGAGCGCACGCGGGTAGGAACTGCCTCCGACGATGACAACCTTCGGTTGCAACTCACGAATGCGTGTTTCCAGCACTTCCAGATCGAGCGTGCCGCAGATTGAAAATTCGTAATGCGAGACGCGATACGTGGATCCGCTGTAATGGAAACGCGCACCGTGGCTCAGATGTCCACCGGACGCGACGCTCAGTGACAACAATGCATCACCAGGTTCGAGCAGTGCCCGCAGGATAGCGATGTTGGCGGACGAGCCGGAGACAGGCTGCACGTTGACGTTCAGATCTTCGGGCGTGAGCGAGGTGCCGGACGAAAAGAGGTGGGCCAGACGGCACGCTGCCAGTAATTCGACATATTCGGCAAACGGACCGCTCGGATTGTACTTACGGGGCCCCCGCTGCGCGTAAACCTCTCGGAACTGATTCAGTTCGTGCAAGTCTTCGTCCTGCCATCTGCCGGCGTATCCTTCCGCGTCCAGATCGTTGAACAAAGACGAGAGCGCCTGCCGCACTGAAAGAGGCGTTAACATGCTCGGGGCCAGGAGGCTGATCGCGTCGCGCTGGCGTGTGGCCTCCTCGCTCAGAACACCAGCCATCAAAGGATCAATCTCGGCCAGCGACGCGTCGAGAAGTCTCGGATTCCATACACTCATGCGACTCTCCGGTTGATGGGCCATTGCACTAAAGACACGGAAGCACGGCGAAAACACTTATGTCTGAACGAACCCTCGTTCGATCAACAATTCGACGATTGCGCGTGCGTTCTGCGACGGTGTTCGTTTGGTAGTATCGAGAGTTAATTCGGGTTGTGCGGGTGATTCGTAAGGATCGTCGATACCGGTGAACCCCTTTGTCTCACCGCGCCGGGCTTTGGAGTACAAGCCTTTGTCATCGCGCTGTTCGCATACCTCCAACGGCGTATCGACGAATACCTCGATAAAGCGGTCGGATCCGACCATGTTGCGGATGTCGTTTCGAGTCGCGCGATAGGGGCTGATGGCTGCGGCAATAGCCACGCCGCCATGTCTGACGACCTCGGCGGCGACGAAGCCGATCCGGCGAATGTTGGTGTCTCTGTCTTCCTTGCTGAATCCCAATCCTTTCGAAAGGTGATTACGGACCACATCGCCGTCAAGCATCGTTATTTGTCGTCCGACCTCGTTGAGCAATACAGCCAGCACGTCGGCTGTCGTCGACTTTCCAGCGCCACTCAGCCCGGTGAACCAGATGCAGACTCCCTGGCGGTGTCGCGGTGGATACGCTTCCGCCAGAATTTCAGCTACCTCCAGCCGAGTAAACCACTCCGGCAGACGACAGCCGCGATTTAGATAGTCGTCGCGGACCTGCGTTCCCGAAATCGAAGCAGTGACGGCTTGTGCAGGAGAACGCGACTTCTCTTCGTATCTTTGTTCCTCCGGCAGATAGACCAACTCCTCGAACGGCAAAGGCGCGACACCCAACTCACTGCTGTAATGCTCAACCAATTCCTGCGCGTCATACCGTCCGTAAAACGACTTGCCCTCAGAATTCACACCTGGACTCGCATGGTCCCTGCCGACCACGAGATGGTTGGCCCCGTAGTTGCGACGAATGAGTGCGTGCCACAACGCTTCACGCGGGCCTGCGAAGCGCATTGCGAGCGGCAGCAAACTGAGAAGAATCCGATCGCGTTCGTAGTAACGCTCGGCGAGCACTTTGTAAGTAC
>Ga0268386_10001578_pt1 | contig 15695 bp, 14 predicted proteins | sample RVTome_15_FD_200260 | JGI IMG/M metagenome (GOLD analysis project Ga0268386, IMG submission 200260) | Soil microbial communities from uranium-contaminated site in the Upper Colorado River Basin, Wyoming, United States - RVT150D86... ...
GCCAATGCCTTCGCCAGGTGCGGCAGCCTCGAGGTCCAATCGTGCCCGTTACGTGTGATCAGGCGTACACTCTTCGCGTCGATACGCGCGAGTAACCGGTATCCGTCGAACTTCACCTCGAAGATCCATTCCTCCGGTTTACTGGGAATGGCATCCACCAGTGTCGCGAGGACCGGACGCAATGTCGGCGGGGCAGCACGCTTCACAGCCGCCGGTGGGATTCGAATTTTGGTTGCCATAACCGACGTCTGGCAAACTGTACGGGGCAGAGCGTACACGCACCATCGGGCCTCGGAGCAATCCGCTGTCCGCGCTTGGCCTACATTCGCGACGCGCTGATCAGAATGAATAATCGAGCGAAGTCATCATGCCGTAGTGCTGCTCGCCATCGCCGGTGTGGGGCACTGGCGTGCGCGTGGCGACAGGAAGGAAGAGGCCTGCCACCGCGGGACGCCATGCCCGTGTACCATGATCTCGTTCTCGAGGCATGCCGTGAGGCGGGTTTTGTCCCGTATTCACCTCACGACGCTGACGATCTGCCCAGGGTCCTCGGCATGGTGGCTGCGGGTGCGGGGGCTGCGCTCGTTCCTGCTGGAGCTCGCAAGATCGAGCCGCGCCGCGTCATCTATAGACTGCCGCACCCGTCGCCCGACAATCTGGAAACGGCAGTTGTGTGGCGACAAGAGGACAGGTCACCGGCCTTGGCTGAATTCATCGGCGAAGCGCGACGAACGCTGCCTGGTCGGAATGGTTCTCACTGCTGCGAACTCCAGCCAGCGCCGATCGCGGCGATGGGGACTACTGCAGCTCCGCCGCTTGCGCCTCGACAGCGCGTTCGATCAGATCGAGCCGGGATTCCAAGGATCGGCCTCGACGGTCGCCGCGGCGTCAAGTGTAAACATCATCAGCTCGGATTTCGCGGCATTGTAGCGCGGCCACGACGGCAGGCCTCGGCGGTTCGGATCGCCGGTTTTGGCGAACGCGGCGACGTAGCCCTTGAAAGTATCAGCCATCGCGCGGTCCTTCGGTGTTGCGGCCGCGCCGTAACGCACGTCCAGCGTGCCGAAGAGGAACGGCATTCGGTCGAATGCTCCGCGCCGGACGCTTTCGGGCGCAGCGATTCGGCGACAGCCGCTATGTTCTTGATCGCGTCCACCGGGTGCGCCGCGCCTGCGAAGTAAACGGCCTGCGCTGCCGGCGCCTCCGCGCCGAAGAACGACAGTGGATTTTCCCGCGGCGGAAACAGCACCGGCAGATCGTCGCTCGTCGAACCGATCAGCATCGGCACTGATGCCGCCGCGCGCTTGCGCAGCGCCTCCATGCTGAGGTCGCCGTTCACTTTCTCCACCGGCAGCGCCCGCAGGCCGCGAGCGCCTCGGCGTCGGTTCCCGTGATACCCACGCTTTGCGCGAAGGCGAGGCCGGCTTGCTCCGCCCGCGCGGCGGTCGCTGCCCCAGTTCCGGCCGTCAGGTAGGTGCGACCGCCGCCTGACATGACGACGGCGCGATGGAACAAGCCTTTCGCCGCGGGCCACGTCAGGAAATGCATTACTGAAATCCCGCCGGCGGATTCGCCCGCGATCGTCACCTGCTGCGCATCGCCACCGAAGGCAGCAATATTGTGCCGCGCCCAATGCAGCGCGGCGAGTTGATCGAGAAACGCATAGTTGCCGGGTGCTTCTTCACGCGTCGCTGTCAGCGCGGGATGCATGAAGAATCCGAGCCGCCCGAGGCGGTAGTTCAGGCTCACCACGACCAGGCCTTGGCGCGCCAGCGGACTCCCATCGAACATCGGCGCGGATGATCCGCCATTGAGGAAGCCGCCGCCGTGGATCCACACCAGGACCGGCAGCGCAGTGCCGGGCTTCTTCGCCCGACACCGCGCCCTCGATCATGCCTGAGTCGATCTTGACGATCTTGTCGTCCGACCGGGCTGCAGCCGTTGCGGACAAGACCATCACGATGGACGACAGCGTGACCATCGCCGTTGCTCGTATGCGGTCACGAGCTTTGTCGTCGCGCTGCCGTCCCAGCAGCCTCACGGCACCTTCACGCGTACCAGATAGTTCGTATCCGTTCCGAACCAGAGTGCACGGCCCGGCTGGTGAAATACCATATGGCGAACTGCGCCGCGGGCCTTCGTCAGTTCGGTGTTGACTACGAACTGCTCCGACTTCGAATCGAACGCCATGAGTCGATTGGGTTGCGCGCCGCTGTCGGCGAACCATATGCGCCCACGATCGTCGATGGCCATTGCGTAGGGCCGTGCCTTCTCCCCGCTGGGTGGCAGCCATTCCTTGACCGTTCGCGTCTTCGGATCGAAGCGGCCGATGTGTGCGGCTGCGTAGTCCACGTACCAGATGCCGCCGTCAGCCGCGACAGCGATGCGACGAGTTCGCGCTTCGCTGCGCGGCAGATCGATCAGTTCGAGTTCGAGGGTATTCGGCTTCAGCGTCGCGAGCTTATTGGTGCCGAGCAGATTCGCCCACGGTCGTCCGCTTGCATCGACGGCGATGCCGTAGGGCAGCGAGTTCGCGATCGGCACTTTCACTACGTCGACTTTGCGGCCGGCGAGAGTGAGCCGACCGATGTAGTTGGCCCCCTGGGCCGTGAACCAGATGTGTCCCTGGCCGTCGTCGACCAGGGTGTGCGGATCTTTGACCTCCGCAGGCATCGCAATCTTCTCGATCGCGCCGCTGTCCGGATCGAGGCGGCCGATGTGCGCAGCGCGATTGCCCGAGTACCAGATCGCGCGGTCCTCTGCGACGATGAGGTTGTGCGGACCGCTGCCTTTGTCCAGGTCGGTCTTCTTGAATTGTTCGTTCTTTGGATCGAAAGAGGCGACGTAGTCACCCGTCTGGCCGACGAACCAGACGATGCCGTTGCGATCCAGGTCGGGGTCGCGAGGGCGGGAGTTCTCCCAGGGGACGGTCCAGTAGTCTATCTGCGGATCGGGCAGCGGCTGCGCGGTTGCAATGCCGGTCAATACCGTAGCGACGAGTCCTGACATCACACGCATGGAAGTCTCCGGTGGCGCGCGCCTTCGACCCAGCATAAGGGGATCCGACGGTGGGCGTCCATGCCACGCCGCGCCCTAATCGCTGGGGTTATTCGGGGGCCCTCCCGTTTTGTGATTGTCGTTGTGACTGCCGGGCTTTTGAGCTCTGCACCGGGCGTTGTGCCCCCTGTCGCGTCGACTGAGGCTGCGATGGTCGCTCCATGTGAGCTGGTCGCGCCCGGGTTTCTCGTGCTTCGCGCCCGGAAGATTGCTCCGAGGGCGGTGCCTGTCTTGGGGGGGAAGGCATGGGCGGCGAAGCACGCCTGGGTGGTGAATACGTCGGCGGCGACTGCTGGACCAGGTCGCGCGCGGGGCGCGCCTCGCGGAATTCACGCTCGCGATGCTGCAAGTTGGATGCCTCATTTCCGGCAGGCTTGATTGCTACATGCTCGCGGTCTGTTGAGATTCCTTGACGCACGATGCGGACACCGCCGCGTTCCTTGGGGGTCTCACCCACAACGCGCGATGGGCCGATCGGGCCGCCGCGTCGTGGCTGACCGGCAAGCACGCTTTCGCGAGCGGGGGCAATCGCCGGCGGACGGGGGTTGTCCCGCCACTCGCGCAGCTCGCGATAATTCACCCGCAGCCGCTGACCGCCGATCGGTCGGCCGCCGACGAACCCGTCACGTTGCACGATCGTCACGGCATCGGGGTGTCCGCGATGACGGTAGTCTGGCTGACGGTCGCGCCTTGCGTAGATATCGGTGATCTGCGAGTTGTTGACGATCGTGGTATTCGACACGTTCACATGCCGGATGTATCGCGGTGTGTGTCGAAAGCCGGGCACGTACACTTCATGCGGTGCGAGCGGGAACCATCCGATTCCGCGGCCGAACGAGGCGGTGAACCTCGACGGACCGCCTACCCAACCGACCACGGCCGGCGCATATACGGGACGCAGATGACGCGGTCCCGGCACCCAGCACCAGCGGTTTCGCAGGTGCGCCCAGCGGCCGTAGTGAAACGGTGCAAAGCCCCAGCGAGCATCATCGACCCAGGTCCAGCCCCACGGACGGATCCAGGCCCAGCGGCCGTATCGATAAGGCGCCCAGTCGTAGGCGACATGCAAGGGCCGCCATACATGGCCGTACGCCGGTTCATGCAGCCATTCGCCATGATCGTCGAGATCTTCGTAACCGATGACATCACGAGATACGTAGCGGGACGAGACCGAACGTTCTTTACGCCGATCGCGGTCGTACGCCCAGGTTTCGAATGCCGTGCGAGGTGCGACCGGGTCGAACTGCGCCGTGAGATCATCGAGACCCGTGAAGATGCCTTCCTCGTTTGCATGCACGACGTAGGATTTCGAACCGCCCGTGACGTGAGCTTCACCGCTGCGAGCCTTCACGATCGTCCAGTCGACGCTCGTGTCGACTTCGAGGTGATACTCGCCGGGGTGACGCAGGAAAACGGCTGCGTTTGGTGTCTCGAACTGGATCGTTTCCCGTTCCCCCAGTGTCCGCACTCGGATCGTTGCGGCGCCCTCCGTGAGGCTCATCTGCATGACCTCGTCGTCGAGCTCGACGAAGCCGAAGGCTGTGCCGCGGTCAAGGTGAAGGGTTGCCGAGCCGACCTCCAGCTCCGCTCGCGCGCCACTGTCGACCCAGAGCCTGTCGCCGCTGGTCAGCGGGCGGTTGAGCACGGCTTCCGCCCATTGGTCGGATTCCGCCGGGGCGAGCGATACCTGGCCCTCGACGTAACTCAGGCGGGCGACGCGGCCGGGCGGATCCACGAGCACTTCCGGAGCGGCCGCTTCCTGGGCGATCGCTGGTTGCAGTGCGACAAGCGTAAGCAGGGCAGTCACCCAGGATGCTGCCTGCCGGGAAATCGGCGCAGGATTCATCGTGCCCACCTGGCTTAGAACGGTCGCACGCATCATAAGTTTACTCAACGTGAACGGGCACCGCCGGCGGTCCGACGGCTGCGGGAGTCACGCACTCGCCCAACGGGTGAGGAGAGGAATCGACTCAAGCGCGTAAGCGAATGATTTCAGGGTGGAAATACGGGCTTGCGGTCGCGCACGACGATGAGGAGACTGAGGAACACGAACGTGGAACGCCACGCATCGCAGGAACCTCCCGATGCAGCTTGGACAATTCATCGCGTCCGCCACGCTCATCGTGCTCATGACGCAGCCGGGCGTCGCCGCCGAGGATCGTCCACGGGCGCGCGACCTCGGCATCGCACCCGGCGTGATGGAGCCCGGCCCGCACAACGCAATCACAGACGTCGCGGGCGTCAAGGTTGGCCACGTCACGCTGATCTCCGGCGAGCGCGTTCGCACGGGCGTGACTGCCCTCCTCCCTCATGACGGCAACCTGTTTCAACACAAGGTGCCGGGGGGCGTCTTTGTCGGCAACGCGTTCGGCAAGCTTGCCGGGTCGACGCAGGTGCAGGAGCTCGGGACGATCGAAACGCCGATCGTTCTCACGAACACGCTCGCGGTCGGCCCTGCGATCGAAGGCGTGGTCGCGTGGACCCTTGCTCAGCCGGGGAACGAACAGGTCCGCTCCGTGAACGCGATCGTGGGAGAAACGAACGACGCCGACCTCAATGACATCAGGGGTGGTCACGTGACGCAGTCGCACGTGATCGAGGCGATTCGTTCCGCCGCCGCAGGCTCCGTCAAGGAAGGCGCGGTTGGCGCGGGTACCGGCACCAGCGCCTTTGGCTGGAAAGGAGGCATCGGCACCGCGTCACGACGCGTCCGGATGCACGACGAGGTGTGGACGGTCGGCGTGCTCGTGCAATCCAACTTCGGCGGACGCCTCACCATAGCCGGCGTGCCCGCCTGGCGCGAGCTTTCGTCGAACGCCAAGGGGCCGGACGCTCCGGCGGGTTCACCCGACGGCTCCTGCATGATCGTCGTGGCCACGGATGCACCCCTCGATGCGCGCAACCTGGAGCGCCTCGCGGCCCGAGCGGTATATGCGATGGCGCGCACCGGGTCGACTTACTCGAACGGCAGCGGCGATTTTGCCATCGCGTTCTCCACGCATCCGTCGCTGCGCGTCACGAGCGCGGAGAGGCCGCAGTCGCGCATGATCCTGCCGAGCGATGCCACGTCGGCCCTCTTCGAGGCAGTGCTCGACGCCACGGAAGAAGCGATCTACAACTCGATGCTGCAGGCGACCGACACGACCGGCAACGGCCGGACCGTCCGAGCAATCCCTATCGAGCCGCTCGAGGCGCTGCTGGCAAAGTACGGGCGGTAGAGCTTTTCAATGGGTCAACGCGCGGACCGCTGCACATACTGCGTGCCAGTCGGTGCGATTCCGGTGATCTGCAGAACGACAGGCTCGTCGCCTGTCCGCGCGAAATGCGGCAGCTCCGGCGGCTCCGTGTAGAAACTACCGGGTGGCAGCGCCTTCAGCTTGCGCTCGTCAAAGGCGCCACCATAGGGGAATGGCCAAGCCAGGTGGCGCGCACCCCGCTCCCGGGCGGCCTGGCCCAGGCCTCGAGCGGGTTCATCGATGGCAGCGGCCCGCGCGGCACGCGCCGTTCCCCGCCGCACATAAAATCGCTGATTGACGGCATCGACGCGTTCCAATCCCGCAAGCCCGGAATGCTCTTGTGCACGTTGTGGAACCGATCGCCCGCCCAGCGCGGCGAAGTCTTGATGCGCTCGAGCCGCGTGCCTTCCGGTTTTCTGCCCAACGATTTCACGTCGCCGCCTCCACGGATATGCCTTCGGCGCAGGAGTCGTGGGAACAGCCATGCGCGTCCCTGCGACTCGTTCCGGCCCGGCGCCCTCTTACGTGGAGGTCTTCGCGAACTCCGGTGCGCCTGCGCCCACGAACACGCTCGTCCCGGAGACGCGCTCGAACAGCCAGCCGTGCGCGGCATCGCGCACGCACTGAAACGTAAAGTCCCCGATCGCCGAGGGTGCCTCCGAAGGCAGCGGCCCAGCGCCCGTACCCGAGTACACCAGCATCAGCGCTCGCGCCGTAGCCCTGTCGGGCGACTCGTCGTGAACGCGCAGATTGCCCGCCAAGTGCCGCGTGGTGCGGCTATTTGCGATCTCGCGGGCGTTTCGCGCGCGAAAGAACTCGTCGATTTGCTTCCGGCCGCGCACCTCGAGGCTGCCCAGCAGCATTTCGCCGTGTTCGACGTAGAAGGACGCAGACGATCGCTGCACGTCGCTCAGGCGGTCGACCGTCGACCAGTACTCTGCGATGAGCGCCTGGATCTCCACGAGCGTGTGCGTCGATCCACTCACGGCCGGCACTGGCACAGGTGCAACGGAATTAGCGTTCCCACAGCTGCTCGCTGGCTTGTGCGGCGCCCTCGACCAGCGCCTTGAGCTTGGCCCAGGCGATCTGCGGATGAACTCTGCCGCCCAGTCCGCAGTCGGTTCCCGCGATGACGTTCTCGCGGCCGACGATCCGAGCGTACTGGACGATGCGGTCGGCGACCAGCTCCGGTGTCTCGAGGAGGTTGGTTGAATGACTCACGACACCTGGAATCAGAATTCGGCCTTCCGGGAGCCTGTGCTGGCGCCAGACCTTCCAGTCGGTTTCATGGCGCACGTTGGCCGCCTCGACGCAGTACGCACCCGCCTTTACCCGCAGGATCAGATCGACGATGTCGCGGAGTGGCGCATCGGCGCTGTGCGGCCCGTGCCAGCTGCCCCAGCAGACGTGATAGCGAATCCGGTCTTCCGGAATGCCACCGAGCGCGAAGTTCAGCATCTCGACGCGCGCCTCGGCGAATCGCCGGAATTCCTCGAAGGTCCGCTCCAGCGCAAACCAGAAATCCCACAGGACCCAGATCCCCGGATCGTCGACCTGGACGATGAACCCGGCCCGGGCGACGGCCTCGTACTCTTCCTTGAGCGCTGCGGCCAGGGCCCAGGCGTACTCCTCGCCCGTCCTGTAATACTCATTCGGCTGCAGTGACTCGAGGCTCGCGGGGGACACCAGCGGGACGAAGGCGTCGTGCGTCCGCGACGTACCGAGCGCGGCGCTAAAGCTCTCCAGGTCGCGCTGCAGGGCGGCGTGGCCGGTGTAGCGGATCGGCCCGGTGCAGACGACTTCGACCGGGCGGATCTCGCCGGTCTCGATCGCCTGCACGGCGTAGAACTCGTCGAACTCCGCGCGGTCCTTGCCCGGAAACACGCCGGTCTGCTGCACCCGGATCTCAAACCCGTCCATGCGCGCGCCGGCGTACTTCATCCACGCGCCGTAATCCACCGCGTCCTGTACCGGCTTGCCGAACTCGCCATCATCGATCACGTCGAGCCCGATCTCGATCTGCTTGCGGACGACCTCGTTCACTGAGCGCTGTAGGAGCGCGGTGAGCTTTGCAGAGTCCGGCGCCTCGGCGCGGTACGCGTCCACGAGCTCCGCGGGTCGCGGCAGGCTGCCGACGTGTGTCGTCAGGATGCGGTCCGTGCTGCGTCGCATGCCGGTCCCCTTCAGTCGAAGCTGTAGCGGAGCGTGGCGCCGTAGGTACGCGGCGGCCCGATCGTCGCGTAGACGAGCGGCGGCGCGAAGCCCTGCACCGATCCCGAGGTATACACCGCCTCGTCGCCGATGTTGTGCACGAAGGCGGCGATCGACCACTTGCCTCCGGCATCGACGTAAGTCACGGCGAAATCGAACAGCTCGTAAGCGTCGGCGCGCTGCTGTGACACGAATTCGAATCCCAGGTACCGCTCCGAACCGTACTGCGCGCTCAGCGCCGCGTTGAGCGTCGCTCCGCTTGCGAGGCGGAAGGTATGGTCGTAGCCGAGCGATGCGACCCATTCCTGCGCGCGCGGCAGCTCGAATCCCGAGCAATCGACGGTAATCAGCTCCGTGCCGAAGATGCTGCCCGGAAAAGGAGTGCCGACCGGACATCCCGTCGATGCGGGGTTGAACAACGGCACGCCGAATATGCTGAAGGCGGTGTCGTAGGTGAAGCGATCATACGTCGCATCGTTGTACTCCACGAAGGCTCGCAGTCGATCGTCCGGGCTGATGGCGACCTGCAGATCGAGGTTTGCGCCCTGGATCGTGGCCTCGCCCGCATTCTGGGTGACGAGGTTGATGTTGCCGAGCGGGTCGAAGATGACGTGCGCGATCTGGTTGTCGCTGTAATCCCAGTAGAAGACTTCGAAATTGAGCTGCAGGCGATGGTCCATGAAGCGGTTGCGCGATCCGAGCTCATAAGCGAGAAGCTCCTCGGGTTCGTAGGTGTCCATGGGGGGCACGGTCTGGTTGAAGCCGCCGGCCTTGAAGCCCGTGCTCGCAGTCAGAAAGAGCATGTTGGCGGGCGTGAGATCGTATTCGACGCCGGCCTTCCAGGTCGTGTCGGAGAAGGTGTCGTCGCCGCCGAAGGTCGCGAGCAGGTGCGGCAGCGGTGTGCCTGGCGGGAGCCCGTTCGGACTGTTGGTGAACAACGAGCCGCTCACGCTGCGCTCCTCCTCGGTGTAGCGCGCGCCGGCGATGAGGCGCAACGTGTCGGTCACAGCCAGCGTGGCCTGGCCGAAGGCCGCGTAACTCTCCGTTTCCGGAAAGTAGAACCCGACATTGTCCTGCAGAATGCCCTGGAAGATCTGCTGCTCTGCCGCCTGGTCCTCATCGTAGTAATAGAGACCAGCCACCCATTTGAGGGTGTCGGTGCTCTCCGACAGACGCGCCTCGAACGTGAACTGCTCGGAGGTCGCCTCGGGAATGGTGTTGCGCAGGCCCGCCGGGTAGTTGCGTTCGCTGATCTCCACGTCGCGGTAAGCCGGAATCACGGTGAGCACGGCCGGGCCGAGATCCCAGTTGAGCTCGGCGCTCAGGTTCCAGAAGGTGTTGTCCCGGAAGCTATCTGCGCCGATCGGCGCGACCAGGAATCCGATCGGCGGCGTGCTCGCCAGGATCGCATTCGACTCCGGGCTGGACGCCGAAAGCCATGGATCCGCGCCAGGCGGGCCGGGCAGCTGCACATATCCGGGGCCGCTGCCTTCTTCGCTGGCCATGTCCGCGCTCACCAGCAGTGAAACCGCATCGCTCGGCCGCCACAGCAAGTGGATGCGACCTGCCAGCCGTTCGTCGTCGTCCGTGCCGTCCGACAGGTAGCCGTCGCGCTCGACCAGGCTGAACGCCCCACGCACGGCCACCGAGTCGCCCAGCGGAAGGTTGATTGCGCCTTGGAGATCGACGAGGTCGTAGTCCCCCAGCGTGAGCCCGATGTTGCCCGCCATACCGTCGAGCGATGGTTTGTTGGTGATGATGTTCAGCGCACCGCCCGAGGCATTGCGGCCGTAGAGCGTCCCCTGCGGACCGCGTACGACCTCGAGGCGCGCGAGGTCGTAGAAGCTGCTGTTCACCGCCTGAGGGCGCGAGATGTATACGCCGTCCACGTTGACCGCGACGGCCGGATTGCTGAGTGCGCTCGCCGCGAAATCGCCCACGCCGCGGATATAGATCTGCGATGCGCCGCCGCCGGTCCCGATCTGCAATCCGGGGACCAGCTTGTTGAGATCGGTCGCCTGCGTGACGGCGGCTCGTTGCAGCGCTTCGCCGGAGAGCACCTGCAGCGACAGCGACGATTTCTGCAGCGTCTCCTCGTATCGCTGCGCGGTAACCATGATCTCTTCGATCTCCACCGAAGGCGTCGTGTCCGCGGGCGCAGGGGACGTCTGCGCCCGTGCGCCCGGACCGAGACACAGGCATGCGCCGGCACCTGCGTATATCGCCACTTCGAGAGTTCTCATTCTGCTCCCTCCACCTCAGATCATCTGGACCGGATTCGCGAGCGTGCCGATCCGCTCGATGGACACCGAGACCAGCCCGTCGAATCCGATGAGATCGGCGCGCGTGACGCCCGGCACATGCGGCGCCGCCGGGTCGTCCTCGTCGCCGCCGACCGCGGTGCCCATCGACACGACGTCGCCCGGCAGAAGCGTCATGGTGCGCGATATGTGGGCGAGCGCATGCGCCACGTCCCACACGTAGTTCCGCGAATGATCCGCCGCGACCAGCCGCTCGCCCAGCCGGCACTCGATCCGCAGCGCCGCCGGATCCGGAATCTCGTCGCGCGTGACGAGGCAGGGCCCCATGGGGGCGAATGTGTCGCTCGCCTTGTAACGTCCGGGGTACGTGGTATGCGCCTCGCCCAACACGACCGTTCCCGGCGTATCGCCGGGCTTGAAGTACCGGACGCTGAACGAGTCCTCTTCGCGCATGCCGACCGACGTCACGTCGTTGACGATCGTGTAGCCGAAGACTCCGGCCATCGCGGCTTCGGGTGTGACGTCCTTCAGCTGATACCCGATCACCACCCCGAGCTCCGGTTCAGGGTGGGTGAGCCCGTAGGCGTTGCGCAGGCGGATCGGGCAGCGGTGTCCCGTCAGCGCGGTATGCGGCTTGAGGAAGAACGCGGGATGATCGGTGGGTGCCCTGATCTTGATCTTGTCGAGCGCGCGGTTGTTGAGGGCGAGACAGACGACCTTCGAAGGAGTCCGAACCGGCGGGTGCCAGCTCACCTCGTCGGGGTCGTATCTGCGGACGCGTCCTGGTCGCGCGCTCGCCCGCGCGCAGGCCTCGCGCACCGCATCGAGAAGCGGAGCTCCTGCGCGAATGAGCGAAAGCATGTCCTCGGGAACCGGTTGCGTCGCGCTGGGCGCCTTCAGCACATCGGCGATGTCGGCAAGCCGCCCCTCGGAGGTTAGAACTCCGATGCGGTCCCGTCCTGCGGCGTGAAAGCTGGCCAGCTTCACGTCGCGCGCTCCTTTTGGCGGGTCGTTGCGTCCTGCCCGCTGGCGCTCGCGAGAAAATCGAGCGCCCGGCGAATGAATGCCGGTTGTGCCGGCAGTCCGAAGTGGTCCACGCCGGGCAACTCCGCGTAGCTGACGTTGCGAAGACTGGAGACGAGCCGGTCCCCGAGCGTGGCGACCGGATCGTCGGCACCATTGACGATGAACATCGGTTGCGCGATTTGCTCGATCCGCTCGGGCGTAAAGCTGGGATTCGGCGGACGTCGCAGAACGGCCGCCACGGCGAGCGCATCGTTCTGGTCGGGTTCCCAGGTTCGCAGAAAGGCCAGCACGGCCGGCGGCGTCTCCGCGCTCGGACCGCACTCCAGCGCACGCGCCACCGATTCCGCGATCGTCTCCGGCGCGAAGACGTTGTCGCCCACTCCGCCGAGCACGAGACGCTCGACGCGTGCAGGCGACCGCAGCGCGAGCTCGAGGAGAATCTTGGCCCCCAGGGAGAACCCCACCGCATCGAAGGAAACGGGCGGCAGGTCGCGCGCAACGAGGCCCGCGAGGTCGGAGTAGTGTGCGGGCTCGTGCGGCGAAGGGATGGCGCCGTGTCCCGGCAGGTGGAGGCCCACCGCACGCCGGCCGGCCGCGGCAATCGCATCCAGCCAGCCGGTCGCGGCGAACGTAGCCGAAAACGAGCCGCCACAGCCGTGCAGCAGGACGATCGGGCGGTCGATGCGGGATCGCATGGCGGCTGAGGCGCGACTCAGGAAGCACGCCTCAGAGATGAGGCATGCACGACGACCGCGGCGACGCCGATGGCGGTGCCGGCCTCGTAATAGTCGACGCTGAGCTCCCCGACCCCGGCGGCCCGGGCAGCGGCACAGGCCGCGATCCACTCACGCACTTCTCCGGCGCCGTTGCCGCCCGAACGGAACACCTCGTCGTCGTCCCAGCCATCGAAGGCGCTCAGGTCGTCTGCCGACGACGTCAGCGTGCGGAGAAACTCCTCATCCCACTCCTTCCGGACCTGGCCCACGCCGGGCACGCGCTGCACGAGCAGCGCGTTCACTGCGTCGAGGCCAGCATTCATCTCCGCTCGCCAGCGAGCGCGATCGAGACGTCCCCGGGTCCCGCCATGAATCAGGAAGTCACGCACCCGCGCGTCGCGAACCTCGTGTACCTGCGGAAATATCTCGCCGGTCTCGTGTGAAAGCCCTCCCGAGCCCAGGAAAGCGACGCGCTTGCCGAGACGCGCGGCGAAACGCCCCACGGCCGCGCCGAAACGGCGACAGCGCCGGAAGGTGGGCCGCGGATGACTCAGCGCATTGACGAAGATCGGCACGACGGGCTTCGCGTCGATGGCGCCGAGCATGTAGTGCAGGACGCTGCTGAAGCCGTGGTCCACCGTCATGGCGTAGGAAACCGCGACGTCGTAGTCCTCGCGCACGAGGGACGCCGCGCAGGCACGCGCCAGGTCCTCGGGAACGCGCAAGTGCCCCGGGAAGCCGCCGCGATCGTCGACCGCCTCGGCCGCGCAGCCGATCATGAACGCGGGCATGCACTTCAGGTGCTGCCCCTCGTAATGATCGGAGCCGAAGACGAATACGACTTCCGGATCGAATGCGCGGAGCTCGGCGGCGCGCGCCTCGTACGCGCTCCAGAACGGGGCGTTGAGTTCCCGGGCCTGGATCGTGATGAACGGCAGGTGGGGCACGCAGGCCACGTACACCTCGCCATCCGTCGCTGCTGGCTCGGACATCGGCGATCGGCCCCCTGCTTCTGCCAATAGACCGTCTGTCAACCTGACATTTTGTCAGTTCGGAACTAGGCTAGGTCATCGCAGCCTTTGGGTCAAGGCGCTCTGGCGCGGCTCGCGCGCGCTGCACTAATATCCGTCGACCTCGCACGCCGATCGCATTTTGCAAGCACAGGTTTTTCCGCCGGCCCAGATGAAAAAGCGCGCGCAACGCAAGATCGACCATGCCCGCCGCGCTCAGATCGGCGCGGAGCGGCGCTCGCGTACGCGGGCCCGGTTGCTGGGTGTTGCGCTCGAGCTCTTCGGCCGGCCGCACGGCCGCAACACGCGCATCGAGGACGTCTGTGCCAGGGCGCGGGTCGCGCGCGGCACCTTCTACAACTATTTTCCGGGCATCGAGGCGCTGCTCGAGTCGCTTTCGGAAGAGTTGACCCGGGACTTCGATGCGGCGGTTCATATCGCGTTCGAGGCGATGAACGGCCCGGTCGAACGCACCTGCGCTGCCATGCGCTACTACCTGCATGGCGCGCTGCAGGACACCCGCTGGGGCTGGGCCATGGTCAATTCGAGCGTCGGCAGGACGCTCTACTCGGAGACGATCACGGCACGCGTGCGTGCGTCGATCCAGGAAGGCATCGACTCGGGCGACTTCACTATCGACTCGGCGGACGTGGGCCGCGACATATTGCTCGGAACCGGCATATCCGCGACGATCAGCCTGCTGCGGGGCCGCACCCCACCCGACTATCCGGAAAAGATCGCGCGCCACATCCTGCTGTGCCTGGGAACCTCACGGATCGTTGCAACCGCAGTCACGAGCCGACCGCTTCGCGAGCTGCCGCGACTCACGACGAATTCGCGATTCTTCCGCGGCAGCCTGGGAGGCATTGAAGCCATCGACGCGGCGGGGGGGAAGCCTGCGCTGCGTGCCGCGGTGCGGCCTGCAGCGACCCGCAACCGGCGAACCAGCAGACGTATCATTCCGATCGGGAAGAAGTGGCGATCCGAACACGACGCGCCGGCGCGACGGGGAGACGCGGAATGAAGGACGTAGCCGGGAAAGTGGCATTCATCACCGGCGGGGCCAGCGGCATCGGGCTCGGCATAGCCGGTGCTTTCGTCGAGGCGGGCATGAAGGTCGTGCTGGCCGACCTGCGGCAGGACCACATCGATGAGGCCCTGGCGGCCTTCGACCGGCGCGGCCAGTCGAAGAGCGTGCATGCGATCCGGCTGGACGTCACCGACCGCGACGCCATGGCGGCGGCCGCGGACGAGGTCGAACGCGTATTCGGCAAGCTGCACGTGCTCGTGAACAATGCCGGAGTCGGCATCCAGGGGCCGTTCAAGGGCATCACCTACGAGGACTGGGATTTTGGACTGGCGGTGAATCTGGGCGGAGTCGTCAACGGCCTGCAGACGTTTCTGCCGCGCATCCGCGCGCATGGCGAGGGAGGGCACATCGTCAACACGGCGTCGCTCGCCGCACTCGTCCCGATGCCGGCCCAGTTCGTCATCTATGTCGCGGCCAAGGCGGCCGTCGTGACGATCTCGGAGACCCTTCGCGGCGAGCTCATGCTGGAGAACATCGGGGTCACGGTCCTGTGCCCCGGCCCCATCCGGACCAATTTCCACGAGCTCTCCAGGAACAGGCCGCCGCAGTTCGGCGTGGGCGACGCGTTCCGGGAGGCCGAGCAGGCCGGCGCGACGAAAGTGCCGTTTCCGAGCATGATGGAGCCGTCGGAAGCGGGATCGCTGGTGCTTGAAGCCGTGCGAAAGAACGAGCTGTACGTCATCACCCACGGCGAATGGCGACCCATAGCGGAGACACGTCACGCGGCGCTGATCGCGGCGATGCCTACGAAACTCGATCCGGCGCTGGTCGCGATGCTCCAGGCGCGACCGCCAACGCAAGAGGCCAAGTCATGATGAAGCTCTACCACGCCGAACCTGCGGCCAATTCCCTGAAGTCGCTGATCTCCTTCAAGGAGAAGGGTCTGGAGTTCGAAAGCGTGTATGTCGATCTGCACAAGTTCGAGCAGCACGAGCCCTGGTTCGTCGCGATCAATCCCGAAGGCCAGGTGCCGGTGCTTGATCACGACGGCGTCATCATCACGCACACGACCGTCATCGGCGAATACCTCGAAGACGCGTTCCCCGAGGCGCCCCGGCTCCGTCCTGTCGATCCGGTCGGCAAGGCGC
>Ga0268386_10001579_pt1 | contig 15692 bp, 9 predicted proteins | sample RVTome_15_FD_200260 | JGI IMG/M metagenome (GOLD analysis project Ga0268386, IMG submission 200260) | Soil microbial communities from uranium-contaminated site in the Upper Colorado River Basin, Wyoming, United States - RVT150D86... ...
CAGGCCACGGCGGAAAAGGAGCTGACCAGCCGCTCGGACATCTACTCGCTGGGCTGCGTGTTGTACGAGATGCTGACCGGGAGCCCGCCCCACGTCGGCGCCTCGGCCCAGCAGATCGTCATGAAGATCGTGATGGATGAGGCGCGCCCCGTGACGCAGTTGCGCAAGTCGGTGCCGGCGAATGTGGCGGCGGCCACAGCGAAAGCGCTGGAGAAATTGCCGGCGGACCGGTTCGAGAGCGCGAGAGCCTTTGCGGAAGCCCTGACCAACCCGGCGTTCACGGCGACGGGACTGACCACCACCCGATCCGGCTCCACAGTCCGGGACTGGCGCCAGCGTTTGGCGGTTCCGGCGGTCGGGGCTGCGGTGCTGCTGGCGGCTGCCCTGCTCTGGGCGGTGACGCGCCCCGGGCCGGCCCAGCCGGTTGCCCGCTACCTGGTCGAGCTGGCGCAGGGGCAGGGATTGGCCGGCAGCCCCTGGTCGCGGCTCGCCGTGTCCCCCGACGGATCGCGGCTGGTGTACGTGGGGGAGTCGGAACGGAGCACCCAGCTGTTCGTGCGGACGCGCGACCAGCTCGGTGCAGTGGCGCTGCCCGGAACCGATGGAGCCATCAATCCGGCATTCTCCCCGGATGGGAATCGTGTCGCATTCATGGACCGGGTCGCCAACGGCGAGATCAAGATCGTATCCCTGGCTGGCGGCCCACCGGTCTCGATCACCGACTCGGCGGTCGGGGCGCCGGGGGTTTCCTGGGGCCACGATGGTTTCGTCTACTACGACAGGATCGGTGTCGGACCGCTGATGCGTGTCCGGGAGACCGGCGGCGCGGCGGAATCCATCGGCACGCTGGATTCGGCGCGGGGAGAGCTGCAACATGCGTGGCCCGACGCGCTGCCCAACGGCAAGGGCCTCATCCTGACCGTCAGTCGCGGTGGTCCGGGTGCAATGGGCGGCCAGGCGGATGAGATCGCGGTGCTCGACCTGGCGACGGGAACCCATCGGACGCTGGTATCCGGCATCCTGGCGCGCTATGCGCGATCCGGCCACCTGGTATACGCCACGGCGGAGGGCGTCCTCATGGGCGTGCCGTTCGACCAGGACAGAATGGAGGTCACGGGCGACGCCGTCGCGTTGACGGAAGGAGTCGGGGTCCGCTTCGGCGGCGGCGCCGTGGATCTCGCCGTGTCCGCTACTGGAACGCTCTGGTATTCGGCCGGAGGGGTTGGAAGCGGTGGAACGCAGGAGGTGGTGTGGGTGGGCCGGAACGGCACTGCAACACCGGTGGCGGCCGGATGGTCTGGCCTGATCGGCGATCCGGCGCTGTCTCCTGACGGAAGGCGCCTGGCTGTGAGCACGCGGGAGCTCGCGTCTCACGTCTGGATCAAGGAGCTCGGTCAGGGTCCGTTGTCGAAGCTCACGGTGGAGGGCAGGAACAACGTCAGGCCCGCGTGGTCGGCGGATGGGCGGTCCGTGGCGTTTGCCTCCGATCGCGCGGCCAATCGCGACGTGTACCAGCAGCTCGCCGATGGAAGCCGCCCGGCGACGCTGTTGCTCGACGTGGAGCGCCCAGTGGAGGAAGCTGTGTTCTCCCGCGACGGCGCTTGGCTGGTATACCGCACCGGGACTGCGGTCGAGGGAGATCTATACGCGCGGCGGCTTGGAACGGACTCGTCGATCGTGCTGATGGCGACTCCCGCGTGGGAGACGTCGCCCGCGCTGTCGCCCGACGGCCGGTGGCTCGCTTATGTCTCCAATGAATCGGGCACGGCCGAGGTGTACGTCCGCCCGTTCCCGAACACCGGCGACGGCAAATGGCAGATCTCCGTTCAAGGCGGCCAGGAGCCGGTCTGGGCACACTCCGGGCGTGAGCTGTTCTACCGCACTACCGGCCCCGCCGCCGCCCAGCAGATGGTGATAGACATCATCCCCGGGCGGACTCTTGTGCCGGGAGCGCGGCGGACGCTCTTTCCACTCACCCGGTTCCTGCTGGGCTCCGCCCATCAGCAGTACGCGGTCGCGCCGGATGACCAGCGCTTCGTGATGATCCGCGCGATCGAGCAGGATCGGTCCGACTATCTGGTCGTGGTGGAGAATTTCTTCGAGGAGCTGCGGCAGAAGGCGGGGACGGGCCGGTGATGGAGACACCGGCGCGACTCGCCGCCGCCCTGGCCGACCGGTACCGCATCGAGCGCGAGCTGGGCGCCGGCGGCATGGCCACGGTGTACCTGGCCGAGGACCTCAAGCACCGGCGGAAGGTCGCGCTCAAAGTCTTGAAGCCGGAGCTGGCCGCCGTGTTAGGAGCGGAGCGCTTCGTGGTGGAAATCACCACCACAGCAGCGCTCCAGCACCCGCACATTCTGCCCTTGTTTGACTCGGGCACCGCCGACGGCTTCCTCTACTACGTGATGCCGTTCATCGACGGCGAGACGCTCCGAGCCAAGCTCGACCGCGAGACCCAGCTCGGTATCGACGAAGCGGTGCGGATCACGACGAACGTGGCCGAGGCGCTCGACTATGCGCATCGTCACGGCGTGATCCACCGTGACATTAAGCCCGAGAACATCCTGCTGCACGACGGCCGGCCGATGGTGGCCGACTTCGGCATCGCGCTGGCCGTGAGCGCCGCAGCCGGCGGGCGCATGACGGAGACAGGCTTGAGTCTCGGCACGCCGCACTACATGTCACCTGAGCAGGCGACCGCCGAAAAAGAGCTCACCGCGCGCTCCGACGTGTACTCCCTCGGCAGCGTGCTCTATGAGATGCTGACCGGCAATCCGCCGCATACCGGCGCCTCCGCCCAGCAGATCATCATGAAGATCGTGACCGAGGACGCGGCGCCGGTCACGAAGCTCCGCAGGGCCGTGCCTTCGAACGTTGCGGCGGCTGTCGCGAAGTCGCTGGAAAAGCTTCCCGCCGATCGGTTCGATTCCGCGAAGGAGTTCGCGGATGCGCTCGCCGATCCGCACTTCTCGGCGGGAACGACTGCTATCGCCGCGGGCATCCCGGCGCGGTCACGGCGCTCGGTGACGCTCGGATTGAGTGTCGCCCTCGGGATTATGACGGTCGTCGCAGCCTGGGCACTGACGCGTCCGGCCCCGCCTGCGCCCGTGATCCGCTACGGACTGGCCCTTCCGCCCGACCAGGCCCCCGTGGACGGAGGGTTTGCCATCCTCACGTCCGATGGATCGCGCATTGTGTATATGGGCCCATCGCGACAACCCGGCGTGGGACAGCTCTGGGTGAAGGCGCGGGACCGCCTCACGGCCACTCCTCTCGCGGGCACCGAGGGCGCCACCGCCGCCGCGATTTCGCCCGATGATGACTGGCTCGCCATCGTGCAGAATGGAATTCTCAGGAAGGTTCCGACTGCGGGTGGGGCATTCACCACCCTGGCGGAAGGCGTGTCCAACCGACAGGGGAGCGTCGTCTGGCTCGACGACGGGACCATTCTGTACGCCGCGCGCACCCCGTCCAGCATCGTCAGGATTCCCGACGGCGGCGGACAGGGGACGACGCTCTGGACCTCCGATTCACTCGCCGCATCCTCCATGACCCCTGTCGCGGATGGAGCCGTGTTGTTCCAGGGCTGCCCGCCGCCGTGCAGCCGCTCCGACCTCTGGGCGCTCGACCTGCGCGCGGGCTCGGCGAAGCTCGTCGTGGCGGATGCCCGTGCAGGATTCTACATCGCGACGGGCCACCTGGTGTACGTCAGCGAGGATCAGACTGTGCTGGCGGTGCGCTTCGACCCGAAGACCTTCCGGACTGAAGGCACACCCGTGGCCGTGGCCGACAGCGTGTTCTTCGGAGGCGGCATCTTCCCGTACTTGGCGCTTTCCAATTCGGGGACCCTCGTGATGCGGACCGGCGAGCAGGCCGAGCGCCAGCTGTTCCAGATGGTCTGGCTGGACCGAATGGGCCGTGAGACGCCGGTGGATTCCACCTGGACGTTTCGAGTGACGCAGACCGCCGGCAACTACGGGTGGTCCATCTCGCCAGACGGCACCCGGCTCGCCATCGGCCTCAACACGCCGGCGGGCGACGACATCTGGATCAAGCCGTTGCCGCGGGGACCGGCCGCGCGGGTCACGTACAATCCCGTTTCCGATGCCCGGCCGCGCTGGAGGTCGGACGGCAGATCGGTGACGTTCATATCGGACAGCGTGTTCGCGGAGCGCCGCGCGGACGGCACCGGCGCGGATTCCGTGTTGCGTTACGGAATCTTCGACGAGGGCGTGGTGTCGCCGGACGGGCGCTGGATGGTGTTCCGGATGGGGGCGACCGCCTCCACCGCGGGCGGCCGGGACATCTACGGGCTCCGTCCTGGTGTCGACACCGCGCCGGTACCGCTCGTAGTGACGCCGTACGACGAGATGGCGATATCGCTCTCCCCGGACGGACGCTGGCTGGCCTATCAGTCCGACGAGACCGGCCGCATCGAAGTGTTCATCCGGCCGTTCCCGAACACCGGCGATGCCAAGGTGCGGGTGTCGAGCGAAGGCGGTACGGGACCGGTGTGGGCACGCAATGGGCGCGAGCTGTTCTACCTGAGGGGCGATAACACCATGATGGCGGCGACGGTGACGGCTGAATCGGCGCTGCGCGTGGAAGAGCCCGTCCCGCTGTTCCGCCTCCCGGCACATCTCGCGGCGCTGGATGCGCACTGGTACACGCCGTGGGATATCGGCCCCGATGGCCGGTTCCTCATGGTCAGAAGCGTTGATGGGGGCCGCCGGAACGCCACACCGCTGATCGTCGTGGAGAACTGGCTCGAAGAGCTGAAAATCAAGGTGCGGCGGTGAACGCGATCCTGGGTGTGCAGCAATGAAAGGGACTTTGACCGCATCGAGGGGCTGATGCGCCGGGAGCCGGGGGGATGAACATGCCTGAGCGGCTCACCGCCGCCCTCAGCGGTAGCTACCGCCTCGAGCGCGAGCTCGGGGCGGGCGGCATGGCCACGGTCTACCTGGCCGAGGACCTCAGGCACGACCGCAAGGTCGCACTCAAGGTCCTGCGGCCGGAACTGGCCGCCGTGATCGGTGCCGAGCGGTTCCTCAAGGAGATCAAGGTCACCGCCAACCTGCAGCACCCGCACATCCTCGGCCTGATCGACTCCGGTGAAGTAGACGGGCTGCTCTGGTATGCGATGCCGTTCGTGGAAGGGGAGTCGCTGCGCGACCGGCTGCAGCGCGAGAAGCAGCTGCCGATTCCCGAGGCAGTGCGGATCGCCACCGAAGTGGCCGGCGCCCTCGACTACGCCCACCGGCACGGGGTCATCCATCGCGACATCAAGCCCGAGAATATCCTACTGCACGACGGCAGCGCCCTGGTTGCCGACTTCGGCATCGCGCTGGCCGCCAGCACCGCGGGCACCCGGATGACCGAGACCGGGATGAGCCTCGGCACGCCGCACTACATGAGCCCCGAACAGGCGATGGGGGAGCGGGAGATCACCGCCCGCAGCGATGTCTATGCCCTGGGATGCATCAGCTACGAGATGCTCACCGGCGACCCGCCGTTTACCGGGTCCACCGCTCAGGCGATCGTCGCCAAGGTGGTGACCGAACGGCCCCACTCGCTCCGCTCCCAGCGGCACACCATCCCGCCCCATGTCGAGGGGGCAGTGCTGACCGCCCTGGAGAAGCTCCCTGCCGATCGGTTCGCCACCGCCGCGGAGTTTGCCGCGGCACTTGCTGACCGCGGGTACACCAACAGCAGCATGGCGGCGGTGGCGGGCTCGTCGCGAGACGGGCGCCGGTGGCGGGTGGTGGCCGCCGCTCTGGGCCTTGCGCTGGTGGTGGCCACTGTCGCGGCGGTGGTTGGCTGGATGCGCCAGCCACCTCCCGGGATGGTGCGCCGGTTCGACGTGGCTATGTCGGGGACCTATCCCAGTTTCGCCAATCCGCTCTTCTCGCCCGATGGAACTCGGCTCATTTACAACAACCTCGAGGGCGCGCTGCAGCTTCGTGACGCCGATGCCCTCGCCGCCCGCCCTATCCCGGGGTCGGAATCCGCGTGGTCCCCGGTGTATTCGCCGAACAGCCGCGAACTCGCGATCAATACGGGCTTTCCCGGGGCCATCAAGATCATCCCGCTCGACGGTGGGGTCGTGCGGACGCTGGTGGCAGACTCGACCTTCGGTCAGGGACTGGACTGGAGCAGGGACGGCTGGATCTACTACCTGCATGGCGAGCACTACGGACGTGACCTGATGCGGATTCGTGCCACAGGTGGCACACCGGAGTTCGTAGCCCGGCCCGACTCTGCGTCCGCCGTCCTGCTGTTCCTGTATCCCCAGGCCCTCCCCGGGGGGCGCATTCTCCTGACGCTGCAGATGAAGGACGGCGATCCCAAGTCCGGCATCCTCGATCCGGGCACGGGTACCCTCACCATCGTTGCGGAGGGATCCTACAGCCGATATGCCCCGACGGGGCACCTGATCGTGGCGGGCGTGGACGGCACGCTGAGGGCAGCCCGGTTCGACGCACCGGCAGGCACGCTGCAGGGTGGATTTACCCCAGTTGCCGAGGGCCTCGCCGTCCTTTCCTTCAACGGGACCGGGGGATTCACCCTCTCCGAGGAGGGCACCCTTGGCTACCAGAGGACCCCGATTCCCCATCAGGTGGTTCGCGTGCCGCGGGACGGCGGCCGGGAGGACGCACTTGATGCGGGATGGCAGGGCAGGTTCGGCTCGTTGTCGGTCGCGCCGGATGGTTCCCGATTGGCCATCACACTGGAGCGGGCGGGGCGGACCGAACTGTGGGTCCGGTCACTGGAGAGCGGCGCCATGACCCGGTTGTCGGCGGGTGGCACATATAACTACCGGCCGAGCTGGTCGCCGAATGGGCGCGAAGTGGTCTTCACGTCAGACCAGCGGGGCAAGATTACCACCTACCGGGTGCGCGCCGATGGCAGCGCCCCGCCCGAGCCGCTGCTGGCCGTGATCTCCTCGGTGGATGAGGCCGTGTACTCGCGCGACGGCGAATGGATCCTCTATCGTGGGGGGTCGGGGGGCGGCCGAGACATCTTCGCCCGGCGTACCGCTGGCGACACCACCGACCTGGCACTGGTGAATTCCCGAGCGGAGGAGTTTTCGCCGGCGCTCTCGCCGGATGGACGGTGGCTGGCGTACGCCTCCGACGAGACCGGCCGGACGGAGGTCTATGTCCGCCCGTTTCCGGACGCAGGGGCCGCCAAGTTTACCATCTCGCGGAACGGTGGCAGCGAGCCACTTTGGAACCCCGCTGGCGGGGAGCTGTTCTACCGCGATGGCAGCGAGGACCTGGTGGCGGTCGGCGTGGCCACTGGGAACGACTTTCGGGTCACCTCGACCCGGGTGCTGTTCTCCACCCGCGGGTACGTGGCCGACAACCGGCATCGCAACTACAGCGTCTCCGCGGATGGTCGTTCGTTCGTGTTCGTCAAGTCTCCCGGCTTGCTGGATCTGACCAGCCAGCTGGTGGTCACGCTCAACTGGTTCGAGGAATTGAAGCGGAAGGCTGGCCAGTGAGCGACATGATCGCGCGTCTCTCCACGTCGCTCACCGACCGCTACCGCATTGAGCGCGAGCTCGGCCAGGGCGGCATGGCCACGGTGTACCTGGCCCAGGACCTGTAGCATCGCCGCATGGTGGCTATCAAGGTCCTCAAGCCCGAATTGGCCGCCGTCCTCGGCGCCGAGCGGTTCGTGCAGGACGAGGCGGTCCGGATCACCACCGCCGTGGCCGACGCCCTGGACTACGCCCACCGCCAGGGCGTGATCCACCGCGACATCAAGCCGGAGTTCCGCGCCGAGGGCTACTCTCGAACCATGTTCTTCAACCGGGGCACCACGTTCGACGTGACCCCCGACGGCCAGCGCTTCATCCTGCGGCTGCGGGAAACGTGGGCAGAGCGGTGCTGGTGCAGAACTGGGCGGCGAGGCTCGAAGGCGCGGGGTCACCGAGGTAAGACGCTGATGAATCCCGTCAGCGGGCTTCGGATCGGCTCGGCGGTGCCCCTCCCGGCAGCAGCTCCTCCAGGGCCAACCGGGTCTTGACCGGGATCCGGGCCTCGTCGAAATAGCGTCCGACAATGGCGAGTGCGTCCGCGGCGCGGGCGATGTTCAGGTAGCGCAGCAGGTAGCGGACGTCGTCCAGGTCGTGGAATTCCTCGCCCAGGCGCAGCGCCACCGCCTTCATGGCCAGCAGGTACTCCGGTTGCGCCACGAAAACCTGCAGGTGGGACCGCTCCAGGAACCGGTCGAAGTCCCCCGCCGGACTGAGCCAGGCCTTCACGGCATCGTTGAGCCAACCCTCCGACACTCCGGACCGCTGCGCGACCCGCGCCGCCGCTTCACGGACGCGGGCCACCGGCTGGAACCAGGCATCGACGTCGCGCGTCGCAGCCCGGGCCTCCAGGGCCAGGCACATCACCGCTCCCCCGACCAGGTAGACCTCCGCGTGCGTCGCGGTGGCGGCGAGTTCCTCGTTGAGCAGCTCGAAGAGCGCCAGGATGTCCGCGCTCGTCAGCCGCACCGGATCCGTCATCGTCACACCCTGGCGCCGATGCTGCTGTCGACGAAGATGTTCCGGCGCTTGAAGGGCACCGGGGCCGATCGGAGCAGGTGGAGGCGCAGGCTCACCAGCGGGGTCGCGAAGTGTGGGATGGCCAGCGGGGCAATGCGTCGCGTCCACGCCGGCGGGGACAGCCGCTTCTGCGCCGCCGCCTGCTCCACCATCGCGGCCAGATAGTTCTTCGGGTAGGGCGAGAGCTTGCCCGGCGGCGGGTTCTTGACGGCCTCTGCGAACAGCAGCGGCGGACACTCCGCCAGCAGATCGTGCAGCTCGGCCAGGGCAAAGCGGGAGTCCGCCGACCCCAGTCGCCCCACCAGACGGTCGAAGCGCCCCTGGACCGGGGGCAGTGCCCGGGCGAGCAGGTACCCCGACAACTCCTGGCCCGCCGCCGCCGCCTGGCGCTTGAGCAGCGCCTTCTGCTGGGGCGTGACCCGAATCTGGATCTGCTGGGTCTTGGTGGCCATCCCGAAGGATGTCCTTGAGAACCGATTATGTCAATACGTATGTCATGACACAGATCCACCCTTGGGGAAAGGCCCGGCGGCGGACGGAAGGCGCCTCGGGTGCACGAGGGCCCCTCCGCTCGCACCTTCCTCATTCCTGATTCGGGGGCATATTTGGCAGGACCCATGCCCACCATCCCCGATCGCCTCGCCACCGCCCTTAGCCGTAGCTACCGCCTCGAGCGCGAGCTCGGCCAGGGCGGCATGGCTACGGTGTACCTGGCCGAAGACCTCAAGCACAAGCGACAGGTCGCCGTCAAGGTCCTGAAACCCGAGCTTGGCGCCGTGCTGGGCGCCGAGCGGTTCGTCAACGAGATCCGCACCACCGCCAACCTGCAGCATCCCAACCTGCTGCCATTGTTCGACTCGGGGGAGGCCGACGGGTTCCTGTTCTACGTGATGCCGTATGTGGAGGGGGAGACGCTGCGGGCGCGGCTCGAGGCCGAGCCGCAACTGCCGGTCGACGAGACGGTGCGGCTGATTGCGCTCCTGGCGGGCGCTCTTGATTTCGCCCACGCGCGCGGTGTCGTGCATCGCGACCTCAAGCCGGAGAACATCCTGCTGCAGGCCGGCCAGCCGGTCATCGCGGACTTCGGCATCGCCCTGGCCGTCGCGCAGGCGGGCGGCGAGCGGGTGACGCAGACGGGGCTCTCCCTCGGCACCCCGCACTACATGAGTCCGGAGCAGGCCGCGGGCACGCCCACGGTCGATGCCCGGTCGGATCAGTACGCGCCCGGTGCCACGGCGTATGAGATGCTCACCGGTGAGCCCCCGCACACCGGCCCCACCACGCCGGCGATCGTGGCGCGCCTGATGACGGAAAGGCCGCGTGACAGCCGCGCCACGCGACCCGCCGTTCCGGCTGGGGTCGATGCCGCGATTCAGAGGGCCCTCGAGAAGTCCCCGGCCGACCGGTTCCCCAGTTGTGGTGCATTCGCCGAGGCGCTGGCCGCAGGCGCCCGGGCCCCGGCGGCGACCCCCGGGGTCACGCCGAATGCGACTCCACTCGCTGCGGCCTCAGGGGCCCGTCGCCTCGTTATCGGGGCGGTGCTGGCGCTCATCGCGGTGGCGAGCATTGTTGGCGCCGTGATCAAGTGGGGCGCGCCCCCTGGCGACCCCCCCGATTCGGCACTCAGTGTCGACGAGCGCTCCCTCGTGGTGCTCCCGTTCACCTCGGTCGGTGGCGACACCGCCAATAGCTACTTTGCGGCCGGCATCGCGGATGAACTGACCAGCGCGCTCATGCAGATCCCGGGGCTGCGCCTCGCCGGCCGCGCCTCCGCCGCGCGTATCAAGGAGCAGGGCAGCGGGGCGCGTGAGATCGGCGAACGACGTCACCCCCGTCTTCTCCCCCGACGGCCGCTGGCTGGCCTATGCCTCCGACGAGTCGGGCACCTTTGAGGTGTACCTGCGCCCCTTTCCCAACGTCGACGACCGGCGGGTCAAGGTTTCGGTTCGAGGTGGCACGCAACCGCGGTGGGCGATCGGGAGCGGTGAGCTCTTCTTTGTCGGGCCCGAGAATCGGATGATGGCAACCCGCGTGAGGACCGCGCCGACGCTCGTGGTTGACCCGCCCCAACCGCTTTTCCCGGTGACCCCATTCCGGCTGAACACCCCATTCCACCAGCAGTACGACGTTGCACCGGGCGGCCAGCGTTTCGTGATGGTCGCGACCGGGGGACTGCCGCAAATCGTCCGGGTCGACAACTGGCTGGCGGACTACCCGGAGTTGCAGCGGTGAGCGCTCCGATCGATCGCCTCGCTACCGCCCTTAGTCGTAGCTACCGCCTCGAGCGCGAGCTTGGGGCCGGCGGGATGGCCACGGTCTACCTCGCCCACGACCTGAAGCACGAGCGCGACGTCGCCATCAAGGTGCTGCACGCCGACCTCGGCGCCGCCCTCGGCAGTGAGCGCTTCCTGAGCGAGATCCGCACCACCGCGCGCCTCCAGCATCCGCACATCCTGCCCCTGCTCGACAGCGGGGAAGCGGACGGACTGCTGTACTACGTGATGCCGCTCGTCACCGGCGAAACACTGCGCGCCCGCCTCGAGCGCGAGCGCCAGTTGCCGATCGCCGAGGCGGTGCGGATCGCCCGCGAGGTGGCGAGCGCCCTCGACTACGCGCACCGACAAGGCGTGATCCACCGCGACATCAAGCCCGAGAACATCCTGCTGCACGATGGCCAGGCGCTGGTCGCCGACTTCGGGATCGCGCTGGCGGTGCAGAGCGCCGGTGGCGCCCGGATGACGCAGACCGGCCTCTCGCTCGGCACGCCCCAGTACATGTCCCCCGAACAGGCGATGGGCGAGAAGCAGATTGATGCGCGGAGCGACCTGTATGCGCTGGCGGCGGTCACCTACGAGATGCTCGCCGGCGACGCGCCGTTCACCGGCGGCAGCGTGCAGGCGATCGTCGCGAAGATCATGGCCGAGAAGCCGACGCCACTGCACACCCTGCGCGACACGGTGCCGGAACATGTCGAGGAGGCAGTGCTCACGGGACTCGCCAAGCTGCCGGCCGACCGCTTCGCCACCGCCAAGGAGTTTGCCGACGCGCTCGCCAATCCGGGGTTCACGACCACCGCACCCGGGGTGCGGATGGGCTCCGGCGCACCGCGCACCTGGCGGCATCGGGCCGCCCTGCCGCTGGCGATCTCGACGCTCCTCCTGATGATGGTGGCGGCCTGGGGGTGGATTCGCCCCCGGCCGGTCGCTGACGCAGCCGGCACGACCAGGGTGGACGTTGTCCTCCCCGACTCGGCACCGGTCGAGTTCATCGGCGAAGCGACAATCGGCGTGGGGCAGACCGCGATCGCGATCTCCCCGGATGGGAGGACGCTCGCCTACGTCGGCGGCGGCGAGGGTCGCACGAGGATCTTCGTCCGGCCGCTCGACCGATTCGAGTCAACGCCGCTCGCCGGCACCGAGGGCGCCTTTCATCCCTTCTTCTCGCCGGATGGGGCGTGGATCGGATTCTTCGCCGACGACCAGTTGCGCAAGGTGGCCACCACCGGGGGACCGGTCACCACAATGGCGGAGGCAAGCCAGACCACCGGCGGGGTATGGACCCACGGTGGTGACATCATCTTCACCAGCGATCTCTCGCAGTCGCTCCTGACGCGTGTGTCAGCCGCCGGTGGGCCGGTGGTCGAGTTGAATGTCGGGACCCCGGTGGCATGCACCAAGACGCTGAGCCGCCTACCGAGTGATCGCTGGGTGTTGTGCACCTCCGTGTCGGATCAGGCCTACGGCTTCCTGGTGGCCTACGCCCTCGAGACCGGGGAGCATCGCGTCCTGGTGCGGGACGGCGCGGCCCGGCCCTGGCAACTCGGACAGCCCATCCCCGAGGATGTCCTGATCGGAACCACGCCCGTCTATCGCGACGACGGAACCCTGCTCTACACCAGTCCGGATGGCACCCTGCTGTCGCTTCGCTTTGACCCCGATCGCCTGCAGACCTCGGGTGAGCCCGTCGTCGTCGCCACCGGCATCCGCCAGGAATCCTGGACCAGCCAGGCGCAGGTTGCCGCCGCGGAACGGGGGCCGATCGCCTACATCCCCGGCAGCGATGCCGACTTGGGCGTGCTCGCCTGGCTCGATCGCCGTGGTCGGATCGATACGCTGCCCTTTCCTGCCGCCAACTCGCTGGGGGCAGATATCGCCCCGGATGGGGCACGCGTGACGGTGGCCATTCCCGCCGTGTCCGGGGCCCTCGAACTCTGGCTCTATGACCTCCGCAGCGGGAATCGCAGCCGGTTGCTCCCCAATCTCGGTGGCTCGGAAACCCGCTGGACCTCGGACGGCCGATACGTGGTGGCCAACCTCAAGGGAGGCACCCTGATTCGGGTCGATCCCACCCGCCCCGGGCAACTGGACACGCTGGCCCACACGAGCGTCGCGCCGTTCGCACTCTCGCGGGACAACACCCTCATGTTCGGCTCACCGGGAGTCAATGCCTCGGATGGCGCAGAACAGACCAACTCCTACGCCGTGGCGCTCGATCGCAGTCGTCCCCCGGAACCCATGAACCTCCGGGGGAGGGGCGGGGCAGGCGCCTATGGACCCTCGCTCTCTCCGGACGATCGGTGGGTGGCCTACCTCGGTTCGGGCGGCGTGTTCGTCGAACCGTACCCTTCCACCGGAGAGATCTTTCGGGTCTCCGGCCAGCTTGCTGGAGATGTCCCGTACTGGTCGCCGCGGGGGGATGAGATCTTCTTTCCCTCCAACTCCCAGATGTACGTCGTCCGGGTGCACCCCGGTGCACCCCCGCGTTTCGATCCACCGCAGCTGATCGCCGGCCAGCGCTTCGCCAATTATGGGGGGCGGCCGTATGCCGTCGCGCCCGACGGACAGCGGTTCCTCATCAAGATCCCATCATCGGAGCACTCGGCGCGTTCCATCAGGGTGATCCTGAACGACCTGTCCGGAAGCGGGGCGCCGCGATGACGGACGCGCGTCGTCGCCTCGCGGCTGCACTGAGCGACCGCTATCTACTCGAGCGCGAACTCGGGCAGGGCGGCATGGCCACCGTCTACCTGGCCCAGGACCTCAAGCACGACCGCCAGGTGGCCATCAAGGTCCTGCGGCCGGAGCTCGCCGCCGTCATCGGGGCCGAGCGGTTCCTGGCCGAGATCAGGACCACCGCCAACCTCCAGCACCCGCACATCCTGCCGCTGTTCGACTCGGGCGCCGCGGACTCCTTCCTCTTCTATGTGATGCCCTACGTCGCGGGGATCTCGCTCCGCGACCGGATGACCCGCGAGAAGCAGTTGCCGATCGCGGAAGCGGTGCGGATTGCCAGCGAGGTGGCGGCGGCGCTCGATTACGCCCACCGCCACGGGGTGATCCACCGCGACATCAAGCCCGAAAACCTCATGCTGCACGATGGCAGCGCCCTGGTGGCCGATTTCGGCATCGCCCTGGCCGCCAGCAAGGCCGGCACCCGGATGACCGAGACCGGGATGTCGCTGGGGACGCCGCAGTACATGAGCCCCGAGCAGGCGATGGGGGAGCGGGAACTCGACGCCCGGAGCGACATCTACGCTCTGGGCTGCGTCACCTACGAGATGCTGACCGGTGAGCCGCCCTTCAGTGGCCCTACCGCCCAGGCGATCGTGGCCAAGGTGATGACCGCCGAGCCGGTGGAGGCCACCACCCTCCGGAAGACGATCCCGGTCCATGTGGCCGAGGCGGTGCACGGGGCGCTCCAGAAACTGCCGGCCGACCGATTCGGGACCGCCGCCGAGTTCGCCTCGGCGCTCGGCGACGCCGCGGCCGCGCGGCCGCGGCGCACCGGCGGGCCGACGACGCGGAGTGCTGCCGCCAAGGAGAGCCGTGCGCGCATCGTCCGGATCGTCGCTTTCTCCGTCCTCGCGGTCGCGGCGCTGTGGGGTTGGCTGCGCCCGGCCAGGCCGGCCTCGGGAATCGTGTCGTGGGGTGCAAGCCTCACACTGCCGGACTCACTCGCCCTCGATCCGTTCTCCAACAATCCGGAGGGAATGCCGACGATCGCGCTCTCGCCGGATGGGTCGAAGCTGGTGTTCGTGGCCCGGCACGGAAACCGCACCCAACTGTACCTGCGCCAGCTTGCCGATTTCTCCGTGCGTGCCCTCGACGGGACCGAAGGCGCCATCGCTCCCTTCTTCTCGCCGGCCGGTGACGCCGTCGCGTTCTTCGCGGCGAACGACCTCAAGCGGGTCACGTTCGCCGACGGGCAAGTGCGCAGACTGTCTCCCATCCTGAGCGATCCCTTCGGTGGTGCCTGGTTGCCGGATGGTCGCATCCTCGTGTCGAACCGCCGCGCGACGCAGCTGATGCTGCTCGGGGCCAACGGTGACTCGCTGCGGGCGTTCGACTGTCAACTGTGCAGCCTGCCGGAGCCGCTCCCCGACGGTCGCCGTACCATCGTCACCGGTCGGTCCGGCCTGAACGTCATGGACCTGGAGTCCGGCGAGAAGGCGGGGCTGCGGCGCTGGGAATCCACGGCCTCCGACGACGCGATCCGCGGGACGATGGCCCGACTCGATGGCGACGGGCATCTCCTCTACGTCGGGCCGGGCGGGCAGCTGTACGCCGCGCCGTTCGACGCGAAGCAGGGGATCGTGACCGGCGCATCGGTCAGCGTGGCGGAGGGTGTCCGCGTCGAAAGCGGACGCGGGGCCGCCCAACTTGCGTTGTCACGAAGCGGCGTGGTCGCGTGGGCGCAGGGCGGCGTCCCGGGGGAAGGAGTGCTCGTGGTGGCCGACCGAACCGGAAAGCTCGACACGATTCCGGCGCCGGCGGCGAACTACAATTCGATCGACATGACGCCTGACGGCCGGCGCCTCGTGGTGAGTGTCGGGATGGCGACGGGCGCCAGGGTACTGCAGGTCATCGACGTCGCCTCGGGCCGGGTGACGCCGTGGTTCAGCACGCCCACGAACGCCGGAGCGAAGTGGATGCCCGACGGTCGACGCGTCCTGTACACGCTCGACAGCGGTACATTCATCGCCGATCCGGAGAGCAGTGCGCCGCCGCGGGCCCTCGCGCTCCCCGAGGGGGCGAGTGAAGTGAGCGCGATGGCGGACACCGCGAGCTATCGTGCCTGGTTGGACAACAAGGGGGTGATCATACATACCGACGGCCGCCCGATGGAACAG
>Ga0268386_10001580_pt1 | contig 15676 bp, 14 predicted proteins | sample RVTome_15_FD_200260 | JGI IMG/M metagenome (GOLD analysis project Ga0268386, IMG submission 200260) | Soil microbial communities from uranium-contaminated site in the Upper Colorado River Basin, Wyoming, United States - RVT150D86... ...
TCTAGCCGGCCGGCTAGAGCTCCACGGCTGGGGGCTGGTGGCTGGGGGCTGGAGCTCCGCTCTTCCAGAGTCCAATCCCCCAGCCTCCAGCCTCCAGCCTCACGCCCGGATCAGGCGCGCAAGCGCCTGATCCTGCTTCGTGTTCACAACTGATCACGCTTTGATCCGCGTTTGATCAGGATCTCCAAAAGGCATCTCGGCACGATTGCGCCCCACGCCTCGCGGCCAGACCGGCAGCGCCGGGTTCGAGCTGCGGCGGGTCGGGACCCCCGTCAGACACGCTAACTGGAGAACCTGAAATGAACGCAGTCGTTGCCGATTTCGCCCCTCAAACGCCCGCTGCCTACGAAGTGCCGTCGGCCCGCTATGCGCGGTGCATCAAAGCCTCGAAGAAGGCGCGCTGGGATATCGATGCGGACGTGATCCGCGGCCGGAGTTTCGACTACGGCCAGAAGTTTCTGCCCGACGGCCTTTCCAAGGTCGAGGAGCTGCCGTTCCTCGCGAACGAGGAGAAGCGCCGGCTGAGCCATGTCCAGGGGCGCAGCTACGCTTACATCTTCGGGCTGGTCGAGCGGTACATCGGTGCCAAGATCCTCGAGGTGTCGCGCGATCACTGGCTCGGTGACCAGGTCGCGCTCGAGAGCCTTATCCGGTTCAGCGACGAGGAGCTGAAGCACCAGGAGCTCTTCCGCCGGATCGAGCAGATGATCGCCGCGGCCCTGCCTGAGGGCCATCGGATGGTTGCTGACCCGAACGATGTCGCGCGGGCCGTCCTGTCGAAGTCGACCTGGTCGGTGCTCGCATTGACCTGCATGATCGAGCTCTTCACGCAGAGCCACTACGTCGAGAGCATCGCACCGAACGCGGACCTCTCGCCGCTCTTCAAGGACGTGTTCATGTATCACTGGCGCGAGGAAGCCCAGCACGCGATGCTCGACGAGATGGAGTGGCAGCGTGAGCATGCGAAGCTCTCCCCTGCGGAGCGCGACGCAGCGGTCAATGATCTGATCGATCTCGCCGGCGCCGTCGACGGCATCCTGCAGGCGCAGTCTGCGGCCGACGCGGACTACTTCGTCTCGATCTGCGACCGGCAGTTCACGGACGAAGAAGTTGCGGCGATCCGCGCGGGTGTGCTGAAGGCGTACCGCTACCAGTACATCATTACGGGCGTCACGCACCCTCACTTCGGCCGACTGCTGACCAGCATGACGACGCCGGCGCAGATGCAGCGCATTCAGGCCGCGCTCGCGCCGATCTGCGCGTAACGCGCCCGGCCCCGCGCAACCCTGGGCCTCTTGCACCTCTCCCTCCCTCGTCGGAGGGAGAGGTCGCGCCGAAGGCGCGGGTGAGGGCGCCGGGGCGCCGCAAGGCGTCGCGGGATCCTGCTCGTAGCCGAGGTGCTCAGGCGGTGAAAGTCAAGTGCGGGCGTTTCAGCTGAGACGTCGCCCCGGGCAGCGCTTGCGACCAAGGAAACGAAACGTGTCTTGATCTACTCCTGAGCGCTTTCGGCTGATACTTACCACGCTTGAAGGTGTCACGGATGAGGTCGGCGATGCCCAAAGGAAGCTGACGATCTCGCTATGGTTCACTCGACTTTTCCTCGCACGCTGCTCTGACCTACCGCCTACAGCCTACCGCCTACAGCCTGTGGTGAGCAGCGACTCGCTGCTCACCACTCCCCGACGTTCGGCATCGACTTCCACGGCTCGCGCGGCGCCAGTGACTCGCCCTTCTGCAGCAGCTCGACGGAGATCTTGTCAGGGGAGCGTACGAACGCCATGCGGCCGTCGCGGGGCGGGCGACTGATCGTCACGCCATGGTCCATCAAACGCTGGCACGCGGCGTAGATGTCATCGACCTGATAGGCAAGATGCCCGAAGTTACGGCCGCCGCCGTACTCCTGCGGGTCCCAGTTGTAAGTGAGTTCGACCTGCGCACTGTCATCGCCAGGCGCAGCCAGAAAGATAAGCGTGAAGCGCCCCTGTTCGCTGTCGAAGCGCTTCAGTTCCCTGAGGCCGAGCGCCTCACAATAGAACCGGAGCGACGCATCGACATCGGAGACGCGAACCATCGTGTGCAAGTACTTCATGTCCTGTCCCCCGTTCCCTGCTCACTGCGACCTGCTACCTGCTACCTGCTACCTGGTCTAACGTCACCGGCTGTGCCTCGTCACGAGTGAGCACATGGAGGTTCCTGTACGAAGCTCGCATCAAACGCAGATCCTGATCCAGATAGCTCACCTCCGACCACAACGGCGGCGCCTCGAGCTGGGCGGAGAGCTCACGCTCGTCGGCAACGCCGAGCGCGCGATGCAGCGCCGCAGTATCGCCGTTCAACGCGCGGACGTGCGTCGCGAAAAAATTGATATCGAGACGCGTACCGTCTATGGGCCTGAACCGTCCGGCGATCACGTGGATGCCACTCGCACCATTGCGCGTGAAAACCACGAGGCTGTTGAAATGCCCACCGGATGTGTCCACTTCCTGATAGATGCCGGCGACGCGGACCTCGATGGCGGGCAGCTTCCCAAAGGCCAGGCGATTCAGCGTCGGATTGCGATCGAGTTTGAACGAGCTGTAGCGCATCCGCCAGCGGCCGTCGAGCAGGCTGGCACACCGTGCCGGTTCATGCGTCGGATTCAACTGCTCGAGACGCTCGACCAGTGCGACGATCTCCCTCTCGTGCTCGGGCGCAGCGGCGAAACGTGCATCGGCGGAGGCAGCCAGCTCGATCAGCCGGCGCTTCAGATCCGGAAGTTCGCTGGCCATGCAGACCCTCTGAGGTTGCAACTCACTTACTGAGTCGGGCGTGACCTCGCCCGCGGGATCTTGAGGTCCACGTTTGCGCCCGAGTGTCGCAGACCCCGCACGACCGGCTCAAGTCGGGTGGTGCCGAGATGTGATCTGTTACCGCAACTCATGCGTTACTCGAGGGTTCGACCATGCGGCCGGAACAGTTTCGGCGACACACCGGCCCCGTCAGAACATCTCGGACTCGTCCGGCTCCGCGATGTCGACCCGACTGCGGGAGGAGATGAACTCGCCAGTGATCATCTCGGCGTACGACTGGCCGGGGCCGACCATCGGGTACACGCCGGCGTCAGGGTCGATCAGGACCTCGAGGAAGGCCGGTCCCTTGAACTCGATGAATTCGCGGACCAGACGCGGTACATCTTCCTTGCGTTCGAGCCGAGCGACCCACGGAAAGCCGTCCGCCTGCGCCGCCTTCACGAAGTCCTTCTTGTGCAGCGACTTGTCGCTCGCTGAGAGGCGGCCCTTGAAGAAGAGCTTCTGCCATTGCTTGACCATGCCGTCGCCGAAGTTGTTCAGCACGACGACCTTGACCGGTAGATCGTAGGTCGTGACGGTCTCGAGCTCGCCGAGATTCATCCGGATGCTTGCGTCACCGTCGACGTCGATCACGAGTCGCTCTGGATGTGCACACTGTGCGCCGATCGCAGCGGGCAGGCCGAAGCCCATCGTGCCCATGCTGCCCGACGTGAGCCACAAGCGCGGTGAGCGGAAATCGAAGTACTGCGCAGCCCACATCTGATGCTGGCCGACGCCCGTCGCGATGATGGCCTCACCCCGCGTCAGGCGGTTGATCTCCTCGATCACGTAATAGGGCTGGATCAGAGCGCTGTCGCGGTCGTAATTCATCGGATGCGCGCGTTTCAGCGCCGCGCAGTGCTGATGCCATTCGCCGAACTCGCCCGCGAACCGGGAGCGCCGACCGTGCTCGGTCAGTGCGGCGAGCGCCTCGGGCAACAATCCGACGTGCTGCCAGTGGACCGATTTGACCTTGTTGATCTCGGAGGCATCGATGTCGATATGGGCGATGCTCCGCGCATTGCCCGCGAATCGCGCCGGATTGCCTGCCACACGATCGTCGAATCGCGCGCCGAGCGCGATCAGGAAGTCGCAGTCGTCCACCGCATAGTTCGCGAACGCCACACCATGCATGCCGAGCATCTGCAGCGCGAGCGGGTGGGTCGTATCGAATCCGCCGAGTCCCATCAGCGTCGTGACGACCGGGATCTCAAATGCGAGCGCGAAATCGCGCATCGCCTCCGCCGCGCCGGAATTCACCACACCGCCGCCGGCATAGATCAACGGACGCTTCGATTCGCCGAGCATCGCAAAAAACCGGGTACAGGCTTCGGCCGAGAGCCGGTTGCGCACGAGTCGACGCATGCGCTGGCGATAACCGGGCACGGGCAGCCGGCCCGATCCGGCGAAGGGCCCCCGCCAGTTCTGGACGTCCTTCGGCACATCGATGACGACGGGGCCCGGACGCCCGGTGCGAGCGATTTCGAACGCGGTCCGCATCGTCGCTTCGAGCCTGGCCGGATCAGTGACGAGGAAGACGTGCTTTGCGACCGAACCCATGATGCTCGAAACCGGCGCTTCCTGGAACGCATCGGTGCCGATTGCGCCGGTCGGGACCTGGCCGCAGATCACGACGATCGGGACGGAATCGGCCATGCAGTCGCGCACCGGGGTCACGGTATTCGTGGCGCCGGGACCTGAGGTCACGAGACAAACCCCGACTTTGCCGCTCGCGCGAGCATAGCCGGCCGCCATGAAGCCGGCGCCCTGCTCGTTCGCCGGAACGATCAGCGGCATCAGCTGACGACCGGCGCCGCTGCGCTCGTTGTGCACGAAAATCGCGTCGTAGGTCGGGAGGATCGCACCTCCGCTGTACCCGAAGACCGTGTCGACACCTTCATCGGCAAGCACCTGCACGATGATCTCGGCACCGGACATGACCTGGCCTGCCAGGGGGTGGACGGCGGCGACTTCGCTGGCTTTGATGTGCTGCACGGCAGGTACGGAGTGGCTCGCGCCGCGGCGCGAGCGCGATGGAATCCGCCTCGGATAAGGAACTTGGCGCTGTTTGCGGTGCAACGGAGCCTAGCAGCATCCCTCCCCGGCAGTCTATGCGCAGGGGAACCGCCTCCCGTATGCTCTCGGCGTCCTGTCCCGGTAACGAAGCACATGCGCCACATCATTTCGATCCTGCTGCAGAACGAAGCCGGAGCGCTGGCGCGGGTGGCCGGCCTGTTCTCGACCCGCGGTTACAACATCGAATCGCTGAATGTCGCACCGACCGACGACCCCACGGTTTCGCGGTTGACGCTCGTCACGACCGGCACGGATGCCGTGATCCACCAGATCGTCAATCAACTGCTGAAGCTCGTCGACGTCGTCAACGTCGACGACATGACGCGCGATCAGCATGTCGAGCGCGAGCTGCTGCTGATGAAGATCGCGCTCAGTCCCGCTCAGATCGAGCCGTTCAAGGCGGCCAGTGCCCAGGCGGGCGCAAAGGTGCTGCACGATGACTCGGCGAGCTACACCGTGGAACTGACCGACAGCGAGGCGCAGATCAACCGCTTCATCGCCACGGCCGGTGCTTACGGCGAAGTGCTCGAAGTCGTACGCAGCGGTGCACTTGCGATCTCCCGCGGCGCGGCCACGCTGCATGGATGAGGATGACGACGTGCTGCGGCTGTACGATTACCTCCCGTCGGGAAACGGCTACAAGGTGCGGCTGGTCCTGAAGCTGCTGGCGATGCCCTATGAGCTCGTCGAGCTCGACATCAAGAAAGGGGCGACGCGCACGCCGGAGTTCCTGGCCAGGAATCCCAACGGGCGTATTCCGCTGCTCGAGCTGGACGACGGCCGCTATCTCGCCGAGAGCCACGCAATCATTTTGTATCTCGCCGAGGGCTCGGCACTGATGCCCGCGGATTTATATGAGCGCGCGCTCGTCTGGCAATGGCTGTGTTTCGAGCAGTACAACCTCGAGCCCAACGTCGGCACGGCGCGCTACTGGTTGCGCTCGCTCGGACAAAGCGAGGCGGAGCTCGGCGAGCGACTGCTCGAGAAGCGTCGCAATGGCGAGGCCGCGCTCGCGGTTCTCGAGCGTGGTCTGCAACAGGGCGAGTTTCTCGTGGGCGGTCGATTGACGCTGGCGGACATTGCGCTATACGCCTACACGCACGTCGCGCCTGAGGGCGGCTTCGATCTTTCTCGCCATCCGCGCATTCTGGCGTGGTGCGACCGTCTCACCCGGATCCCTGGCTGGGCCCCGATCACCGCGCGCTGATCACACAGGGTTCACGCGGCGCTGAACCGGTCAGGACTCAGCGGCGGCGGGCAATGCGCTGACGACGCCGCGGATCAGTTCGGGAACGGATACGGGTCGCCGCGTCGTGGCATCGACGTACACGTGAACGAACCGGCCCAACGCGCATGGCGCCTCCTCGTCGTTGCGGAACAGACCGATCCGGTAGATCACGCTGGAATGGCCGAGGCGCTCGAGCGCGAGGCCTGGCTGCACGCGATCGGGAAACGCGATCTCCTGCAGAAATCGACAGCTCGTTTCCGCGACGATCCCGATCGCGGGCAGAGTGCGGATGTCGGTGCCGGTTGCTGCGATCAGATAGCCGTTTACTGCGGTGTCGAAATACGAGTAATAGACGACATTGTTCACATGCCCGTAGACGTCGTCGTCCATCCAGCGGGTCGACACGGACGCCACGAGGCGGAAGTGTTCGCGGCGGAGGGCCGCAAGCTCCACAGCACTCGCTCGATCGTTCATCGTGACAGCACGTCGGACCAGTCGTTGTGCCGCTCGAACTGTGACTTCGCAAACGGGCACAACGGCAGGATCTTGAAACCTTCGCGCCTCGCATCGACGACGGCTTGTTCGACGAGCGCCTGCCCGACACGGCGGCCCCGCAGCGCGTCGGGTACGGCCGTATGATCGATGATGATCAGCGTCGGCGATGCTCGCGAGTAGGTCATCTCGGCCTGATGACCCTCGACGACGGTGTGCCAGCGGCCTTTCGAGCCGTGATCTTCCCGCGTGACTTCCATCGCACCCTCATGCGCAACCGCCGCCGGTGGGCATGCTAACAGGGCGCAGCGGCATCGCCATCGTCGGTCGTGCGCACTATGCTGACGAGCCACGACGGCGCTCGGGACACCATTATGCGAATGCTGGCGGCGGTACTGACGGAGATCGGCAAGCCCGCACCGTACGCATCGAGCCGACCGCTCGTGCTCGAGCACGTCGAGCTCGCCGATCCGGGGCCCGGCGAGGTGCTCGTGCAGATCCGCGCGGCCGGCCTGTGTCATTCCGACCTGTCCGTGATCGACGGCAATCGACCACGGCCGGTGCCGATGGTGCTCGGCCACGAGGCCGCCGGCATCGTCGCCGCGGTCGGCGCCGGCGTCGTCGATCTCGAAGTCGGCACGCATGTCGTCGCGGCATTCGTGCCGAGCTGCGGTCACTGCGCATCCTGCCGCCGTGACCGTCCGGCCTTGTGTGAACCCGCGCTCGCCGCAAACACCGCGGGCACCCTGCTGTCCGGACAGCGGCGTCTGCAGCGGGAAGGCGGCGAGCTGTACCACCATCTCGGCGTCTCCGGCTTCGCGCAGTACGCGGTGATTGCCCGGGAATCCCTCGTCCGGGTCGACCCCGCGCTGCCCTTCGACGTGGCCGCCCTGTTCGGTTGCGCCGTGATCACTGGCGTCGGTGCAGTGCTCAATACGGCGGCGATGCGGCCCGGCGCGAGCGCTGCGATCGTCGGGCTGGGAGGCGTCGGAATGGCGGCCTTGCTCGGCGCCCGGACCCGCGAACCGACCGAGCTCGTTGCGGTGGACCTCTCTGAACAGAAGCTCGCATTCGCGCGTGAGCTCGGTGCGTCCCTGACGGTCAACGCGTCGGCAGCGGATGCCGCCGAGCAGGTGCGGGAAGCGACCGGCGGCGGGGTCGAGTATGCGTTCGAAATGGCGGGTGCCGTAGCGGCGCTCGATCTCGCCTATCGGATCACGGCCCGCGGCGGCACGACCGTTACTGCAGGACTCTCCCACCCGGATCAGCGATTCAGCCTTCCCCATCTCGGTCTGGTCGCCGAGGAACGCACGCTGAAGGGCAGCTATCTCGGCAGCTGCAATCCCGGCCGCGACATACCGCGATTCATCGCGATGTACCACGAAGGCGCATTGCCGATCGACCGGCTGCTCGCCGGACACCTGCGGCTCGAGCAACTCAACGAAGGTTTCGACCGACTTGCGGCCGGCACGACGTTGCGCCAGGTCGTCTGGCTCGATTGAGGGATTACGGCAGCAGAACCGAGGAGCCGGTCGTACGTCGCGCCTCGAGTTCCCGGTGGGCCAGCGCCACATCACCGAGCGCGTGTCTCTGCCCTATGTGAGCCGTGATGACCCCTTGCTCGAGCAGGTCGAACAGTTCGCGCGCGGCTTTGACGAGGTCGGCGCGACGTGCGATGTAATGGAACAGCGTCGGTCGCGTCAGGAACAGCGATCCGCGCTTTGACAGCTCGAGCGGCGCGATCGGCGGCACCGGGCCCGAAGCATTGCCGAACGTGACCATCATCCCAAGCGGCCTGAGGCAATCGAGCGAGGCGAAGAACGTGTCCTTGCCGACCGAGTCGTACACGACCGCGACACCCTGCCTGTCCGTGATCTCCCGGACGCGCGCGACCAGGTCCTCGGTCGTAAGCAAGACGTGGTCGGCGCCACGGGACCTTGCGAGCTCGGCTTTCTGGGGATTGCCGACGACGCCAATGACGCGGGCGCCGAGGTGTCGCGCCCATTGCACCGCGATCGAGCCCACGCCACCGGCCGCTGCGTGGATCAGCACGAAATCCCCCTTGCGCACGCGATAGGTCCGGCGCAGCAGGAACTGCGCGGTCAGACCCTTCAGCATCGTGGCCGCCGCGACTTCGTCCGAAACTCGCGCCGGCAGCTTGACCACCCGATCCGCAGGCACCAGCCGTGCCTCGGCGTACGCGCCGGACTGATCGAGCACGTAGGCTACGCGATCGCCGACCTTGAGATCCCGGACTGCAGAACCCACGGCCTCGACCACGCCAGCAGCTTCCCGTCCGAGACCACATGGCAGCGGATTCGGATACAGGCCGGTGCGCTCGTAGACGTCGATGAAGTTCAGCCCGACCGCGGTCTGCCGCAGCCGGACCTGACGCGGGGCGGGGTCGCCGATCTCGACGGACTCGAATTCGAGAACTTCGGGGCCGCCGAAGCGTGCCACGCGCACCACTCGTGTCATTGCCAGGCCCTCGGGATGACTGCGCAGTGGGCAGTCGAGTGGAAAAGCGTGGCCAGTGTAGCGGCGGTCGCGCCGGCGTTGAACCAGCGCTACGGATCGGCCCCGTCGGCGTCGCCGGTCAGCGGCGCCTTCGAAAATGCCAGCTCTGCGACCGGTCGCCCGCGGATCAAATGATCCTGGATCACGCGCTCGAGATTGTCGGGCGTCAGGTTGTGATACCAGACGCCCTCGGGATAGACGACGCCGATCGGCCCTGCGACGCAGACGCGCAGGCAATCGGCTTTCGTGCGCAGCACCGCACCGTCGACGTCCTGCAGCCCGAGCTGCTTCAGCCGCCGCTTCAGAAAGTCCCAGCTCGCGAGTTGCACGTCGGCAGGCGCGCACTTGCCGCCGGTGCACAGGAATATGTGACGACGACACGTGCCGAGGTGCAGCAGTTTCGCGGCAGGTTCGCAGATCTCGCGCGACATGGCAGCGCAGCCTCGACTTCGTCAGCGGACGGGCGGAAACCCCGTCCGTTCGAGTCTAGCAGCCGCCGGGCGGAAACCGGCTGGGCGCGCTGCCGCGGTCCGCGTCAGAGTGCCTGGTCGTCCGCCTCACCCGTGCGGATGCGGAGCACGCGATCCAGGTCGGTGATGAAGATTTTGCCGTCGCCGACCTTGCCGGTCTTGGCCGCTGAGATGATCGCCTCGACGACCTGTTCGACCAGCGAGTCCTTGACCGCCACCTCGATGCGGGTCTTCGGGACGAAGTCGACCACGTACTCAGCCCCGCGATACAGCTCGGTGTGACCGCGCTGGCGACCGAAGCCCTTCACCTCGCTCACGGTCATGCCCGAAACGCCGATCTCCGAAAGGGCGGCACGGACATCGTCGAGCTTGAACGGCTTGATGATCGCACTGATGAGTTTCATTCCCCGAGGCTCCTCTATCGGACTGCGGCGGCTGAGAGACGGTCTTGGCGAGTCCTGTCCGCCACCTGCCAGTGTCACGTGTGTACCTGCCAGGTGCAACGCGCACGGCTGGCTGCTCGACTTGCGCACGGACGCGCGTGCGGCGCTTGCGGCCGATACGGCGACAGGCGTCTTATGCAGGATCCGTGCCTATCGCCGCGACGGCGACACTGCGTGTACGCCGCCACCGGCGATCGCTGTACGCACCGGAATGAAGCAGGTTTGCTACCGTGCGCGCGTCTTTGGTGCGGCGCTCAGTTCGCAGGCAGTGCCGAAGCGTGGCTTGCCAGCAGCCAGCTGCCCAGCGCACACAGGACGACCGCGGCCACGAGGTTCAGCCACAGGCCGACCCTGACCATGCTGCCGATCGACACGTGGCCCGTGCCATAGACGATCGCATTCGGCGGTGTCGCCACCGGCAGCATGAAAGCGCAGCTGCCCGCCAGGGCGGCCGGCACGATCAACGCGAGCGGCGGATAGGCGGTAGCCGCCGCTACGGCGGCGAGGATCGGCAGGAACGTCGATACCGTAGCCACGTTGCTGGTGAGCTCGGTCCACAGCACGACGAGCACGACCACGGCGGCGATCAACGCCACGGCCGGCCAGCCCGCGACTCCGGCGAGCGACTCGCCGATCCGGGTCGACAGTCCGCTCGAATCGATCGCTGCAGCGAGACTGAGACCCCCGCCGAAGAGCAGCAGCACATCCCACGGAATCCTGCGCAGATCCACCGCCTCGAGCAGGCGCCCGCCGGCGCCCGACGGAATCAGGAAGAGGAGTAGTCCGGCGAGCACGCCGATGCCCATGTCATTGAGACCTGACAAGCCCGGTAGAGTCTGCAACCAGGGCCGGGAAATCCATGCCGCTGCCAGCGCCGCGAACAGCAGCGCCACACGCCCCTCCGCCACTGACATGCTGCCCAGCGAAGCCAACGCCTGGCGGACCACGCGGGCCGACGAGTCGCCCGCGCCGAGGTCGAATCGCAGCAGGACCCCCACGAGCAGCCACCAAGCGATTGGCAGGAGCAGCAAAACGGTGGGCAGACCATAGCGCAGCCAGTCGGCGAAGCCGATATCGAGTCCGTATTGCTCATGCATGAACGCGACCGCAATCGCATTCGTCGGAGTACCGATCAACGTGCCAAGGCCGCCGATGCTCGCGGCGTAGGCGATCCCGAGCATCAGCGCGGTGTTGAAGTTGTGCGCGTCCGGACTTCGGCGGGCTTCCCCGCCCGGTTCGACCACCGTGGTGACGGACAGCGCGACGGGCAACATCATCAGCGTCGTCGACGTATTGGACACCCACATGCTCATGAACGCGGTCGCCGCCATGAAGCCGAACACCAGCGCACGCGGATGGCCGCCGGCCCGCACCACGATGTTCAACGCGAGGCGTTCGTGGAGTCGCCAGCGCTCCATCGCGAGCGCGACCAGGAAGCCTCCGAGGATCAGGAAAATCGTCGCGTTCGCGTAGGGCGCTGCGGCGGCGTCGGGCGGCACCACCCGCAGGAGCGGCAGTGCTGCGAGCGGCACGAGCGCAGTCGCGGCGATCGGCAGCGCTTCGGTCGCCCACCAGATCGCCATCAGACTGGTCACTGCCGCCGTGCGCCAGGCCTCCAGCGAAAATCCCGCGGGCGGCGGTGACAGCAGCATTGCCGTGAACGCGACCGCGCCGAGTACGAGCCCGACGCGCTGATGCAGTTGCAGCGACACGCGAGGTTTGCCTGCGCGAACGGCGGCCCAGGGCCGAAGGGCAGGATCTTGCCACAGCCGGCGCGAATGACCCCGCAGCGAACCCACCTCACATCGGTCGCCGGATCCTGCAGACTTTGCGTGCGCCGCGGTATGCTGGCGCGGTCGAGCAGCAGGAGTCGCGCGGAGCATGACGAAGACTTTCGTGGTCGTGGGCGGCGGACATGCGGGCGGCCAGGCAGTCGACAGCCTGCGACGTGAGGGCTTTGACGGGCGGCTGGTGCTCGTCGGCGAAGAACCTTGCCTGCCTTACCACCGGCCACCGCTCTCGAAGAAATTTCTCGCCGGCGAGCTCGTGCAGGACCGTTTGTACCTGCGCCATCAGCCTTTCTACGATCAGCACTCGATCGAATTGCGGCTCGGCACCCGGGTGACCGCGATCGACCGGGATGGCCGGCGATTGCGGCTTGCGGACGACAGTGAGCTCGAGTACGACGCGCTTCTGCTGTGTCTCGGCAGCCGCGTGCGCCGGCTGAACGTGCCGGGCGCCGATCTGCCGGGCCTCTATTACCTGCGTTCCCTTCAGGACGTCGCGCAGATTCGCGAACACCTGGCACCGGGCCGTCGTCTCATCGTGATCGGCGCCGGCTATATCGGGCTCGAAGCCGCCGCGACGGCTCGCTCGCTCGGTCTCGAAGTGACCGTCCTCGAGATGGCGGACCGGCCGATGAGCCGGGTCGTCGCACCGGTCGTCTCGGAATTCTATGCGCGGCGCCATGTCGCAGCTGGCGTGGACCTGCGGTGCCGCACCGGGGTCAGCGAGGTCCTCGGCACGGAGCGCGTCGAAGGCGTCCGCTGCAGCGACGGCTCCATCGTCCCGGCCGATCTCGTCATCGCCGGCGTCGGCATCCTGCCGGAAACCACACTGGCCGCGGCTGCGGGCCTCGCCTGTGACGACGGGATCGTCGTTGATGAGCAGTGCCGCACGCACGATCCCGCCGTGTTCGCGGCCGGCGACTGCACGAACCATCCGAGCGTCCGCTATGGCCGACGCTTGCGCCTGGAGTCCGTCGACAACGCGCTCGAGCAGGCGCGCACCGCCGCTGCCACGATGTGCGGGCGCGATGCGGTACACGCCCATGTCCCGTGGTTCTGGTCCGATCAGTACGACATCAAGTTGCAGATCGCCGGAATCGCGGCGGGGCACGATCAGACCGTCCTGCGTGGCGACCCCGACAGCAACCAGTTCTCGGTCTGGTATTTGCGCGGCGGCGAGTTGCTCGCGGTCGACGCGATCAATCGGCCGGGCGAGTTCATGCACGCCAAGCGTTGGATAGGCGAGCACAAGCACCCGGATCCGGCGCTGCTCGGCGACACCGCTGTCGAGCTCAAGATGATCTGACGCGGCTCCCTCTCCCGCGCTGCCGCTGCTTCGGCGAGGGTCACGCGGCGTCGTCAACCGCCCGCGGCACGGACGAGATCGGCGGGCCGAAATTCCAGTTCGGATAGGGTCCCAGGCGGGAAATGAGCCCGATTGCGACCAGCAGCACCGAGCCGAGCACGATCAGCACACCCGAATACGAACCGGTGTAGTCGTACCCGGCGGCGGTCACCGCCGGCGCGAGACCGGCACCCGCCGTAAAGGCGGCGTACTGCCAGCCATACGCCTCACCGAACGACCGCATGCCGAAGTACCGGCTCACCAGGTAGGCAATGACGTCGACCTCCGCGCCGGCCGCCATGCCGATCAGTGCCGCGCTCGCGAATGCACTCCAGCCCGTCGCCCCGCTTGCGAGCACGTAGATGCCGACAACCGGGCCGATCAGAAAGGCGATTGCGACGTACGGCGCGAACAACCGATCCATCAACCAGCCGGCAAGGATTCGACCAAAGATCAGCGACAGACCGATGATCGACTGGGCGACTGCGGCGAGCTCCGGGCTGACCCCGCGATCGGTCAGCATCGGCACCAGGTGGAGCATCGGCCCGGTCAGCCCGAAGCCGACGAGGCAGAATGCACCGGCCATCAGCCAGAAGCGCGATTGCTGCCGGGCGAGCTCGATCGTATAGCCCGGCGCCGCGCCAGCCGCCGCGACCGAGGGGTCACGCCGAACTGCGCCGGCGCCGTCCGGCAACAGACCCATCGACTGCGGTGAATCGCGCAACAGCAGCACCATCACGGGCAGCGTGACGCAGAGCATCAGCGCGCCGAGGCCCACATAAGCGAGCCGCCAGCCGAAGCTGTCGATCAGCGCCTGCGCATAGAGAGGCAGCACGAAGGCCCCAATCCCAACGCCCGTCAGCGCGAGCCCGAGTGCGAGTCCGCGCCGTCGGTCGAACCAGAAGGTCACGACCCTGGAGAACAGCACCGAGGAGGTGCCGGCGCCAACGATCGGCATCAGGCCGAACACCAGGTAGAGATGCACGAGACTGGGGGTGAGCCAATAGAGCGAGGCGAGCGTGAGGGCGAGCAGCCCAATGGACGGCAGCGCGACCCGGCGCGTGCCGAACTTGTCGACGAGCCGTCCGATCCGGGGTGAGATGATGACCGTCACGACGGTCCCGATCAGCAGCACCAGGGCGACCTGCGTGCGAGTCCAGTCGAACTCGGCCGTCAGCTGCTTCAGGAAGATGCCGAAGGTCCAGAGATTCACCGACGCGATGCCGGTCGCGAGACCGATCGCGGCGGCGAGCACGACCCACCATCCGAAGAAAATCCTACCGCCTGGTCCGGCCATCGCCTGTCTCCCCGAGCGACGCGCCAAGGTACCGGCTCGTGGGCCGACGTGCAAAAGCGGTGCGGTTGCCCGGCCGCGCCCCGAGGAGTATCGTTACAGCCGTTTTATTGCACTGCGGCAAGACCGCAAACGCCACTCGAATCAGCCCCTTGGGAGTCCTGGAGCCACATGAGCGATACACGCAACCGGAATTCGACGGCAGCGGATGCGGAACCGGCCAGCAACCTGACCGAGGACCTGACCCGGCATTATCTGGCGACGCTGGCGCAGTGGACCGGTGGCTTGTCGCCTCATGCGTTCGGCGGCGCCTGGCTCGATTGGCTGTCCCATCTGTCGACCTCACCCGGTAAGCAGGGCGAGCTCGTCGAGGACGCGGTGCGTAAGACGGTCGCGTTGTGGCAGTTCAACGCTCTGGCGGCGAGCGGCGCGAAGGCGGCACCGGAAGCCGACGGCACCGCGTACGCGCGTCGGTTCGCGGATCCCGATTGGCAGATTTACCCGTACAACGTGCTCGCGCAGTCTTTTCTGTCGGTGGCGTCGTGGTGGCGCAACGCGGTCGACGGCGTTCCGGGCATGGAACCCGACGCGGCCAATATCGTCGGATTCACGGCGCGCGAAAGCCTCGAGCTGCTCGCACCGGACAACTATCTGCCGACCAACCCCAAGCTGATCGAGCAGACGATCAAGGAGCAGGGCCAGAACCTGCTGCGCGGCCTCAAACACTGGGCCGACGATATCCATCGCACGCTCGAAGGTCTCGGGCCGGTCGGCGCCGAGGAGCATGCGGTCGGTGAGAGGGTGGCCGTGACGCCCGGCAAGGTCGTCTACCGCAATCGCCTGATCGAGTTGATTCAGTACGCGCCGCAGACCGACAAGGTGCATGCCGAGCCGATTGTGATCGTGCCGGCGTGGATCATGAAGTACTACATCCTCGATCTCTCGCCGAAGAACTCGCTGGTTCGCTATCTGACCGAGCGCGGCCATACGGTGTTCATGATCTCGTGGAAGAACCCGGGTCCCGAGGATCGCGAGCTCAGCATGGACGATTACGTCGAACACGGCGTCGGTGCCGCGCTCGACGCGGTCAACGCGATCGTGCCGGACCGCAAGGTCCATGCGACCGGCTATTGCATCGGGGGCACGTTGCTGTCGATCGCGGCAGCGAACCTCGCCCGCCGCAACGATCAGCGACT
>Ga0268386_10001582_pt1 | contig 15667 bp, 12 predicted proteins | sample RVTome_15_FD_200260 | JGI IMG/M metagenome (GOLD analysis project Ga0268386, IMG submission 200260) | Soil microbial communities from uranium-contaminated site in the Upper Colorado River Basin, Wyoming, United States - RVT150D86... ...
CGCCGCCGCGCCGGCGGCGAGCGGCGAGCGCGCCGTCGAGAACATCGATTTCAGGCGCGGTACGGACGGGTCCGGACGCGTGATCGTCCAACTGACCGATGCCAGAGTGCCGGCGGATCTGCGCTCGGAAGGCGGCCGGATCGTCGTCGATTTCGCCAAGACGACGCTGCCAGACTCGCTGATGAAGCGCCTCGACGTCGTGGACTTCGCGACACCGGTCAACACGATCGACGCAGTACGCGCGCCGAACGGCACCCGCCTCGTAATCGCGGCTTCCGGCGACTACGAGCAGATCGCTTACCAGACGGACAACGTCTACACGATCGAGATCAAGCCGGTCGTGAAGCTCCCGCCCGAACTGCAGGATCAGAAGGAGTACACGGGCGAGCGACTCACGTTGAACTTCCAGGACATCGAGACGCGGGCCGTGTTACAGCTGCTCGCCGACACGAGCGGCCAGAACATGGTGATCAGTGACACGGTCACCGGCAACGTCACTCTGCGGCTGCAGAATGTGCCATGGGACCAGGCGCTCGACATCGTGCTGCGTACCAAAGGGCTCGACATGCGCCAGGAAGGCAACGTGATCCTGGTCGCGCCGGCAGATGAGATCGCAGCACGCGAGAAGCAGCAGCTCGCAGCACGCAAGGAGATCCAGGAGCTTGCGCCGTTGCGAACCGAGTATCTGCAGGTCAACTACGCGAAAGCCTCGGATATGGCGGCGCTCATCCGCGGTGGCGGGGCAGGCGCCGGATCACTGCTGTCCGACCGCGGTAATGTCGCGATCGACGAGCGCACCAATACGTTGCTGCTGCAGGACACTTCCGACCGCCTCGGCGACATCCGGCGCCTGGTGTCGACACTCGACATTCCGGTCCGGCAGGTGCTGATCGAGGCACGCATCGTCATCGTCAATGATGACTTCTCGCGTGAGCTCGGCGTACGTTTCGGCGGCGCCGTCGTGACGAACTGGGGCAGCAGCGACGGCATCGGCTTCATCGGTGCAGGGAATCTCACCACTGACGACGATGCCGGCCCGACGATCGATCCGGACGGAAACAACATTTCGCCGCGTCGGCCGGTTGCTTCGGGATCGCCGGATGATCGCTATCTCGTGAATCTGCCGGTCGCGAACCCGGCGGGCCGACTCGCGATCACGATGCTCGACTCCGATTACATCGTCGATCTCGAGCTGTCGGCTGCAGAAGCCGAAGGCCGTGGCGAGATCATCTCTTCGCCGCGCGTGATCACGGCGAACCAGAAAGAGGCGAGTATCGAGCAGGGTGTCGAGATTCCGTACCAGGAGGCCGCCTCGAGCGGTGCGACGACGACGCAGTTCAAGAAGGCCGTGCTGTCGCTGCGCGTCACGCCGCAGATCACGCCTGACGACCGCGTAATCCTCGATCTGACCGTCGCCAAGGACAGCGTCGGGCAGGTCGTCCCGAGTGCGACTGGCGGTTTCGTGCCGAGCATCGACACGCGCGAGATCATCACGCAGGTACTCGTGAATGACGGCCAGACCGTCGTGCTCGGCGGCATTCTGGAGACGGAGCGTCGCGACGCGGAGCAGAAGGTGCCGTTCCTCGGCGACATCCCCGTGCTCGGGTATCTGTTCAAGAGCACCAGCAAGACCGACAACAAGGACGAGCTGCTGATCTTCGTGACACCGAGAATCCTGCGTGAGGGTGCGAACATCTACTGACGCGACGGCTTCGTTCGCGCGTCACCGACTCCACGGCCGCCCAGCGCGGCCGTCTTCTTTTTCCGGACCCGGGGGCGCCGCGGTACTTTGACTGTCGCGACCGCTCGGCTCTAGGCTTGAGCGCCTGCAGATCGACGGTGGCTCGTCCGTGAGCGGCAAGACGCGCAATATCTTTCTGATCGGCCCGATGGGATCCGGCAAAACTGCGGTCGGCCGCCAGCTCGCTCGGCTTCTCGATCTCAAGTTCCACGACAGCGACGCTGAAATCGAGCGGCGTACCGGAGTCGACATTCCGTTCATCTTCGAAAAGGAGGGCGAACGCGGCTTTCGCGAGCGCGAGCGCGATGTGATTGCAACGCTGTCCGCGCTCGACGGCGTCGTGCTCGCGACCGGCGGCGGCGCCGTGCTGCTCGAAGAGAATCGCAGGTGTCTCAGCGACCGCGGCCGTGTGGTCTACCTGCGGACGTCGGTGCGCCAGCAGGTCGAGCGGACGCGGCACGGTCGCAACCGGCCGCTATTGGAGACCGCTGATCCCGCGGCCCGACTCGAACAATTGATGAGCGCACGCGCCTCGCTCTACGAGGAGCTTGCAGACGTCGTCGTCGATACCGATGGCCGGCGCGTGCATGCCGTCGCCGAGGATCTGCTGCGGCGTCTGGCCGAATTGCATGAGTGATCAGGTCGCGGCAACGGCGGCAATCGAGCGGCTCGACGTCGAGCTCGGCGCTCGCAGCTATCCGATATGGATCGGCGCGGACATTCTGCAGTCGAGCGCGATCTTCGACGCTACGGTAGAGAGCCGCGACGTGCTGATCGTCACGAACGACCGGGTGGCTCCGCTGTACGTCGCGCCGCTCAAGCGTGCGCTCGGCGAGCGCCGGGTCGAGTTGGTCGAGTTGCCTGATGGCGAGCAGCACAAGACGCTGCGCAGCGTCGAGCGCATCATCGACGCGCTGGCCGCGAGCCGGATGAATCGCGACTGTGCCCTGGTTGCGCTCGGCGGCGGTGTGGTCGGGGATATTGCGGGCTTCGCCGCCGCTTGCTACCAGCGGGGCGTCGACTACGTGCAGGTGCCGACGACGTTGCTCGCGCAGGTGGACTCGTCGGTCGGCGGCAAGACCGGCGTGAATCACGCCGCCGGCAAGAACTTGATCGGAGCCTTTCATCAGCCTCGCGGCGTGGTCGCCGATACGCGCACGCTCACGACACTGAGTGCACGCGAATATGCGGCCGGCCTCGCGGAAATCGTGAAATACGGACTGATCCAAGACTCGCAGTTCTTTGCATGGCAGGAGCGCAGCGTCGACGAGCTGAATGCGCGCGATCCCGGTACTCTCCAGGCAGCAATCCGGCGCTGTTGTGAGATCAAGGCACGGATCGTCAGCGAAGACGAGCGCGAGGGTGGCGTGCGGGCGTTGCTGAACCTCGGGCACACGTTCGGCCATGCGATTGAAACAGCCGTCGGCTACGGAGAATGGCTGCACGGCGAGGCAGTCGCTGCAGGAATCGTGCTGGCGGCAGACATGTCGCATCGGCTCGGATCGCTCGCCGCGGCGGACCTGGCGAGGATCAGGCAGCTGCTGTCGAGCTTCGGTCTGCCCGTTGCAGCGCCGCGGATCGGCGCGGGCCGAGCATTGGAGCTGATGGGCATGGACAAGAAGGTCGTGCGTGGCCAGGTTCGACTCGTTCTGCTCGAGCGGATCGGATCGGCGGTGCTCAGGGCCGACTTTCCGCAGTCCGAGCTGTGCGCGACGCTCGAGCAGGGTTTTGCATGAACGAGGAGCGTCATCTGCGTTTCGAGCCGCAGCTCGCTGCCTGCGCAGCGAGCGACGCCACGTCGCGGGGACGGCGCCATTTTGAGCCACGGCCTGCGTACCGGAGCGAGTACCAGCGCGACCGCGATCGCATCATTCATTCGACGGCCTTCCGGCGGCTCGTCTACAAGACACAGGTGTTCGTGAACCATGAAGGCGACCTGTACCGCACGCGTCTGACGCACAGTATCGAAGTCGCGCAGATCGCCCGCACGGTCGCCCGGGCGCTCGGCCTCAACGAGACGCTGACGGAGGCGATCTGTCTCGCCCACGATCTCGGCCACACGCCGTTCGGGCATGCGGGGCAGGATGCGCTGAACGAGTGCATGCGCGAGTACGGCGGTTTCGAGCACAACCTGCAGTCACTGCGCGTCGTCGATGAGCTCGAGGAGCGGTACGCCGCATTTGCAGGTCTGAATCTGACTTTTGAAACCCGCGAGGGCATCCTGAAGCACTGCTCGGTCACGAACGCGCGCCAGCTCGGTGACCTTGGGGAACGCTTCCTGACCCGCACGCAGCCCGGTCTCGAGGCGCAGATTGCCAACATCGCCGACGAGATCGCCTACAACAATCACGATATCGACGACGGTCTGCGGGCCGGCCTGCTGGCGCTCGACGATCTGCGACGCACGAGCCTGTTCGGCCGGGAGTACGAAGCGGTCAGCACGGCGTTCCCGGGACTTACGGACCGACGTCTGATCCACGAAATCGTGCGACGGATGATCGACCGTGTCGTGACGGACCTGATCGACACATCCCGTCAGGCCCTCGACGCCGCTGCCCCCGGATCGATCGAGGACGTACGCCACCAGACCCATTCACTCGCCGCATTCAGCGCGAACGTGCGCGCCGAGCATCTCGAGCTCAAGTCCTTTCTGCGAACGCACCTCTACCGTCACTACCGCGTCCTGCGGATGACGACGAAAGCGCGGCGCATCGTACGGGCGCTGTTCGATGCGCTGCTCGCGGATCCCGAGCTGATGCCCGACGAGCATGGCGAGGCCGCCCGACGCCTCGGAGGCGAGCAGGGCGTCGCCGGTCGCGCGCGTGCAGTGACCGATTACATCGCCGGGATGACCGATCGCTATGCAATCCTCGAGTACGAGCGGCTGTTCGATCCGCACGCACGTACTTGAGACTTCGTTATCATCAGTGCCCTCGCTTGCCACCCGACGGCCGCAGACGCATGACTCGATCCTCCCTCCCGATCGAAAACCGGGACCGCCTGATTTTCGCGCTCGACGTTCCGGACACCGACAGCGCGCGGCGCCTCGCCGACACGCTCGGGGAGGCGGTTACGTTCTATAAGCTCGGTCTCGAGTTGTTCATGAGCGGCGGCTATTTCGAACTGCTCGACTGGCTCGTCGCCCGCGACAAGCTGATTTTCGTCGACCTCAAGTTCTTCGACGTGCCCGTGACCGTGGCAGCAGCCGTGCGACGTTTGCGCAACCGCGGGGTGACATTCACGACCGTCCACGGCAATCAGTCGATCATGGAGGCTGCCGCGAAGGCGAAGGGCGACGTGCGAGTGCTCGCCGTGACGGTCCTGACCAGCCTCGATCGCGGCGACCTCGACGATCTGGGCTTCGACTGTGACGTCGAGCAGCTGGTGCTGTCGCGTGCGCGGCGAGCGCTCGAAGCGGGCTGCGACGGCGTCGTCTCCTCCGGGCTCGAGGTGAGCCGCCTGCGACAGTTCATCGATCGCCGGCTGCTCGTCGTGACGCCAGGCATCCGACCGGTCGACAACCGTCCTGTCGACGATCAGAAGCGCGTCGTGACGGTCGAGCAGGCCTTCGAAAGCGGCGCAGACTACATCGTCGTCGGTCGTCCGATCCGCGATGCAGCCGACCCACGCGCGGCTGCCGAAGCGATCCAGGAATCGATTCGCAACGTGTTCGCCGGCCGGGGCGACGCCGCATGAGCACCGGCAATGACCTGCTGCTGCGCGCGTTGCTGCGCGAGCCGACCGAGCGTACGCCGGTCTGGATGATGCGGCAGGCCGGACGTTACCTGCCGGAGTACCAGGCAACGCGAGCTCGCGCCGGCAGCTTCCTGCGACTGTGCATGACGCCCGAGCTTGCCTGCGAAGTCACGCTGCAGCCGCTCGATCGTTTTCCGCTCGATGCAGCGATCCTGTTCTCGGACATTCTGACGATTCCCCAGGCGATGCGGCTCGGGCTCGTGTTCGAGACGGGAGAAGGCCCGCGCATCGAGCGGCCCGTGCGCAGCGCTGCCGACGTGGCCGCGCTGCCGATTCCCGATCCGCACGAAGAGTTGCGCTACGTGATCGATGCTGTCGCGCTGATCCGCCGCGAGCTCGCCGGCCGGGTACCGTTGATCGGTTTCGCCGGCAGTCCCTGGACGGTCGCGACCTACTGCGTCGAAGGCGGCACGAGCAAGAATTTTGCGCGGATCAAGGCGCTGATGTACGAGTCGCCGCGGATTCTGCATCAACTGCTCGACGCGCTGACCGTGGCGACGGTTCGCTATCTGAATGCTCAGATCGAGTCTGGTGCCCAGGCGGTGATGGTCTTCGACACCTGGGGTGGCGTGTTGACGCCGGCCGCGTATCGGGAATTTTCGCTCGGCTACATGGAGCGCATCGTCGCGAGCCTCACGCGCGCGCGCGAGGGTCGCCGGGTGCCCATCGTGCTCTTCACGAAGGGCGGAGGTGCATGGCTCGCCGCCATCGCCCGCAGCGGCTGCGATGCGGTGGGCGTCGACTGGACGACGGACCTTGGTGCGGCGCGCGCGGCCGTCGGAGATACCGTCGCGCTGCAGGGTAACCTTGATCCTGCCGTGCTCTACGCGCCGCCCGCCGTGATCCGCGAGCACGTTGCGCGCGTACTCGCGAGCTATGGCGAGGGACCGGGGCACGTCTTCAACCTGGGTCACGGGATCCATCCCGACGTGCCGCCGGAACACGCGGCCGCGATGGTGGCGGCCGTGCACGAACTGAGCCCTGCCTATCACCGCGCGACCGCCGGACAGCCGTAGCACCTCCAGGCCCGAGCGGAACAAATGCTCCCGCCACCGGTTCTTTCGCAGAGCGACCGATGCGATGGCCCGTGTCTCCCCCTGGAGACACGAGTGGAGCGTCGGCGCAGCGCAGCAGGGTTCCAGTGATCAAAGGCAGACGAGAGGTGAAACGATGGAACGTTTAATCGGTATGTGTGCACTCGCGTTCTCGATGAGCGTGTTCGCACAACAGGGGCAACCCCCCTCCGAGCAGGAGCAGGCATACGACACGCAGACGCAAACGCAGCAGCAGCGGCAGCTCGGCGAAGCCGACGCCCAGGACGTGTACCAGGAACGCGACGTTGAACGGCAGCCGCAGACCGACGTGCAGCGCACCGGGGACGACACGCAGCGGTCTGAGCACGACGACATGCAGCGGGCCGGAGACGACGTGAAGCGCGCCGACCAGCAGGCGGAGCAGCGCAGCGGTCAGCAGCAGTCCACCCCCGGTGGTCAGTCCCAGTCCCTACAGAGTCTCGCGGATGAGCACGACGATCTGAGCACGTTCGTGCGCGCGATGCAGGAAACGGGTCTTGCCGACGCGGTGGCCCGAGGCGAGTACACGGCGTTCGCTCCCACGAACGAGGCCTTCGACGCGACGGGAAAGAGTGTCGATGAGTTACTGCGGCCGGAGAATCAGGAGCAGCTCATCGAGCTGCTGCGCAATCATCTGATCGCCGAGCAGGTCGACGCTGAGCGTGCGAAGCAGCTCGACCAGGCGCTGACGGTCGGCGGAGCCACGCTCGACCTGTCCGCGTCGGAAGGTGAGCTGACAGTCAATGGCGCAGAGGTCACCGAGACCGATATCCGCAGCGAAGGACTGATCGTGCATACGATCGAAAAAGTGCTTGAGCCGGCCGAAGATTCGGGCGCCCAGCAGTCGGCTGCCGGAGAGCAGCGCGGAACTGAATCCGTCGCCGAGCAGGACGAGTCTGAGGAGTACGAGGACCAGTCTGAGGAGTAACTGTGTAGCAGCAGCAGGGGAGGCGCGGCGCCTCCCCTGCACCGCGCAGATTTCAGACGGCAGGATGCAGTAAGCAGTTCAGAGTCGGAGCGGCGTCGGAGGCGCCTTCGGGCAAACGCCTGCCTCCTGACACCTGCGCGCTGCCCTGCTTCAGCCTGCGCCCTTGCCGATCTCGTCGCGCAAGGCGCGGCGCAGAATCTTGCCGACGTTCGTCTTCGGCAACTCATCACGGAAATACACGTGCTTCGGCACCTTGTAGCCCGTCAGCTCCTTGCGGCAATGATCGATCACTTCACGTTCGGTGAGCGCGGCATCCTTGCGCACGATGAAGAGCGCGACGACCTCGCCTGAGCGGTCGTCCCGTTGCGCCACGGCGGCTGCCTCGAGCACCGCAGGATGGGTGACAGCGACGCTTTCCACCTCGTTCGGATAAACGTTGAAGCCGGAGACGAGAATCATGTCCTTCTTGCGATCCTCGATGTACACGAAACCCTTGTCGTCCATGCGGCCGATGTCGCCGGTGCGCAGCCAACCATCGTCGGACAGCACCATCGCGGTCTCCTCGGGCCGATTCCAATAGCCGCGCATCACCTGCGGGCCGCGTACGCAGATCTCGCCCACTTCACCGATCGCGAGCTCCCGACCGTCGTCGTCCTTGATCGCGACTTCCGTCGAGGAAATCGGCAGGCCGATCGAACCGTTGAACTCCTCGATGTCGAAAGGGTTGATGCAGGCTGCCGGTGAGGTCTCCGTGAGCCCCCAGGCTTGCGTGAGCACGTTGCCCGTCACCCGCTTCCACTGCTCGGCCACGGCCTTCTGCACCGCCATCCCGCCGCCGAGACTGATCTTCAGTGTCGAGAAATCGAGATCGGCGAATCCGGGAGTGTTGAGCAGCGCGTTGAACAGCGTATTGACGGCGCTGAAGTACGTGAACGGATATTTCCGCAACTCGCTCACGAACGCAGGAAAGTCGCGCGGATTCGTGATCAGGACGTTGCGTCCGCCGATTTTCATGAAGACGAGACAGTTCGCCGTCAGGGAGAAGATGTGGTACAGGGGCAGCGCCGTAATCACGACGTCGCTGCCGGTTTGCGTCCGCGTGCCGAGCCACGCCGCGGCCTGCAGCACGTTCGCAACCATGTTCCGGTGCGTGAGCATGGCCCCTTTGGCGACGCCAGTGGTGCCGCCCGTGTATTGCAGAAAGGCGATGTCGTCGAGGCCGACCTCGACCGGCGTCAGATTCTGAAACTTGCCCTCGCCGAGCACCTTGCCGAAGGACACGGCGTCTTCGATCTGCCAGGACGGCACCTGCTTGCGCACGTGGCGCAACACGAAATTCACGATCGCCGATTTCGGAAAGCCGAGCAGATCGCCGATGCCGGTCACGACGACTTTGCGCAGGCTCGTGCGCTCGATCACCTGGGCGAGTACGTGGGCGAAGTTCTCGACGATCACGATCGCCTTCGCGCCCGAGTCGGTCAGCTGATGCTCGAGCTCGCGCGGCGTATACAGCGGATTCGTGTTGACGACGGTCATGCCGGCGCGCAGCGCGCCAAACAAGGCCACCGGATACTGCAACACGTTCGGCATCATGATCGCGACGCGGTCACCCCGCTCGAGCCGCGCCACGTGTTGCAGCCACGCCGCGAACCGCCCGGACAGCTCGTCGAGCTCGCGAAACGTCAGCGTGCGGTCCATGTTCGTGTAGGCCGGCAGGTCGGCAAACCGCTGACAGCTACGCTCGAAGATATCTTTCAGCGAGGAGTACTCGGCCGGATTGATTTCCGCCGGAACGCCAGGCGGGTAGTGCTTCAGCCAGATCTTTTCCACAATGATGGTTCTCTGCTCGTTCTGCTCGCTGCCAGGACGCCGGCATGCCGGTCCGAGGGCCACGCCGACGGCCTATATAGCAGTCCGGACCGCGCATTTCACGCGAGGGACGGCGGATTCGGCCCTTTTGCACCGCAACCGAACGGCTCCGCCGCGCGAACCTGTCGACGACGGTGCGGTCCTATGTAGCGGCGTGCTGCTCGAGCAAGGATTCGAGCGCGGGCCAGAGGTTGTCGAGCAGCCGCGGCTGCGCGCGCGCGTTCGGATGGATGCCATCGTCCTGCATCAAGGCAGGATCGAGGGCGATGCCTTCGAGAAAGAACGGCACGAGCGGAATGTCGAAATCGTTGGCGAGATCGCGGTAGAGGTCGTGAAAGGACCCGGCATAGGCTGGGCCGTAATTGGGTGGAATGTGCATGCCGACGAGCAGGACGCGAGCACCGTGATCGCGCGCCATCCGGATCATCTCGGTGAGATTTTCCCGCACCTGGGCGAGCGGCAGACCGCGCAAGCCGTCGTTGCCGCCGAGCTCGATAATCACGACGTCCGGCGCATGCAGGTCGAGAGCTCGCGGCAGGCGCGCCCGGGCCCCGCCGGTGGTTTCACCGCTGGCGCTGGCGTTCACGACCCGGTGTTCGTACCCTTGCTGCGCGAGTCTTTGTTCGAGGAGCGCGACCCAGCTCTCCTTGGTCCCCATACCGAACCCCGCACTGAGGCTGTCGCCGAGCACGAGCACGACGGGCGTCGCTGCGGCCGACAGGGCCATCGACTGCAGCAGGATCAGCGAGAGTAGGAAACGGATGCAGAACGAACGCAACATCGTGGTGCTCAGGGCCGCCGGACTCGTGAAGGAGGTTAGCAGCCCGGAGGGAAGCCTGACCATCGTCGACGATGTCTCGCTGGCGATTCACTCCGGCGAAGCGGTCGCCATCGTCGGCGCGTCCGGCGCGGGCAAGTCGACGCTGCTGGCGCTGCTCGCGGGTCTCGACGAACCGTCCCGGGGCGCGGTGTGGCTCAACGACGTCGAGTTGACGGCGCTCGATGAGGACGGTCGCGCCGCGGTGCGGGCGCGGCGCGTCGGTTTCGTGTTCCAGAGCTTTCACCTCGTGCCGTCGTTGACCGCGATCGAGAACGTCATGCTGCCGCTCGAATTGGCCGGTCGCCGCGATGCGCGCGGCGCCGCCCGCGAGGTGCTCGAGCGCGTCGGTCTCGCCCGCCGCACGGGCCACTATCCGCGGCAGCTCTCCGGCGGCGAGCAGCAACGGGTCGCGATCGCCCGTGCGTTCGTGACCCGACCTGCCGTGCTGTTCGCGGACGAGCCTACGGGCAATCTCGATACCGTCACCGGCGAGCGCATCATCGATCTCGTGTTCGCGCTGAACCGCGAGTCCGGCACGACCCTCGTGCTCGTCACGCACGACCGCGCGATCGCGGAACGCTGTGATCGGACGATCGAGCTCGAGGCCGGCAGGATCGTCGCCACGTCGCGCGACAACGTGACGCCTCTCGACCGTCGAGCGGGACGTTTGTGAAGGCGCTGCGCTTCGCCCTGCTGACGCTCGCCCGCGATTTCAAAGCGGGCGAGCTCGCTGTGCTCGTCGGCGCGTTGCTCGTTGCGGTCGCGGCGCTGACTGCCGTCGGTTTTTTTACGAGCCGCATCTCCCAGGCCGTCGCGCAGCAGGCGGGCGAGGTCCTCGCCGCCGATCTGAAGCTGCGCTCCGCCCGACCGCTCGATCCCGCCTACGTCGAGCTGGCGGCGGATCGCGGCCTGCAAACGGCGGCGGTGATGTCGTTTCCAAGCGTCGTGTTTCTCGGGGACACGAATGCGCTCGCCGCGATCCGTGCGGTCAGCGAGGGTTATCCGCTGCGCGGCCATCTGAAGATCGCTGACGAGCCTTTCGGTCCGGCGCGGATCACGGACGCCATGCCGGCACCCGGCGACGCGTGGGCCGACTCGCGCCTGCTCGCACGGCTCGGGGCGAGGGTCGGGGATCGCGTGGCCGTCGGTGCCACCGGGCTCACGATCCGGCACGTGCTCGACTACCGGCCCGATCAGGGCTCGCAGTTCGTCGATCTGGCGCCGACGCTGCTGATGAACGACGCGGACGTTGCGGCGACGGAGCTGATCCAGCCGGGCAGTCGAGTCAGCTACGCGTTGCTGTTCGCCGGCGACCTCGAGGAGGTGGCGGCGCTCAAAGTGGAGCTCGAAGCCCGCAAGACGGTCGCTGAGCGACTCGTCGACGTCGCCGATGCGAGTCCGCAAATTCGCTCTTCCATGGATCGTGCGGGACGTTTCCTGAATCTGGCGGGGCTCGTGAGCGTGCTGCTCGCAGCGATTGCAGTAGCTATGGCGGCGCGCAGGTACGCGAGCCGCCATCTCGATACGGTCGCATTACTGAAGAGCCTCGGAGCGTCGCAGCGGTTCGTGCTATCGGTCTCGCTGATCGAGCTCGTACTGATTGCGATCGGCACGGCAGTGGTCGGCGCAGCAATCGGCTATCTCGCGCAGCAGGGACTCGGGTGGTTACTGCGCGACCTGATCCGTGGGACATTACCGCCACCGAGCTGGGACGCGGCGCTGCTCGGCCTCGTGACGTCGGTCGTCGTGCTGACCGGCTTCGCGTTGCCCCCGCTGCTGCAACTGCGGCGCGTGCCGCCGGCGCGCGTGCTCCGACACAACGTAGAGCCGCCCCCGCTGCGCTATGTGGTCGTGTATGGAACGGCCATCGCGGCCGTGCTCGCGATGCTGCTGTGGCTGGTGCGCGATCTCAAGCTGGTCACGTTCGTCGCCGTCGGTACGTTCGCGACGTTCGCGGTGCTGTTCGGCGCGGGCTGGCTGCTCGTGCGTGCGCTCGCCAGCGTCCGTGGCGGTGTCGGCGTGGCCTGGCGTTATGGTCTCGCGAACGTGTCGCGGCGCGGGCGCGACAGCATCGTCCAGGTGGTTGCCTTCGGGCTCGGCATCATGGTGTTGCTGCTGCTCGCATTCGTCCGCAACGATCTGCTCGACGACTGGCAGGCGAGTCTGCCGACCGATGCGCCCAATCATTTCATGATCAACATTCGGCCGGATGAGACCGAGGCCCTCGAGGCGTTCTTCACCGACCGGGGCATAGAGCCGCCCGAGCTGGTGCCGATGGTGCGAGCGCGTCTCGTAGCAATCAATGGCAGATCCGCCGGGGAGATCGAGTTCGGCAACGATCGCGCGAGCAATTTCGTCGAGCGCGAGGCCAACCTGACCTGGTCCGCGGATCCGCAGGTGGGTAACGAGCTGGTGGCCGGCGAGTGGTGGCAGGTCGGCGATGGGGGGGCTGCGCGCGTCTCGGTCGAGCTCGAGATCGCCGAGGAGCTCGGCCTCGCGCTTGGTGATGAGCTGACCTATGACGTCGCCGGCGAGCCCGTGACCGCCGTCGTCGCGAGCTTCCGTGAGGTCGCCTGGGACAGTTTCCAGCCGAACTTCTTCATGGTGTTCTCGCCCGGTACGCTCGACGCGGCCGTCGGCACGTATATCACCAGCGTCTATCTCGATCCCGGTTCGCGCCGGATGCTGGTGGACCTCGTGCGGCGGTTTCCGGAAGTCACGATCATCGATATCGAAGCGATTCTTGCGCAGGTCCGCGAGGTGATGGACAAGGCGTCCGTCGCAGTTCAATACGTGTTCCTGTTTACGTTGCTCGCCGGCGTGACCGTGCTGCTCGCAGCGATTCAGGCGACCCGCGATGAGCGCCGTTATGAGAGTGCGATGCTGCGCACGCTCGGCGCCAGTCGGCGGGTCGTGCTGCAAGGAGTCGCCGCGGAATTTACGGCGATCGGTCTGCTCGCGGGCGTTCTCGCGGCGACCGGTGCAACGGTGGCGGCGTATTTCCTCGCGACGGAGCTCTTCAATCTCGACTATCAGTTCGCGGTCGTGCCGTGGTTCGCAGGGCTGGCGGGAGGCGCGTTGCTGGTCGGGCTCTGCGGCACCTGGGCGACGCGCTCCGTCGTGGAGCATCCGCCGGCGGCGACGCTGCGTGGGGCTTAACAAGGAAATTTCAGCCTGTCAACAGGTCACTCGAGCAGCTGCAATCGTACCCAACCGTAGTCGACGAGCTCGCCGCGCCACGTGTACCCCTGGATCTGCAGGTCGTAGGTGCCCGGGCCGAACGCCGATGAATTGAGACCCAGCCGCAGCTCGCGGTTCGTGTCAGCGGCGATGCGTCGGATCTGCAGGATCCGCGCTTCGTCGACCTTGTCGATCGTGATCGCAAAGGCGGCGTAGCGGCCTTGCGAAACGTCGATGCTGAGCTCGAGCAACTGCGGCGGATCGGGCCAGCGCATGGCCACCTGGGGATTTGCAGGAGGGCCTGACCGGTCCGGCGAGACGCGAAACGCCTGCAGGCTGGACGGCGCTCGCAGCGACATCGATCGCGCCTCCTCCTCGAGCGCGCGCACGCGCTCCGCCAGCTCGTCGCTGCGCAGCGCAAATACAGCACTCGCCGCGACTGCCAGCACGAGCGCTGCAGCCAGTGAGTACAGCACGAGCGGACGATCGGCCGTGAGCGTGACCGAAGTCGGCTCGTCGTCGACGGCGAGTTCCGCGTCTTCGACCGCGGCGTGCGGGATCGCTGTGGCAGCCAGCGCTTGCTCTTCCTCCTCTGTCAGCCGGTGGCGTCCGAGGCGGGCTTTGAGCCGGACCGGGATCGGCAGCGTGGCCACGAGGTCGGGGTGCGCGAGGCAGAACTTCTCGAACTCGCGCGCCTCCCGCACGGTCAGCTCGCCGCTCAGATAGCGGGCTGCGATATCCCGTTCCTTGATAGTGGCCTGGTCCATGGGCACGTGCGCTCGCTGCGCCTTGGCAATCTGCGAAGTTAAACCGTCAGGCAGGGGTCGTAAATGACACGAAGCACGGTTGCAGGCGCGGCCGCTCCGCCTGCTCAGCAATCAGGCAGCCTCAGGCGAGCCTGCAGGTGGGCTCTTGAGCAATGACTCGAGTGCGCGGCAGGCATCCGTGGTCGTGAAGATCCCGACGAGTTTGCCGGTCTTGATGACCAGCGCCGAGCCGAGGTGGCGGCGGGCCATAGTGCCGGCGACCTCATCGAGGGCCGTGTCCGCTTCCACCACGTAGGCGTCGCAGACACAGGCATCGCGCACCGTAAGCGTGCTTTCTTCCGGATAGGCGAAGTCCGGACCGAGGATCAGCTTGATGTCACGGTCGGATACGATGCCGACGAGACGGCCGCGCTCGGTGACCGGCAGATGCCGGATCTGTTTGAGCCGCATGAAACTGCGCGCCTCACCGAGCGGCGCATCGATCTCGATCGAAAACGGGAAGGGCGTCATGTACGCCACGATCTGGGTCGCGTGCTTCATCGCTGTCTCGCTGCGCTCCAGGGAGGGTCGGCTTCATGCCGGTGCGTAGCGATCGCGGCTTTCCGAGATGCTCGCGGGCACCTCCGCGCGCACGCGCTGCGGCGAGCCGGTCAAAATTTCGTCCGCGATCTTCTCGGCGATCATGACCGTCGGTGCGTTCGTGTTGCCGCTGATCAGCGTCGGCATCACCGAAGCATCGACGACTCTGAGTCCGCTGACGCCGTGGACGCGCAGCTCGGCATCGACGACCGCATCCGCGTCCGCGCCCATCCGACACGTACCGACGGGGTGGTAGATCGTCTCGGCCTTGCTGCGAATAAACTCGAGAACGCTCTGCCGATCGAACGCACCCTTTGCAGGAAACACGGCCTCGCCCCGGCAATCGTCGAAAGGTCGCGCTGCGATGATTGATCGCGAGATCTCGACGGCCTCGATCAGGATCTCGAGATCCTTGGGCTCCGCGAGATAGTTCGGCTGGATCGCCGGCGCGTCCTCACAGTCGCTCGTGCGCAATTCGAGGTGCCCCCGGCTCGCGGGCCGCAGCACGCAGGCGTGGATCGTGAAACCATGGCCCGGCAGGCGATTGCGGCCATGATCATCGAGCTGCGCGGGCACGAAATGCAGCTGCACGTCCGGTCGGCCCTGCGCAAGCCTGCTGCGCACGAAGCCGCCACATTCGGCGATGTTCGAAACTCCGGGACCGTCGTGGGTCAGGAGATAGCGCAGCCCGACGGCGGCTTCCTGCAGCGCTGTGAAATCGTACGTGATCGGACACACGGACTTGTACAGCGTGCAGACGTCGAGATGATCCTGCAGATTGCGGCCGACGCCCCGCAGGTCGAGCGCTACCGGCACGCCCACGCGTTCGAGCTGCTCGGCTGGCCCGATGCCCGACAGGAGCAGCAGCTGCGGCGAGTTGATCGCGCCGGCGCAGAGCAGGACCTCCCGAGTGGCCTGCGCCTGCTTGCGCTCACCCTCGTGGCGGTAGTCGAT
>Ga0268386_10001583_pt1 | contig 15665 bp, 15 predicted proteins | sample RVTome_15_FD_200260 | JGI IMG/M metagenome (GOLD analysis project Ga0268386, IMG submission 200260) | Soil microbial communities from uranium-contaminated site in the Upper Colorado River Basin, Wyoming, United States - RVT150D86... ...
AGGGCACCTCGGTCCGCGCCGCGCCATACATGGCCACGGCGGCCGCCGGACTGTTGACGTCGAGATACGCAAGTGAGCGAGCACCCTGCTCGCGCAGCCGCCGCGCGGTGGCCGCGGCGAGCCTGCGAAGCTGGTCGTACGTGAGACTTCGTCCGGAGCAGCACACGGCGGTGCGCGTCGGCCACGTGTCCGCGGCCATGTCGAGCAGCAGCGCGGTGTTCATCGCCTCAGTCCGACGAGGGCAGCGTCTTCGCCTGCTTGACCGGCATCGCGACCCCGTCGAGGGCGAGCGAACCGTCGCCCCCCCGCGTGCAGAGCACTTCGACCCGGTCGGCCGAGTCGACGTAGCGCTTTCCTACCAGCGTTCCCTGGGCGTGTGCGGGTGAAACCGAACCGGCGGCCGGGTTTGGCTCGTTCATGCCCAGCATTTCGACGCCGCCGCAGGCGAGCACCGCGTCGAGCGACGGCGCACGGATTACCATGATCTCCGTCCCACACACGGCGCTCATGAGACGCAGACCGGGTTTCAAGGTTCTCATGCGTGCGCCTGCTCAAGCGTGCGGCCGGCGACGAGCGACCCGGCCCAGGCCGCCATGCGGGCGAAGAGCTCGTCGACGGACGGAAACGCGAAGTGGCTGTGGCCCGTGTCCGCGAGCTCGAGCACCAAAACCGCGGGACTGCGCGGAAAACTCGCGGCCAGCGCGCGCACCGGCCCGCAGAGATCGTCGTCGCCGGCGGCGAGCAGCAGCGGCACGTCGACGCACGCCGCCTCGGGCGCCGAGCTGCCCGGGATGATGACGAACACCGCCACCGTCGCGAGCAGTGGCGCGCGGCAGCCGCGCATCGCAGAGAGCGCCTGCGGGTCGGGACGTCCGCCGTAGATCTCACGTCCGCGGCCCTCCACGTCGAGCACCGGATACGGATCGGCGTACCAGCGCTGCGCGAGCCGGGTCGCGTTGGCGCGCGCGCCAGCCGGATTCCCCGCGTACTTGCGCAGCTCGTCGTCGAGCGCCGCAGCGAGCCCGCCGGTGCCGAAGCCTAGCAGCGCCAGCGCGTCGTAACTGCGCTCCGCGGCCTGCTGGAACACGACCAGGAGCGCGCCCACTGAATGGCCGACGCCGATGCTCACGAGATCCCGCATGGGCGGCAGCGACGGGATGAAGCTTCCCTCGCGGAGCCCGGCACACACCGTCTCGTGCAGCCTTGCGAGCGCGCGCGCATGCACGTCCGCAGTCAGCTCGAAACCGCGTCGGGGCTGCGTGCTGCCGCCGATCCCGAGCGGATCGATCGCGATCGTGACGCAGCCGCGTTCAGCCATCCGGGCGGCAAAACTGAATCGTGTGCCGCCACCGGCGCGCAGGTCGTAGTAGGCGCGGTCGAGCCCGCCCCCCGGCACGCAGAAATACACCAGCGGTGGATCGGCGAGCGGCTTCGGGCGCGGTGACGGTCACCGCGAGCGCTGCATCCGGCTCGTCGTCGAATACGCGCCCGATCAGGATGAGATGTTCCTCGCGGATCATGCCCGCCCCAGGATCGCGCCCGCCATCGCGCAGGACACGAGCGCGTGCTCGACGTTCGGCACCTGGTTGACCGCCGTGCCGCGCACCTGGCGCACCGCCTCGGTGATGTTGTTCATGCCGTGGATGTACGCCTCGCCGATCAGGCCGCCGTTGGTGTTGACCGGCAGGCGCCCGCCGAGCTCGATGTTGCCGTCGCGCACGAAATCCTTCGCCTCGCCGCGACCGCAGAAGCCAAACCCTTCGAGCTGCTTGAGGACCTGCGGCGTGAACGCGTCATAGAGCATCGCGAGCTGCATGTCGCCGGGCGTCAATCCCGAGCGCTGGTAAATCCGGCGCGCGGTTCCCATGGCCTCCGGCATCACCGTCAGGTCCGCGTGGTAGTAATTCGAGATCACCTCGACCTCGGCGGGGATCGACTGCGCGGCTGCGAGGACACGCACCGGCGGCTGGCGCAGGTCGCGCGCGCGATCGAGGCTCGTCACGACCAGCGCCACCCCACCGTCGCTCTCCTGGCAGCAGTCGAGCAGGCGCAGCACGGGCTCGACGACCCAGCGCGACTGCTGGTGTTCCTCGAGCGTGATCGGGCGTCCGTAGAACCAGGCCGCTGGATTGGCCGCCGCGTGCCGGCGCTGCGCCACCGAGACGTTCCCGAGATCGCGATTGGTCACGCCGAAGGTCGCCATGTAATGCTGCGCCGCGAGCGCTTCCCAGCTCGCGGGCGTCTGTGCGCCGAAGGGCATGCACCAGAGCAGCGAGCCGGTGCCGGCGCCGGCGATGTTCACGAGACCGCCGCCCGGCGGCACGATGGGCTGGCCGAAGCGGTACGCGGAGCGCTCGTTCATCGCGCGCCAGATGAGCACGGTGTCCGCGAGGCCCGACTCGACCACGGCCATCGCCTGTGCGACGGTCGCCACCGAGGCGGCGCCGCCGCCGGGTATGCGTGTCGCATACGCGAGGTCGCGCACCCCGAGACAACGGGAAAGACCGATCTCGTCGGAGCTGTCGAGGGTAAAGGTGATCATACCGTCGACATCCGAGGGATCGAGACTCGCGTCCTCAAGCGCGGCCCGGGAAGCCTCGGCGGCGAGCTGCAGCTCGCTGCGCCCGGAATTCTTCGAGAACTCGGTCTGTCCGATCCCGACGATCGCGGCGCCGCCGCTGCGGTTCATGTCGCGTGCCCCGCTCGCCGGAATACGGGCACGGCGTGCCCGCCGCGGGTCGGTGCGAAGGTCGCCTCGACCGGCAGCCCGATCGCGAGCTCCGCCGGATCCGCGCCCTCGAGATTCGAGACCAGGCGTATGCCTTCGTCGAGCGCAACCAGCACCACCACCGGCGGCTCGGCGAAGCCGATCGGCGCCGGATGACGCGGCACGATCCACGACAGGACTCGTCCGCGGCCCGAGAGCCGCACCGTCTCGCGTTTCGTGCTGCGGCAATGCGGACACATCGGCCGGGGCGGATGCCGAAGGCGCGCGCAGTCCGAGCAGCGCTCGCACAGCAGCTCGCCGCGGTCGGCCCCCTCCCAGAAGAAAGTGGCGTCGGCGGTGTAGACAGGATCGGGGCGCGTGGGGGCGTCGCTCATTCGGTCGTCGCTGTCGGTTTCGCGACTTCCCAAGGGCTGCGCACCCGTCGATGACCCTCGCCCGGGCGCCATTCGAGCACGCAGTCGGCGCAGAGCTCGGCAATCTGCTCCGGCGTGTAGCCCAGCTCCGCGAGCAGCTCGCGACTGTGCTGGCCCACGATCAGGGGCGGCCCCTGCACGCGCGCCGGTGTCTCCGAAAAATCGAACGCCACCCCGATCTGATCAAGTCGACCCACGAAGGGATGCTGGTGCGAAACCACCCAGCCACGCCGCCGTAACTCCTCGTCCTCGTGCAGACCGAGCGCGAACTCGGGATCGCAGACCTCGCAGGGCACGCCGGTCGCATCCAGCTTCGCGAACCAGTCGGCGGCCGCCGCCTGGCGGAACTTCGCGCCGAGAAGACCCCCGAGCGCGGCGTCGTTCGCGGCGCGCGCCGTCTCACCGGCGAAGCGGGCATCCGCGGCGAGCGCTGGCGCGTCGATTGCGACACAGAGACGGTCCCAGTGCTCCTCCGTCGCCGCGACGATGCACAGCCACCCGTCGGCCGTCTCGTATAGGCGGTTGGTGGCGCTGAAACCGAGCTGCTCCGCGTCGACTCGCGGCCGCTCGAACGCGGATCCGTCCGGTCGCGCGAGCGCGTAGGAGGTGTTCAGGAGCTGCGCATTCACGATCGAGGTGTCGCAGAACTGCCCCTCGCCCGTCCGCTCGCGGTGATAGAGCGCCTGGATGATCGCGATCGCCGAGAGAAAGCCGTTGCCTGTGTCGCCCAGGCTGCAGAAGCTCCACAGCGGCTTGCCACCGCGGCCCATGCCCCCGTCCTCGTACTGCACGCCTGCAAGACAGCCGCCGGTCTGGTCGTTGCCCGGCAACTCGGAGCGCGGCCCGGTCTCGAAGCCGCGTGTGTGACAGTAGACGAGACGCGGATTCAGCTTCTTCAGGCTCTCATAGTCGATGCCGAGTCGCTCGGCCGCGTCATAGCGCATGTTGTGCTGGACCACGTCGGCGCGCTCGACCAGCGCGAGCAGGACCTTCATCGCGCGCGGATCCTTGAGATTGAGCGCGATGCTTCGCTTGCCGTGGTTCGCCATGTAGGCGATGTGGTTCGAGTGCCAGTACGTATCGTACAGGGCATTGATCTTGATGACGTCCGCGCCGAGATCCGACAGGATCTGCGTGCCGTACGGCCCCGCGATCGCAAGGCCAAGATCGAGCACCGTGATGCCCGCGAGCGGCGCCGCTAGCCGCTCGCCGGGTTGCGCACCGCCTGCCACGGGCCCGCGGGCGACGGGGGCCGCCGCAGCGTGCACGCTCGCCGCCTCGGCGCGGACCTCATCGGTGTGCTCGCCGGTGCGCGGCGCCGGATGACGGATCGCGACGGGATTGGCATGCAGGCGGTACGTCGTGCCGACCTGCCTCACCGGCCCGAGCTCGGGATCGTCGATCTCGACGACGCAACCGTCCTTGAGAAACAGCGGATCGCAGAGCGCCTCTTCGGGGGATCGAACGGCCTGGATGGTCATGCCGGCCTTGGCGGCGGCGTCGACCCAGGCCTGCGCGGGAAACTTGTGGACGGCCTCCGCGAGGATCGGCTGGTAATGCATCATCACCAGCAGCTCCTCCGGGCCCGTACCGAAACGATCCGGATCGTTCTGCGCCTTGAGATCGGGTGTCGCGTTCAGCGTCTCGCCGGCCGAGGCAGTGAGAATGAAGCGCGGGTTCGGCACCCAGTTGTGGATCCAGCGGCCGTCCGCGCACTGGAAATGACCCTTGGGCGCGCGCGCGCCGAGGATCCAGCTGTCGAACATCGGCGCTTCGGGCTTCTCCGCGCGCTGCCACACGCCGCTGCCGCATACGAGCGCGCCCTGCAGCAGGGACGTCTCGACCCACTGCCCGCAGCCCGTGGTCTCGCGCGCGCGGAGCGCCGCGCTGATCGCTGTGGTGGCGGCGAAGAACGCACCGAGGCTCGGCCAGTGCGAGGCGGGAAACACCGGCCCCGGACGCGGCGGTCCCTGCACCGACTCCCAGGGAATCTCGAGCTCGGCAAATGGGTCCGGCCGCCGGCCCATGTGATTGATGGCGCCCTCGGGCCAGCCGCGCTGCTCGAAGTGCAGCCCGGTACGCGCAGCCACCAGCGCGTCGTAGCCGGGGCGCTCCGAATGCCGGTTGCCGCGACCGTACGCGGTGATCGAGCAGTAAATGAGCCGCGGATTGAGTGCGTGGAGCCGCGCGTAGTCGATGCCGAGCCGCGCCGTGACGCCGGGTGCGAAGCTTTCGACAAAGACGTCGGCGCCGTGCGCGAGCGCGAGCAGACATTCACGGTCGGCCCGCGTCTTCAGATCGAGCACCGCGCTGCGCTTGCCGCGCTGCCAGGTGCGGTAGCCCAGCTGGGTGCGGAACGGATCGCCGCCCGGCGGCTCGATCCGCGTGACCGATGCACCCTGATCCGCGAGCAGCATGGAGGCCATGGGGCCCGCGATGCCCCACGAGAGGTCGAGGACCCTGAGCCCTTCGAGCACCGCGCCCGACATGGGGATCAGCTCTGCAGGCCGAAGGTGCGCAGCGCGTTCTCGCTCGTGATCTTCCGTCGATCCGCCTCGGGGATACCGGCCTTGCTGAACTGCTCCGCGACGACCTTGCGGGAATTCGGCCAGCAGGTGGCCGGGTGCGGGAAGTCGGTCGACCAGTACAGGCAGTCGGGGCCGAAGAACTTGTACGCCGCCGCGAGCCCGTTGGGCTCGTACATGAAGGTCGCACCCATCTGACGCTTGAAGTACTCGCTCGGCAGCATCTTGACCCCCGGGAAGGTGTAGTGCTGATGCATGCGCGGGTCGAGCACGGTCTCGAAGAAGAACGGCAGCCAGCCGAGCCCTGGCTCGACCAGGATCACGCGTAGCTTGGGAAATCGCTCGAGCGTGCCGGTGAGTATCCAGAACAGGATCGGCTCGGCGAGCGCGACCGCCGGCATCGCGGTGAAGATGCCCTTCTGTGGCGTGGGGTCGCGGCGGAACACGTCCCACAGCGACGCCTTGAGATCGAGATGATTGAGCACCGTGATCCCGAGATCGCCGAGCGTGCCCCAGAGCGGGTCGTAACGCTTGTCGTGGACGTCGGGCAGCCCGAACTCGCTCGGGAAGGGCGTGATCTGCACGCAGCGCGCGCCACGCTTCGCCAAGCGATGAACTTCCTTGACCGCGAAGTCCACGTCGAAGAGCTGGATCTGGTAGGCGGTCAGCAGCCGCTTCGGATCGATCGAAGCGAAATCCGCCATGCCGTCGTTGTAGCCGGAGAGCGCCTCCTTCCAGTCGCTGCCCATGAGTCCGGGGGTGCAGTACTTCGAGCCCCCGACCTCCGGAAAGATCACCTCGGCCTCGACGCCGTCCTTGTCCATCGCGGCGAGCTTACCGTGCGGCTCGAAGTGTCCGGGATCGCGCGCGGCCTCCGGATCGACGAAGTCCTCGAGCTCGAGATTCTTCTGCCCGCCACGGAGCTCCGTGGCATCGAAGAACGCCTGCTTCTTCACCGCCTCGTCCCACACCGAGTGCAGGCGGCTCGGCAGCCGGGCCTTGACCCAGTCATCCGTGAAGTGCACGTGCGAGTCGGCGGAAACCAGGCGCTCGGTCACGGGGGCGATGGCGGACATGGCGACTCCTCCTGCTGGCGCAGCCGAACGGGCCGCCCGAGGGTGCGCGGGTGCCCTGGCCGGGTCATTGTCCTCGACCCCGGCGGGTCGGTCAATTAGAGTACCGAGAGTACCGGATGCGCTGATGACGACTGGCACCGCGATACACGCCGACGAGGACGCCCCCTTCGACTCGCTGAGCTATGCCGCGCGGTTGCTCGATGCGCTCGATGGCCGAGACGTCGACCTGCCGCGGCGCCGGGCCGTGCACCCGGCGACGCGCTGGTGGGAATGCGGCGCGATGGCGCTCACCGGGCCCCGCTCGGGGCCCGCGCTCATGTGTCCCCTGCCGCTCGCCTCCTGCGCGGATGGGGCGCTGCTTGCGCTCCAGGCACTTGCGGCCGCGCCGGAGGGCACGCTGCCTCCGGGCGGCGAGCTGCTCGGAGAGCGCGCCGCGCTCTCCGAGCTGGCCCGTAACGGTCGCATCGCGCCCGGCGGCGCATGCCGGCTGCTCAACTGCGCCGATGGCCGCATCGCATTGACCCTCGCGCGGCTGGAGGACTGGGCATCGCTGCCCGTCTGGCTCGCCACTGAAGAATGGCTCGGAGCCAATTTTCCGGAGGCAGAGATTTCAGCGCGCGAAGCCATTTGGGGGGGCGTCGCGTCTGCCGTAGCTGGGCAGTCCGTCGATGCGCTCGTCGAGAGCGGCCGGCTGCTCTCGCTCGCGATCGCCGCAGACCGCCTGCCCGTCGAGCCGGGCTCCGCGTGGTTCGAGATCGACTGCGAGCACCCGGGGTCGCCGCGTCGCGGTCGCGAGCCGCCCCTGGTGGTGGACCTGTCCTCGCTGTGGGCGGGCCCGCTCTGCACCCATCTGCTCGCGATGCTTGGCGCGCGGGTCATCAAGGTCGAGAGTACCGTGCGCCCCGACGGCGCCCGCGCCGGTAATCGGGCGTTCTACGATCTGCTGAACCACGGCAAGGCGAGCGTTGCGCTCGACCTCCAGTCGATCGACGGCCGGGACATGCTGCGGCGCCTGCTGGCCACCGCTGACATCGTCGTCGAGGCCTCGCGGCCGCGGGCGCTCCTGCAGCTCGGCATCGATCCGGCGGAATACTGTGCCGCCGGCCGCGCGCTCACCTGGATCAGCCTGACCGGGCACGGACGCCGCGCGCCCGAGGGTGCATGGATCGCGTTCGGCGACGACGCCGCGATCGCCGCCGGCCTCGGCGCGCTGATGCAGCGCGCGACGGGCGAGGTTCTCTTCTGCGGAGATGCCATCGCGGACCCGCTCGCCGGGATGCACGCCGCGCTCGCCGCGTGGTGCAGCCACCGGCGCGGCGGCGCGCGGCGCATCTCGCTGTCGCTGCGTGGCGTCCTCGGGCACTGCATCCGCTTCGGTGATCCGATCGACGCCGAGGCGCTCCGCGATCGACAGCATCGCTGGACCGCGTTGCTCCACGCCGCAGCACACGACACACGCCCGCCTCGCGCGCGCGACCCGCGCGGCGCCGCGCGCCCGTTCGGCGCCGACACCGCAGCGGTCGCCGACACCCTCGTGCGACCGCGTGCCGCGGTCGTCGCGGCTCGCTGAGACCGGCGCGTCGACTCCCGGTACCGGCGGTTTCGTATATCATCCGGGTCGTTCCCGACCGCTGCTGCGAGGATCGCCGATGGCCACGCCCGAGACCGCCGTCCTCAAGGACCCGCCGCAGGTCCGCGGCATACCGCTGATCGGCAACACGCTCGAGATGGCGAAGGACCCGGCGCGGTTCTTCGTCGACTGCTACCGCAAGTACGGCCCGGTGTACCGCGTGCGGATCCTGAATCACACCTATACGGTGCTGGCGGGGGCCGAGGCCGCGACCTTCATGGGCACGCGCGCCGGGCGCGATTCGCTGCGCTCCAAGGAGTTCTGGCAGGGGCTCGTCGACGAGTGGGGCGCGAGCAAGACGCTGACCGGCGAGGATGGCGAGACGCACACGAAGCTGCGCGCGGTGATGCGCCACGGTTATTCGAAGGAGTCCGTCGCGGGCCGCTACGACGAGCTGGTCGCGATCACGGACAGCGTGATCGACCGCGACTGGCCGACGGGCGAGCTCGTGCCGGTGCTGCAGAACATGCAATACATCGTCACCGAGCAGCTGGGAGCGATCCTCACCGGCACGTCGCCGCGCGAATACGTGTCCGACATCCGCACGACCATCCTCTACATCCTCAACGTGCTCGTCACGCGGCAGCGGCCGAAGTTCATGCTCAAGGATCCGCGTTACCGCCACGCGAAGGAACGCGTATCCGAGCTCGGCCGGCGGATGATCGCGGAGTACCATGCCGGTCGCGTGGCGCGCCGTCCCGAAGATCGCAACCTCGTCGACGACATCATGGAAGCGCATGAGCGCGATCCCGACCTCATTCCCGCGAGCGATCTGATCCTGAGCCTCACCGGACCGTTCGTCGCCGGGCTCGACACCGTCGCGAACACGACGGCGGCATTCATCTACGCCGTGCTCAAGCACCCGCACGTGCGGGAGCGCGTGCAGCGCGAGGCCGATGCGCTCTTCGCCACCGGCACGATCGGGCCCGAGGATCTGCGGCGCATCCCATCGATCGACGGCGCGATCATGGAGGCGATGCGCCTCTACCCCATCGCGGTCGCGCAGATGCGCACCGCCACGCGCGACTTCGAGTTCCAGGGCCACCAGATCCGCGCCGGGGAACTGCTGTATGTCGCGACCAGCGTGCCGCACTTCATGGAGGAGTACTTCCCGAATCCGCAGGTTTTCGACATCGACCGGTACGAGAAGCCGCGCGCCGAGCACCTGAAGCCCGGGGTGTATTCACCCTATGGCCGCGGCCCGCACACCTGCCTCGGCAAGACGCTGGCCGAGGTGCAGATGGCGATCTCGATGGCGCGGCTGTTCCACCGCCTCGATCTCGCGCTGGAGCCCGCCGACTATGTGCTCGAGACCAAGACGCTGCCCACGCCCGGCCCCAGCATGAAGTTCAAGGTCCGCGTCCGCGGCCGTCGCCATTGATTGGGCCCCGAGCCACAGAAAATCGGCTCGGAGCCGGTTTTGGCGTAGCGCGTGGGAAGGGCAAGATTGAGCGCGAGACTGGAGTTGTACCACCAGCGCCGACCGTTGCCGGCCACGATGGCGGCGTGGTGGTCAACGTCCTTGACGAAGATCCCCCAATCGCCAATGTTGGATTTGTGGGTCAGGGCTTCGGCTACGATCCCGCCACTGCGGCTCCGCTCGGCCGCCTCGCAAGCGCCAGCCTGACCGTGAACTTGTAGGCGGTTGCACCAGTGCGTCCGTCGATTCCGCGGCGATGGATCGTGCAGCCATGTGACACGGGTCATGCATGGTTTCGAGTACGGCGATGCTGTGCGGCTTTCGCGGTTGCGTCGTCGTCCAGGTCTCGGACGGGTCAACCGCGGCGTTTGGGCCCGGATTTGCGTGGCGGCACCCACTCGCCCAAGGTCACGACGGCGCCGTGAGGCGAGGCGTGGCTGACGTAACGCTCGTCAGCGGTCACGAACAGCCCGCCATGGACGAGCGCGGTCGCGTGGTACGCGGCGTCATAGAACGACACGGGGTAGCAAACAGTCAGTTCAAGCACCTGCGTCAGCCACTGCTGTGAGACGGGCGCCTCCCCGAGGCCGAACTTCACGAGCGCGGACAGCCAAGCGCCCGCGTGCTTAGGAAAGCGACGCGCGATGGTGTTGCCGACTTCGTAGATCCACAGGCTCGGTACTACCGCGCGAACGAGACCGTCGCGAACTGCATTCCGAAGCAGCAAAGCCCGGTCTGCGTCGGGCTCGTCACCGGAGCGCAACGCCCACTTAAGGATCACGGACGCGTCCGGCACGACGACGCTCATCAGTCAGTGCCCCTGCTCGCGGTCCTCTCGAATCCACTGGGCTACTTCTGCTGCGCTTGCGGCCGGAAGCTGCGCGCGCAGGGCATCGAGCTCATGCACGGCGTCGTTTCGTCGGCGACGCACCACCCAGGCGCGCAAGGCCTCGTTCACGGCCCGGCTGCGGGCACCCACCGGGATCCTGCCAAGGATCCGCCACGTGTCCTCGTCGATCATGATGTTGATTCGCTTTCCCATCGCGTCTGCCCTCCACCGGATTTAGCACAGGTGTGTACGGCATTACACACCTCGGCGGTTGCGACTGCAAGCCGCAGCGCACCTCAAGCCGGAACCGGCGGACCCGGAATCTTCGGGCCGTTCAGCTCCTGCTCGGGCACACGAAGCTTTACTGTAAAGCACGGTCAGGTATCTCGGGAGCGGGGTGGACGACACACTGGAGATCGCGGAGCAGACCGAGATGTAGGCCGACTGAGCCGGTCGCGACCGCAGCGTCCGGTGGTCGCTGACCGGCCAAGTGCAGACACATGGCCCGCTCAACCGGGCGACGGCATAGGCCTTGTCGGCGGCGAGCGTGCGCCGCGACCGCTTCGGCAACCGGTCGGGATCGCTCGGCGAGACGTGCGTCTCGTTCGTGCGCCGCTGACGCCGGTGCCGCCGATCTGCGTGGATTAGCCTGAGGCCGCGCCGGTGTTCCCGGCGCGGCCTCAGCACGGATTGTTTCAGAAGGTTCGCCGCAGGCTCAACACGCATTCCCGGCCGCGGCCCGGCACACCAGTCTGGTCGAACGTCTCCACGAGGCCCGCCGGATCCCGCTCGGCCGTGAGCTGCGCCCAGTAGAACTTGTCCAACACGTTCTCCGCGCTCAGCGCCGCACTCCATTTGCTGTCGCCCGGCGTATACGTCAGCCGGGCATTCGCGATCGTGCGGTCCGGCACGATGTGATACGGGTCGAGCTGGGGAGTGCCCACGACTCCGTTCGTGCGCTCGCCCTGGTAGAACGCATCGATGCGCGGCGTGGAGGCGCCGCCGCCGGGGAGCCTGAACGAGTACTGCGCGCCCACCGCGTAGCTCAGCTCAGGTTGCTCGCGCACGCTGGAGTGCACGTAGCCGCTGATCGTCGGGTCCGAGATTTCGCTGTCGTACGTGTAGTAACCCGCCGAGGCGTTCAGCGTGAGCCGGTCCACCGGTTGTGCGGTCAGTTCGAGCTCCGCGCCCTTCGCCTTGCCCGGGAGCGGTGAAGTAGTTGAACCATAGAAGTCCGGGGTGACCGGCCAGAGGCGTGCCTGCCGGGCACGTCGTACCGCCCGGGAAGGACCTCAACCAGGAGTTCAAGGAGCGCGTCAGCAAGAAGCGCGCGGTCGTGCTCTACAACTGGCGGTGGACGCTGAGGACCTGGCCTGGCTGGAAGACGACGCTCCGACATCGCCGGCGGATGCCGACGAGTTCCCCGACCTGTCAAAGGACGAAGACGCGGACACTCGGAGTGCCGCCGCGCGCGAAGACGTCAGCGCTGAAGAAATCGACTCCGAGCCAATTTATTCGAGGGCCTTCTCGATCAGCTTGCGGTAGGTCTTCGAGTACGGCGGGAAGTTGAACGTGGTGTCGAGGAGCCCGAGCGGCTGCTCAACCACCGACCGCGCATTCGAGAACTCGCGGAATCCCGCCTCCCCGCCGATGCGACCTGCGCCGGATGGCCCGACGCCGCCGAACGGCAGTCGCGGGTTGGTCCCTGACTGAATCAGGTTGTGATTGACCACCGTGCTGCCGGCGCTCGTGTGCGCGAGAAACCAGTCGATCGTTGCGCGGTCCTTCGAGAAGACATAGAGCGCGAGCGGCTTGCTCCGGCGCCGCACGATCTCGACCGCCTCCACGCGCTCCCGCCAGGCGATCACCGGCAGGATCGGCGCGAAGATCTCCTCCTGCATCACGAGCATGTCCTCCGTTACGCCCGTCAGCACGGTGGGCGCGACGTAGCGATCCGCTGCACGCGTCTCGCCCCCCACCGCCACGCGCGCGCCCTTCGCCCGCGCATCGTCGAGCAGCCCCTGCACGCGGGCGAAATGCGCGTCGTTGACGATCCGCAGCAGCTCCTTCGACTGGTCGAAGCCACGCCCGTCCGAGTCGTACATCCGACGGAGCGCCGACCCGAGCGCCGCGACGAACTCGTCGTGCCGCGACGCGTGCACCAGCGCATAGTCGGGCGCGACACACACCTGCCCGGCGTTGGCCACGCGGCCCCAGGCGATCTTGAGCGCGGCGTTGTCCAGCGCGGCCGACGCATCGACGATCGCCGGGTTCTTGCCGCCCATCTCCAGCGTCACGCCCGCAAAATGCTCGGCGGCCGCCTTCATCACCAGCCGGCCGACCCGCTGCCCACCCGTGTAGTACACGTGATCGAAAGGCAGCGCGAGCAGCGCCTGCGCGAGCTGCGGCCCGCCCTCGAACACGGCGAACTCCTCCCGCGGAAACTCGGCCTCGATGACCTCTCGCAGCACCGTCGCGCTCGATGGCGCGAGCTCGGAGGGCTTGAGCGCAAAGGCGTTCCCCGCCGCGATCGCCGCGATCGCCGGCACGAGCCCGATGCAGACAGGGGCGTTCCAGGTCGAGAGATTGAGCACCACGCCCTTCGGCTCGTGCAGCACGTAGCACTTCTTGCCGAACGTCGCCGCGGAGTTCCGCACCCGCCGCGGCCGCATCCAGCGCGCGACGTTCTTCACCGCGAAATCGGTCTCGCTCTTAATCATCACGAGCTGCGCGGCGACGTCGAGATCGCAGGCCCTGAGCTCTTGCCACGCCGCCTCGTAGAAGCGCTTGCGGTTGGCGAGCACGGCCGAGTTGAGCCGTCGCAGCCGATCGGCGCGATCGGCGGCGGTCGAGACCGCGAGCGTCCGGCTCCGCTCGCGGAGCGCCGCGAACCGTGCGGGCAGGTCCTGCATCGTGGCGCTCACTGGATGTTGAACTGCTTGGCGATCAGGCGCTCGAAGGCAGACTCCGACAGCAGGCGCTGCATCAGCGGCAGCATCTTCACTTCCTTGCCGACCATGTAGCGGGGCTTCAACTTCCGCACGTCCACGAGCGCCAGCACCTCGTCTGTGATCGCGTCCGGGTCGTTCGAATCGAGCAATCGCCGTCCGAGATCGTCGGTGATCGGGCGGATCCGCGCCTCGTAACGGCTCCTGATCTCCGCCGGGGTTTGCTCCCAGATCCGGGCCGTGCCTTCGACCGGGTTCGCGGTCATCGCTGTGGCCACCGCGCCGGGCTCGATCGAGGTCGCCTGGATGCCGAACGGCGCGAGCTCGTAGCGCAGCGTGTTGGTCATACCCTCGACGGCGTATTTCGACATGTTGTAGATCGCCGAGCACGGCAGCGGCACGCGCACGGCACCCGAGGCGAAGTTGATGATCCGCGGCGACTGCCGGCTCTGGTGCATCAGGGGCAGGTGCGCCTGGATGACATTGACCATGCCGAACACGTTGATGTCGAACAGGCGCCTCGCCTCGGTCATGTCGACCGCCTCGAGCACGCCGGTCGCAATGTTCGCCACCCCCGCGTTGTTGATCAGTAGATCGAGACCCTGCCCGCCGAGTGCGTCCGCGACCTGCGACGCGCCCGCGCGCACCATCGCCGCGTCGGCGACGTCCTGCGGGATCACGGTGAGGTCGACGCCGTTCGTGAGCTCACGCGTGTCCGCACCCGGCAGCACGCCGGCGAACACCCGCCAACCGCGGGCCGCGAGCTTGCGCGACATCAGCAGACCCATGCCCATCGCCGCGCCGGTCACCACTGCAGATCGAGTCATCGCTTCCCCTTGGCTCGATTCACGGAATCCACCAGCCCCCACGCCAGCGCCGTCGCCGCGTCGATGCGCTCGCCCGAGATCGCGAGCCAGGTGGTTCGCTGCCGCCCGATCCGTCTTACCAGGCTCACGCACCCGCCCGCACCCGGGATCAGCCCGAAGCCGAGCTCCGGCAGACGAAACCAGGTATCGGCGTCGGCCGTGACTCTGCGACCGAAGGCCGCAAGCTCCGCGCCCGCGCCGATACAGGCGCCATGCAGCCGGAAATCCACGCGATGGCGACAGGCGACGAGCGCCGCGGCCGGCAGGCGCGTGGAGCGCACGGCGTGCGCGCTGGCCGGATCCGGCGCCGTGCCGAACTCCGCGAGATCGCCACCGGCGCAGAAATCCGGCCCGTCGCCCTCGATCACCGCGGTCTCGATCGCCGGATCGGAGACGACGAGCTCGAGGGCCTCGATCAGCGCATCGCGCATCTCGACCGAAAGCGCGTTGCGTCGCTGCGGCCGGGCAAGAGTGATCGTGAGCGTCGCGCCCGCGCGCTCGATTCGCAGTGCTGGACCGGGCGGCGGTCCAGCGGATCCGGCCGATCGCACGCGCTCGTGCGCCCCGAGCCACGCCTGGAACTCAGGCCCCGCCTGCAAGGTCGCAAATCCCATCGACTCGACCATGAGGGCCTGCGCGATCGGGAGCAGTTCGGTCGCCCGCAGCACCTGCACCAGGGTCATGGCGGCGAGGGGCGTGCGCTCGATGTTGTCCATGAGCACCTGCGCCTCGGCGTCGTCGGCGACGACGAGGTCGCACGCGGCGCCGAGAGGATTGCCCGCGCCGGCGCCTGCGCCGATGATCGGGCAGGCACGGCTGCGGGCCCATTGCGGCAACCGCTTGCGGTACCACACGGGGAGAGCCGCGAGCGAATCGAGCTCGAGATAGAGCCATGGCGTGGGCCCGAGCGGCGAATGCGTGACACCGGCGTCGGGCGCACGCAGCAGATCGAGCAGCGCTGCCGAGTCGAGCGGCGTGCGGCTCCGCGACCCGACTTCGGCGGGCAGCGCACTCATTGGCCGACCCGCCGAGAGCGGGGAGTCAGGCGACGCCGATCCGCTTGGGCGCCGCGGGCATCCCCTTCACGACATGCACGCCGTTCACCTTCCGGTGAAAGTCGGGCGCACGCGCGCGCGGGTTGTAGAACTGGCCGTACCAGAGCCGGCCCTTGTGGAAGGGTCCGTCGGTAGGTATCTGCAGCGGGTTGATACACGGACGCTTGTGAGCCCA
>Ga0268386_10001584_pt1 | contig 15663 bp, 11 predicted proteins | sample RVTome_15_FD_200260 | JGI IMG/M metagenome (GOLD analysis project Ga0268386, IMG submission 200260) | Soil microbial communities from uranium-contaminated site in the Upper Colorado River Basin, Wyoming, United States - RVT150D86... ...
CACGTCGGGTAAGAGCTTCGCGATCAAACTGCGCGGCGAAACGTCGTCGAAAATCGTCACGTAGTCGACGTGTCTGAGTGCGGAAAGTATCTCGGCCCGTTCGGCTTGATCGAAAATCGGTCGATTCGGTCCTTTCAACTCTCGCACCGTGCGATCGCTATTAATGGCGACGACGAGAGCGTCGCCGAGTGCTCGCGCCTCAGCGAGATAGCGCACGTGTCCGACGTGCAATAGATCAAAAACCCCATTCGTAAAAACGAGTCGCGCGCCCGCGGAACGCAGACGTTGGCGCTCTCCGAGCAACTTGTCCAGGCTCAGAATCTTCTCGGTCATGGGCTCTCAAGCATGAGACAGGATTACAGAATTTACAAGATTCAAACACTGTTCATGTAAATTCTGTGCATCCTGTATATAATCAGCCCTTTATGTCTATCCCGTTTATCGAAGAGAACGATCAAACGATAGCGCGGCGAGAGCATCTCGAAGCGCTGCGTGAACTCGTCGGAAACACCTATCCGAACAAGTTCGAACGCAGTCACGTTGTAGCGCCTGGAAAAGAAGACACGATCACTGCAATTGTGGAAAAGTTTCGTAGTTTTGAACCAACCGCGACCGTCGAGCAGCGCCCTTCACCGGAAGAACTCGAGCACGCCAATGAACAGTTGAACAGGATTTCGGTGCGGCTTGCGGGACGCATTGCTTCACCGCCGCGGGTGATGGGTAAAGCTGCATTTGTTCACCTATCAGATGGCGTTTCCCGCCTGCAGATCTATATCCGAAAGGCCGACGCTTCCGGAGTGCGTAACGATGCTGCGGGTGGTGATGCAGACGGCTGGGCCATTTTTCAATTGTTGGACCACGGCGACTTTATCGGAGTTGAAGGTTACATGTTCGTCACCAGGACCGGAGAGCTTTCGGTCCACGTGCAAAAGCTTCAGTTTCTTTCGAAAGCCCTGGTACCACTGCCTGACAAGATGCACGGGATTCACGATCCCGAGATTCGACAACGCCAGCGCTACGCGGACCTGATTGCGGGAAGTTTAAAGCACGAGAAGGACGATTCATTGACACCGCGCGAGGTCTTTGAGAGACGATCTGCCGCAGTGAGGGAGATGAGGCGCATTCTCGAGGACCATGGTTACGTCGAGGTGGAAACGCCCATGTTGACGCCGCTTGCAACCGGAGCGGCGGCACGTCCTTTCAAGACTCACCATAACGCACTGGACATCGATTTGTATGCCCGCATTGCCCCGGAGTTGTACCTGAAGCGACTTTTGGTGGGCGGCTTCGAAAAAGTCTACGAGCTCAATCGCAACTTCCGTAATGAAGGCATTTCGTCGCGTCACAATCCCGAGTTCACGATGCTCGAGTTTTACTGGGCCTATGCTGACGTGAACAAGATGATGGATTTTTGTGAAGAGATGTTGCGAGCAGTGGTGTTCACAGTCCTGGGCCACACGCACGTGCCGTATGGCGATCTGAGCCTGGATTTTGGCGAGTCTTTTCGACGCGTCGGGATGAAGGAGAGTTTATCCAGCTCAGTGGAGTTGGATCAGATTACCAACGAAAACCTCCTCAATCTCTTCGAGGAGCAAGTAGAACCCGGACTGATACAACCTACTTTTATCACGGACTTTCCGAAGCCGATCTCGCCGCTGTCGAAGGCCTCACCTGCCAACCCTAACGTGGCTGAGCGTTTCGAGTTGTACATCGCTGGTATGGAAATCGCGAATGGATTTTCTGAGTTGAACGATCCGGTGGAGCAATACGAACGCTTCCGGGATCAGGTAGTGCAGCGCGAACGCGGTGATGAAGAAGCAATGTTAATGGACGAAGACTATATTCGCGCGCTCTCGTACGGCATGCCTCCAGCCGCGGGCATTGGTATCGGAATTGATCGTCTTGTGATGCTGCTGACTAACAGGCCGTCGATTCGCGACGTGATTCTGTTCCCACACATGCGACCCGAAAAGTAAAACGAGCCACGGATTACACGGATGAACACAGATCACATTTCTGATCTGTATCATCCGTGTTTATCTGTGGCAATTACCTCTGTCCAGCCTTGCGGCGAAGTTCGGAAAGACGCTCATCGGACCAGACTGGTTTCTGTCCTTGCTCAGGCATCAGCTTGAGATACTGTTCCGTCGCTTCGAGTGCGCCTTTGTAATCACCCAACTTCTCGCGCACGCGACTCAGGTCAAGAAGAAACGGAGCATTGGTTGGCATATGGGCCATCGCTGCCTGTGAGAACGAAGCCTCGGCAAGCTTGAGTTCACCTTTCAACTCATACAAGCGAGCAAGGTGGTAATAGCTGATCGGATAACGAGCGCCATCTCGCTGCGAGACCTGAAGCAGATTAGCCAACGCTTCATCGTTGCGCTTGAGACTGAGCAATGCGTAACTCAGTTCGAGGTTGGCCGGCGGAAAGTAACCACCCTGACGACTCAACACACGGCGAAAGTTGTCAACCGCTTCCAACATCTTTCCGCGCTCGGAAGCATTGCGGGCTCGTTGCAGAAAATCGAAACTGGCCTGATCCAGCGACAGTGGCTTCGGCGCACTCGCCGAAGCTGGAGCAACCGAAGCCGGCTTCTTTGCGACGGTGGGTTGCGCAATCGGATTGCGAACAGGCTTCGCCGACCTGGACTCAACCACTATCCTCTCCGCGGTTCCTACACGCGCCAACGCGTACGCGGCTGCGTCGTGTTGAGGATCGACCGCCAACGCTCGACGCCACTCACGCGCGGCAAGATCGCTTTGACCTCGAGCTGAATAAACACGGCCCAGATTGTAGCTCGCTTCGGCGTAACGAAAACTCTCGATCCTTAACGCTGACAACAGCGAATCCCGGGCTTCGTCCCACCTTCCGGTACGCAACAAAACGACTCCCAGATTGTTGTACGCACGAGAATATCTGCCTTTGCGTTGCTCGATCGCGGTCCGGTAAGCGGCGATAGCGGCTTCTGTCTCTCCGAGTCGCGCGAACGAATTGCCGAGGTTATAAAAACCGACAGGATCGAATGAATCCGAACTTGCGATCAGTTGTAATTCCGCGATCGCTTCGGATCTAGGTCCCGTTGTCACGAGCAGGTCGGCGAGTTTCAGTTGTAATCGAATTCGCTCGGAAGCAGTTGAGGCTGCCTCTATCTGATCGCGCAAACTGGCAACCGGATCGGGTGTATTGTCTTTGTCTTCCTCAACCTGTGTCGCAGCGTCAGAACTAACGGTGCGCGCGCGTGTCTTCGACTCTGGGGTTTGAGCGAAGATAGTGAAGCTCGTGATTGAAATTAGGATTAGAGAGAAAACTATCTTGTTCATTTCTTTTAACCTTTTTCTCCCGCAAAGGCGCAAAGAAGAAACCTAAGCAAACGTTTGCGCTCTTGCGGGAAACTCATTTGTTGGTTGCCGAAACCTCATCGCGCAAATAAGCGACGACAGTTCCTCCGAAACCTACCGCCCAGCCACGATTTCTGTTGGTGAAGAAGACTCGCTCCAACGGATGCGGCGTGCCACTTCTTTCGGTGGTCCAATGCTCGCCGCCATCGGTTGTGTGAATAATCGTTCCTTCGGCGCCCACCGCCCATCCTTCAAGAGCATCGACAAACTTCACGTCAAACAGGTCGACATCAACTGTCGATTCCTGCCGCTGCCAGGTGCGACCGCCGTTCACCGTGCGATACACGCTTCCGCCGCTTCCGACTGCCCATCCATTGCGATTGTCGATAAATGAAGTGGCTGTGAATCGAACCGACTTTTCGACCTGTGGCAGCAGCGATTGATACCAGGTATCTCCGCCGTCTGATGTTTGTATGATCGTGGCGCCGGCGCCGACGATCCAACCTCGATCGTCGTCAACAAACATGCCGCCGAGTAGTAACCGGCGTGTTGGCGAGCGCAGCCTGGTCCACGTATCGCCGGCATCGTGGGTGGTGTAGATCGCGCCTGCTTCACCAAACGCCCAGCCACGTCCCTTGCGAGTGAAAACTGCTCGAACAAGAATGGCGTCGAGGTCGAATCCCTGTATCTCGACTCTCTTCCAATGCTCACCGCCATCGGTGGTCTTCATTAGATAGGCTCTGGGGTCTTCTTTCGCTTTGAGCTGATAAGCGTTGACCTCACAGACGATCCAGCCATTTCGTTCATCGATGAAGAAGATGTCGCGGACGACGTCTTCGGTAGATGCGCTGCGCCCCTTCCAGGTGTTACCGCCATCCACTGTTTGCAGCAGAGTACCTTTGCTGCCCACTGCCCAGCCCCGGTTTTGATCGAGAAAGAAAACGGAATGCAGCCATGCCATTGTTCCCGCTCGCTGACGCGCCCAGGTGCCGGACTGCGCCAACCCCGGATAAGAAACAAACAGGAGCAGGAGCAGCATGCAGGAGCAGGAAACAACTATCCTCCTGCTCCCAACTGCTGCGCCTGTTCCTGATATCTGCTCCTGCATCGGGCCTCCTGCGCAACTCTATTTCAGTATCCGACAGGAAGACCAAAGATTCGGGCGAAGTTGAGTATAGACGTGAAGCCCATAATCTGCTGAAACTTCTTGAGTTTGTTTCCCGGCACGACGATCTGATCTCCAGGCACGAGGTAAGTGCTGTCGGGAGTTTTTCCTTTGTAAATTGCCGACACGTTGACTGGAATCTGAGCGAGCACACCGGTTGGCTGCCGTCGCAGCACGACAACCTTGCTCTTGTCGCCTGTGGTCAGCACGCCGCCTGCTTCGGCAATCGCCTCTGTCACCGTCATGCGGTGATTCATCAGACGAATTCCTGGTTGGCCCACGTCGCCAATAATGCTGTAACGATATGACGACGCCTTGTCGAGCGAAACGGTAACCTGTGGATCGATGATGTACTCGTCGTATCGCTTCTTAATGGTCTCAGCTACTTCATCGACCGTTTTGCCGTTGACGAAAACTCCGCCAGGTATCAGAGAGAGTGAAATGCGGCCGCTCGGAGGCACTGTGATCCCCTTGCGCGAGTATCGGTCCTGGTTGAACACGTCGACCGAAATCACGTCTTCGGGACCCAGCCGGTAACTGCTGAAGAAGTTGTTGTAGTAAGGAGTAATAGCAGCATCTTCCGAGAGCTGCTCCTGCCGGTTAGCCTGTATTTCGTCTGAAACATCGGACGGCGTGCGTACCGTTTCATCTGGTTCGAGCCTGTCGCCCACAACCGGCGGTTTCTGATCCTTTTTGTCCTTCTCCTGCCCGCTGGTGGTGGTCCGCGGTCGGGCTTTTTGCGGTTCGCTCTGTGACTGAGCCGCAATGCTGATACTCATTGCGAAGAGCATAACGGCGGTAGCGAATGCCATTCGTTTGTTGTTTTTCATCTCAACCTCCAAACCCATACTTCATTGGGCCCCACGCCCAAACAAAATTATCTTGATCGTCTCAAACAAGATGATCGCATCAAGAATCAAACTCTGGTTCTTTATGTAAAAAAGGTCGTATTGAAGTTTCTGGCGAGCATCTTCAATCGACGCTCCATAGGGGTACTTGATTTGCGCCCATCCGGTTAATCCCGGCGCGATCAGATGTCGTTGTTCGTAAAAGGGGATCTCCTCTGCAAGTTGGGCCACAAAATGGGGTCGTTCAGGTCGTGGACCAACAAAGCTCATCTCACCTTTCAGAATGTTCCAGAACTGCGGGATCTCATCCACTCGAATCTTACGTATGATGCGACCTACGTGCGTGGTGCGAACATCGTCCTTACTCGCCCAGACCGGCCCATCCTGTTCGGCGTCAACTCTCATTGAGCGAAACTTTGTGAGTACAAAGGTGCGACCGTTCTTTCCGACTCGTTCCTGTTTGTAAAGGACGGGGCCGGCTGATTCCAACTTGATAAGAACAGCAGCGACTAAAGCGATCGGTAGAGAGAGAATTGCGCCAATGAGGGCCACGACCCAGTGCACGATGTTTCGAGAGAGTTCCGCAAGTTTCGCCTGGCGTCCACGACCCGTGAAGATGAGCCATGAAGGGCGAAGCATGTTCAGAGAAACGCGACCGGTGATGCGTTCGTAAAATGAAGCACCTTCTTCGATCGTCACCTGACCTGTCAAGCTCAGTTTCAACAGCTTGTTTGTAGGTAGTTGTCCGCGTCGCTCGCCCATGGCAACGACGATGCGATCGATGCCATCTCGTTTGACGATGTCGTCGAGTTGTTCGGTCATGCCAATCACACGCGGATTGATGAGGCTCTTACCCAGCAGGTCGGCATCCGTGCCCACAAAACCAACAATGCGATAACCGGCGTCAGGGCGATCCAGTACCTCACGCGCGAGCTCTACTGCGAGGTTGCCCGATCCAACGATCAGAATGCGTTCGCCAAAATCGGGATGGCCCAGAAACCAGTGAATCGTGATTCGCCACGAAACCATCAACCCAAGGGCAAGGGGCAATGCGATCAGCGAGATGCCGCGACCGAGCATCAAGCCTGGAAACGTGTAAAACAACAACGCCAGCGCGATCCACGCAAGACCAAGCGCCTGGACCAACCGGAGCACCAATTCGCGCCGGTCGTGCATCACCAGAAAATCGTACAAATCGAAAAGGTAGAAAGCGGCGAGACAGAAGGAACCTGCAACGGCCGCTTTCAAATATCCATGCTTTGCGATCAGTTCAAACGACGCGCCTTCCGCGCCGACGCGCAAGAGCACGGCACAAATGATCGCGCCGTAGACCAAACCAGCCTCGGCGAGAATCAACAATATCGTTCGTCCGTTGAGACGTAAGACTCTCAATTGACGATCGCTCCCTCCTCTTCCACTCTGTCGCCCGGTGGAACGGGCGCCATTTCAGTCATTTTTCTTTCGCGGTTGTAATAGCGGTGCTGGTAATAGTAGGAGGCAGAATCCGGCTGCTCATCCGTGCGGTTCAGCACAATACCCAGCAAACGCTCCCGTGGCATATGGTCCAATAGTTTCTCAACGGTCGAATAACGAGTCTTGCCTGCTCTCACGACCAGAATCCCTGCATCTGCTTTTGACATCAAAAGATTGGCATCCGTGAAAATTCCCAACGGAGGCGCGTCGATGATGATGTAGTCAAACATTCGGCGCACTTCAGTCAGCAGGCGCGCGTAGCTTGGTCCTGACAGCAACTCGGCAACGTCGTCTCGCGGACGTCCGCCCGGCAGCAAATAAAGACCCGCGGGTTCGAGGCGGACGATTGCATCTTCGAGGCGAAGCTGTCCGCCGAGGACCTCCGATAGTCCAGCCTGCGCATCGATGCCCAGATAATCCGTGGCGCATGGGCGTCGCAGATCGCTATCGATAACGAGTGCTCTAACGCCTTCAGTTTGCGCCAGCAGCCACGCGAGATTTAGCGCCGTTAGCGTTTTGCCTTCGGCGATACCCGCACTCGTGACGACAAAGGCGCGCATCTCCATGCGCTCGCCGGCCTGCAGAATCTTCGTTCGCAACGAGCGATACTGCTCCGTGTAAGCGGAGCGAGGCTGGCTGACCGCGATCAGATGAGGTTCGACGCGCGCAGGAGAAACGTCATATGTGACAAATCCTCCGGCGCGCGTCGCCCCGGCAGCGTCCAAAGTTGCCCCAGCATCACGCGAAGCTATTCCGCCGGGGAGTGCCGACCCGCCGGGTACATCCGCAGTGTGCGCAGTGGACGCTGAACTTCGCACCGTATTCGCTGGGACAGACATGATGGAGGAAGCACTGAACAACTGTTCCTCGATCTGTTCCGCGGAGGGCAGCCCTGCAACTTTTGGGCTGTCGTCACGGCGCTCGGAATCTTTTTTTGCTTTTCCAGCACTACCGTTATCGGTGGCGCTGTGTCGTCTCATGGCATCAAAAACTCTTCCCATGTATTCACCTCACTAATCTCTGTGCAGGCTCTGTGTTCTCTGTGTCTCAGTGGTTACTGCGGTTGGGATAAGCTCACCACAGAGACACAGAGAACACAGAGGTTGCACGGAGAAGCATTCTTAATCCGTATCACCAGTTGTCTTTCCTGCATTCCATAACTCGGTTCGTCCCGCAGACGTAAAAATTCTTGCGGGTGCTTCGCGTTCCTCGCCGGACTGCCTGCCTCGATCTGAGCGAGGCAGCATGTCAAACGTGTCGGCAACGTCTTCGATAATCGATCGTCCGATCGTTAAGTCGCCTGCCGCGTAGCCGGCCAGCAGCGCGTTATCGCAAAGATTGTTTATATTTCTCGGGATGCCGTCCGAACAGCGAAATATGTAATCAACGGCTTCAGGTGAGAAAACGTCCGTGCGCTCGGCGCCGGCCACAAGCAAACGCGATGTGATGTAACGATCAGTCTCTTCAACGTTTGGTAACGGCTTGATAGTGCAACGCAATGCAATGCGCTGTTTCAACTGACGAAGGTCCGGATTATTCAGGACCTCTCGTAACTCGGGTTGACCTGTTAACACGATTTGCAACTGCTTGGCGGTGTTCGACTCAAAATTCGAGAGAAGACGAATCTCCTCGAGCACGTGTGGAGACAATCCCTGGGCTTCATCGACGATGAGCACTGTCCGAAGTCCACGCGAATGGCGCGACTCCAGCGCCCGGCCCAGCTCGAGCAACAACTCCGACTTTGTTTCCCACTTCTGTACGTCGAGCAAAGTCGCAACATGCTGGTAAAACTCCGGCACCGACAATCGCGGATTGAAGACGTAAGCGACGAGCACTGTTCGATCCAAACGCTCCATCATCCAGCGCAGGATCGTGGTCTTACCAGTTCCCACTTCGCCGGTTACCACCACCAGTCCCTTCCCGCTTTCAATGCCATAGTGAAGATTGGCCATCACTTCCGTGTGCGACGGAGTGAAGTAAATGAAGCGCGGGTCGGGAGTCAGCGCAAATGGCAACTCTTTTAGACCGTAAAATTCTGCGTACACTCTTGGACCTCCAGTTTTGGCGACAAGCCTTTACGAACGACCCGATGTTTGACTCAGGATCTCGAGAACGTGTGTGAGCTTGAGCGCCAACGCCAACATTGGAATACTCACCATCGTCGCAACCACACCGGCCGCAAGCAACAATTTGCGACGGCGAGGCTCCGCACGCGCTTCCTGCGGTGTTAACAACTCGGGCACAGAAAGGAGAACCGGCAGACCGGTATAGTGCCGAACGTCTTCAGTGTTTTGGATTGTGAGCAGGCGAGGCCCTTCAAACAGTCCCACCAGTAACAGTCCCACGCCCAGCCCAAATCCCAGTCCAAGGGTGGACAGCATTAAGCGCTTCGGGGCAACTGGTTGCGCCGGTAAATTCGCGGGGTCAACCACGTCGATTCCCTCTCCCTGCTGCTGGCTGGTTGCATCCGCGCCCAACGAAATTCTTTGCTGTTGCTGTAAAAGCTGATCGTAGGCGGTTTTCTTGGTTTGATAATCTCGCTCGATTGCACCCAGTGCGACTTCAACTCCAGGAACGCTGTTTATGCGTTCGACAATCTGGGCAATAGATTTTTCGTTGTCTGCAAGTAGTTTCTGCTGTCGCTTGATTTCGCTCTCGACCAGTTTGATTTCAGCCTCTACACTGCCGACGGTCAAATTGGGTCTTTTCTCGAGGCTCGCCTGTTTCTCCTTAATCTTCTCCTTCCACTCGCTGACCATTTGATCCATCTCGCCTTTAACCTGATCCACTTCTTGCTGCTTCGAGATCACGTCGGGATGCTTCTCTCTCAACTCCAGCCTGAGCCTGGTCAGATCTCCCTCGAGGGAGGCCTTGCGGGTGACTAAATTTGACCACGCCAGGGTTGTTTTAGGATCGGTAAGATTCGAAGCAGCATCTTCAATTAACTGGACACTATTTTGCTTTATCAGGATCAACTGACCGGCGGCAGCAGCGCGACGATCTTGAAGCCGGCCAACTTCCGACATGAGGGCTTTCTGTTCCTCACGAAGTCCTGACAACTGGTTGAACAGCGACGTGGCTTCCGATGGCAAATTCCCGACGTGGCTCTTCATGAAGTCGAGGCGTTGATTATCCACCGCCTCCAGTGCCTCTTTCGCCTGATTCACCTGATTGTCCATAAACAGTCTGGCGGCGGTGGTTGAGTTCACTTGATTGGTGGTTTGCACGCTAATGTATTTGCCCGCCAGCTCTGAAGTAATTGCCTGGGCAACTTTAGGATCACGATATCTGTAAGAGATGTTGAAGCCGTTGGTGATGTCATTCCGGCTTGTGTTCGGCTGGACCCTGATATCTCTGCGAATCATGCCGATAACACTCTCCATCGGTTCGCCACGCTCTCGCTCTGCCTTGTACAGCTCATACTTGTCTACCAGCGGCTCGAGCGAACTACGGCTCGTGACTACCTGCGCGATACTCGTCAATTGTCGAGTCAGGCTATCCTCGGTAACAGTAGGCACAACCGTCGTGGGCAAGGTGGAGGGCCTGACAACGATGAGCGTAGTTGACTGATAAACATCGGGGAGCTTGTAGACAACCGACGCGACCGCGGTCGTGATGGCTATGACTGGAAGGATTACCAGCCATTTGCGGCGCCGCAGAATCTTTAGGTATTCACTGGGTTTTCTTTGCCTGAACTCAACGCTCATAACGCACTCCTATTTTTTATTCATTCGAACCTGGTGAAAAGCGGCTCAAATTGCGGCTTTTCACGGTTGGAAACAAATTACAGCGAGGACAACGCTTTCTTCGCCTCTTCGAGCTCAGCGAAGGGAGCTTTCTCAGAAAGTCTTATCGCCGTTTCCAGTTCGCGTCGCGACTCTTCCTTGTCGCCTTTTTCTTTTAAGGCCATACCCAGGTGGTAGTGATAACTTGCGCTCGGCGGGACGTTCGCCGCGCGCGCCTGGGCTTCATTAAGTGCCACTGCCTTACGTAATTGCTCGACGGCCGCGGCATGAAGGTTCTTTTTGTAGTAGACCCAGCCAAGAGTGTCGATGAATCCGGCGACGTTCGGGTTCCTTTGCACAACGCCCTGAGCCAACCTTACAGCTTCATCGAGATTGCCCTTTCCGGTAACTGCATAAAGCCAGGCCAGATTGTTGGCCGCGATAACGGCGTTTGGATCCTTCTCCAAAGCTTTGCGGTAATTTTCAGCCGCGGCATCGTAGTTTTTTCTTTGGTCCTCGAGGATTCCAATCAACGTATAGGGCGTGGCATTGTCCGGGCGCAGAGCGATGATCTTTCGGTATTCTGCGATTGCACGGTCTTCCTGTTGAGAGTTGATATAAAGCGAACCCAGAGCTGAATAAGCCGGCAAGTAATTGGGATCGAGTTCGAGCGCTCTGTTCAGCTCGGCTTCGACGCTCGCAGCATTTCGCTGGAAGCCATACACCTGGGCTTTCAAATAGTGCAGTGAAGCCAGGTTTGGATACACGCTGAGTGCCTGATCGATTCTGGCGTGGGCCTGGTCTAGCTGCTGGTTGCTTGCATACAGAGTGATCAGACCGTTGAGTGCGTCAAAGTTAGTTGCGTCCACCTTGAGCGCTGTTTCGAACTGTGTGATGGCGTCCTGCGGTTTGTTTTCAGCGAGCGATACCAGCGCGAGACTGTTGTAAACGACTGGGTCGTTCGGAGCTATGCTTTTTGCGGATTCAAAATCTTTTCGAGCGCCCGCTACGTTCTTCAATTGGAGCTGCGCGGTGCCTCGTGTCAGGTAAGTCTTCTCGCGAATCTCTGCGAGTAACTGCGGAGAGTTCTCACGATCGGGGGCGGTTTTGTCTAACCGTGAAAGCAAGTCGGAGGCAAGCGTCATTGTCGCCCTGTAATCACCGCTTGCCAGATTGAGCTGGAGTTGCATCAGCTTTGCGGGCAAATAGTCTGGATAATTTTTTTCGAGGTCTGCGGCAAAAACGCGCGCCTGCTCGATCAGTCCCAGCGTAAAGTTTACCTGGGCCATGAAATACAGGCCGGTCCGAGAGTTTGGTTCCTGTCTCAGGACTTCTTTTAGGTCTTCAATTGCACTCTTGAGATTTTCGGGTTGTCCACCCTGAGCGCGCATGCGTGCACGCAGCAAGAGCGCTTGCCTGTCGAGCTTGTCCTTTTTGAGAGCTTCTTCAATTTGAGCATTTGCGCCTTGCGTATCGCCACGCATGAGCAGAATCTCGCCGAGCCGGTAACGACCCTGAAAATAATCCGGCGATTTGGAGAGAATGTCCTGGTAAATCTTTACTGCATCGTCGGTGCGATTGATCGATGAATAGAAATCGGCAAGCACTGCCTGGCTCTCAGGTTTATCAGGTTCCAGTGCGGCCAGCGCTTTAAAGGATTCTTCAGCTTTGTCAAACTGTCTGTTAACTAGGTAATAGCTGGATAGCACAAAACGCGCGTTTTTATCGTTTGGTCCAACTTCCACAGCTTTAAGCAACTCTGCTTCAGCCTCTGCCGGGCGATTGGATTGCGTAAGAAACTTGCCGTATTCCGTATGGGCCACCGGCGAATTGGCGTTTACTGAAATTGCTCTCTTATAGAGTTCCTCGGCTTTCTCGCGTTCGTTGGTAACGATGTAAAAGCGCGCCAAACTGAGATACGACTCAACTCTGTTCGGGTCTAACTCGATGGCGTGGTTCAGTGCGGCGAAAGCCTTGTCTCTTTGGTCCTGGGCGAAGAGCACACTTCCCATGAGGATGTGGCCTTCGATGTTGTAGGGATCCTTATCGAGAATCTCTTTCGCGAGTTTTTCTGATTCAGCGATGATGTCAGCCCGGCGTCGACTGCCGGCGAGATAGTAATTACCGAGTTTGATCCGAGCCTCGAGATTGTTTTTGTCCAGATTTACAGTCTTCCGCAATTCATCGAGCATTTCCGGAAAACGCTCGAGATTCTCGAAGGCTCGTGCCAGGCCCCAGTGGGCGGCGGCAAGCTGGTCGTCAATCTGGATCGCATTGCGAAACTCGAGGGAAGCTTCCTGAAACTTTGACTCCTTCAGATAGGCTTCGCCCTTCGCTAAATGCTCAGCTTTGGCTTTTTCGGGATTGGTGCAGCCGGCCAGAAAAATTACTGCTGCTAAAAGAAGACAGAAAACACTTATTTGATAGGTGTATCGGCGGCACTCGCTTTTCATTCAATTTGCTCCGTGATCCGTGCCCCCTTAAAACGTTGGGCATCCGTTAATGTCTTTCTCAGATCATCGAGGATCGGCGGCGGGCAATGCCGGAGATCCCTAAAACCTGTAGACAATTCTCAAAAAAGGTTAATTCCTCATGATTTCCGAAACTGTCCCAATTTCATCTGCGTAATCGCAACGTCGAAAGTTCCAGTAGTGTCCTGGTTTCAGTTTTCTCTGTGCAGTCTCTGTGGCCTTTGTGTCTCTGTGGTGGACGGGCCTTCGAAAACAACCACCATAGAGACACAGAGGACACAGAGATTGCACAGAGAATCCAAACAGGGAACTCCAATCCTTAGGGTACAAACTCCGGCAATACCGCGGAGGCAGCCGAAGCAAACTCGATAGCCGATTGTTCCGCCGCCGATTCAGAATCCCGAATCGGTACTGTTACACGCACCAGCGCTCCGTCTGATCGCCGTAAGCGAACGCTGTCGAACACCGTGTAGACTTTGCCCCAATACTCGCTGGCGACATTTCGGCCTCTTCCCTGGTACCAGTAAACCATCAAACTCCTGTAGTCGCCGTTTTTAATCACATATTTGTTTGCGATAAAGCTCGTTCCATCCGGTAACGCAATCGTCGCTTTGGCGGGCTCACTCAAAGTCCAGCCCGTGCCTGGCAGGCAATTCAGAGGACTGTGATAAGTGGCGCCGGTTCGTTGTGATGCGTAATAACCCACGTAAAGATTAGCGACCTGGCCTTCAGGTTTTCGGAAATCCCTCAGCAGATAATCGCTGGCCCGCAAAACCTTGAGAGTTTCGTCATCCAGTATCTGATCGGCTCCAGTTCTTTGCCACACACCGATGGTTTGGGGAAAATCATTGAGATCCTTGCGCTCGACGTGGGCTTCGCCGAGATAAGACCATCCGTTGACCACGACCCCAACCAACAGAATCAGGATCAACAACACGCCGAATCGCAAATAAGGTTTCATAGCTCAGAGCCTTCTGCCGAGACTACTGGACTGATAGGAGCAGCAGCATCAGGTTCGGGCGATTTCCTTTCGACTGGTTGCTCGCCGTCAGGCTGAGCCGGCCTAAACCGATCAAGTATCATGCCAATGCCGAACAACAAGATAAATGCCACGATATAAATGGCCCATCCCGAAAATGAATGGAAGAATCCATCGGCGACCGCTGTTCCATAATAATGCGCCAGCACGCCAGTCCCGCTCACTCTGAATGCATTTGTCAGAATGGCAATTGGCACTGCTGAGACAACGATGATCGTCGACCGCCAGAACCAGTAACTCCGGAGCCAGCCAAAACGCTTCCCGGAACTGGGTGGATCGCCTGACGGCGAGTGAGTGAAGTACGCGAAAACCACCGCCAGCGTCATAAGCGTCATTAGCGACCTGATGCCGCTGCACGCCTCGACGACTTCGAGTTTCTTGGTATCAAAAGAGTTCAGGGGTTTTAGTTCAATGATGTTTCCCTGGCGCAGTACGGGGATGCCCAGCATGCTCATGGACCACACGGCGCAACGCGAAGCAAACAACTGCAAAGGAAAGGCGATTTTGTTAAAGACAATCGCCGGAATGGGCATCGCCAGAAAGAGAAGGCCGAGCGGTACGAGCAGCAGCCGCAACAGGCTAAAACCCCAGAAATAGACCGTGATTCCGGTGAGAAGCAGGATAAGCGAAAGCCTTTGCGTGTAGAGTTCAGCGCCGGCCACGCCGGCCCAAAGCGCGAACAAAGCAAAAAGGATCGCGGCGCCTCCCAGGAGTAGGGACGGACGGACGGACGCGCGGGCAAGTCTGTCCCGCTGGGTCCAAAGTATGTAGCCGATGATAAAAGGGATTAAGAGGCCGTGGGAATAGTTCTCGTCGTTCCACCAGTCATTGAAAAGCTTGACCAGGACGGTGGCGTACGCGAATGCGATAGCGAAACTGATGGCTAGACCTTGCCACAGTTTCTTATGGACCGGGACACTCATTCCGAATTCCTTGATTGATTTCGCAAGAAAAGGGCAAGTTTTCTTACGAAAACTGTAGGTGACCTGGAAAATCTTCACCGGGTTAAGTAACGCGTCGCAAAGCTTATCTCAAATAGGCCTCGAGTGACAATCACCCGAGGCCGCTTTCAGCCAGATCTAGGAAACGATTAAAGGTGGCGTGGTTCCGGTGTTTATAGTTTTCAGTGTCTTCTTTCGAGGCCCAATAATGAACCGTTGGACCCAACGGCCAAAATATGGGTCTGCTGTAACAGATAACCACTGTAAGCTGGCTGTCGCCTGCTGACCCGTCGCATCGTAAGTAAACGTCTGCCCTTGATCGTTAGTCAGGTTTCCTGTCGCGTCATAAGTGAAACCGTTGCGCCGATTGTTGGTATAGCTCGCGGTTTCCACGCGCCCGATACCGCCCCAGCCCTCCATCGACGTGCGGTTACCCCACACGTCGAAACCGTAGCTCTGCGAGTAGGGGCCGTCATTCAGCGGCGTGCCTCCCTGCCCTGTGTGATGCCGCGTGTTTGACCCCGAGGTGAAATGGACCGCCCGCCCCACATGATCGTAATCACACGAGCGGTCAAGCGTGGGATCGTTCAGGTTCTGCGCGTATACAACCCGGCCGGTATTTTCGTTGAAGTAGTGATATTTATAGTTCCAGCCCATCACGC
>Ga0268386_10001586_pt1 | contig 15651 bp, 14 predicted proteins | sample RVTome_15_FD_200260 | JGI IMG/M metagenome (GOLD analysis project Ga0268386, IMG submission 200260) | Soil microbial communities from uranium-contaminated site in the Upper Colorado River Basin, Wyoming, United States - RVT150D86... ...
GGTCCAATGCGATCGGCTCCGGCGCACCCGAATAGGCGTACGGGGTCCTGCCGGCCTTGCCCTTCGTGGTGGAGTGCCAGTGCCCGAGGGCCAGGTAGTCGAGGTGCGTCGCGGCGATCTCGTCGGTCGTGATGACCACCTCGTCGCCGTCGGTCTTGCCTTCGATCGCGAGCGCCGCATGGAGCAGCCCGACGTGCCACGTGGCGCGATCGTCCTTCGAGGTGTCGAGGCCCCGGAGCGGCGAGTGCGGGGCGCGCTTCGTGGCGAAGCACCGGCCGTGGACGACGACGTCGAGCGACTTGAGGTGGACGTCTGGATGGTCCGGGTCCAACACGGTCACGAGGTCCGAGCCGACCGCCCCGGCCATCGCCGCCAGGTCGTAGGCGCGGTAGATCGAGGCCCGGTCGTAGACGTCGTGCGTGCCGGGGGCGATGACCAGCCGGATCCGCGCGTCGACGAGCCGCTGCAACTGCGAGGCTGCGCGCTCGACGGAGCGCTTGGGCTGGACGTTCGAGTCGAACAGGTCGCCGGCGATCAGGACGAGGTCAACCTTCTCGCCGACCGCGAGATCGATCGTCGCGACGAACGCCGCGAACTGGCGCTCACGCTGGGTCGCAGCACGGTCACCCAGATCCGCGTGGCGCGCGCCGAGGTGCACGTCGGCCGTGTGGAGCAGTCGCAGCACCGGTCGGCAACCCTCCCCCGGCGCCTCGTGGCCGGTTGGGCCTGGCGAGCGAGGCGCCCCCAATTGCTCCCCGCTCGCCTGCCGCGAACGGTCGCAGGCCATTGTGACAGGTCGATTGGCACGGCTTCGACTCGCTGACTGACCCTCGCGAGATCCTGGGGTATCCTTCGGCCGCATTCACCCGGTGCGCCCGACCAAGGGACTCCGTATCGGCACCAAGGGTCGCGCGGCAACCGGCTTCGGCCGCCTCCGCGTTGCCGATGGCGTCGCCTCCGGCGCATCCACAAGCCAGACCCACGCGCTCCGGAGGCTCCTCGTGACCTACGCCGATCGAACCCTGACGTGCGTCGACTGCGGCTCGGAGTTCATCCACTCCGCCGACGACCAGCGGTACTACGCCGACAAGGGGTTCGCATCCGACCCCAAGCGCTGCGTGAGCTGCCGTGCCAGCCGCCGTGCCGCCCGCGACACGGGCTACTCCGCATCCGACCTGGGCGGCCCTCGCGGCTACGAGCGCAGCGCCCCGAATCGCGAGTACTTCGCGGTCCTCTGCTCGGAGTGCGGCAACCAGGCGCAGGTCCCGTTCCGGCCGCGCATGGATCGCCCCGTCTACTGCTCCGACTGCTTCCGGAAGGCCCACCCCGACTGACCCACCGCGGACGTCGCGGCACATTGGGTGCGGCGCCGATCCTCCGGCGCACCACGTTGGGCGGTCCCGGGCCCTGCATCCATCTCGGTGCAGGCGCGCAGCGTTTCGCCAGATTCTCGCCCCGCGCACGTTAGCCTCAATCCACGGCATGGCGGCGCGCCCTCGGCGGCTTGCACCAAGGGATTTCGCACCCAACTGGGTGGATCGCCCCGGATCTCGCACGATTCGGGGCGCGGCGACCCGTGGCGACCTTGCCTGCGGTCGCCTGACGGGAATCTGACAAGAACGCGGCAGGTCGGTCCAAGCGGTGGCTCGAAGGGCCGACCCGAACCTGAGACGATCCACCCGCGCCTAAACTCCCGCCGATGACCACGGCGCAACGCGGGACGCTGGCCGCAGCCATCCTCGGCTCAGCGATCGTGTTCCTCGACGGGACGCTGGTCATCCTCGCCCTGCCGCGGATGGGCGCCCAGCTCGACAGCACGCTGCTCGGGCGGCTCGAAGCCCAGACGTACGTCACGTCGGGGTATCTCGCAACACTCGCCGCGTTCCTCGTCCTGGCCGGTGCGCTCGGCGACTACTACGGCCGGCGGCGCATGTTCCGGATCGGGCTGGCCGGGTTCGGGCTGACCTCGGTTCTGTGCGGGCTTGCGCCGAACCTCGAGCTCCTCGTGCTCGGCCGCGTGCTCCAGGGTCTTGCCGGAGCGCTGCTCGTTCCGGGCTCCCTGTCGATCATCACGAGCACGTTCGAGGGACCCGCTCGAGCTCGGGCGTTCGGCGTATGGGCGGCGGTGACATCCGGGCTCGCGACGCTCGGGCCGCCGATCGGCGGCATCATGGTCGACGCGGCGAGCTGGCGCGCGCTCTTCCTCATCAACGTGCCGATCGTGCTCATCGCGCTCGTCGCAACCCGCTTCATGAGCGAATCACGCGACGAATCCGCGTCGGGTCACTTCGACTGGCTCGGCGCGTTCGCGGCCGTGCTCGCGGTCGGCGGGCTGGCGTTCGGGGCGACGCGCGGGCAGCAGCGCCAGTGGGAGGACCCGATCGCCTTCGTCGCGCTGGCGACCGGGGCGATCGCGCTGGTCGCGTTCCCGATCCTGATGGTCCGCCGGAAGCACCCCCTGGTGCCGCTCGGGCTGTTCGCGGCACGCTCCTTCGCCACGATCAATCTGTCGACGCTGCTGATCTATGGCGCGCTGTACGCGAGCGCCGGCTTCCAGGCGCTGTTCCTGCAAAGCGTGCTCGGGTATTCGCCGCTCGGCGCGGCGGTCGTCGGGCTTCCGACCGGGATCCTGCTGACCCTGCTGTCGACCCGCGTCGGCTCGCTCTCGGGGCGGATCGGTGTCCGGCCGTTCCTCGTCGCGGGACCGCTCGTGATGGCGACGGGCTCGCTCTGGTGGCTGACCGTCGGCTCGACCTCCGCTCCGTGGGCGGCGACCCTGGGCGACCCGGGCTCGCTCATCCCACCAGTCGACGCGCTCGTCGGGCCGCTGCCCGCGTCGATCATCTTCGGCGTTGGGCTGTCGCTGCTGGTCGCCCCGCTGACGACCGGGCTGATGAGCTCCGTGCCGGTCCGCAACTCGGGGGTCGCCTCAGCGATCAACAACGCCCTCTCGCGGGTCGGTCAGCCGCTCGTCGCCGCTGCGGTCTTCATCGCCGTCAGCGGGACCTTCTACGGGACGCTCGCCGCCGCCGTGCCGGGCATGGATCCGAGCGCGCCGGAGGTGCGTCGGTTCGACGCCCTCAATCCGCCGCCCGCCGACGCCCCACCCGAGCTCCAGGCCGCCGCCAAGGTCGCCTCGACCGACGCGTACCACGTCGCCGTGCTCGTCGCCGCGGGGCTGCTGATCTCGGGTGCGGGAGTCAACGCGGTCGGCCTGCGCGAGGGGCGGAGAAAGCAACGCGGGCCGGGAGATCCCGGCCCGCCGTTGGGCAGCTGAGGTCGGGCGCGAGAAACGCCCGAAACGGGTCAGGCGCTGGGCGGCTCGCTCGGCGGGGTGCTCGGCGGCGGTGGCGGGGGCGTCGGTGGCGCCGCCGCTGTCGTCGGTGGCGCCGCCGGTGTCGTCGGTGGCGCCGTCCTGGGCATCGCCTGGTACTCGCGCCACGTGCCGAGGACCATCATCGCGGCCCCGGCGATGAACGCGATCGCGATGGCGGCGACGATCACCCAGAAGCCACCGAAGAATCCCCCGCCCACCCCGAACATGCCGAATCCGAGCCCACTCAGGCCGATCAGGGCCAGCACGCCGACCAGCGCGAACAGCCCGAGGATCCCCGAGATCACGAGGGTGATGAGCTCGATCGGCGCCGGCCACGTGATCTGATTCGGCGAGTACTTCAACCAGTAGACGATGAGCACGGCCGCCGCGCCGATGACCGCGATCCACCCCCCGCTGAGCAGCGAGACGACGAACACGACGATCGCGCCGGTCGCCGCCATCCGCTCGTTGGCGTTGAGCTTCTGCCACCAAGTCTGGACCATTCCTGCCTCCCCTGGGTGTGCGGTTGGCGACGTCGGGCGTCTTCACGGCAGTCTGCCGCGCGTCGAGCGTGATCGTAGACCCGACGCCTCGCGATCGGAAGTGGGCCGAACGACCTAGCGACCTTCACGCTCGAAATTCGCCCGATCGAAGGCGGTCGAGGTCGGACGAGGTGTCGACGTCCGCGAGCGTGTCACCGCGAGGGTCAAGCGCCCGCCAGACCTCCGCCGGCAGCTCGAGCGTCCTGAGCCGCGCGACGAACTCCTTGAGCGACCGATCGCCCGCCTCGAGGGCCTCCCGAGCCGCACCCACCGCGGCATGCTCACGCAGGGCAAGCGGCAGCACCTGTCGGCGTGGCGCGCCGGGCACCTGGAGGATCACGGCGTCCAGCTCGAGATCCCCGGCGAGCCGATCAAGCATCGCCGCCAGCACGGCAGGCACCAGCCGCGGCATGTCGCCGCCGACGACCAGCGCAAGGCTCCTGGCCGGATCGGGGATCCCTCGCTCGAGCACGTTGGCGAGCGCGACCAGCGGGCCTCCGAGCGGTTCGCGGTCCTGGACCACCGTCGCCGGCACCTCGCCGGCCGTGAGCCCCTCGCGCGGCCCGCGGCCCGCGAGGATCACGACGTCGGCGATCGGCTCCACGGCGGCAATCGTCCTCGAGAGGATGGACGCCCCGTCGAGCTTCGCGGCGAGCTTGTCGCCGCCGAACCGGCTCGATCGGCCTCCGGCGAGGACGATCGCGGTGATCACGCTGGCTCCGGCCCGGGAGCGCGGGCACCCGGGATGTGACCCTCGGGCGTGCGCTGCAGGATCCCCCGCCGATCCAGGTCCTCGAGGATCGCCAGGACGTACCTCCGGCTCGTTCCCGTGGCGTCCCGGAAGGCCGCCGGTGTGAGCGGCTGGGAACGGGCGCGTTCGAGGGCCACGGCAGCGAGACGGTGGTACGCGCGCGTCGACCAGGCGAGGTCCGTGCCGAGGCGGACGATCCTGCCGTTGGCCACGAGCGCGCGGATGCCCTCCGGCGGGCAGCCGGCACTCGCCGCTGCGGCGTCCAGCGAGGGCGGGCCGGCGACGTCGAGGGCCGCCTCGAGGCGATCCATCGCCGCAACGAGCTCATCCGAAAAGGCACTCGGCAGTGAAGGATCCCGAAGCGCATCCCCGCGGCGCGCCAGTCGACCCTCGCTGACCAGCTCGTCGAGCCGTCGCGTGATCGCCGCGGTGGCCAGCTCCGAGTGCTGCCGCTCGACCGTCGCCAGTGAGCGAAGGCGCCGAAGGAGCGCGGCGCGTGCGCGCGGGAGGGGCAGCCCGGGACCGATGGGCGCGGCGCGATGGTGGGCCGCGACGGCCTCGATGGCCTCCGCGTCGAGGGCCGCCTGGACGTCGCCGGCCAGCGCCAATGACCGGAACGCCAGTCGCGCACCGGGAATCGGGTCAACCGGCTGGGCCCCGTGGAGCTCGACGAGTGCGGCCTGCTGCACGGCGGCTTCACGGCCTGCGCCCAGGGCGTCCGAGACCGCGGCCACCCGCTCGGCCGTCATGCGTCGGCGAGAGACGCCGCGTGGTGGCGCGAGGTCGAGCACGCGCACGCCGGCGACCACCGCTCCCTGGGCAGGCTCGCGAAGCACCGCCCGATCCCCCGGAAACGTGGCGATCGGTTCCGCGAGGGTCAGGACGGCAACGTCGTCGAAGCCGCGGAGCCGTCGCAGGGTCGCGTCCACCTGCGCCGTCCCGACGTGGAGCCGCAGCCCTGCCGCCGACCTGGCCGGCCAGGCGACGCTCTGCCCAAGGGCGGCCGGTCGGCGAAGGCCGACGAGGAGCCGATCCGTCCCACGAAGCTCGGCTCCGGCGACCAGCACATCGCCGCGTCGCAGGCTCGCGGCCGCGGCCCCGGTGACGTTGAGCGCGGCCCGGCCGCCATCGTGATGCGCTCGCGACGCGCCGTGCGCCTGGACCTCGCGCACGCGGAGCTCGTCGCCCCCGGGCTCGCGAGTCAGCGACGCCCCCACGTCGATCGACCCGCCGCGCAGGCTCCCCGTGACGACGACGCCGCGTCCCCTGGGGCTGAAGATGCGGTCGATTGCGAGCCTATGCGGGCCTCGCCGGTCGAGGCGATCGCCGATCGCGTCGCTGACCTGTCGCAGGGCGGCTCGGAGCCCGGCGATTCCCTCGCCGCTCGTCGAAGACACGGCGAGGACCGGCGCGCCCACGAGCGACGTCCCGGCGAGCAGCGCCCGCACGGACTCCGTGACCTCGGTGACCCTCACCGTCTCGGCGAGATCGGTCTTCGTGACGACGGCCAGCCCATCGCCGATCCCCAGCGCGTCGAGGAGCTGGAGGTGCTCCAGCGTCTGGGGCCGCGCTCCATCGTCGGCCGCGACGACGAGCAGCGCGGCGTCGATCTCGCCCGCACCGACGAGCATGTTGCCGATCAGGCGGTCGTGCCCCGGCACGTCCACGAAGTCGAGCTCGACCCCGTCGTCGAACGCCAGGTGCGCGTAGCCGACGTCGACCGTCATGCCGCGCGCCTGCTCCTCGGGCAGCCGGTCGGCGTCGATCCCGGTCAGCGCACGCAGCAGGGCCGTCTTGCCGTGATCGATGTGCCCGGCAGTGCCGATGACGACGGTCGGCCCGGGCATCAGGCGCGATCGCCGCCGCTCGATGCCTCGATGGCGGCGGCAACGGCGTCGGCCAGCTTCGCATCATCGGTCGGCTCGACCGTCCGGAGGTCGAGCACAACGGCGTCGTCGACGATCCGAGCGATCACTGCGGGCGTGCCGGCGCGCAGCGCGGCCATGAGCCGATCCGGCGTCGCCGCGTGAACGATGAGCGCGCGCGATTCGAGCGTCTGGCCCGGGAGAGAGCCGCCACCGACGGTCGAGCTCGTCGGTCCTGCCGTGAGGGTGAGGCCCATGCCCACCGGCCGTTCGATGCGCTGGCCGACGGCGCCCACGAGCGCGTGGGCTCGGAGCGCGAGGGCGCCGACTGGCGTGCAGACGTGCCGCCAGACTGGGACCTCCGTCTGTGCCACGCCGGCGCGGTACAGCCGCAGCGTCGCCGCAAGGGCGGCGAGGATGACCTTGTCGGGACGCATCGCGCGCGCCAGCGGGTCCTTCCGCAGCCGCTCCACGAGGTCCGTCCGCCCCGCGATGATCCCTGCCTGCGGCCCGCCGACGAGCTTGTCGCCGGAGAACGTCACGAGATCGACGCCCGCCTGCAACCGCTCGCCGGGCATGGGCTCGTGGGCGAGCCCGAAGCGCGCCGTGTCGAGGAGCGCCCCGGATCCGAGATCGTCGACGACGATCGCGCCGTGCCGATGGGCCGCCGCCGCAAGCTCGGCGGCATCGGGCGACTCGACAAAGCCGCTCACGGAGAAATTCGACGGGTGGACGCGGAGCACGAGCTTCGCGCGACCCTCCGCGAGAACGGCTTCGAAGTCGGCCGCGCGCGTGCGGTTCGTCGTCCCGACCTCGACGAGGCGGGCGCCTGACCGCCGCACGATCTCGGGAATCCGCACGCCGCCACCGATCTCGACGAGCTCGCCGCGCGAGACGGCCACCCCGCCGCGTCCCGCGAGGCCGACGGCGAGCGCGACGGCCGCCGCGTTGTTGTTCGTGACGAGGGCGGCTTCCGCGCCGGTCAGGGCGATGACCTCGTCCTCGACCTCACGGAAGCGGCGGCCCCGCCGGCCCGTCTCGGGGTCAAGCTCGAGCATCGACGGTTCCGACGCCGCGACCATCGCCGCGGCGATCGCGGCGGCCGGCCAGGCCGCTCGCCCGAGGTTGGTGTGCAGCAGGACGCCCGTGGCGTTGATGACCGGCGTCAGACCCGGATCGCGCTGGGCGGGCGCGACCCGCGGCCCCGCGAGGTCCACGAGCCGGGCCGCCACCGCATCCGCGAGCACGTCGGCAGCCCGCGCATCGGAACCCTTCGCAAGCCGCTCCCGCTCCTCGGCCACCACCTGGCGTGTGATGGCAACGACTGCCGAGCGGTCTCGGCCGGCGAAAGCGCCGTCGGCCGCGCGCAGGATCGCGTCGACGCTGGGAGGACGACTGTTCGGCACGAACCGATCGTATGGCGGGAGCGCATGGGAGTCGAACCCACCGCGCGACGCCGAACGCCGCGCCACTCGTTTTGAAGACGAGGGAGCCCACCGGGGCCCCTCCGCTCCCACGACATCGTAGGCACCCGCTTGTCCGCGGGCCCGCCGCGAACGCTAGCCTCGCAGACGGGGAGGAGGATGGCGGCCGATGGACGTCCTGCGGACGTATCGCGAGCTGCTCCGAAACGGCCCGCTTGCGCGGCTGCTCGTCGGCGAGTTCGTGTCCTCGATCGGCGACTGGTTGTATCTCGTCGCCCTGATCGTCCTCGTCTACCGCGAGACGCAGGACCCGGTGATCCTCGGGATCGTCGGTGCGGCGCGGATGATTCCGTACCTCGTCCTCTCGATCCCGGCCGGGATCATCACCGACCGCGTCGACCGGCGAATGGTCCTCATCGTCTCGGACCTCGCGCGCGGGGTGTGCATGCTCGTCCTCGCGGGGCTCGTCTACCTCGACGGGCCCCTCATCGCGATCGTCGCCGTTGCCATGCTCGCGGCGTGCTTCTCGACGTTCTTCTATCCGGCGATGGGCGCGCTCCTCCCGAGCCTCGTCCGCGACGAGCAGGAGTTCGGGCCGGCCAACAGTGCCTGGGCGACACTCGACAACTCCGCCTGGATCGTTGGACCCGGGCTCGCCGGGCTGCTGCTGGCCTCGGGCGAGATCGGCCTGGCGTTCCTGATCAACGCCGGAACCTTCGTGGTGATCGCGGCGGTCCTGTGGACGCTGCCCCGACCGAGCGCCGCGATCGCCGACGCCCCGGGGGCGGACTCGGCGCCCGCACCGTCCGAGCCGACCGACACGGAGCCTGCCTCGATCCAGGCGGTTGAGCCGGCCGAGGACGCACGGACGTTCCTGCGGTGGCGAATTCCTCGCTCGATCGACCTGCGCGCCGTGGCCGGCGTTGTGCTCCTCGACATCGCGACGTGGTTTGCGTTCGGCGGCGTGACGATCCTCATCGTCGTCTTCGCGGTCGACGTGTTCCAGGGCGGCGACGAGGCGACGGGCTACCTCAACGCCGCCGTCGGGGTCGGCGGGACGATCGGCGCGATCGTGTCGGGTGTGCTCGTGCTCCGGCCGCGGCTCAGGCCACCGCTGCTCCTCGGCGGCATCATCGCGGCCGGCGCGATCGTCCTCCTGGGGTTCGCGCCGAGCCTCGTCGTCGCCTTCGTGGCGATCACGGTCATCGCGCTCGGCACGCTCGTCCTCGACGTCATCCGCACGACGATCCTGCAGCGCGTCGTGCCCGACCGCTTCCGCGGCCGGTTCACGGGGCTCCTGATGACGACGCAGACCGCGTCCGAGGCGGGCGGGACCCTGGTGCTCCCGATCCTCGCGGCTGTCTTCAGCATCGCCACCGTGTTCGGTGTGCTCGCGGTGATCGTCCTCGGCGCACTGGCCGTGTCGCTCGTGCTGATCGGCTCAACGGCGAACGTGGCCGCAGGCCCATACGACGACATGCTCCGGCGGATTGCCCGCCTGTCGATCTTCGGCGGCCTGTCGGCCGCGCGGATCGAGGCCGGCCTCCGTGCTCTCGAGCCGATCCGCGTTGCCGCGGGCGACGTCGTGGTCCGGCAGGGCGAGCCCGCCGACCGCTTCTACGTCATCGGCGAGGGCTCGTTCGAGGTGACCCAGGCGGACGACGCCGGCGCGACCCGCGTGCTCCGCCAGCTCGGGCAGGCGGCGGTCTTCGGGGAGCGCGGAGTCATCGCCCGCGCGCCGCGGTCCGCCACCGTGACCGCCCTCACCGATGGGCTGCTGTTCGCGATGGACGGCGCGGCCTTCCTCGAGCTCGTGGGCGCGCGGAGCGGCGTGGCCGAGCGGTTCATGTCCCTGTACGACCAGCCGGCCGTCGAGTCGGCAGCCCGACCCTGACCTCGGCCTGCCCGGGGCCGGTTCAGCCCAGCCCCAGCTCCCGGCGCAGGAACACCGAACGCGCCACGCGAGCCTTCGCGCTCCGCATCGCGTGGTCGGCCTGGTACCACTGGATCGCCGGCTCGTCGGACGAGGCTCGTGCGAGCTCGACCGCGCTCATCGGCGCGACGAAGTAGTCGCGCTCGCTGAACTGCCAGAGGGTCGGGACCTTGAGTGCCCGGGCGGCTGTCACCGGGTCGTACGGCGCGAGGCGACGGAGGTAGTCGTGCCGGTCACCGCCGACCTTCCAGAACCGCAGGAACCAGTCGCCCCAGCGCGGCGTCGCGGCAATGATCACGGCCGCGGCAAAGGCGGGCCGCCGTGACGCCAGGAGCAGCCCGTGCATCGCCCCGAAGTCGTGCCCGACGAGCGCCACCGGCGTGCCCTCGGGGAGGTCAGCCGCCAGCCGGTCCAGCGCTGCCCCAAGCCGACGCTGCTCGAGCTCGATGTTGGCAACGTCCGTCTCGGCATCGACCGGGTCCGGGCCCCAGGGCAGGCGTCCGGCCGGCAGGACGCATCGGACGCCCAGTCGCGCGAGGTCGCGCGCCTCCGACAGGAACTGCGTCCGGTCGCTGCGGTGCTCGCCGAGCCAGTGCAGGAACAGGATCCCGGCGCGGATCCGGCCGTCGGCCGGCTCGACGACGTACGCCTCGACCGTGCCATCGCCGGCACCGAGCGTCGCGTCGCTGACCCGGGCGGTCCGGGGCGCGGTCATCCGTCGCCGACCCATGCGTCGATGGTTGCGAGGAGGTCGACCTTCGTTGCGGCGGGCGCGAACGCGGCGTGCGCCGCCCGCCGCTGCAGCTCGGCGAGGTCGTCGCGCGTCAACCCGGCAAGCCGCACCACGTGACGGAGCTCGTCGGTCAGGGTTGTGCGCATGAAGGGTGGGTCGTCGCTCGAAATCGTCATGTTGACCCCGGCCCGCCAGAACGCCGCGACCGGGTGCTCCTCGAGGGACGGGAACAGGCCCACGGCCACGTTCGAGGTCGGGCAGACGTCGAGCACGACCTGGTCGCGCACGAGCCGCTCGAGCAGCGCGGGATCGCGGATCGCCGCCACGCCGTGGCCGATCCGGTCCGCCTCGAGGACGTCGAGTGACTCGACAATGCTCTCAGGTGGTCCCATCTCGCCGGCATGGACCTCAAAGCCCAGCCCCAGCCGCCGGGCGTCCGCGCGGAACTGCAGGAACTCTTCGACCGGGACGGTGCCCTCGACGCCCGTGAGACCGAGCCCCACGATCGGCGCGTCGGCGCCTTCGACGACCTGGACCGTCGCGTCCGCCTCGGCGCGCCCGAAATCCCGGATGGCGTCGACGACCAACCCGATGCGCGTCCCAGGGCCTGCGGCGGCCAGCCCGCGTCGCAGCGCCGCCCACATCGCGGTCGGGTCCATGCCGTTCCGAACTAGGATCATCGCGGTGAACAGCGTTTCCGTGTAGACGATGTTCTGCGCTGCCTGCTCGCGGGCGAACTCGGCTGCCACGAGCTCGAGGTCCTCCGGGGTTCGGACGAACGCGTTCGCGGCGAGGTACGCGGCGAGAAACTCGCGGAACTCCGAGTAGCGACCGGGATAGCGGCCGTCGACCAGGATCAGATCTCTGGCCGGATCGGCGCCGTGGCGCCGCGCGAGCGTGGCGGCTGTCGCCTCGCTGATCGCGCCGTTGAGGTGGATGTGCAGCTCGACTTTGGGGACGCTCGCGACATCCTGATCAGTGGCGAGATTCGGCATCAACTGGGCCTCTTGGATCTGGGGGCAGGCGCTCGGGTGGCGGCATGGTCGTGGCCGCGAGATCGACCGTCAATGGGCTTGGACCTACCATCCCACGCATGGCCGCTCCGAGCTCCGCGCTCGTATCACCGATCAGGCTTACCGAGCTGACGACGTGCGGCGGCTGTGCCGCGAAGCTCGGCGCCGATGCCCTGGCCGACGCGCTGGCCGGACTCGGCATCGACGATGGGTCGAATGGGCATGGCCATCGAGGAGCCGCTGGCTCCACCGGCCTGATCGCCGGTCTCGACCCACCGGATGACGCGGCGGTTCATATCGTGGCACCGGACCTCGCCGTCATCGGCACGCTCGACTTCTTCCCGCCGATCGTCGACGACCCGCGGACGTTCGGCGAGATCGCGGCCGCGAACGCGCTGTCCGACGTCTTCGCGATGGGCGGGCGCGCGCTGTTCGCGCTGTCGATCGCGGCGATCCCCGAGGACATGCCGACCGAGGCGTTCCGCGCGATCCTCGATGGCGCTGCCTCGAAGGTGCGCGAGGCCGGCGGGATCCTCGCCGGGGGCCACACGATCCGCGACCCGGAGCCGAAGTACGGGCTCGCCGTGATCGGCGTCGCCTCGCCCGACCGTCTGCTCCGGAAGGGCGGCGCACAGCCCGGCGACGTGCTCCTGCTCACCAAGCCGCTCGGGACGGGCCTGCTCGTGAGCGGGCGGCGACGCGGGCTGACCTCGGACGACGACCTGGAGGCGGCCGTGGAGTTGATGCGACGCCTCAACGGCGCCGCCTCGGAGGTGCTCGTCGAGCACGGTGTCCGGGGCGCCACGGACGTGACGGGCTTCGGGCTGCTCGGTCACGGGCTCGAGATGGCGCGCGCGTCCGGGACCAGCTTCGTCTTCGAGGCAGCCTCCCTGCCGGCCCTGGACGGCGCGCTGGATCTCGCGCGCGCCGGCGTCGAGACCGGCGGAGCCGCCCACAACCGTCGCTTCGTGGCCCCCGCCCTTGCGGTCGACCCAGGTGTCGATGGGTCCGTGATCACGCTCGCGCATGACCCGCAGACCTCCGGTGGCTTGCTGGCGGCCGTGCCCCCCGATGCGGTGAACGAGGTCGTCCACGACCTCCAGGCAGCCGGCATCGACGCGTGGCAAATCGGCCGCGTCGAGGCATCACCCAGCGCTGGCGTCGAGCTCGTATGACGTATCGAACGCGGCCCATCGTTCTCGCGCTCGCGGCTGTGATCGTCCTATTCATCGCGCTGTCGAAAGAGACCTGGGTCGTCATCCCGATTGTCGCCGGCGTCGGCGTGCTGCTGCTGGCGAGGAGTCAGCACCTCGGACGTGGCGTGACGGCGGCGGCCCTCGTCCTCGTTGGATCGATCGCCTTCGTCGCCTTCGGCTCGGTGATCGCGCTGCTGTCTGCCTCGGCGCGCGCGATGGCCTCGCTCGTGTTCGCATCAGGGACGACGCTGATCGTGCTCGGTGTGATCGGTCTGGTTCTCAGCGCCCGCCAGCTGCGTCGCGCCACGCGGTCGGCCGCACCGGACGGAGGCGCTGCGCACGACCCCATGACATCGCCCTGACTGAGGGGGAGACATGGGTGCCCGACTCGGCGCCGCTCAGTCGGTGCCCTCGCGTGCGCCTCGGCGCCCGGACGCTCTACGTTTTCCGGAACCAGGGCGCGGGCCGCTGACGGCAACCTTCGACCTTGCGTCGCGTGGGCGAGACACGGGCGCCGGGGCACGCTCCGTCGAAGAGACCGCCGATGTGATTCGGCCACCGCGCATGCCGGCCAGCCAGGTGCGATAGGCGACGTGGGCGCCAAGCGCCTTTCCGGGATCCGGGTCCGCCTCAAGCCGCTCGTATAGCCACTGCCACCATTCGCCCTCGTTGACGTTTCGATTCTCCATGCGCTCGGCGATGATCCATTTGCGCAGTCGCAACCAGGTCGACCTCACCCAGCCGCCAACCATCCGGTCGAGCGTGTGGAGCTCCACGACGCCCTCAAAGACGAACGTGCCAAACATCTCGCAGGCGAAGTACACCAGCATCGAAGCATCGCGCAGCGCCGGATCCCGCCGGATAAGCTCCGGATCGGCATCGTCTGGCAGGTTCATGATCAAACCGACCGCGCGTTGGATGTCCTGCGTCTGGACAGAGCGGACGACCTCCACGGCCGCACGGTCGCGCCGCTCCCGGGCCGCCCGCCGAACCTCGACGAGGCCGAACCCGACGCCGATGACAACCGCGATCGTCGTGACGAGGTTCGCGAGCGTGTTCACGTCCATCGGCGAGGCGAGTATGGCAGTGGCCGGTCATGGCGCAAGCTGTCCGGCCGGGTTCCCGAGCGAGACGTCTGAGCGCGCCTAGAACCAGCGCACCCTCGAGTACGCGCCCGCGATCGCCGCGCCGGCACCAATCGCGATGTACGGCAGCATCGTCTGCAGCCAGTACTCGACCGGGAGATCGACCTCCGCCGGAATGGCGTTCATGAACGTCGTGACCTGTACGGCTGCGCCAAGCAGGAAGCCCGCGAGCAGCCCGCCGTAGACGATCGTCCGCATGACCGGGCCGCGCTTCAGGCCCGTGAACCTGACCGCGCCCTCGGCGATGAACGAGCCCGCGAAGAACGCAATGAAGATCGAGAAGAAGCCGATCTGCCCGCCGAGGTAGCCCAGGAGCGCTCCGCCCCCGAACGTCACGCCGATGCCGAGCGCGAGCTGCCGCGGGCTGAAGTCCCTGATCGACGCGTTCTTGACGAGCCCGCACTGGCGGCATCGGAATCCGACCGGCCCCTGGACGGCGCACTTCGGGCAGATGGGCTGGTCGCACCGCCCGCAACGGACGTACGTCTCGCTCTTGGGATGGCGGTAGCAGTACAGCGGGCCGGCGTCGTCCTCGTCGGTCGTCCGGCCGAGGCCGTCACCAGCAGCCGTTGTGGAGGCGGGCGTCAGCGCGTCATCGAGTGCCACGGCGCGCAGGGTGGAGGTCCGCCGGGCGCCCGTCAAGCCACCGATCGGACAGGACCTTCGGCCGTGCCACGTATGCTCGACGCTCCGATGACGACGACCGACTGGAACGCTGTCTCGTACGACCGCGTCGCCGACCCGCAGGCACGCTGGGGCGCCGAAGTCCTCATGCGGCTGCCGCTGGCGGGCGGTGAGCGCGTGCTCGACGCCGGATGCGGGACGGGACGGGTGACCGAGCTGCTGCTCGCGCGCGTCCCACGCGGCGAGGTCGTGGCGCTCGATGCCTCGGCGGCGATGCTCCAGGAAGCGCGGCGACGGCTCGCATCACACGGCGACCGGGTCAGCTACGTCCGCGCAGACCTCGGCCAGGCGCTGCCGATCGACGAGCCGGTCGACGCGATCCTCTCGACCGCCACGTTCCACTGGGTCCTGGACCACGACGCGCTCTTCGCGAATCTCGCCGCCGTGCTCCGCCCGGCCGGGTGGCTCGTCGCCCAGTGCGGCGGCTTCGGCAACATCGCGCGGTTCATCGAGGTCGCGCGCTCGGTCGACCCGAACTTCACCCGGAACCGGCACAACTTCCAGACGCCCGAGGCGACCGCGGAGCGCCTTGAGCGCTCGGGCTTCGTCGAGATCCGGACGTGGCGCTCGGATGCCCCGACCCGATTCAACCCCGGTGAGCCGTTCGAGGCATTCTTGGCGGCCGTGTGCCTTCGGACGCACCTCGCCGGCATCCCCGAGGCCGAGCGCGAGCCATTCGTGCGAGCCGTCGCCGCCCGGATGCCCGAGCCGCTGCTCGACTACGTCCGCCTCAACATCACCGCGCGTCGCGAGGGCTGAGGCGGGTTACTCGAGCGGGCGCATGTCGAAGTCCATGGCCATTGAGCCCGGCAGGATTTCGACAGGCTCGCCGCCGCCCGCCGGAACGCCAAGCATGCGGATTCCGGACGAATCGGTGAACCGGAACAGGATCCACGATCCATCCGGGGTGTAGCGAGGGCGCCGCAGGCGCAGCTCCGACGTATCGATCGAGGTCAGCTGCTCGAGGTCCGTCCCATCGGCGCGGACGCGCCAGATGTCGCCGTCCGGTGTTGCCGTCTCCAGCCAATCCTGCCGGACGAAGGCGATCC
>Ga0268386_10001587_pt1 | contig 15644 bp, 17 predicted proteins | sample RVTome_15_FD_200260 | JGI IMG/M metagenome (GOLD analysis project Ga0268386, IMG submission 200260) | Soil microbial communities from uranium-contaminated site in the Upper Colorado River Basin, Wyoming, United States - RVT150D86... ...
GGGCCCCGTGGATCCGGAGGGTGGACTCGATCGCGGCGGACACCCGGGCGATCGGCACCCCCGGCCCCGCCGTCCCGATCGCCGCCTCGAGGGCGGCCCGGGCCGCGTCCACGAGCCGCTGCGGTCCCCGGCCGCCCACGTTCACCGTGACCGCGGTGTCCACCACCCAGCCGTCGACCTGGACCCCGATGTCGAGCTTGGCGAGGTCTCCCTCGGCGTACACCGTCCCGTCCTCGGGGGCCGGGCAGTAGTGGGCGGCCACCTGGTTGCGCGAGGTCTGGGTGGGAAAGGCGAGGTCGGCCCCGAGGCGCCGGATCTCCCCCTCGACCGCCTCGCACACCTCGCGCAGCCGCGCCCCCGGGACGACGAGGCGCGCCCCCATCTCGCGGGCCGCCGCCGCCACCCGGCCCGCCTCACGCAGGAGGGCGAGGACCTCCCGGTCGGACGTGTTCAGCCGTCCTTCTTCATGAGGTCGATCATCTCGAGGATCTGCGCGTCCGCGGTGGCCGCGGGGAGCAGGCAGGTGCCCGCGCCCTTGTGGCCGCCCCCCCCGAACCGCGACATCAGCTCCCCCACCTTCGTCCGGCTCGTCCGGTTGAAGATCGAGTGGCCCACCGCCGCCGCCACGTGCTCGCGGCTCGGGCCCCAGTGGACCCGCAGGGAGACGTTGGCCTGGGGGAACAGGGTGTAGACGATGAACCGGTTGCCCACCGGGATCGGGCTCACCGCCCGGAAGTCGGTGAAGACCACGTTCCCGTCGAGGCGGGACCGCTCCACCGTGACCTCCCGGAAGCGGGCGTCCTGGTCGCGGATCCGCCGGACCCGCTCCGCCACCTCGGGGAGGGCGAGGATCTCCCCGATCGGCTTCTTCTTCAGCCCGTCCACGAGCTTGAGGAAGTAGTCCTGGTAGGCGCCGAGCCCGGTCCGGGGGTCGAGGGTGTAGCCGAGCAGGATGTGGTCCTTCGGATCGAGGACGTCGTCGAGGTTGAGCTGGGCCGAGTCCAGGCGGTCGGTCTCGGCGAGGAGGGGCTCGTAGCGGCGGACCTCGGGGTGGGAGGGGATGTAGTACTCGTAGACCATGCGGGCCGCGCTCGGGGCGAGGCCGTAGCGGCCCTCGAACCCCTCGGGGGGGCGCTGGTTGCTCTCGGTGAGCAGGTGATGGTCGAACCACTTCGCGCAGCCGTGGTGGTACGGGAGGTTCGCCATGATGTCCTCGTCGGTGATGGCGAGCCGCTGGTCGGTGATGTCCTGGGGGTGAACGAGGACCACCTCGTCGATCGCCTCGCAGCTCGTGATGAGGACCGCGCAGGTGAGGCCGTCGAGGTCGCCGCGGGTCACGAGTCGCATGTCGCCCTCCGGGAAGGATCGTAAACGGGGCGGGAGGAAAAAGGAAACGCCCGGGGCGAGGGCGCCCCGGGCGTTCGTCGGGTTCGGTGGTGCGAGTCGTTAAGCGATCTTGACGACGTTCGCGGCGCGGGGCCCCTTCGGGCTGTCCACCACCTCGAACCGCACCTTGTCGCCCTCGTTGAGGGTACGGAAGCCCTCCGCCCGGATCTCCGAATGGTGGACGAACACGTCGGGGCCACCCTCCCGGGAGAGGAACCCGAAGCCCTTCGACTCGTTGAACCACTTCACCGTACCTTCGACCATGGACCTGCAGGCCTCCTTAGCCCTCCCCTAGCAGCCAGCTCTCACCTGCGCGCCCATCAGCCAAAGCCGCCCACCGCGAACGGCTCCTTCCGAACGCCAGAGCAACGGCAACTAGAGCGAGGGGACGCTAGCAAAAGCGCCGACGAGCTGTCAAGGGTAGCGAAAGGCGAGGGCTCGCCGTGTGTCCGGCGAGAACGATTTGCGCGGATCGGTGGCCCGTCCCCGGCCGCCTGGGCCGCTCAGCGGTCCGGTCCCCGGTCAGGGCCGGGGGAAGCCGGGAGCACGGCCCCCAGGAACCAGCCGAGCGCCCCCGCGATCCCGGTGAAGACGGTGTTGGCCACCAGCCCTCCCATCCGGATGCCGATGGCCCGGCCGAAGGGCACCGCCTCCGGCTGGTTGAGGGCCCGCGGGTGGTTGAAGTAGGAGTCGATCCCCAGGGCGTAGGAGGCGACGGTGGAGAGGAGGATCACCACCTGGGAGAGGAGCCCGAGCACCGCCGCGAGCTCGACCGCCTGGAGGACGCGGTAGCCGAGCCACCGCCGGGCGAAAGCGGCGTAGAAGAGCGAGGCGAACAAGGTGAGGGTCACGATGCTGAACACGTCGGTCCCCTTGTCGTAGGGGAGACGGAAGCTCAGCACCCACCGCCCGAAGGTCACGATGGCCAGCATCACCAGGTAGAGCCGGGCCAGCCTCAGGTGCTCCGCCATGTGGTCCCTTCCTTCCTCAGGCCCAGCCGAGGCCGCTCCCGCCGCCCCGGCCGGCCAGGTCCTTCGCGAAGTCCTCGACGTCCCGGCGGAGGCTCGCGGTGAGCTCCGCCCCGGGGGCGACGAGGCGAACCCCCCCGACCCGCTCCGGGTCCTCCGGGCTCCGCAGCGCCTCGGCGGCGGCGGCCCGGGCGAGGACGCGAGCGTAGTCCTCGAGGGCCACCTCGCCGGGCGGGTCGATCGCGTAGGGGGCCTCGAAGACGAGGTCGGCCGAAGCGCTCATGCCCGTCTCAGGTCCGGCCCGCGGCGGGGGCGGCGCCGGGAAGAGGACCTGGCCTGGCCGGGGGGGCGAGCGGGCGCCGGAGGGGGAGCGACGAGCCGCCTCTCGAGGCGTCCTCGCAGGTCGCCATGCTCCTCACCAGGGGGGCGCCGTCCGCGAAGTGCCGCTGGACCCGCACCGGCAAGCGGACGCTCGAGCGGGTCCCTGCGGCGCTCCGGGTTCGGCACGGGCTTCGCCTTTCCTAAGGACCGGCGAACGACCGCCCAACGTTAGCACGGGCGGGGTTTGACGGTGCTCCCCGGGGGGGCTACAGTGGTTGGGTTTCCTCGCGAGGCGCCATGCCAGAGGGTAACTTGACGACGCCCGACCGGTTCGGCCGCTACCAGGTCCTCGAAGAGATCGGGTCGGGAGCGATGGGCGTGGTGTACCGCTGCCTCGATCCCGCCCTCGATCGGCCAGTCGCCGTGAAGGTCATGCGGGAGTCCGAGTACCTCTCCCCGGCCGAGCGCGAGGTGTTCGAGGCGCGCTTCCGCCGGGAGGCGGAGGCGGCGGGGGGCCTCCACCACCCCGACATCGTGCGCATCTACGACGTGGGGCCCTCCTTCCTGGTGATGGAGCTCCTCGATGGCCAGCCCCTCTCCACCTTCCTGCGGGGGATCCGCCTCACCGTCCGCGAGGCCTGCGCCCTCGTCCACCGGGTAGCGGGCGCGATCGAGTACGCCCACTGCCGCGGGATCGTCCACCGCGACGTCAAGCCGGCCAACGTCATGATCCAGGGCGACGGCGGGGTGAAGGTGATGGACTTCGGGGTGGCCCGCATCGAGTCCTCCAACCTGACCGCCCTCGGGACGGTGGTGGGCTCGGTCCGCTACATGTCTCCCGAGCAGATGATGGGGGAGCGGGTGGACGCGCGGGCGGACATCTTCTCCCTGGGGGCGGTCGCCTACGAGCTCCTCACCGGACGCGCCCCCTTCCCGGGCAAGACCATCACCGACGTGGTGTCGCGGGTGGTCCACGGCTCCCACGTCCCTCCCCGACAGGTGGACGACCGCCTGCCCGAGGCGCTGAACGAGGTCTTCGCCCGCGTCTTCGCCCCGCGGCCCGACGACCGCTACCAGTGCGCCACCCGGTTCTCCGAGGAGCTGCAGGCGGCCGCCCAGCCGGTCCTCGACCTGGAGGTCGCGATGGTGGCGGTGGACGCCCCGATCACCGACCCGGTCGGAGCCCCCCCCACCCTGCGGGACGTCCCGGTCGGTGACACGGTGCTCTTCGGCAAGCCCTCCCCGGCCCGCCAGGCCGTGCTGCTGCTCGACAGCGACCCCCCCGGGGCCCGGGTCTACCTCGACGAGACGCTCATCGGCGCGACCCCCATCGCCTCCCACGACGCGGACTTCGGGCGCCGCGTCGTGCGGATGGAGCTGGCCGGGCGCCGGTCCGCTTCGCTCGAGGTCGAGCTCAGCCCGGAGCGCCCTCTCCAGGCCGTCTCCCTCACCCTCCCCGTGGACCCGCCCCCCGAGCCGGTCCGCCCGGGACAGTTCGTGGATTTCGGTCCGGAGGTCGGCGCGCCCCGGCGCGTCGCGGGCGGCCCCCCCGCCTACCCGGAAGCGGCCCGGGCGCGGGGCCTCTGCGGGACACCGGTGGTCGACGTCTGGATCGACGAGAGAGGGGAGGTCGCGGACGTGGCGGTCGCCGAGTCCGCCGGGGCGGCGCTGGATGCCGCCCTGCTGGAGGCGGTGGCCTCCTGGAAGTTCGCCCCGGCCACCCTCCGCGGCGTGCCGGTCGCGGTCAGGCTGACCGTCCGGCACGAGTTCCGGCGCTAGCAGGTAGCGCCGCCCGCCGTCCGACAGGCCGCGCTCGACGGGGGCGGCCCCGACGGATCACTTGTGCTTGGCGTACCAGTCCACTTCCATCTGCGCGAAGTGCTTCCACTTCTCGGGCACTTCCTCGAGGGGGAAGATCGCCTGCACCGGGCAGACGGGCACGCAGGCGCCGCAGTCGATGCACGTCTCGGGGTCGATGTAGAGCTTGGTCTCCGCCTCGAACTCGGGCTCGTCCTTCTTCGGGTGGATGCAGTCGACGGGACACACCTCGACGCAGGCGGTGTCCTTGGTGTTGATGCACGGCTCCGCGATGACGTAGGTCATGAACGGACCTCCTTGGGCCTCCCGAGCCTTGCCGGGGAGGCGTGAATCGTAGCCCAAGACGGGAGGGGGTTGTAAAGGGACCGGATCGCTCACTGGGTGGCTTCCCGGAAGAGGGCGAGGAGCCGGCTGTCGGTCGGCTTCATCCGGAGGCCCTTCATCGCCTCCTCCTTCGCGAGGTCGCGGTCGCCCGCCCTGAGGGCGGCCGCCGCGTTGCTCACGCAGGTCTCGATGAAGATCTCGAACTCGGCGTCCTGGGCGAGGGTCTGGGCCTCCGGGTTGTTCGGCTCGCGCCGGAGGACTGCCCGGGCCTCGGCGAGGGCCTGGGCGTACCGCCGCTGGTTCATGTGGGCGTTGGCCCGGTCCAGCCGGGCGTCCGCGGGGGACGGCTCGGGGGGGAGCGTCGCTTCGGGCGGGGGCGGCGGGGTGGGTGACGGCGAAGGGGAAGGCGGGGGAGTCGCCGGAGGAGCTGGAGGCGCGCTCGGCGAAGGGACGGTCGAAGGCCGGGGCGTGGCCGACGGAGTGGGTGCCGTGGTGGGCGGGGGCGTCCCGGACGGGGTGGGCGCTGCCGACGGGGTGGGCGAGGAGGCCGCCCCCTCCCCGGACGCGCCCGGGGAGGGGGAGACGGGAACGGCCGAGGCCACCGCGGGAGAGGGCGGCGGGCCGTCGCCGCCGCGGGTCATGAGCACCACCGCCGCCGCGAGGAGGACGACCGCGCCCCCGCCCAGCGTCCCCGCGATCGCGAGGGGCAGCCGCGACGCCGGGGGGGGCGCGACGGATCCGCCGGCGTCGGGGGCGGTGGCTTTCCCGACCGGGCCGCTCGTGACGGGGACCGCCACCGGGGCCGGCGTGGCCGGAGCGGCGACCTCCCCGCCCCGGGGGCGGGCCCGCACGAGGAGCGCCTGATCGGAGCGCGTCATCCAGTCCGGCGACCCCCCGAGGTCCTTCAAGGCAAGCACGAGGTCGGCTCCCATCGCGTGGGCGTCGGGATAGCGGTCCTCGGGCCGCTTCGCGAGGGCCTGCGCGAGCACCCCGCGCAGGCGCTCCCACTGGGGCCCCTTCGGGATGAGGTCGAGATCGGGCCGCTCGTTGACGATCTTGTAGAGGAGGCTCACCACGCTGTCGCCCGCGTAGGCCTTCTCGCCGGTCACGAGCTCGTAGAGGATCAGCCCCACCGAGAACAGGTCGCTCCGTCCGTCGAGGTCGCCCGCGCGCACCTGCTCGGGGGACATGTAGTTGGGCGTCCCCACCACGAGCCCGGTGGTGGTGGCCGAGCCCACGAGCCGGGCCACCCCGAAGTCCATGATCTTCGACGGGCGGTTCCGGGGGAGGAAGACGTTCGACGGCTTCACGTCGCGGTGGACGATCCTGTTCTCGTGGGCGTGGCTGAGGCCGGCCAGGACCTGGAGCACGATCGGGAAGGTGACCTTGGGGTCCGGACGGATCCCGGCCTCGATCGCCCGCTGGAGGTCGCTCCCCTCCAGCAGCTCGAGGGCCATGAACGGCGACCCCTCGTGCTCGCCCAGCTCGTAGATCGTGACGATGTTCGGGTGCTGGAGGCGGGCGGCCGCCCGCGCCTCCTTCTGGAACCGGGCCCGGGCGTCCGCGTCCGAATGCCCCAGGGTCATGACCTTCACCGCCACGTCCCGCTCGAGGGACTCGTCGCGGCCCCGGTAGACCCGTCCCATCGCCCCCTCCCCGAGGACGCCGAGGATCCGGTAGCGGCCGATGAAGGCGGGGGGGTTCACGGCGGCATGATAGCCCGCGCGGGCGCGGGCGGCGCGGGCGGGGACGTTTGACCGCTCCGTGCTCTTCCCGTAGTGTCCGCGGCGTGCGGGCGGTGCTCCAACTCGTGTCCGAGGCCTCGGTCAGCGTCTCCGGGGAGGTGGTCGGCCGGATCGGCCCCGGCCTCCTCGTGCTCCTCGGGGTGGGGGCGGGGGACGGCGAGGCGGACGCGGACTACCTGGCCGAGAAGACCCTCGGCCTCCGGGTCTTTCCCGACGAGGACGGGCAGATGAACCGGTCCGTCCGGGACCTCGGCGGGGGGATCCTCGTCGTCTCGCAGTTCACCCTCTACGGAGACGCCCGCCGCGGCCGGCGTCCCGGCTACTCGGCGGCCGCGGGTCCCGAGGAGGCGAGCCGTCTCTACGAGCGGTTCGTGGCCCGACTGCGCCCCTCCGGCCTGCGGGTGGAGACGGGCGTCTTCCGGGCGGCCATGGACGTGACCCTCGTGAACCAGGGGCCGGTCACCCTCCTCCTGGACAGCCGCAAGGAGTTCTGAGCCCCACCCGATGGCTGCCTCGGCCCCCCCGGACCCCCTGTCGGCGCGGGCCCTCGGGGTCCTCTTCCGCGTCCTCGCGGTCGTGGCGGGCCTCCTCCTCTTCGTCCTCGCCCTCGAGCTGCTCAAGAAGGGAGCGGGGGGGGTCGGGCCGCTCCTCCGCCAGCTCGGGGTCTCCGGTCTCGCGGGCGGCCTCGGGGTGGGCTGGCTCGCCGCCTGCGTCCTCCTCTCCGGATCGCCGGTGGCGGCGATGGCGCTCACCCTGCTCGCCTCGGGGACCCTCACCACCGAGGAGACCTTCGGGATGATCGGGGGCTCCCGCATGGGGGCGTCGTTCGTGGTGCTCGTCATCGGGGCCCTCGACGACTTCCGGGCGGGCCGGCACGAGAAGCGCAGCGCCTACATCGGGGTGGCCGCCCTCGTCGCCACCGCCGCCGTCTTCCTGCCCGCGATGGTGCTGGCCTGGGTGGGCCTCTCGCGAGGGGTCTTCGCGGGGCTCCGCATCGAGGGCCGGGACCTCGCCGGGCTCTTCGAGCGCCTCTACGGCCCGCTCCTCGCCGTCCTCGGCGCGGGCCTTCCCCCGGCCGTCCTCTTCCTCGCCGGCGTGCTCGCGCTCCTCGCGGCCTTCCGGGCCTTCGACCGGGCGCTCCCCGACCTGGAGGGCCGCGAGTCTCCCCTTCTCGAGACCGGCCACGTCTTCTATCGGCCCTGGTTCATGTTCGCGGTGGGCCTCCTCACCACCGCCCTCACCCTCTCGGTCTCGGTCTCCCTCTCCCTCCTCGTCCCCCTCGCCGCCAAGGGCTACGTGCGGAGGGAGAACGTCTGTCCCTACATCCTGGGGGCCAACATCACCACCTTCGTCGACACCCTCTTCGCGGGAGCCCTCGTGGGGCATCCCGACGGCCTCCGGGTGGTGGCGCTGCTCATGACCGCGGTGAGCCTCCTCTCGCTCCCGGTCGTCTTCCTCTTCCCCTACGCGTTCAACCGGCTGGTGGACCACCTGGCGGTGCGGGCGACCGCGGGGCCGCGGGCGATCGTGGCCTTCCTCGCCCTGCTCTTCCTCGCCCCCCTCGTGCTGATCGCGCTATAAGGAGCCATGGACACGCTGGTCTACGTGGATCCGTCGCCCCGGGGCGGCTGGGCCCTCGGGATGGCCGCGCTCCTCCCCCCCGCCTACCGGGCCTCGGTGCGCCTCCTCGCGACCGCCGAGGACGTGGAAGCGCACCCCGAGCTCCTCGACTCCGCCCGGGCCCGGCTGGCGCCCCCGCCGGTGGACGCGGTGGTCCTCCCCGGTCCGGCCGAGCGGGCGGTCGTCGCGGAGGCCAACGCCCGGCGCTACGGCCTGGTAGTGGTCCCCCCGGCCGGCCGGGGGGCGATCGCCCGGATGCTCAAGGGCTCCCGGGTGGCCACGGTGGTCAAGAGCGTCCGCGCCCCCGTGCTCGTGGCCCGGCGGCCTCCCGACCGCCTGAGCCGGCTCCTCGCCGCGGTGTCGCGGGGCCGCTCCCTGCCCGCGGTAGCCGCGACCGCCCGCGACCTCGCGGCCGGGCTGGGGGCGGAGCTGCGGTTCATCCACGTGGCCTCCCAGGTGGCGATCCCCTTCCACCCCGAGGGCCACCACGGCGGCGCCCCCGCCGCGGGGAGCGTGCCCTCTTCAGAGGCGCTCACGGCCGACGAGACGATCCGCCGGGCCCTCGGAGCCGCCGGACTGTCCCCCGAACTGCTGAAGGTCCGGGAGGGCCTCGTGGTGGACGAGGTGCTCGAGGAGTTCGAGCTGGGCGCCCACCACCTCCTCGTCCTGGGGACGCGGGGGGAGCCCGCCGGCCCGTCCTGGGGACGGGAGGACGTGACCGAGCGCATCCTCCTCCGCTGCCCGGGCTCCACCCTGATCGTGCCCCCGCCCTGACCGTCATGCGGATCTCGCAACGCGGGCTCTATGCCCTGAAGGCCCTCATCCACCTCGCGGAGTCGTTCGACCGCGGCCTCGTGAAGATCCACGAGATCGCCGAGGCGGAGGCGATCCCCGAGAAGTTCCTGGAGGGGATCCTCGTGACCCTCAAGAACGCCCGGCTCGTCGCGAGCCAGCGCGGCCGCGAGGGCGGCTACCGCCTGCGCCGGCCCCCCCGGGAGATCCTGGTGGGGGAGGTGGTCCGGATGATGGACGGGCCCCTCGCCCCGTTCGGCGACGCGGCCGAGCTCCAGCACCGCGTCCGCACCGAGACGCTCCATCCCGGCCTCTTCCACCTGTTCCTCGAGGTCAGGAACGCCGCCGCGAAGATCCTCGACCACACGAGCCTGGCCGACCTCCTTTCCCGGGACCGCCGGGTCCTCGCCGCCCGGGCCCGCGCCTCGTCCTGAGGCCCCCTCCTCCGGCCCCTCCGTCGCACAAAGACCGCCAACTTAGTAGACTTTAGTCCTCCCCGGTGCCTCCCTGTGGGGAAAAGCCTCGCGGGCCTCGCCTGGGGCTTCGGGATCTTGACAGGCGATCTCTTTGTGATGTATTCCTACCAAGTCAGTAGGCATATGTCATAATCCACGATGGAGCGAGAGACGGCGGTGGGCGAGGTGCTGGAGGCCCTGCGGGGACTGCCCCCGCCCACCCCAAGACGGGAGGCGGAACCAGGAACGAAACGGTCGGGCCGACCGTCCTTCGTCCCGCCCCTCGCCCTCCTGGCCGCCCTCACTGTCCCCCTGGGAGCCCAGGAGCTGCTCAACGTGTCCTACGACCCCACCCGCGAGCTGTACCAGGAGTTCAACGCGGCGTTCGCCCGGCAGTACAAGGCGAAGACCGGCAAGGAGGTGACCATCCAGCAGTCGCACGGCGGCGCGGCCAAACAGGCCCGGGCGGTGATCGACGGCCTCGAGGCCGACGTCCTGACCCTCGCCCTCGCCTTCGACATCGACGCGGTGGCCGAGGCGGGCCTCCTGCCCAAGGACTGGCAGAAGCGCCTGCCCAACAACAGCTCCCCCTATACCTCGACCATCGTCTTCCTCGTGCGCAAGGGCAACCCGAAAGGCATCAAGGACTGGAACGACCTCGTGAAGCCGGGCATCCAGGTCATCACCCCCAACCCCAAGACCTCCGGGGGCGCGCGCTGGAACTACCTGGCCGCCTGGGCCTACGCGCTGAAGCAGCCGGGGGGCGACGAGACCCGGGCGAAGGCGTTCGTGACCGCGCTCTTCCGGAACGTGCCCGTCCTCGACTCGGGCGCCCGCGGCTCCACGACCACCTTCGTGCAGCGCGGCATCGGCGACGTCCTGCTCGCCTGGGAGAACGAGGCCTTCCTCTCCATCAAGGAGCTGGGCCCCGACAAGGTCGACATCGTGGTGCCCTCCCTCAGCATCCTCGCCGAGCCGCCGGTCACGGTGGTCGACACGGTCGTGGACAGGAAGGGGACGCGGGCGGTGGCCCAGGCCTACCTCGAGTTCCTCTACACCCCCGAGGGCCAGGAGCTCGCGGCCAAGCACTACTACCGTCCCCGACTGGAGGCGGTGGCGAAGAAGCACGCGGCCACCCCAAGGTCAGCCTGATCACCATCGACGACGTCTTCGGCGGGTGGCAGGCGGCCCAGAAGACCCACTTCGCCGACGGCGGGCTGTTCGACCAGATGTACCAGCCGAGATAGGGCCACGGGCGGCGGGCCCGCGGCCCGCCGCCCTTCACCCGGGAGAGCGAGAACCCCGATGCAGCTCCGCAAGCGCCACAGCGTCCTGCCCGGCTTCGGCCTGGCCATGGGCTTCACCCTGCTCTACCTGTCCCTGGTCGTCCTCGTCCCCCTCTCCACCCTCTTCTGGAAGAGCGCGGGCCTCGGCTTCGCGGGCTTCTGGGAGGCCGTCACCGCGCCCCGGGTGGTCGCCTCCTACAAACTGACCTTCGGGGCGTCGCTGGTGGCCGCCGCCGTCAACGGCGTCTTCGGCCTCGTGGTCACCTGGGTCCTCGTGCGCTACCGATTCCCGGGGCGGCGCCTGATGGACGCCCTCGTGGACTTCCCGTTCGCCCTCCCCACCGCGGTCGCCGGCATCACCCTCACCACCCTCTACGCCCCGAACGGCTGGCTGGGCGCCCCCCTGGAGAGGCTGGGGATCAAGGTCGCCTTCACTCCCCTGGGGATCGTGGTGGCCCTGACCTTCATCGGGCTTCCCTTCGTGGTGCGGACCCTCCAGCCCGTGCTCGAGAGCCTGGACCCCGAGGTCGAGGAGGCCGCGGCCACCCTGGGGGCGAACCGGCTCCAGACGATCCTCCGGGTGGTCTTCCCCGCGCTCTTCCCCGCCTGGATCACCGGCTTCGCCCTCGCCTTCGCCCGCGCGCTGGGAGAGTACGGCAGCGTCGTCTTCATCGCCGGCAACATGCCCATGAAGACGGAGATCACGCCCCTCCTCATCATCACCAAGCTGGAGCAGTACGACTACGCGGGGGCCACCGCCATCGCCGCGGTCACCCTCGTGGCGTCGTTCGTCCTCCTCCTCGCGATCAACCGCCTCCAGTCGCGGAGCGCGCGGCTCGGGACCGCGGAGTAGCCATGGCCACCACCGCCCTCCTCCGCCCCCGCGCCGTCGTGGCCGCCCGCGCCACCACCGAGCCCGTCCTCGTGAAGGCGCTCCTCGTCGCGGCCGCGGTCTCTTTCCTCCTCCTCTTCCTCGTGGTCCCCCTCGTCGCCGTCTTCGTCCAGGCCTTCGAGAAGGGATGGGCGGCCTACCTGGCCGCCCTCGGCGAACCCATGGCCCTCTCCGCGCTGAAGCTCACCCTCCTCACCGCGGGGGTGGCGGTGCCCCTCAACCTCCTCTTCGGGGTGGCCGCCGCCTGGACGCGGAAGGCGCCCGCGTCAGCATGCTGCGCGATCGACTCTGGCAGCGGTTGGAGGAGCGGATTCCCGGGCTCGCCCTGAACGGACACGCTGGCCCGCGCATGGGAAGCCTCGCTCGCCCCGGCGCACCCGATCAGCGTCCGCTTGGACGACGGAGCGGACCTGACCCGTCCGATCGTCGATCGTGGTCCAGCGGCCCTCCGGCGAAGCGTCGGACGCGAGCGCCTGATGAGCCGATCCCACGATCAGGAGCAGGCAGAGGCCAACCCGGGCGGCTTCGTCCGGGCCAATCACGCGCGCACATCGCGGCGCCGTCACGGCGTCATGAGCAGCCGCGTAGTCGTCACGGCTCGTGCCCATCCACTCATCCCAGAGGCTGAAGTAGAGGCCGTAGTTCCCCTTCCCAAAGCGGTGATGGAGATCGTGGTGCGTAGGTGTGAGGTGCCAGCGAGTCAGAGGGTGGCGGGCGAAGCCGGCCGGCGAGATCTCGAACCCGAGGTGCCCGACGACGTTGCGGACGATCATGTAGGCAAGGAACAGCATCAGGGCGAGCGGGTGCATGGGCAGCGCGAACACGATCACCAGGTAGATCCCCGACTGGATCACGGCCTCCAGCGGATGGAAGGCATACGCCGCCCATGGCGTGGGGCTCGTCGAGCGGTGATGCACGTGATGGGCGAGATGGAAGAGCGGCCGCCAATGCAGGAGGCGATGCGTCCAGTAGAAGTACGCGTCGTGCGCCAGGATCGCGACGAGGATGCTCGCCCAGAAGTAGGCTCCCCCGCGCTCCGTCACGTCCTTGTAGATGCGTGTCAGGCCGGCTTGCTGAGCATAGACGAGGCAGAGCCCTATCGCCGAGAAGATGACGACCGTGCTCAAGGAGTAGGCGACCTCCGAAACGATCCGGCGACGCTCGGGGTCGGCGGACTGCAGGCGGCGGCCACGGATCCATTTCGGCCGCCACATCCAGAACAGGGCGTAGAAAGGCGCCGCCGTCACGAAGTAGCGGAGGAAGTCCACCGCCAGCACCTTGCGCCAGGTATCGAGGACCGGACCCACGTCCATGTCGTCACCTCCAGGTGCCGAATGTCGGCGGGAGGTGCCGGAGCGTCTAGCTTCCCTTCGAGGGCGCCTCGCCGATTCCGGAATCGGCGAGTAATGCCTGTTCCAGGGCGGCTCTGCGGTACTCCGTGGGGGTCTGGCCCACCATTTCCTTGAACGCCCGGTTGAAGGGTCCCAGGGATGAATATCCCAGCCGGTACGCGAGCTCGGCAACGCCGAGCTGCCTCTGAGCCGCGTCGGCAAGGACCTTGCGCGCCTCCCGCACCCGGTAGTGGTTCAGGAAGGCGCCGAAGTTGCGGAACCCGAGCCGGGCGTTGATGAGCTGCCGAACCTTGTACTCGTGCTCCCCCAGGCGATCCGCCAAGGCGCCGATCGTCAGTCCCTCGGCCTCGTAGACGTGTTCCTCTTCGATCAGCCGTTCGAGCCTTCGCTCGAGCACGGTCGGAGGGTCGGCGGCCGGGCTCTGCCGTTTCGCGGCCCGGACGAGGTCGGGTTCCACTCGCAGGACCATCATCGAGATCGCGCCGACCAGCAGCAACAGCCCGATATCGTTGGCGGCACCGAGCAGCCCGTCCGCCCGGGATCCGCGCGTCAGCGTCGCCTCGGCGATCAGCACGAGGAGGGCGTAGACGCCCGTCCCGAGCACGACGACGAAACGCAGGCGCAAGCGCGACAAGAGCAAGTCGGAGCTGGCCCCGGTATGGATGCGGCGGAGCCCGTCCACGACGACGACCATCGCAATTGCCGCCGCGGCCCACGGCCACGACACGACGAGGGCGCGCACTCCGAGCAATCCAAGGAGGGAGATGACGTGAATGGGCCTCGGCAGGAAGGAGTCATCGAAGTACAGGCGGGCGGTCAGCCAGAAGGCGAAGGGAACCGCGAAGGCCCCGACCCCGGCGATCCGCTGCACAACTTCGGGTACGGCCGGCTGCAGCAGGGCGGGCAGCACCAGGTAGCACACCACGCAGGCCACCAGCAGGGACGACGCCGCCGTGACGCGAGACCGCCGGTGGTCGCGCAGCAGAAGACCGGCGACCAACAGGAGCTGGCCTGCCGCGGCGAGCCGAAGAGCATCGGTGATCGTGACCGACATCCGCCTATGATACCGGGCGCAACCAAGCCGAGAGGACCTGTCCACGGACCTGATCCGCATTCGTGAGTACCCGACGCATCCGGCGCTCGCGCCCTAGGTCAGGTGCCTCTGGTCCCTGGAGAGCGACCGCCCCATCCACGACCACTTCGATCGCCGATTCGACGAGCCGGCGGCGCTTGGCTGGTGACGCCGTCCACGAGCTGGGCCGCCTCCTCTCCGAGGGCACCTGGAACCCACGACCACCCGATCACCTTCGAGACGGCCGCCCGCTTCGGCCTCTCCGTGCGGAGCGACATTGCGCCGGAATTCATGGGCCCGATGGGCCCCTATCCCCAGCCGGTTCGCGGCCAGCCCACGGTGGAGTACCTCCGGGAGCCCCGTCGCGTGGGACCCGACCGCGGGCCCCGCTGACCCTCCGGCGACCGGCGCCCGCCGCCTGACACTCGGGTTCCCGCGCGGTAGACTGGTGGCTCATCGTTCGGAGGCAAGACCATGTCGTCCCAGATCGTCACCAACTTCATGCGCCAGCAGGGCTTCCCGGAGGAGCCCGCGGACGCGTGCAACATGCGCTTCGAGGGGTTGTACTTCCAGCCCCGGATCATGTTCCTCCTCGTCATCCTGGGGATCCTGCTCCAGTCGGGGGCCTGGTTCCTCGTGCTGAGCGCGGTCCTCTGGTGGAACACCCTGGCGCCGGCCCTGAACCCCTTCGAGGCCGTCTACAACCGCTTCGTGGCTCCCCGGCGCGGGACCGGCCCCCTCACCCCGGCCCCGATGCCGAGGCGCTTCGCCCAGGGGATGGCCGCGGCGTTCCTCCTCGGGGCGGGGCTCGCCCTCCTCGCGGGCCAGCCGGTCGTCTCCTGGGTGCTGCAGGGCTTCCTGGTGGCGGCCTTCTCGGCGCTGCTCTTCGGCAAGTTCTGCATGGGAGCCTACGTCTACCATCTGCTCAAGGGCCGGATCGCCTTCGCCAACTCGACCCTGCCCTGGGCCCGCGGCTGACCGTGCGCGAGGCCGCGCCGAAGCGGCGGGAGGTGGTCCGCCTCGGCCTGGGGGCGCTCGCGGCCGCGGCCGTCCCCGCTCCCCTCCGCGCCGAGCTACCCGCTCCCCCGGTGGTGGGACGGGGGCACCGGGACGCGGCCGCCCGCCGTCGCCTCCTCTACGGCCTCCTCGGCGACCTGCCGGACCGGGCGCGGCCTTTCTCGGTGCGGAAGGTCTCGGAGGAGGAGCGGGACGGCTTCGTCCTCGAGACCCTCGCCCTCGACCTCAACGGCTTCGAGCCGGTCCCCGCCTTCCTCGCCCGGCCGAAGGCCCTCGCCGGGCGCGCCCCCGCGGTCCTCTACAACCACTCCCACGGGGGCGGCTACGCCATCGGCAAGCGGGAGCTCCTCGACGGCCGGAGCTATCTCCACGGGCCCTACGCGAAGCCGCTCACCGACGCCGGCTACGTGGTCCTCGCGATCGACCACTGGGTCTTCGGCGAGCGCAGCCACACCACCGAGGCCGACGCCTTCAAGGCGATGCTCTGGCAGGGGCGGCTGCTGTGGGGGATGATGGTCTACGACAGCCTGCGGGCCCTCGACTACCTCGCCTCCCGCCCCGACGTCGACCCCGCCCGCGTCGCCACCCTCGGCATG
>Ga0268386_10001590_pt1 | contig 15631 bp, 8 predicted proteins | sample RVTome_15_FD_200260 | JGI IMG/M metagenome (GOLD analysis project Ga0268386, IMG submission 200260) | Soil microbial communities from uranium-contaminated site in the Upper Colorado River Basin, Wyoming, United States - RVT150D86... ...
GTTTACACCACCGCTCGCGACCTCGCGCGCTTCGGCCTGCTGCTCGCCAATGACGGAGTATGGGACGGCGAGCGCCTGCTTCCCGAAGGCTGGGTAGAGTTCTCGACGTCGCCGGCTCCCGCCAAGCTCGTCGAGCAGGGAGAGCGCGGCTATGGCGCGCAGTTCTGGCTGCTTGACTCGGCACCCGGGATCCCCGAAAGCACGTACACGACCGCGGGCAACAAAGGCCAATACATCACAATCGTGCCCATGCACGATCTGGTCATCGTCCGCACGGGTGTCGATCCGCTGGGCGCCCCATGGGAACACGAGCGCTTCGTTGCGGAGGTTATTTCGCGGTTGGACCGGACGAACTGATTGAGGCCGGCGCAGCGGCGTCGGGCAACGCTCTCCGTGAGTTTAACGACGCGGCGACCAGCATCGCGGGCACGGTGACGAGCAGCGCAATGGCCGCCGTGACGCCAGGATTCGCAAACGTGAGCCCGGAATCCGGAAGGAAAGAATCGCCGCCGAAGTACAGGACGAAATGGATGGCGAGCGCGAGCGCAGAGGCCGGCCATGCCAGCGCGACAGGCGCGCGCTTATACAACACCCCCAGTAACAGGGGCGGCGCCGCCGACACCGCAAGCCCGTAAACGCCCACCTGCCCGAACACGCCGAGTAGCTCGGGTGGATTCAGGTTGATGAGGAATGCGGCGACGGCGATGAGGACCAGCACGACGTGACTCGACTTGAGAGCGAGCGCCATCCGGGCCTGGTGCGTATCGTTACCACCGTCGAACACATTCAGGACCAGGTCGTTCGCGGTGATCGTGGAGATAGCCACGAGCAAACCGTCCAGTGTCGACATCGCGGCCGCGAGAAGCACGACACTGATGATAGTGAATGCCCACTCGGGAAAGACTGCTTTGAGAAAGACGGTCATTACCAGGTCCTGCCGGAACACGTTCGTCGCCGGATCGACCAGCGCCTCCGGCGCTACGACAAAATGCGCGAAAAATCCGGCCGTGCCGAGCAGGAAGAACAGAGCGAACACGATCGTGAAGATGAACAGGTAGCGCCGTACGTCATGGTCCGTTTTGACATAGAGCGCTTTGGTAAGGATGTGCGGCTGGCAGGTGAGAACCGCGCCGACAAGAAAGCCCGATACGTAGATGGAAAACACGTCGTTGAACAGGCGTCCTTCACTGTTCACAGGCTTTATGAGATTCGGGTCTACTTCCTTCAGCCTCTCGATGATGGAGCCCGGTTCGACGAGTGCAATCTGCACGCAGGCGCCCAGGATCAGGATCGTTACACCGATCATGAGCGATCCCTGCAGCATGTTAGTCAGCACGTGCGCATACGTGCCCCCGATGAACACGTAGCCGGTGACGAATACCAGCGCGATCGCCAGCGCGGCAACATTCGTGATCCCGAGCAGCGACTGCATGACGATGGAAATACCGCCAACGAGCAGCACAACGAACGCAAACAACAGCAGGTTGAGCAGGGCGAAATAAAGCGCGAACGGACGCGATTGGTAGCGCTTGCCGATCCAGTCCGGAATGGTCAGGGCCTTGTTGTGCTCGCCGATGCGACGGAAGCGGAATGACAACACGTAGAGCATCACGACGAAGCCGATGCCCGTTCCTATGACCATGTGAAACCAGGCCGAGAAACCGTCTACATAGACGAATCCCGGATTGATGATAAACGTGGCGGCGGACGCAGTGCTCGCCGCCAGCGTAATCCCGACGACAAGCGGACTCAGATCGTGGTTGCCGATGGCGAAACTGCTGAAGCCCGTGGTGCGGCGATGGCCGAGCCAGCCGAGCCACGCCGTGCCGGCCAGGTACACCAGGAACAGAGCCCACGCCATCATGGGACCATCATCACGCCAGCCTGGACGTGATGCATCTCAGGTCGAACCATCGATGAGAGAGTCGATCATTGCACGTATGGCAATCATCTGCGGACCCGTTTTCGTGGCGTAGTCCTCTCCCGTGTACCCCCACCAGTCCCAGCAACCCAGCGGATTGACGGGCGAGAGCTTGCTGCTTTCCGCCTGCGGATAAAGCACGAGCAGCCGGTTCGTTTCCGCCCATCGGTTGTAGCCTGCCCCGGTTACGAAGGCATCCCCGACGTACCGGTCGGACTGTGCGCAGCCGTGAAAGGCGACGTGCAAGCCGCACTCGGCACCGCTCCTGCATTCCTCGGGCGCATAAAGCCATCCCTGCTCCGTGAGTTCGGCATCCTCGAACGCTGCCTGGCTGACCGGCAGGAGTTCGGCAACCGCGTCGGCCGGCGGATTCAACGGTCCGTACAGTTGCTTCAGCAATTCGCCGGCGGCGTCGTAGTCGCAGGCATTCAGGAACGGCGCGGCGAATGTGTCGCAGGGATGTCCTTCGGACAGCGTCGGCATGCCATGGACAACGTTCACATCCGTGACCAGGACGAGCTGTGCGGAATCCAGGAACTGCCGGTAGAAATCTCCGGTTGCCAGCGATACCGACCGGTCTACCGTTTCGTCGGCGGCCCCGTGGAAGATCCACACGCGATCATCGCGGAGATTGTCGCTGTCATCGATAGCTCCGCTCTCGACAAGCTCGTAAATCCGTGCAGTAATCCCGGCGATTCCGACATCGCCGCCCTTCACGCACGGTCCGAGTGCACGGCTCATGGAGCCGCCGGCGCACTGGTAGGGTCCGCCTGCCAGCAGGCCTGCGCCGCTGAACAACCCGGAATAGGCCACATGCAGCTGGCCGGCCATGTAGGCGCCGGAGGAAATGCCGGAGACCGTGATTCGATCAGGGTCGATGCGAAACGACTTTTCTGCCTCGACAGAAGCCGTCGGCTCCGGTGGCGCCGGCTCATCGCATCCCCAAAGCAGCGAAAGCACCGGGATTATGAGAATCGTTCGCGGCAAAGAATGCATTACAGACTCCGGAGAAAGGTGTCGATGGCGGAAATGGCGGCCGGCTCGTTGAGCAGCGGCACGTGGCCGCGGTTCGGGACAGTAACAGCGATCAGGTTCGGATTGCGCTCTTGCATGCGCGAAAGCGTCGCTTCGGAGAGGATGTCCGACATTGCGCCGCGCAGCACCAGGAGCGACGTCTCGCGCAGCGCGTCGAACGCCTGCCAGGGATCTACCGTCTGTGGGCCGACGGTTCGGACGGCTTCCCCGATGTTGGGATCGATGTCGAGCCGCGGCGTGCCATTGTCGCCCTCGCGGTAAGCTCGCCGGGCCATCCGTCGCCAGTCGTCGTTAGTCAGCCCCGGAAGCGTCGCCCCGTAGATTTCGCGAGTCTGTGCGATCGCTTCATCCCAGTTCGCGACCGGCGGCAGCCGTCCGGTGTATTTCTCGATTCGCGCGAGCCCCTCGGGCGCAATTTCCGGTCCGACGTCGTTCAGCACCGCACCGTGAAGCCGCTTCGGGTTCAGCAAGGCAATTGCCATCGCTATGAGACCGCCCAGCGACGTGCCGATGACGACCGTCCGTTCTATCCCGAGCAGGTCCAGAAGCCTCAATACATCCTTCACGTAGGTGCCGGGATGGTAGTTCCGCCAATCGGGATCGTGCTGTGAAAGTCCGCGGCCGCGAAGGTCCGGCGTGAGCACGCGCCGTCTTTCGCTCAGGTGACGAGCAAGGTCTTCAAAGTCGCGGCTGTTCCGCGTCAGGCCCGGCAGGCAAATGACGGGGGTGCCAACCTTCGCCGGAGAGAAGTCGCGATAGAAAAGCCTGAGGCCGTCATGGCTTTGATAAAAACGGGCTGTATCGCTGCTAGCCATGTCGTTGCCGCTCGCGACGTTCAAAACTCCAGCGACTCGTAGCGGCTTCGCAATTCGCGTTTCAGAACCTTGCCGTTCGGGTTCCTCGGCAGCGCGTCCACGACGATCGTTGCCGCCAGACGCTGTTGCCTGCCGAGCCTGCTGTTTGCCCAGGTCGTGAATTCTTCGCTGTCGAGTCGAGCCCCCGCTTGCGGCACTACGATCGCGACTGGTGTCTCTCCCCACTTGCGGCTCGGGAGCCCGATTACCGCCGTCTCGCTGACTGCGGTGTGCAGAACGAGCACGGCCTCGATGTCCGCCGGATAGACGTTCTGCCCGCCGGAGATGATCATGTCTTTCTTCCGGTCGACGAGATACAGAAAGCCTTCGCTGTCCAGACGGCCGATGTCTCCCGTCCGCAGCCACCTCCGGCCCGAAGGATCTTTCCAGGTGGCGTCTTCGGTCGCCTTCGGATTGTTGTGGTATCCGTTCATCATGAGACGGCTGATGCCGACGATTTCGCCGGGCTCTCCGTGGGACAGCTCGCTGCCGTCGGTACCGATGATGCGGATATCCTGTCCGGGGCAGGGTCGCCCGACGGATGCGATTTTTTCGGGCACGTCCTCAGGCGGCAGTATGGTCACCAGCCCTTCGGTCAGACCGTACAGTTCGATCAGTTGCCCGGGGATGCGTTCGGTGATGGCGCGTTTCATTTGCACGCTGAGTGGCGAGCCGCAGCACATGTAGGCGTGGAGCGAGGATAGATCGTAGTCGTCGAATCGCTCGTACTCGAGCAGGCGCTGATATTGCACCGGGACCATCGCAAAATGCGTGACCCCTTCCTTCTCGATCACCTGCAGGCAGTCCTGCTGCTCGAAACGGGAGCGGATGACGAGCGTGCCGCCGGCCAGAATGGTCGACAGCATCGCCACCCATGTGATGTTGGAATACATGCCGAGCGTGACCAGCGTCCGCGCGCCCGAGTGATAGCGGAGTGAGATGCACATGTCGGCTGCCCAGCCCATGCGGCAGGCATGACTGTGCACGATACCCTTCGGCAGGCCCGTGGTGCCGGAACTGTAGATGATGTTGCAGCTGTCGCTTCCGCGAATCTCGACGCCGGGAGGTTCCGCGGAGGCGCTGTCACGAAGGTCGGCAAATCTCTGCCAGGTTCCATTCCGCGCCTGCGGCGCGTCGACGTCGAACAGGCGAAGCGCAAGGTCGTCCGCGAGATCGGCAGGAAGTCCTTTCCTCACACTTTCGATCCTGGCGACGTGTTCGTCGGAGGCGATCACCGCCCTCGCGTTGCTGTCGACAATCATCTTCAGCACGGCCTCGTCCGCGATGGACACATTGAGGGGCACGACAGTCAGGCCGGCGCACGCAGTGCCGAAAATAGCCTCTGCCATTTCGCGGCTGTTCGACATCAGGAGGACGACCCGATCGCCGTGCTCGAGCCCGCTGCCGAGCAGGCCGTTCACCACGCGGTTCACTGAAAGCCCGAACTCCGACCAGGTGACCGTCCGGCCATCGGCTACGATGGCGGGCTTGTCCGGCAACCAGCGGCTGTTGAGGGAGATAACCTCCGGCAGCAACGCCTGCGAGGGTGAAAACCATGCCATGCACTTGCTCCGGACCCGGAGATTTACTCCGGCGAACGCGTCGGTGCGCTCGCCGCCGCTTTGAATTCAACGAACGTTCAATCCTATTTGAGCGGTCGTTGAAATACAACTGTATGATAGTCGCGGGTCGGCCGCAGTGCCGGGTGCAGGGCAACGGGAGATCGCAGTGCGGGAGCCGCAGGTCAGAAAGCAAGGCAGCGAGAGCGGCAGGGAAAAAGCCCATCCGACGGGTGAGCGCATCCTGGACGCCGCGGAGGCACTGTTCGCGCGCGACGGCTTCGCGGCCGTCACCGTCCGGCAGATCATGCGCAAGGCGGAGGCCGATGTCTCCCTCGCCTATTATCATTTCAAGTCGAAGCGGGATCTCTTTGACGCGGTGATGTTGCGGCGCGCGGAACATCTGAATCGCATCCGCCTGGAGGCGCTGCAGGCCGTCGAACAACGGCATCCTGACGATCTTCCGACCGTCGAGGAGATCATTCAGGCGTTTCTGCACCCGTTGCTCGACCTGCTCGAATCGGACCACGAGGAGTGGCGTGCCTACTTCGCGCTGGTAGCGCAGGTGAACAACTCGTCCGAGTGGGGTGGCGAATGCATGACGCGCTATTTCGATCCGCTGGTGGCCCGTTTCATCGAAGCCCTGAAGAAGGCGATGCCGGAATCCGAGGATGTCGATCTTTACTGGAGCTACCAGTTTCTTTCCGGTGCACTCACGCTGACCTTTGCAGAGACAGGCCGCATCGACAATCTTTCAGGCGGCCTGTGCCGTTCGACCGACATGGCCGCTATCAAGGCGCGCATGTCGCGGTTCATTGCCGCCGGCTTCGAGCACGTATGCCTCAATCCTGGTACGGCGAAGGCCGGCTAACGAGGCTGGAGAGGCCCGTGCGCTTCGGCCCCATCCCACTCCCCGGCACGGCTTTCCAACTGATTTCAAGCTCTTGCGCGCCACTGCCGGCGGCCCTTGCTGGCGCCCTTGTTATCCAACGAACGTTGAACTAACATCCCTTCAGCGTTCGTTGAACCGAGCCGGCCCACCTCCCGTGGCGCCTGACAGGGGGAATCACCATGCAAGCATTGTCCGACCTTCGCGGCGTTGTCGCCGGAACTTTAGTCGCAGCCTTTCTGATTGGCATCGGTTCTCAGGATGCCACGGCACAGGCTGCCGGCGCCTCGGCAATCGAAGAGATCACGGTGACGGCAAGACGCCGCGAGGAATCGCTGCAGGACGTACCCATCGCAGTTACCGCGTTCACAGGCGAGGCTCTCGACATGCAAGGCGCAGTCGACATCACCGAGCTGCAGAAGAATACGCCGAACCTTACGCTGCAGGTTGCCCGGGGCTCCAACTCGACCGTGATTGCTTTCATCCGCGGCATCGGCCAGCAGGACCCGCTGTGGGGGTTCGATCCGGGCGTCGGGCTTTATGTCGACGACGTTTATATCGCGCGTCCCCAGGGCGCGGTGCTGGACATCTTCGATGTCGAGCGCATCGAAGTGCTGAGAGGACCGCAAGGGACCTTGTACGGCCGCAACACCATAGGCGGCGCCGTGAAGTACGTGACTCAGCGCATCGGGAATGAGAAGCGACTATCGGTTCGAGGATCGCTCGGCACGGAAAGCCAGGCAGACTTCGTGCTGAGCGGCTCGACCGCCGTAAGTGACACGTTGTCAGTCGGGGCCGCCGTTGCGACCTACAATCGCGATGGTTACGGCACGAACGTGACAACCGGGGCCGATCAATACGACAAGGAAGTGCTGGCGGGCCGCTTGAGCGTCGAGTTCACTCCGCGCGACGATCTGTTTTTCCGCCTGACCGCGGATCGTACCGACGACGATTCCAGCCCAAAGCATGGCTACCGAATCATCGCGCCCTCCGGCGACACGATCTATGACACGTTTGCTGGCATCGGCGACGACAACTCCGTATGGACCAAGGGCGTCTCGCTGCTCGCGGAATGGAATCTCAGCGAAAGTATTACGTTGAAATCGATCAGCGCCTGGCGCGAAGGCCGCACGGACACCCTGATCGACTTTGACGGACTGCCGGACCCGCTGCTCGATGTCCCTGCCTACTATGCGGACGACCAGTTCTCCCAGGAACTGCAGATTCTCTATACCGGGGAGCGCTGGCAGGCAGTCGGCGGCTTCTACTACATGGATGGAAGCGCCGAAGGCGCATTCGATACCGTGATCGGCGCGGTCGGACTGACGATCTTTACCGGCGGCACCGTCGACACGGAAAGCATCGCGGCCTTCGCCGACGTGAGTTATGACCTCACCGATCAACTGGCATTGTCCGTTGGCGGTCGCTGGACGCGTGACGAGAAGACCGCGGACCAGCTGCGCCAGAACTATCTCGGGATCCGTAGCCCGTTGTTCGGTAACGATAGCGCGGTCCCTTTCGGACCGCCAAATACCGACTACACGAACAGCCGTGACTTCGACGAGTTCACGCCGCGCATCAGTCTTTCCTACGAGGTGTCGCCGCAGCTGACTACGTACGCGTCTTACAGTCGCGGCTTCAAGTCCGGCGGCTTCGATATGCGAGGCGATGCGCTTGCCTATCCCGATACCGTTCTCGGCTATGAGCCGGAGATCGTCGACAGCCTCGAACTCGGGCTCAAGGGAACGGTGGCAGAACGCCTGACGTTCGCAACTGCGTTCTTCCGTTCGGACTACGAAGACCAGCAGATCACTTCGCAGTTCCTCATTCCGCCCTCGACGGTCGTGAGCTTCGTCGACAACGCAGGCTCGAGCGAGTTGTGGGGCTGGGAGTTCGAGGGAACCGCGTCGTTCACCGATGCGATTGCGGCTCGCCTGAGCCTTGGTTACATCGACGCACAGTTCAACGAATTCGTTACATTCAATCCTGCGACAGGGCAGAGAGAGAACCTGGCGGACGAGCGGAAGTTCCAGAACACGCCGGAATGGACCGGTTCCGTCGCGCTCGACTTCCGCTTTCCCCTTGCTGCCGGCGGCACTATCGCCTTCATTCCCGCGGCTTCCTACCGCGGTGACTCCCAGATGTTCGAGTTTGCAACGCCGATGCTCGACCAGCCTTCCTACTGGCTGTACGACTCGAGCCTGGTGTGGACGTCGGAGAGCGAGCGTTATCGGCTCGGACTGCATGGCAAGAATCTGGGCGACGAGGAATACCGCGTTGGCGGCTACAACTTCAATTCGCCGCTGACGGGAAATGCCCTGATCGGCTTTTATGGTCCGCCGCGTACCTGGACAGCAACGTTCGAGGTCAGCTTCTTCTAAAAGCTTGGCTCTAAGGAACTGGTAACGGGGCGAAGTGCGGGTTGCGTTTCTCCCTTTTTTTGCCGAGGTCATTTCGGTCCCCGACCCAGGCGCGCCTCTTTCGTGATTGCGGAAATCCCAGGCCGGTAATGCCTCCTGCCCCGGGTTCCCTAGAACGATTTGTCATAAGCGGCCAGCAAGCTGCTGTAGCATATTCGCCACGGAAGTCGCGTTCGCTGTCCCTAAATTGCTGAAATTACTGGAACCCCACTCAGGTTCTCCATGATTTTTCGATGTTTGTGCGCCGATTGCGCTGCTGAGAAACCCGGCGCACCCGTTGCCGCGCCCGGCCGCCGATTGTAGCCTTGTAACCACACCAGGCCGTTCCCGGCCTTACAGTCCAGGGTCTGTCTGACCCGCCGGTGCAACGACCTACCCCGACCGACTCCGGTCGAGACTCAACTACCTTGCGCAGGGTTCAACCCCGCGACTTCGCTTAAGGGAGAACATCCATGAAGAGGAATAATTTGATACGTCATGCGGTGCGGCGCGCGTTGTGTGTGGGTGCGCTCGCAACCGCCGCGAGTTACACGCCTGACGCCCTCGCCCAACAGGAACCGGCCGACGAACCACTGGAAGAAATTACCGTCACGGGAACACGAATCGCCCGGCAGGACTACCAGTCCGCGAGCCCGATCTCGACGGTCGACGCCGACCTCTTCCAGCAGACCGGTTCTCCGACGATTGAAACGACATTGAATGCGCTGCCGCAGTTCGTGCCGGCTATCACCACGACCTCGAACAACCCGTCGAATGGTGGCCAGGCAAACGTCGCGCTGCGCGGACTCGACACGACACGCACCCTCGTGCTGCTGGATGGGCGGCGCATCGTTCCGTCGAATGCAACGGGCGTGGTGGACCTGAACCTGATACCGGCGTCGATCATCGAAAACGTGGAAGTCATCACGGGTGGTGCGTCGGCGGTTTACGGCTCCGACGCAATTGCGGGCGTCGTCAATATCAAGACGCGCGACTTCGTCGGCCTGGAACTCACCACGAACTACGGCCTCACGTCGGAAGACGACGGGCAGACGATCGATGTCGGAATTACGGGTGGCCTGGAATCGGCCGATGGCCGCGGCTATGCATTCGGCACGATAAACTGGGCGGACCGCGAAGAGATCCTGCAGGGAGACCGGCCGTTCTCCGAGGTGGCCCTCGACTGGGACGGCGACAGCTTCGAGCCGGTTGGCTCGAGCACGATCCGGCAGGGCCGGTGGGCTGCGATCTCGAGCAACCTGCCGTCGCAAACGGCGCTGGATGCGTACTTTGCGGCGCAGGACCCGACCTATGTTCCCGGGACCGCTGAGCCCGGCCACAATTTCGGCTTCAACCCCGACGGTTCGCTGTTCGATACGGCACCCGTAGTAAACTTTACCGGCGATCCCAATGAACCGCTGCAGCCGGTGAACCCCGCGCAGTACACCTATAACTTCGCGCCACCGAACTACCTGCAGCTGCCGCTGGAGCGGACCTCGTTCTTCGGCAGGGCCGGTTTCAACCTGAGCGAGGACACCGAAATCTATACTCAGGTGATGTGGGCGGATTACCAGGCGGACCAGGCGCTGGCGCCGACGCCGATGACGGGCGTGTACGTGCGGCCGGATAACCCGAACATACCCGCCGACGTCGCTGCGTTGCTGGCGACGCGTCCCGATCCGACAGCGCCGTTTAACTTCGAGAAGCGGCTGGAGGAAGCCGGGCCCCGCATTGCCAGCAATAACTATGAGGTGGTGCAGGTTCTGGCGGGCATGACGGGTTCGGTTCCGTTCGCCTTTGCCGAAGACTGGAACTGGGACGTCTATGGCTCCTGGGGTAATGTGGAGAATGTGGAGCTGCAGCAGGGCAACGTGTCACGCACTGCACTGGAAGAGCTGACGTTGGCGGATGACCATGGCGCTTCACTGTGCGGCGAAGCGATCAACCCCTTCGGCATCAATTCAGTCCAGCCCGCCTGCGCGGAGTACATAACAAGGGGCGCCGTCAATAACACGACGGTGCGCCAGATCGTGGGCGAAGCGTTCGTGACCGGGCCGGCATTCGAAATGCCGGCGGGTGAAGTGCAGGTCGCGGCAGGTGTCATGTACAAGCAGGATGAAGTGGCGTTCCTGCCGGATCCGACCCTGACGGCGACCAGCACTGATCCCCTGTTCGGCAACGAGCGTACCGACATCGTCGGTTTCAACGCACAGGATGTCGTGCGTGGAGACACCAGCTCCAGGGAAATCTATGTCGAAACCAGCCTTCCGCTGCTCAGCGACATGCCGGCGATCCAGGCACTCGACCTGACGCTCGGCTATCGCTTCGCCGATCACTCGACCGCCGGCACCATGAGCTCCTACAAGGCGGAGGGCATCTGGGATATCACGGAGATGTTAACGGTCCGTGGCGGCTACCAGCGCGCGGTGCGGGCGCCGAACATCGACGAGTTGTTTACGCCGGCCACGATCAACTTCCCACCGGTGGGCCTTGGCGACCCCTGCTCGAACAACTTTAGTGATCCTGATGGCAACGTCGTGGGCGCACAGGACGATCCTGCTGCACGGGCCTTGTGCGCCGCGCAGGGAATACCGGAGGCCACCATCGATTCGTTCATCTTCAGCAATACGCAGTTCCAGGGACTTGCCGGCGGCAACCCGGACCTCTCGGAGGAAACCGCCGACACCTACACCCTCGGCCTGGTATTCCAGCCCGCCGACGGACCGCTGGACGGCCTGCAGGCATCGGTCGACTACTACAGCATCGAAATCGAGGATGCCATCAACGCGATCGATGCCGACGTCTTTGTGGAGCGTTGCTTCGACCGTCGCTTCAATCCGGAACTGTCGAACGACAACTTCTACTGCGCGTTCTTCGACCGCCTGCCGGGCACCAATACCATAACTAACGCGCTGGAGGTCGATACCAACATCGCTGCGTTCGAAGTCGAAGGAATCGACTTGCAGGTCGACTATTCGATGGACGCGGGCCCCGGCGAACTTCGTGGAAAATGGGTCTCCACCTACCTGATGAGCTGGAAGGACGCCACGGTCCAGGGTGAACCGCTGACGGAGAACGCCGGCACTGCGTCGAGCGGTTTCGACGCCCTGCCCGAGTGGAAGTGGATGGCATCGGTCGGCTATACCTGGGAGGGATTCGACGGCGATCTTCGCTGGAGGCACATCGACGAGATGACCGACTTTTCGTTCCCGACCTTCAATCTCGATGCGGTCGACTACCTCGATCTTACCTTCGGTTACACCTTCACAGATACTTTGGCGGGGTTGCGTTTGCGTGCAGGCGTCACCAATCTGACGGACGAGGATCCGGTCATCTATCCGTCGCAACAACAGGCGAACACCGATCCGTCAACTTACGACATACTGGGTCGTCGCTACTTCGTTTCTGCAACGTACACGATCGAGTGAATAAGACGGCACTACTGCAACGGCGGGCTCCGGCCCGCCGTTTTTTTGTCCGTGACCCGTCAGAGGAAGCATCAATCCGGCCCGGATAGACCTGATTTGCATATCCGGAGCAGTCGCCAACGGAACCAGTAAACCGCCGGCAAGTCCGATAACCACAAAACAACAGCCAGGCGGCTCCGTATGAACCTGACCGAACTGAGTGCGCGGCATTGGCCCTCCGTGGCCGTTGTCGTTGCAGTGACCGCTTTGTACGGCGCGATCTCCATTGCCACCCTGCCTATCCAGCTCCTGCCAACGATAGAAGAACCGCAGATCACCATCGCCAACTTCTGGCGCGCATCCGCGCCGGAAGAGATGGAGGCGAACATCATCGAGCCCCAGGAGGATGTTCTCAGGAATACGCCGGGCGTGACCGACCTGAGTTCCACCATCAGCCGGGGAGCCGGCTTCATCAACCTGACATTCGCGGCCGGCACTGACATCCAGGGCGCGAAGCTCGACGTGATCAACAACCTGAGCCAGGCCCCGCCCCGGCCCGTCGATGCCGAGGAACCGATAGTGTTCTCGGGCGGCGGGCCGCAGACGCCGGGGGTCGCTTCGCTGCTGGTCCGCGCGCTGCCTGACAACCCCGTGAAGGACATGTCGACGTACCAGGGCGTCATCGAGGAGTTCGTGCGACCGAGACTGGCACGCATACCCGGGGTGTCGCGGGTGGACCTGGCGGGCGAGCAGCCGCGCGAGGTCCACATCGTATTCGATTCCTTTCGCGCCGCCGCACTCGGCATTCAGGTGCGCGACGTCCTGTCTACCGTGTCCCGTGCGACCGATACGTCCGGCGGCTTCGCGGACGTCGGCCGCCGCCAGTACACAGTCCGATTCGTCGGCCAGTTCGAGCCGGCGCGGCTCAACGAGATCATTGTCGGATGGAGCAACGACAGGCCGATCTACCTGGCCGAGGTAGCGGACGTGCGTGTAGTACCGCGCCGCCCCGATGGCTTCACGTTGAGGAACGGTTACCCGGCGTACTACATCACCGTGCAGCGCGAGTACGACGCGAACACCGTTGCCATCCTGGATGAAGTGAACGCTGCCATCGCCGAACTGAACCTGGGTCCACTCGCGAATGCCGGCCTGGCGATCGACCTCAGTTTCGACGCGTCGGTTCACATCCGGCGTGCGGTCGAACTGGTGCGCGGCAACCTCGGACTGGGCATGTTGCTCGCGGTAGGGGTCCTGTATTTCCTGATGCGAAGCCGGCGTGCGACGCTCCTCGTCACGGCGACGGTGCCGCTTTCGATACTCGTTGCTTTTGTCGCCCTCTCGGTCTTCGGCAAGACGCTCAACGTGATCTCGCTGGCCGGCCTGGCCTTTTCAGTCGGCCTCGTGATGGACGCGGCGATCATCACGCTGGAGAACATCGTCCGCTGCAGGCAGGACGGGATGGACATGAACGCTGCGGCTTCGGTCGGGACGGGGCAGGTCACGGGGGCGTTGTTTGCGTCCACGATTACGAGCGTCGCGATTTTCATTCCCATCCTTTTCATGCAGGGCATGGAAGGACAGCTTTTCCAGGACCTCGCACTGACCCTCGCTGTTTCGGTGTCGGCCTCGTTCCTTGTTGCAATTACGGTGCTTCCGGTCGCGGCACGGTACTTGCTGCGCAAGGAACGAGCGGACCCCCTTGAACACTGGTGGGCGTGGTTAACGGCGCGAGTGATGCGCGTTACACGGTCCACCGCGTTGTGCGTAACGTGGACGATCGCACTGCTCGGCGGTTCTCTTCTTGTCGTGCTGCTCCTGACGCCGAAGGCAAACCTGCTGCCGCAGGCACCCTCGGATTCATTGCAAGCCTTCTTCAGCATGCCTCCCGGCGGAACGGTCGAACTCGTGGAGAAGGAAATCGCCGGAGCGATCGTCGAACGGCTTAAGCCCTATATGGAACATCAGCAGCAGCCCTGGATCCGGGGATACAACCTGTCCGCCTTCGGCACTTTCAACGCACTGTTCATATATCCGGACGATCCCGAGAGGATCGAGGAGATGATAGACATCGTGCGCGATGAAGTTCTGGTGGACCTGCCGGATACGCAGGCGTTTGTCAGCCGCTCTTCGTTATTGAACTTCGGCTTTGACGGGGGACGAAGCATCAATGTCGACCTCCAGGGGTCGGACATCGAAACATTGTCCGACGTTGCCGTCCAGGGCATGCGGATCGTCAGCGAAGCGATCCCCGGCGCAACGGTACGTCCTATACCCGGTTTGTCGATCTCGGAGCCGGAGCTTCAACTCGTGCCCGATGACCGGCGGATCACCGCTGCCGGACTGGACAGGGCTGAGGTGGCAACCGTCGTGCGAGCCGTCACCGGCGGCGCGTTCGCCGGAGAGTACTTCGACGGCAACAAACGGATGGATGTCATCCTGCGCGGTCCGGTGTGGCGCTCCCCGGAAGAACTGGCGAACGTGCCGATCGCAACGCCGCTCGCGGGGATACAGACGCTCGGCGAGTTGACGACCATCAGGCGAACCGTAGGCCCGACACAGCTTCGGCGTGTCGACGGAAAGCGCACGCTTACACTCAACGTGCTGCCGCCGGAGTCGATGACCGTACAGGAGGCACTCGAGGTCCTGCGAACGACCGCGGGCCCGAAATTGGCTGCGCTTCTGCCACCACAGGTCGACGTACAGTTTCGCGGAACGGCCGACCGGCTCGAACGCGCATTCTCCGAAATGGGAAGTAACCTGATCCTGGCCGTACTTTTTCTATTCATGATTATGGCCGCGATGTTCCGTTCGTTCCGGGACAGTGTTCTCGTGCTGCTCGCAATGCCACTCGCAATGGCCGGTGGGGTACTGGCACTGCGCGTCATGAACCTGTTTGTGAACCAGGCCATGGACCTGCTGACAATGATCGGCTTCATCATCCTGCTGGGGCTCGTCGTCAACAATTCGATCCTGCTGGTCCTGCAAACGCGCAGTGCTCAACGCGAAGGTCTTGAACTGGCCGAGGCCGTCTCAACCGCGGTACGAACGCGCGCACGCCCGATCTTCATGAGTACGCTGACGAGCATATTCGGCATGATGCCGCTAATGCTGGTGCCAGGCGTCGGCTCGCAGATCTACCGCGGACTGGCGACCGTGATTATCGGAGGCATGTTCGTCAGCCTGGCATTCACGCTGCTCCTGATTCCAGCGGCACTGAGACTGCCTCCCCTGGCGCAATGGAAATCGATGCTCAGGCTCAAGACTCGCGACGTACAAGTGGAAGGAGCACCCGCCGATGCGTAACGTGCAACGGCCCATTGCTGTCATCGCCGCAACTCTGCTGGCGACGGCGATACATGATTCGGCGGCCCAGGAACCGGCCATTCCGGTTGTGCAAACCGCTTCTGTACTGCGCATCGAACTTGCGCCGACCGTGTCGGTTCCCGGCACCGTCTACAGCCGAAGCGACGTCCAGATCACCGCCGGAGTAGCCGGCCAGATAGAAATGGTTGCAGAGCCCGGAACGATCGTTGCCGAGGGAGAGCCGGTAGCGCGCATCGACCG